>ERZ1673753.2736-NODE-2736-length-12361-cov-28.776532_pt1 | contig 12361 bp, 7 predicted proteins | sample MGYA00580201_ERZ1673753 | MGnify/ENA primary metagenome ERZ1673753 (study PRJEB41218, sample SAMN15661747) | gut metagenome | host: Homo sapiens | place: Canada: London | collected 2015-08-20/2019-03-30 | study: EMG produced TPA metagenomics assembly of... | reverse complement strand
AGCATACCGCTGGAGAGCGGTCTATAAATACTACTCTTTTATAATACGAGGTGAAGGCTCATGACCGCGCTGCCGGATATCCCCCGGCTGTACACCGCCCTTGCCGAGTGTCTGGCGGTGCTGCTGTTCACCCCGGCGCTTGCGCCCCGCTTTTCCAGAGCGGTCACCGGGGGTATCACCCTGCTGTGGGCGGCGGTGCTGTCGGCCTTTCTGGGGCTGACGGGCGATGTGCCCGGCGGGCTCTGGATCCCCTGCATGGCAGCGGCCATCGGGTTTTCCTACTTATATTTATGGGGTGTGTGGAGCATCACCCTGCTGGAAGCCGGGTATCACTGCGCCCGGGCGTTTATTCTGGCAGAGCTTGCCGCCAGCGTGGAGTGGCAGCTGCACTGCGCCCTCTGGCCCGCCCGCGGCCCATGGGAGCCCCTGTCTTTGCTGCTGCTGGCGCTGGTGTATGGGACGCTGTTCGGCATCATGTGCTATCTGCAGCACCGCCGTCCCCAGCCCGCCGGGCACTTACAGATCGGCGGCAGCGCCGCCCTGACGGCGGTCATGCTGGCGCTGACCGCCTTTGCGGTGAGCAATCTGGGCTTTCTGCCCGGCAGCGAGATCAACATGAGCATTTTTTCCATCCGCACCTTGGTGGATTTTTCCGGCGTGCTGATCTTATCTGTGCAGCACGAGCAGCTGCAGGAGAACGCTTTGCACAGCGAGCTTGCCGCCATGGACGAGGTACTGCACCGCCAGTACGAGCAGTACAAGCGCAGCAAGGAGGGCATCAACCTCATCAACCGGCGGTACCATGAACTGAAAGTCCAGCTTGCCCGCATCCGGGAGGAGCAGGACCAGACCAAGCAGAACGCTGCCATTGCCGCCATGGAGCAGAACATCCGCCAGTACGAGGCCGAGAACAAGACCGGCAACCCGGTGCTGGATACCCTGCTCACCGCCAAGACCATGGAATGCCAGCAGGAGAATATCACCATCACCAGCGTAGCGGACGGCAGGATGCTGGGTTTTCTCACCATCCGGGAGCTGTGCACCATCGTGGGCGTGGCGCTGGATAACGCCATTGCCGCCGTGCGCGCCGAGCCGGACCCCGAAAAGCGGCTCATCAAGGTGGCGGTGTACAGTCAGGGCGGCTTTGCCATGCTGCGGTTCGAGCACTATACAGAGACTGCCCCCGCACTGGATGCGGACGGTCTGCCGCAGCAGGGGTCGGACCTGAAAAGCGTCCGCACCACCGTCGGGCAGCACGGCGGCAGCATGACGCTGCACTGGGAAAACAACTGGTGCACCCTGCGGATCTTATTTCCGCTGCCCCAAAAGCAATAATATTTTTACGGCAGGTATCCCCTGCCGTTTTTTGTATTTAGCAGGGTGCACAAATGCAATGCGGTGATATTTGTGTATTAGCACAATAAAATTTGAAACCTTATTGTAACTTTTGCAAATTGTGCATCCAAAACGACAGATTGTGAACAAATTGAAAATCCTCCGGCAATTTCTGGTATCATAAAGTCAAGCTGGCAGGGGCGTCCCCTGCCGTTGTCCGATTCGACAAAACAAGGAGGAGAAAACTATGTTGTCCATCAATATGGATGACGTCATCAAGGTTCTCAACTCGATCAAATCGCAGTTGATCGGCTTTGGTGTCGTAGCAGTTCTGCTGATCGCAGTCATGATCGCCTGCCGTAAGCAGAGCAAGTCCAAAAAGTATCTGATCCGCTGGCAGGCGGGTCTGGGCATGGTGCTGGCGCTGGCTATCACCGTGAACCTGATCCTGACCGGCCCCATGTACTCCATGGTCACCCTTGCCACCGGCGGCGGCAAGGTCAGCGAGGAGAACGTGGCATCCGCTACCCAGCTGTGCGAGAACATTGCCGATGAGGGCATCGTCCTGCTGGATAACGACGGCACCCTGCCCATGGCAAAGAACAGCAAGCTGAACGTCTTTGGCTGGGCTTCCACCAACCCCTGCTACGGCGGCACCGGTTCCGGTGCACTGTCCGATGCTTATCCCACCGTCACCCTGCTGGAGGGCCTGAAGAATGCCGGCTTTGAGCTGAACACCGAGCTGAGCGACTTCTACACCTCCTACCGTGCAGATCGCCCGGTGGTGGGCATGTTCTCTCAGGACTGGACCCTGCCGGAGCCGGAGGCTGCACAGTACACCGACGAGATGATGAACAACGCCAAGGCTTTCTCTGATACCGCCATGGTCGTCATCACCCGCGTGGGCGGCGAAGGTGCTGACCTGCCCACTGATGTGTCTCAGGTTACCTACGACGCAGGCCACAGCTACAATGACTTTGAGCCCGGCGACCACTACCTGCAGCTGTCCAAGACCGAGAAGGACATGATCGATCTGGTCTGCAAGAACTTTGATAAGGTCGTTGTGGTCTACAACGGCGCCAATGCCATGGAGCTGGGCTGGGTCAAGGATTACAGCCAGATCAAGAGCGTTGTCTGGTGCGCAGGCACCGGTCAGAGCGGCTTCAACGCACTGGGCTCTATCCTCTGCGGTGATGTGAACCCCTCCGGCCGTACCATTGATACCTTTGTGTACGACCTGACCCAGACCCCCACCGCGAACAACTTTGGCAACTTCACCTACACCAACATGGACGAGTTCAAGGCCAGTTCCTTTGGTGCTGATACCATCCCCGCCTTTGTCAACTATGTTGAGGGCATCTATGTGGGCTACAAGTTCTACGAGACTGCTGCCGCAGAGGGCCTCATCGACTACGACAAGACTGTGGTGTATCCCTTCGGCCGCGGCCTGAGCTACACCACCTTCACCCAGACCCTGAACAGCGTTACCGAGGCTGACGGCACCATCACCGTGGATGTCACCGTCACCAACACCGGTTCTGCCTCCGGTAAGGAGGTCGTGGAGGTCTACTATAATCCTCCGTACACCAACGGCGGCATCGAGAAGGCTTCTGCAAACCTGATCGGCTTTGCAAAGACTTCCGAGCTGGCTCCCGGCGCTTCCGAGAACGTCACCGTTACCTTCAAGGCCGAGGATATGGCCTCCTACGATACCTACGGCAAGGGCTGCTATGTGCTGGAAAAGGGCGATTACGTCATCAGCATCAACGCCGATTCCCACACCGTTCTGGACTCCAAGGTCTACAACGTGGCTTCCGACATCGTCTACGACGCTTCCAACAAGCGTGAGAGCGATGTGGAGGTCGCCGACAACAAGTTCGACTTTGCCGAGGGCAATGTGACCTACCTGTCCCGCGCCGACGGCTTTGCGAACTACGCCGAGGCTACCGCTGCTCCCGCAGACTTTGAACTGCCGGCAGAGGCTAAGGCAACCTTCTACAACAACTCCAACTGGAACCCCGAGGACTTCAACAACGCCGACGATGTGGCTCCCACCACCGGTGCCAAGAACGGCCTGAAGCTGAAGGACATGGTGGGCGTGGATTACAACGACGCCCAGTGGGATACCTTCCTCGATCAGCTGACCGTATCCGATATGGACAGCCTGATCGCTCTGGGCGGCTACCAGTCCGTTGCCGTTTCCTCTATTGGTAAGGTTCAGGCCATCGACTGCGACGGCCCCGCCTCCATCAACAACAACTTCACCCAGCAGGGCTCCATCGGCTTCCCCTCCGCTGTGATGATCGCAGCTACCTGGAACACCGATCTGGCACACGACTTCGGCACCTCCATCGGCAAGATGGCGGACGACATGGACGTTTCCGGCTGGTACGCACCGGCTATGAACATCCACCGCTCCGCTTTCGCAGGCCGTAACTTCGAGTACTACTCTGAGGACGGCGTGCTGTCCGGCGCAATGGCTGCCAATGCCATCATGGGCTCTCAGGAGCAGGGCGTCTACGCCTTCATGAAGCACTTTGCTCTGAACGATCAGGAGACCAACCGCTGCGGTATGCTCTGCACTTGGTCCAACGAGCAGGCCATCCGCGAGATCTACCTCAAGCCCTTCGAGATCTCCGTCAAGGATGCAGACTGCCACGCGGTCATGTCTTCCTTCAACTACATCGGCACCCGCTGGACTGGCGGCTGCAAGGAGCTGCTGAAGAACGTCCTGCGCGGCGAGTGGGGCTTCGTGGGCTTCGTCGAGACAGACTACTTCGGCGTCTCCGGCTACATGACTGCTGACCAGTGCGTCCGCAACGGCAACGACCTGATGCTCTGCACCACCGGCAACGACTTCAACACCGTGACCGTGCTGACCAACAGCAGCAAGCAGGCCCTGCGCGAGTCCGCAAAGAACATCCTCTACACCGTGGTCAACAGCCGTGCATACGCAGAGGAGAACCTGAACCCCGGTATGGCAAAGTGGCAGATCGTCCTGATCGGTGCCGATGTTCTGGTGGCTCTGCTGTTCGTGACGCTGGAAGTCAAGACCCTCAAGGGCTACAAAAAGCGCAAGGAAGAGGAAGTCAACGCCTGATCTAGGGCAAGACGCTCTGAACGTTTGCAGCACCTGAACTGAAACCAGACCAAAGGCCCGCTGCGTAAAAACAGCGGGCCTTTTCTGGATTTGAAAAGGCAAAGAGGAAAATGCCATGAAACACACAGATATCATCAACAGCCTGAGCCTGGAACAAAAATGCGCCCTGCTGAGCGGCGGCACGGTGTTCACCACCCGGGCGCTGCCGGGCAAGGGCATCCCGGCCATTACCCTGTCGGACGGCCCCAACGGCGTGCGCAAGCAGGCGGGCGCTGCTGACCATCTGGGCCTGAACCCCAGTGTGCCCGCCACCTGCTTCCCCACCTCGGCCACCGTTGCCAACAGCTGGGACCCGGAGCTTGGCGAGGCTGTGGGCGCAGCCATGGGCGAAGAGGCAGCGGCACAGGGCGTGTCGGTGCTGCTGGGCCCCGGCCTGAACATCAAGCGCAGCCCCCTGTGCGGCCGCAACTTCGAGTATTTCTCGGAGGACCCCTACCTTGCCGGTAAGATGGCGGCGGCCTACGTCCGCGGCATCCAGAAAAACGGCATTGCCGCCTGCCCCAAGCACTTTGCCGTGAACAGTCAGGAGCTGCGCCGTATGGCGTCGGATTCCATCGTGGACGAGCGCACCCTGCGGGAGATCTACCTGACCGGCTTCGAGATGGTGGTCAAAGAGGCGCAGCCCAAGACCATCATGTCCGCCTATAACCTTGTCAACGGCACCTACGCCAACGAGAACGCCCACCTGCTCATGGACATCCTGCGCAGGGACTGGGGCTTTGACGGTGCAGTGGTCACCGACTGGGGCGGCAGCAACGACCACGCCCTCGGCGTAAAGAACGGCTCTACGCTGGAAATGCCCGCCCCCGGCGGGGACGCCATCCGGGAGCTGATGAAGGCAGTGCAGACCGGCAAGATCACCGAAGCGGACGTGGACGCCCGGCTGGAGGAACTGCTGGAACTGGTGTTCACCACCAAGGCGGCGGTGGACGCCGCACCCGGCAAGTTCGATGCCGACGCCCACCACGCATTGGCACGCCGGGCTGCTGCCCAGAGCATCGTGCTGCTGAAGAACGAAAACAGCCTGCTGCCCCTTGCAAAGGGGGAGAAGGTGGCGGTCATCGGCGACTTTGCCCAGACGCCTCGCTATCAGGGTGCAGGCTCCAGCGCCGTCAACTCCATCAAGGTGGATTCCTTCTTGGACTGCCTTGCCGAAAGCGGCCTGAACAGCGTCGGCTACGCCAAGGGCTTTGACCGGCAGGGCAAGCCCGACGAGGCGCTGAAGGCCGAGGCGGTGCTGCTGGCAAAGAACGCCGATGTGGTGCTGCTGTGCATGGGTCTGGACGAGATCAAGGAGAGCGAGGGCATCGACCGCGCCGACATGAAGCTGGCAGAGAACCAGCTGGAGCTGCTGGCGGCTGTGGCGGCGGCAAACCCCAACGTGGTGGTGCTGCTGAGTGCAGGCTCCTCGCTGGAAAGCGATTGGGTCAAGGACTGCAAGGCGCTGGTCTACGGCTGTCTGGGCGGTCAGGCCGGTGCGGGCGCACTGGTCGAGGTGCTCACCGGCGCGCAGAACCCCTGCGGTAAGCTGGCTGAGACTTGGGCGCGCAGCTACGCCGACACTCCCGCAAAGGATCATTTCGGCGGCGACGGCCCCACTGTGGAGTACCGCGAGGGTCTGTATGTGGGCTACCGCTACTACGACACCGCCGGTGTGCCCACCGCCTTCCCCTTCGGCTACGGCCTGAGCTATACCAGCTTTGCGTACAGTGACCTGAAAGCAGACGAAACCGGCGTGACCCTGACTGTCACCAACACCGGCAGCTGTGCAGGTGCCGAGGTGGTGCAGCTGTATGTGGCAAAGCCGGATGCAAAAGTTTTCCGCCCCGCCAAGGAGCTGAAGGGCTTTACCAAGGTGCAGCTGGAAGCCGGAGAGAGCAAGACCGTCACCATCCCGCTGGACGATAAGGCGTTCCGCTACTGGAACGTTGCCACCGACCGCTGGGAGGTGGAGGGCGGCAGCTATCAGCTGCTGGTGGGCGCTTCCAGCGCCGATATCCGCTTGACTGCCGCTGTCACGGTGGCGGGCACCGGCGCACCCGACCCCTACGCAGGCAAAGACCTTGCACATTACCGCACCGCACAGGTGCAGAATGTGCCGGACGCGGAATTTGAGGCGCTGCTGGGCCGTCCCATCCCGGAGAACAAGGTGCACATCGACCGCAACATGACGCTGGGCGAGATGGGGCACGGACGCAGCCCCATCGGCTGGCTGGCGGCTGCCGTGCTGGGCACCCTGCTGCGCCGCAGCATCAAAAAGGGCAAGCCCGACCTGAACATCCTGTTCCAGTACAATATGCCTCTGCGGGCGCTGGCCAAAATGACCAACGGCGCTATCAGCATGGGCATGGTGGACGGCATCGTGATGGAGCTGCAGGGCTTCTGGATCATCGGTCTTGTGCGGGTGATTTTTGAGGCTGTGAAGAACCTCGTGCTGAACAGCCGCATGGAAGAGCGCTTGAAAAACAGCTGAAAGGAAGCAGGCTATGAATTTCTGGAATAACTTCGCGGCAAAGCACCCCGCCGCTGCCAAGTGGGTGCGCGAGGGCGGCCTGTTCGTCATCGTGTCCAACCTCATCACGGTGTTCAAGTACCTGCTGCTGCAATTTCTGCCCAAGGCATTTGCCAGCCTGCCGGTGGTGGATTTCGGCTGGCCGGGTATCGACATTACCCTGTTCGGCGAGACCTTCAAGTGGAACATCCTCGGCTACGATGCCGCCCACGGCGGTCTGCCCTACTTCTGCGCCTACATGATCGCCATGGTCATCGGCGAGTGCATCAACTTCCCCATCCAGCGCAATTTTGTGTTCCGCAGCAAGGGCAATCTGGCAAAACAGATCGGCTGGTATGTGCTGGCCTTCTGCATCATCACCTGCATCGTCAACTCCATCAACTGCATCTGGGTGGCGGTGGCCGGTCTGCTGGTACCGGACTTCATTTACAACATCGGCACCACCGTGCTCAACGGCGGCATCTCCATGGTGATCTTCTTCTTTGTGAATAAGATCATCTTCCCGGAGGGCGAAAAAGCCGCCAAATAATAAGCTATTCTCCTTCATTTTCTTCTTCTCATCATAAGCCAGAAGGGCTGCTCCGTTCTCCGGGGCAGCCCTTTTGGTTTGAAGGAGAGAACCCCCTCAGTCATCGCGCAGCGATGACTGAGGGGGTGCCTGCCGCAGCCATCTTATTTTTGTTTTTCTGCACAAAATGTTCTGCGGGCAGGGTTTTCCTCTTGACAAGCGGGCAAATGTTTCGTACTATATTTAGTAGTATGGAATCAAAGACGCTGTACGCAGGTTTCAGTGTGACCCTGTACCCGTTTCAGGCAAAGCGTGCCTGTTTGATATAAAATGGAACCGTAAAGAGAAAAGCCGTATGCTTTTGCCCGTGCCGCCGGTTTAGGGTGGTGCGTATGGTTTTGGTGTCACTTTTTGCATTGAAAGCTCTTTCTATATCATTGCCCGTGTCCTGCTGCGCAGCGTCTCCTGCTTTTAATTTTGCATTGAATTGAAACAAAGGAGAGTGAACGCAATGACCGCGATCGGAGTGATCGTGGCCTTGATCGTTGCTGTTGTCGGTGTGGCTGCGGGCTATTTTATTGGTTACAACAACCGTAAAAAGACTGCCGAAGCCCAGATCGGCAGCGCCGAGGCCGAGGCTACCCGGCTGGTGAACGAGGCGATCAAGACCGCTGACCAGAAGCGCAAGGAAGCGGTTCTGGAAGCAAAGGACGAGGCTTTCCGTCTGAAAGCCGAGGTCGATGCCCAGAAGGCAGAGGCCGACAAGGAGATCAAGCAGCGCCGTGCGGAGATCAGCCGTCAGGAGAACCGCATCGACCAGAAGGAGACAGCGCTGGACCGCAAGACCGAGGCGCTGGAAAAGAAGGAAGAAGAGCTGAAAAAGCGTGCTGCCGAGGCCGAGGAGCGTCTGGCAGAGATCGACGCTCTGCGCGCCAAGGAGATGGAGCGTCTGGAAACGCTGGCCGGTCTGAGCCAGGAGGACGCCCGCGAAGTGCTGCTGCATAAGGTGGACGAGGAGTTGACCCACGAAAAGGCCGTGCGCGTTGCCGCCTACGAGACCGACCTGAAGGAAAACTGCGATAACATCGCCCGCAACCTCATCGGACAGGCCGTCAGCCGCTGTGCTGCCGACCATTGCAGCGAGACCACCGTCAGTGTGGTGCCGTTGCCCAGCGATGAGATGAAGGGCCGCATCATTGGCCGCGAGGGCCGCAACATCCGCGCACTGGAGACCGCTACCGGCGTGGATCTCATCATCGACGATACCCCGGAGGCCATTACCCTGTCCTCCTTCGACCAGACCCGCCGCGAGGTGGCCCGCATGACGCTGGAGCGCCTGATCGGCGATGGCCGTATCCACCCTGCCCGCATCGAGGAGACGGTGGAAAAGTGCCGCCACGATCTGGAACTGCAGATGAAGCGCGAGGGCGAGCGCGCGGTGATGGAGCTGGGCATCCACGGCCTGCACCCCGACCTGATCAAGCTGATCGGCCGGCTGAAGTACCGCACCAGCTTTGGCCAGAATGCCCTGACCCACAGCATGGAAGTGGCCTGGGTGGCCGGCCTGCTGGCAGGCGAGATGGGCGTGAACGTGACCATGGCACGCCGTGCCGGTCTGCTGCATGACATCGGCAAGGCACTGGATCACGAGATCGAGGGCAGCCACGTCCAGATCGGCGTGGACATCTGCCGCAAGTACAAGGAGAACACCCAGATCATCCACGCCATTGAGGCACACCACGGCGATGTGGAGCCCAAGACCCCGCTGGCCTTCATCATTCAGGCTGCCGACGCCATCAGCGCCGCCCGCCCGGGTGCCCGCCGCGAGAACGTGGAAAGCTACGTCAAGCGTCTGGAAAATCTGGAGGAGATCTCCTCCAGCTTCGAGGGCGTGGAGCAGGCCTTTGCCGTACAGGCAGGCCGCGAGGTGCGCATTCTGGTCAAGCCCGACGTCATCAGCGATGATCAGGTCATCCTGCTGGCACGCGCTATCGCCAAAAAGATCGAGGATACGCTGGATTACCCCGGCCAGATCAAGGTCAACGTTATCCGCGAGAGCCGCGCTGTGGAGTACGCAAAATAAACCCTTTTCTGCAGGCTGCCGTGTTTTTTGCACGGCAGCCTGTTTTTTTGCGCCAAAATGATTGCATTTCCTGTTAAAAAAAGGTATCATGGATGCAGAAGAAAGCAAAAAGCAACGACCCCGGAACAGAAAGGAGCATCGTTCTATGAAAAACTGGAAGAAATTACTGGCCTGTCTGCTGGTCAGCCTGATGGCACTGACCGTGTTCACCGCCTGCGATGCCAGCGTAGGTGCGCCCATGGGGCCTAAGCCCTCGGACGCCGCAAGCGCAAAGGCGCTGTGCGATAGATTCAAAAAGACCTACAGCGTGGAGTTGAGCGAAAAGGCTTACAGCATTGCAAACTGGGTCGCCGGTACTTCGGTGTCCTGCGACACTAGCAAAGATAAGACCGAGTTCTACCGCGTCGTTAAAGCAAATAATGAAGCAAGAGCCTCTTTGAAAGAGGAAAAATATGCCACCGCGTTTGAAAACCTGAGCATGGGGGCTTTTGGTCCGGATAATTTTGTTCCGGGCTTTGAAATCGAGACCGAGTGGTCGTTGAAGGATGATACCATCCGCTTTACCCTGCCGAAGGACGGCAGCGTGACCGAGACCATGACCAAGGCGGCAGAGGGTAAGACCAAGCTGGGCGTTGCCTATGTGGTGGACAAAGGCGTAAGCTACGCCGTGGTGCTGTTTGGGTAAATTTCATTACAGCAAAAAGCAGCCGCTGCACGAGAAAGTGCAGCGGCTGCTTTGTTTGTGCTGGGATACGATCAGCCCTTCAGGAAAGCCGGCAGGGGCTTGCCCTCCTTGAGCCACTGGTGATACTCGGCGGTGGCGGCAAATTCCACGTCACCGGCAGAGTTCAGCGCGGTCTCTACCGAGTCCTGCACCACGCCGATGATGAAGCCTACGCCCACCATCTGCATGGCAATGTCGTTGGAGATGCCGAACAGCGAGCAGGCCATGGGGATCAGCAGTAGGGAGCCGCCGGCCACGCCGGAAGCGCCGCAGGCACCCAGAGCGCTCATGGCGCTCAGCACGATGGCGGCGGGCAAAGACACCTGAATGCCCAGCGTATTGGCCGCGGCCAGCGTCATGATGGTAATGGTGATGGCGGCACCGTCCATGTTGATGGTAGCGCCCAACGGGATGGACACGGAGTACATATCCTTGTCCAGATCCAGCTTTTCACACAGGGACATATTCACTGGGATGTTGGCTGCAGAGCTGCGGGTGAAGAAAGCGGTCAGACCGGATTCCTTCAGGCAGCGGAATACCAGCGGGTACGGGTTGCAGCGCAGGTAGATGAACATGATGAAGGGGGAAACGATCAGCGCCATGAACAGCATGGTGCCCACCAGCAGCGCCAGCAGCTTGCCGTACTGGGTAAAGATGGCCAGACCGTTGCCGGAAACGTTGGTGTACACCAGACCCATGATGCCGAAGGGGGCCAGATTGATGATCCAGCGCACGATCTGGGAAACGGCGTCGGCGGTGTTTGCCAGAAAGACCTTGGTGCTCTCTGCGCCGATGTTCTTCATGGCAATGCCGAACATACAGGCCCAGAACAGAATGCCGATGTAGTTGCCGTTCATCAGGGCGCTGACGGGGTTGGCCACAAAGTTGGTCAGCAGGGTGCTCAGCACCTCACCCAAGCCCTGCGGGATCACATCGGACTGTGCCGCATCGGCCAGTACCACCTTGACCGGGAACATAAAGCTGGTGATGACCGCAATGGCTGCCGCCAGAAAGGTGGTGAGCATATACAGCCAGATCACGGTGCCAAAGCGGCGGTCCAGCTTGGACGAGCCCTGTGCCAGCGCGCTTGCCACAATGACGAACACCAGCACCGGGGCAATGCCCTTCAGCGCACCGACGAACAGGCTGCCCAGCTCGCCGACCCAACCCGCGCCCGGCGCAACAAGCGCCAGCACCGAACCGACTGCCAGGCCGATCAGGATGCGCAGGATCAGGCTGGTCTGGTTGTATTTTGCTACAACCGCTTTCAAGGTTTTCATATCGTAACACTCCTCTTACACTGTACGCCTAGTGCGTACATTTTCCTGTTTCTTGTGCGAGAACAGTTGTCATTATAGCATATACGGCAAAAAAGAGAAAGTGTTTTCAGGCATTTTGACGCCTCAAATCACGTTTTTTGTAAGCTTTTGCAAAATTGCCCTGAAAACTGTACTTGTAAAAAATACAGTTTTGCGGTTTTGACGAGGAACAGAACCCTCTCAGGGAAGTGCCCCTTCGGTCTGCATCCCCGGCTCCCCTGCCATACCAAATTTATATACAATGCAACTTTTACTTGCCAAACTATTGCCTTTTACTGGAAAGTATTGTATACTCATCACGTTAGAAGCAAGTGTTGCTTGCCAAAATGTTCACATATTTGAAAAGAAACACTTGTCAATACAGACGAGAAAGAGAGGACACCCCTATGAACGAGGCCGTAACCAAGCGCTTTCTGCTTCACTTCCGCCTGATGCTGCTGGTCTGGATCCTGATTGCAAATGCCGTCATCCACCTGACCGGCATGGAGTACAGCTGGCTGATCTTCCTGAGCAACATCATGATGTTCACGCTGGAGGGCGATGTGAAGGATCGCCTTGTCACCGTGGAGCTGGGCGGCCTTGTGGGTCTGGTGCTCACTGTGGCGGCGCTGCTGTCCATTAGTGCCCTGACCCCTGTTCTGGGCGATTTCCTCGGCTTTATCCTGCCGCTGGCCGTGGTGCTGTTCATCCTCATCATCCTGCACCCCTACGCACCCAAGG
>ERZ1673753.2722-NODE-2722-length-12408-cov-4.902858_pt1 | contig 12408 bp, 11 predicted proteins | sample MGYA00580201_ERZ1673753 | MGnify/ENA primary metagenome ERZ1673753 (study PRJEB41218, sample SAMN15661747) | gut metagenome | host: Homo sapiens | place: Canada: London | collected 2015-08-20/2019-03-30 | study: EMG produced TPA metagenomics assembly of... | reverse complement strand
TGGGCTCCTCCATGGTCGAGGGGCGTATCTCCGGTGGCGTGGTCGTGGGCGACGGCTCCGACATCGGCGGCGGCGCTTCCGTCATGGGCACCCTGTCCGGTGGTGGCAAGGAGGTCATCTCCATCGGCGAGCGTTGCCTGCTGGGTGCGAACTCCGGCGTGGGCATTTCCCTGGGAGACGACGTCACGGTCGAGGCCGGCCTGTACATCACCTTCGGCACCAAGGTGACTCTGACCGACGAGGTGGCCAAGCAGTTGGGCAAGCAGGCAGGCGAATCCGTCAAGGCCTCCGAGCTCTCCGGCGCCAGCGGGCTCCTATTCCGCCGTAATTCCGTCTCCGGCGCAGTCGAGGCCGTCGCGAATGCCTCCGCTGTCGAACTCAACGAGGCTCTGCACGCCAACTAGGCGCGTGCACTAACTAGGCCAAGCTCCCCCACTGGGACCACGGCTTTTCCAGGCAGCGCTCAATTTCAATGCGCTGCCTGTTTTTTAATGACGCCACCAGTGCCAACTCAATAGCGACGGCACGCAAGCACAGGGGGCCCGTCCCGGGACGGTATTCCGGGTACGTGTCATCACCGTAGATGGGAGCACCCAGGTGATTCATCAGTACCCGCAGCTGATGCGTATATCCGGTCCGGGGCTGTAGTTCGTACACGGCGGTGGGAGTGCCCGCGCGTGTGGTTTCCGCGGGTGTGACTTCCGCACCAGCACGGCTGGCGAGCTTCCGGATGCGCGTGACGGTCAGCCGTGACCGCTCTCCGTCCACCACCTTCACCTGCGGGTCGTCCTTGATCTTCAGCATCGGCAGCTGCACCTCCTGCCACTGCGGCCCAATCTCCGGAATGTCCGCGGCCAGCGCCTGGTAGGTCTTAGAGACCTCCCGGCGCTGGAATTGGGTCTGCAGGAACCCACGGGTAACCGGGTTGCGCGCGAGCACCAGAAGGCCGCGGGTGCCCCGGTCCAACCGGTGGGCTGCCACCAATTCGAGCTCCTGAAGGCGCACGCGCATCAGGGATTGTGCGGTCGCGCGCAACAGCCTGCCGTTGGGCGTAGACGGCAATCCATGTGGCTTATCCACCACCACAGCATCCGGACCGGAGTACAGAACAGGAATGTCCGCCGCCAACAGCTCTTCGGGTTCTTCTGGGAAGTCGGGATAGACCCATGTGGGCGTCCGACCCGAAAGAACTAGCCCCGGAGCCAGAAAGGTGCCAGGGGCGTAGGGCGAATCGCCCGCGGCGGCGGCCAGGTAGGTGCGGCCATCGTCGGGAACGCGGCCGCTCAGCATGGCTTTAACGGCGGATACGCCATGGCGCGGCGGCGGGCGCCAGCGTTGCAAGGCCGGGATGGGGGCTCAGAGCTCCCGCTACCGGGCGGCTGCGGGATCTTCGCCGGTCAAGCGGCGGGCGGCAGCCTCAATTCGCTCGTCGGTGGCGGTGAGGCCCACGCGGACAAAGTTCTTGCCCTTCGGGCCGTAGAAGTCACCCGGAGCAACGAGGATGCCCTTATCGGCCAGCTCGGCGACAGTCTCGCGACCGTCGCGTCCCTGCGTGGCCCACAGGTATAGGCCACCGTCGGAGTACTCGATGTCGAAGCCAGCCTGCAGCAGGGCAGCCTTCAGCAGGTCGCGGCGGTGGCGGTACAGCTGCTTCTGCAGAATCTCGTGGCCATCCTCCACCAGCGCGGCCACCAGCGCGGACTGGATCGGCCCGGGGTTCATCAGACCCGCGTGGCGGCGGATGTCTAACAGCTCCTGAATCAGCTCGCCGTCGCCGGCCAGCCAGCCAGCACGATAAGAAGCCAGGTTGGAGGTCTTCGACAGCGAGTGCACCGCAATCAGGTTGGTGAAGTCTCCCTCGCACACTTCCGGATCGAGGATCGAGACGGGGCGCTCCTCGCCCCACCCCAGGCCCAGGTAGCACTCGTCGGAGACAATGATCGTGCCACGTTCCCGGGCGAACTCCACGAACTTGCGCAGGTGATCCACGCCCAGTACCTGGCCGTGTGGGTTCGCCGGGGAGTTCAGGTAGATCAGCGCCGGAGTCTGCGGCCCGAGCTTCAGCAGCGAATCGCTGCGCAGCACGTCGGCCCCGGCCAGGCGAGCAGAGACCTCGTAGGTCGGATAAGCCAACTCCGGGATCACAACCGTGTGGCCCGCGCCGATTCCCAACAGAGTGGGCATCCAGGCGATGGCCTCCTTGGTGCCGATCACCGGCAGCACCTGGGTATCGGCATCTAAGCCCCGCACCTGGAAGCGGCGCTCCATCGCCCCCACGATGGCCTCACGCAGCTCCGGGGTGCCCTTCGTCTGCGGGTAGCCTGGCTCCGCGGCGGATTCCGTCAGCGCCAGCTGAATGGCCGGGGAGACCGGATCTACAGGAGTGCCGACCGACAAATCCACGATCCCATCTGGGTGGCTCGTCGCCTTGGCCTTAGCTTCGGCAAGCGAGTCCCACGGGAAGTCGGGCAGTCTGTCGGCTACTTTGGTGCGCTTGAAGGTCATGCTTGTACTTTATACCGCCTGCTTAGTGCGCCCGGCGCTAACCGGTGCAAGTGTGGGCGTCAATAAAGAAAAAGCAGATAGGCGAATAAAACCTAAGCCTGCGGCGGCAGGTTGGCGATCAGCTCCGCGTCGAAGTCCTGCGGCCCCAGCTTGGCGGCACCACCCGGGGAACCCAGATCGTCGAAGAACGCCGCGTTCGCGTCGTTGTACTCTTCCCACTCGTCCGGCACGTCATCCTCGTAGAAGATGGCCTCAACCGGGCAGACCGGCTCGCAGGCGCCGCAGTCCACGCACTCATCCGGGTGGATGTACAGCATGCGCTTACCCTCGTAGATGCAGTCAACGGGGCACTCTTCTACGCAAGCGCGGTCCAATACGTCTACACAGGGCTGCGCAATCGTGTAGGTCATCGTCTAAATACCTACCCTTTCTGGAAAGTTCGTCATACTCCACAGAGCTCTCTTCGAGCTTCTATTCTGTCACTTCAGCGGTTCCAGTGAAAACTGAGGGCGAAGCGGCCACGCGGCCGCTGCCATACCGACCACAAGCAGCAGCATAGACCACACGGTCTGCGGCATTAACGTCGCCTCGCCGAAAGGCAGCTCCGGCCACATCACCGCCAGCAAATAGCCGGCCAGCCACACGAGCGCGGGAATTCCCGCAACCAGCTTACTATCGGTCCACAGAAGCGCGGTTTTCGTCACCGCACGGTTGAAGAAGAACGCAAACAAGATGGTCCATGGCAGCGGCACCAGTGTGTCCCCCACCGTGATGCGCGAGCCGATGTATAGAACGCTGATGAACAGTCCGAACAGCGCGCCGATGGAGAGCCAGACAATGCCGGAAATGCGCTCAGAGCGCGTTGTATCTTGGCGTGCCTGGCTCTTGGTGGGGTGGCCCCAGTTGGGCTCGTCCTTCTTCGCGTTCACGTCGCTCCATCCTAGTGCCCTAACCGGTCGGATCTCCAAGGCCACGCGGTGTGGGGCCTAAGCGCCCCGCCGTCTCAGGCCAGCTGCTCTCCCAGCGCGCGGGCGAAGAAATCCTCGGGCACGCCGGGGGCCGTCCAACCTAGACGATAGCTTTCGCTGTCCAGCAGCGGCTGCGTAATATGGTTCGACAGGCAGAACAGGGTGGTTGCTGTGGGCGCCGGCGGGTTAGAGTCCCGCACCTGGTCATTGACGTCCGAGGCCGTGCCATCAGCCACCCAAATCTGGGTGGCGTGAGCGCGCATAGCGGCCTGCTTGGCCGCCACGTCCTCTGCGGTGCCGTGAATCACCAGATCGACCTCCACAGAGGGCACGGTCGCGATCTCCCCTGCAGTAGGCAGGGTCCAGCCTTCGGGCACGGCCGCCGGGGCCTCCTCGAGCCCCTGCATCCCCTCGGCAAACTTCTCTTCCTCCGTCACGCACCACAACACCTGGCTGGGGACAAATACATCTGCGCCCGCTCCAGCGCCTTCCACGCCCGCTCCCGCGCTACTCAGCCGTCGCACGGCCTCGTGCACAACGCGGTGTGCCTGCTTGTGGTCCGGATGTCCGTACCCACCGTCGGCGGCGTACGTCAGGATCACCTCCGGCCGGATGCGCTGAATCTGCTGGATCAGTTGCTCGACCTGCGTATCCAGCAGGTTCTGTGCTGCCTCCGTCTCGCGCGCAAAAGCCCGCGGATGGCGGATGGACTCGCTGCCCTCCATGCCCGAATCCCGCCACGCGCCACAGCCGCCCAGAAGGTTCGGCCCGTGCTGAACCCCCAGCGCACTGAGCGCCCGCTGCAGTTCCGCGATGCGGTAACCACCGAGCATTCCCGTGCCGTGCTCGTACTGCTGGGCGTCCACAAGAGCTTGGTACTTCTCCCCGATCACCTCGCCCTCCTCGCCGAGGGTGCAGGTAACCACAGACACATCGTGGCCCAGCCTTCGAGCCTTGGCCAGCGCCAGCCCTGTCCACAGGGTCTCGTCGTCCGGGTGCGCATGCACCGCCATTACGGTAATCTTCTGCGCTGCGGCGGGGGTGCTGGTCACGGGTTAATCCTCCTTGAGGGCATTTTCTGCGGTGTTGCGTTTATTTTCCTCGATGGGGCTCAGGGTCCACCGTGCCGCCGAGATCAGCACCGAGCTGCTGTTGTCCAGCGGCCAGTCTTCCAGCCCCGGGGTCGGCCCGTTGAGCCTGTCCGACGTCACCACGGTGAAACGGTCGGAGAGGATGGGCAGCACCGTGGAGATCTCCGAGATCCGCTCGTCCAGCTTTTCTCGCTCGTCGTTGAGGTCGGCGCGGCCTTCGCTGAGTTTGCTTAGGAGTTCTTCCAGGTCGCGGTCGCAGGTGCCGCTCAGGTTGCCGCCCTTGGGGATGTTAGGGTGTGACGCCCCTTCGTCCCCGCTGTCGCTACCCTCAGCCGGGTCCTTCGAATCTGCGTCGCCAGACGGCTCTGCGGAGTCTTCCTCTTCGGGAGCGGTGGTGCAACCGTACTGTTCCACATAGTCGAAGGTGGCCTGCGGGCTGCGCTGCCACGTCACCACGCCATCGACTTCTCCCTGCTCCACAGCCGAGCCGAGAACCTCCCCCGCGTTACCAGTGCGCACGGTGGCGGGAATTCCGGCGTGCAGCAGCTGGTCCACGACGGAGCGGGCAGCATCCACCGCCACCTGATCATCAGTGACCGCGCCGATGACGATGCCGTCAGGGCGCTGGTCGGACTGCAGGTCACGAGGCATCTCCGCGGCAGTCTTCGGGGTGGCGTTCCAGCGCGGGGCCTCCACCTCCGGATCCTGGGAGACGATCCGTGCGATCCTCTCCGCGTTGATCGCACCCAGTACCCGGCGGCGGGTTTCCTGGTCAGAGAAGACTGGGCTGGCCTGGTTGAGCTGCAGGTTCAACTGCACTCCCCGAGCGGTGTTGCGCATCTGCGTGTAGGGCAGCTGGTTAAGAGCCAGGTCGGTGGTGGCCGAACGGTGCGTCATGTACATCTGGATCTGCTCAGTGCGCATCATCTGCGCACCTGTGGATTCGTTCGGCACGGCGGTGAAGCGGATGATGTCCGTCTTAGCCGCCTTCGAACCCCAGTAACGGTCGTTGCGCTGCAGTTCCAGCAGGCCGCGCCCCTCGTCCACGGACTTCACGGAGTACTGCCCCGCAGAAGCGACGGAGCCGCCGTCCATCATCGTGCTGAAGCTGCGCCCCTCTGCCCGGTAAATGTGGCTGGGCAAAAGGTGCGTGAACAGTCGCTTCCAGGTGTTCAGCGGCTTATCGAAGGTAACTTTGAAGCTCTTTTCCTTCTTCTCCGGCTCGATGGAGGTGATGTGGCGGTACAGCCCCTTCGCCTCCGCGAGAGGCTCGTCCACGATCGCTTTGCGCAGGTATTGGAAGTCGGAGATGGTGATGGGCGTGCCATCGGACCACTGCGCCTCCGACTGCAGGGTATAGACCACTTCCGTCGGATTCTCCCGATCGTTTGGCTTGACCTCGCTGATCAGATCATCGTTGAGGTTCTCCCCCATCGAGCCATCTGTGTAGACACTCGGCAGGGTCAGGTCGGCAACCGCCGCCACTACCGGGTTTCGGTTGCCCACCAGGTGCGGGTTGAGGTTGCCGGTGAAGCGATCCACGCCCACCGTGATCTCCCGCAGACTCTCATCAACCGGCTGCGGCTGCTGAGTTTGGGTGGAGGCGGACGGGTCTTCCACCGTCGGAGCCTCGCCCGGATTCGCCTGGCAGGCGGCCAGCGTTAAGGCGAGTGTCGCCGACGTCAGGGCGGTCGCGGCGGTGGGCGTCACACCCCAAAAACCGCGACGGCGTGCGCCGGAGGAACGGCGCGCCGACGAGCTAAACAGTGGAAAGAGCGAGAACAAGGGCAACTTTAGGAGTTGTTATTGCGCTGCTTCTCGCGGGAACGGGCACGGGCGCGATCGGTGGCGTTCAGGGTCACCTTGCGAACGCGGATGACCTCCGGAGTTACCTCGACGCACTCGTCGAAGCCACAGAACTCCATGGCCTCTTCCAGGGTCAGGGTGCGGGCCTTGGCCAAGGTCACCGTCGCGTCCGCGGTTGCGGAACGCATGTTGGTCAGCTTCTTTTCCTTGGTGATGTTGATGTCCATGTCCTCGTCGCGGTTGTTCGCGCCGACAACCATGCCCTCGTAGGCCTCCGCGCCCGGTTCGACGAAGAAGGTTCCGCGGTCTGCCAGCTGGATCAGCGCGTAGGCCGTGATCTGGCCGGAGCGGTCGGCAACCAGGGAGCCGGAAGCGCGACCCTTGATCTCACCCGCCCACGGCTCGTAGCCAGCGGAGTAACTGTTGGCAATGCCGGTACCACGGGTTTCGGTCATAAAGACGGTGCGGAAGCCGATCAGTCCACGAGACGGAACGATGAACTTCATGCGGACCCAGCCGGTGCCAGTGTTGTCCATGGACTCCATGCGACCCTTGCGGGCGGCCAGCAGCTGGGTGACGGCACCGAGGTGCTCCTCCGGGACGTCGATGATCAGGTTTTCGTAGGGCTCGTGAACCGTGCCGTCGATGGTGCGGGTAACCACCTGCGGCTTACCGACGGTCAGCTCGAAACCCTCACGTCGCATGGTTTCCACCAGCACGGACAGAGCCATCTCGCCACGACCCTGAACCTCCCAGGCATCCGGGCGTTCAGTGGGCAGCACGCGCAGGGAGACGTTACCGATCAGCTCCTGGTCCAGGCGGGCCTTGACCATGCGGGCGGTCAGCTTGTCGCCGCCGCCACGGCCTGCCATCGGGGAGGTGTTCACGCCGATGGTCATGGAGATCGCGGGCTCGTCGACAGTGATGCGAGGCAGGGCAACCGGGTTCTCGGGATCGGCCAGGGTATCGCCAATCATGATGTCCTCGATGCCGGAGATAGCGGCGATGTCGCCAGCGATCATTTCTTCGGCCGGCACGCGGGTCACGCCCTCGGTGCGCAGTAGCTCGGCCACCTTGGCGGTCTTGACGTGCTCTTTGCCGTCCTCGTCGTAGTGGATCCAGGCGACCTGCTGCCCCTTGCGCAGTCGGCCGGCGTGGATGCGCACCAGGCCAATGCGGCCCAGGAAGGAAGATGAGTCCAAGTTGGTGACGTGCGCCTGCAGCGGGCCATCCACGTCAGCGGAAGGCTCCGGCAGGACGTCATAGAGGACGTCGAACAGCGGCTGCAGATCCTCGGAGTCCGGAACGTTGCCGTTGCCCGGGTTCTCGGTGGAGGCCTTGCCCTCGCGGCCGGAGGTGTACAGCACAGGAAGATCCAGCAGCTGTTCGGCGGCCTCTGCAGCCTCGTCGTCCTCCAGGGTGGAGGCCAGCTCCAGCAGCAGGTCCTGGGACTCTTCGACGACCTCGTCGATGCGTGCGTCCGGACGGTCGGTCTTGTTCACGCAGATGATCACCGGCATCTTGGCAGCCAGGGCCTTGCCCAGCACGAAACGGGTCTGCGGCAGTGGACCCTCAGAGGCATCAACAAGAAGAACCACGCCGTCCACCATGGACAGGGCACGCTCGACCTCACCGCCGAAGTCGGCGTGGCCGGGCGTATCGATCACGTTAATGATCAGGTCGCTGCCCTCTTTACCCAGACCCTTGCGGTGGATGGCAGTGTTCTTCGCCAGGATCGTGATGCCCTTTTCCCGTTCCAGGTCGCCGGAGTCCATCACGCGCTCTTCAACTTCGCCGTGCGAAGAGAAGGCGCCGGACTGGTGCAGCATGGCGTCGACGAGAGTGGTCTTGCCGTGATCGACGTGCGCGACGATGGCGACATTGCGGAATTCAGTCAAAGACACAGATCCGAACTTTCCTTTACTTGGGTATTTAAGGTCTTGGTTTCAAGCTAGTTGTGCAGCGTAGGCACTTCAGGGGAACCTTTCACAGCCTACTCCTTTAGTCCTCCACAATAACGCATAGGGCGCGAAGAAGTTTTTCCCAAAACCTTGAGAAAAGCTCGCAGACAGGTGTTATTGTTTACAAAAGGTTCCTAGCGAACGTTACTAGCGTGACAAATGTGACAGATGTGACTAGTGTGGTTCCCATCTTCTGTTTAAACGCACCTGAGATGACTGAATAAAACCCGAAAGGTTCACCGTGGCTTTCTCTCGACGCTTGACCCGTGCCGCCGCTGCACTGACCACTGCCTGCGCACTGGCAGTCCCGACCGTGGTGGCTCCTACTACCGCCGGCGCCCAGGTACAGGGCTCCATCGATCACCTGGGCCGCCCCGCGCCGCACGTCCTGGATCAGATCGAAGCTTTCGCCAACAACCCGCAGCTGCCACCAAACGTGAAGGCTTCCCTGAAGAAGCTGGTTGGCTTCTTCCGTGGCGATGGCAAGCCGGGCGTTGACGTTCCGGAGAACGCCCCGGCGTTCACCCAGTTCGGCTGGCCGACCGTTTCCGGCAAGTGCATCGGTGGCAAGAACAAGGCCGTCGGCACCGCAATGGGCGTGCCCGGCCCGGCAAAGCTTCCGCTGCCAGGTATCGGCGCCGGCGAGGTCAACTTCGTCTTCACCGCGATGGGCACCGGCACGGTAGCTAAGAAGCAGACCACCGCGATGAACGTCCACTGGATCAACATCAACACCGGCAAGATGGGCCGCACTCCGCTGGGCTACACCGGTATCAACCCGAAGGGCCCGGCCACCGTCAACGGTGTTGCCAAGACCGGCAAGGGCACCGTCATTGCCCTGCTCGAGGGTGGCGTGACCACTCACGAGAAGGAGTCCGGCAACTCCAACTGCAGCTTCCTGCCGACCGCGGCACTGCTGCACGTCTAGTAGCCTTCGCCTAGACCTCCGGGCTGCAAGCCCCCTCGGCCGCGCTTTCCTGCGCGGCCTTTTTCATACCTTCGGCCTTTACCCACCCGCTCACCACATTCACCTGAAACGATGGCTGACCTGCACAAAGTAAAACAAGAGACCTTCGACCTCTCCCGCGCGATCAATATCGACCCGAAGGGCTTCGAACGCGCCGTCGACGCCTACGAGCTGTCCCCCAACCAGCCCACGGCTGTGCAGTCTGGCACCGCCAACCCCAACCCGGTGCTCTACATGCGTCGCCCCACTCCTGGCCACCCACGCTTCCATTATCTCGAATCCTGGCTAGTCCCCCACCTGGACATTCGGCTCAACAAATTCCACTTCTTCGACGGGATCGAGCCCACGCAGGACCTCTATATAGACATCGCCTTCATCGAGATTGATGACGCCACCACCCCACCAACCTGGCGCACCCGCGATATTTACGTGGATGTGGTGACGCACCTCCGCGAGTCCCCTTCTCTAGAACAGGCTCAGGCGAGCTCTAGCTACGTCCCGGGCACATCTTCAAAAACGAAAGTCCAGGTACTGGACCTGGACGAGTTGGGCGAAGCACTCCTGGCGGGTTACATCACCGCCGACGAGGCCCGCCGGGCGCTGGATTCCACCCAGCGGCTGCTGGATGGGCTGCACGAACACGGCAGCGTGGCCGATTGGCTGGCCACCCAGGGCGTGCGTTGGGGCTACGGATAGGACGCGGTACTTATTGCATAGGCCGTTCTACATAGTCAGGTCGGCATTCCTGCAGATGCTCACGCAGGATCTTCGAATACCCCAAACCCCATCGTCTATCTCCAATCCTGCTCGGACCGTTTGTCGCTGTAGCTACTTTGTGGAAGCCCTCCCCCCCCCTGGGAACGGGCTGCGGCCCGCTAAGCCAGGATCTGGCGGCCCATCACCATGCGGCAAATCTGGTTGGTGCCCTCGTAGATCTGGGTGATCTTCGCATCGCGCATCATGCGCTCCAGCGGGAAGTCTCGGGTGAAGCCGTAGCCACCGAGCAGCTGGACAGCGTCCACCGTGACCTCCATAGCGATGTCAGAGGCGAAGGCCTTGGAGCCTGCCGCCATGAGGCCCAGCTTGGCTCCATCCTCAGCCACGCCACGCTCCGCGTTGGAAGCCGCGGTGTAGATCATCAGGCGGGCTGCGTCGATCTTCATCTTCATGTCAGCCAGCATGAACTGGGTGTTCTGGAAGTCGGCGATAGCCTTGCCGAACTGCTTGCGCTCCTTCACATACGCAACAGCCTGGTCAAACGCACCCTGGGCGATGCCCAGCGCCTGCGCGCCGATGGTCGGGCGAGTGTGGTCCAGGGTCTGCAGAGCGGTCTTGAAGCCGGTGCCTTCCTCGCCGATCATGCGGGAAGCCGGAACGCGGCAGTCCTCGAACAGCAGCTCAGCCGTGGGGGAACCCTTGATGCCCAGCTTGTGCTCGTAACCGGAAACGCTGAAGCCCGGGTCGTCCTTGTTCACCATGAACGCAGAGATGCCGCGTGCACCAGCCTCCGGATCGGTCACGGCCATCACGGTGTACCAGGTGGACTTACCACCGTTGGTGATGAAGCACTTGGAGCCGTTAATAACCCACTCGTCTCCATCGCGGACAGCTCGGGTCTTCATCGCACCGGCGTCAGAACCAGCCTCGCGTTCCGTGAGCGCGTAAGAGGCCATCGCACCGTTAGCAATGTCCGGCAACACTTCCTTCTTCAACTCCTCGGAGCCCTGCAGGATCAGGCCCATGGTGCCCAGCTTGTTCACGGCCGGGATGAGGGAGGAAGAACCACAGACCCGGGCAACCTCTTCGATGACGATGACTGCTGCGAGGGAGTCGCCACCCTGGCCGCCGTACTCCTCCGGAACGTGGATAGCGTTGAAGCCCGCGGCGTTCAGAGCCTCTAGGGCCTCCTGCGGGAAGCGCTCTTCTTCGTCAACGTCCTTGGCGTGGGGAGCGATCTGCTGCTCAGCCAGGTCGCGGATGGCCTCGCGCAGCGCGAGATACTCGTCGGGCAAACGGAATGGTTCGAAATCAGGGTTGAAGCCCATGGTTAATTCTTCGCCTCTCTAGCAGTGAAGTTGAGAACGTTCTTTCCCACCGAGTGTAATGCGATCCGGCGATTCGGTGATTTGAAAGCGATATTTCCATAAAGAACTTTACATACGGCTACACCCCCTCAGCACTACCCTCCCCGGATACGGCTACATCACTTTCCGCTCACCATTCGGTAACAAAACGCCAATCTCATTGGCCACATAGATACCTTGTGTTTACAGTGTTATCCATGAAGAGCCTTCGCCGTCGTCCGGTTAACTCCCGATCCCACGCTCCCCGCTCCGCCCTGGCCGCGGGTGCAGCCGCCCTGCTACTCGCCGGTGGTTCACTCACTCTGACCGCCTGCGACGACGAGGAAACCACCCCCTCCAACGCAGCGTCTACTCAGGAATCCGCAGACGAAAGCTCTGCCCAGTCCCTCTCTGATCACAGCACTGCCAGCACCGGCGCGGCCAACAGCAAGGCCGAAGACGGCTCCGTGGGCAAGGGCGGCATGTGTGCCACCAATGATCTAGAGATCACCACCGCCGACTCGCAGGGTGCAGCCGGTTCCACGCTGGTCAACGTCGTTTTTAAGAACACTTCCTCCAAGCCGTGCTCGATGCGTGGCTTCCCGGGCGTATCCATGGTCGCAAACCATAACGGCACCCAGCTGGGCAAGCCCGCGCAGCGGGAGAAGGACGTGCCCAGCAAGGACGTAAAACTCGACCCCGGCGCATCGGCCATCGCGCCCGTAAAGATCACCCAGGTCGGCGCCCTGGATCCGCAGGAGTGCAAGCCCCAGGATGCTGACGGCCTCCGCGTCTACCCACCGGAGCAGACCAAGGCCGCCTATGTGCCGATGAAGAACCTGGAGGGTTGTTCCGGGGAAGTCGAGTACCTGTCGGTGCAGCCTGTCAGCATGGGCGATCAAAGCGGCCAGGCCGGCACCGGCCAAGGCCACCAAGACGGCGAGTAGCGCCGCCCACCAGCCCACGCCCCGCCCACCGTGCCTTCCCCCCGCAGCTCTTTCCGCGCCGCACCCCGCCGGTTCACCGCCTGGCTGGGTGCAGTGGCTC
>ERZ1673753.2704-NODE-2704-length-12478-cov-65.208726_pt1 | contig 12478 bp, 13 predicted proteins | sample MGYA00580201_ERZ1673753 | MGnify/ENA primary metagenome ERZ1673753 (study PRJEB41218, sample SAMN15661747) | gut metagenome | host: Homo sapiens | place: Canada: London | collected 2015-08-20/2019-03-30 | study: EMG produced TPA metagenomics assembly of... | reverse complement strand
TCTGCTTTTCTACCTATTATTAAAACATTGGAATCACCCCCTACAGTGAATTCAGAAAATCGAGCGCAGAGTCTGGTATAGCATTCTCTGACAGTGGGCTTGGAACAGCGCCGGTTATGTTGACTGCCTGCAATTCCTCGCGCACCACCTTGCGGATGCTTTCTTCCAGCCTATCCGTTTGTTCTGCCGCAAGGATGGCTTGTACCAGAAACTCCTTGCGGCGGGCTGACGGCATCTGCTGCAGCAGCTCCCATGCGCGGCGGTGCTGCGGGTCACTGAGGCTCGGGCGGAAAACGTACTGCGGGCGTTTCATGCCTCGCCTTTACGGCGCGACACGGCGGCCAACGCGCGCTCGAATCCGACCGCGTTCACCTTGTCGTCCAGCAGGAAAATCGTCTTACAAAGGCCATCTTTGGGGCTGAGGTGGCGGCTCACCATGGATGCCCCGCCGCCCAGCAGCACGGCGGGGATAGCGTGCAGGTCAAAGCCAGCTTCCATAGTGGCAGACAGCAGATGCTCTGTGTACTTGCGACCCTGCCGGTTCACAATGTCACGCACCGCCTCGCGGACCGTGCAGGGCTGACCTGCCAGCATATTTTCGATTTGGGCATCCGTCAGCGACAGCCCGGTTTCCCGGCGCACCTGCTCCCGAATATCATCCACGCAGCGGATCATGCCGAGTTCCAAGCTGTGCGCAGTGTCAGCCGCAGGGATGGCGTTGTCGATGCGCATGAGGTCCACTGTCCAGCCGCCCAAATCCATGAGGAGCATGGACGGTTCGTCCTGCAACAGCCCCACTTCGGTCATAAGGGCGGCGTAGCCTTGAGGGAAGACCGCAACTTCCTCGATGGTAATGCTGTACTCCACGCCATCGAACTTGTAGTTCACAGGCTGATTGCTCCGCAGCAGATAATCTTTGAACTTGGGTTTGTCGCGTCCGAAACTCGTCAGTGGCAGGCCCGCCGCAATGCGCACCGAGCATTCGGGAGGCAAACCGCGCTGCTGAATCTCCTTTGCGATAGCTGCCAGTGTCAGCAGGTAGTAGTTGTCGTTTACAGTTTTGTCCCGCTGGATAGGCTGCCGCCCGGAGCCACAAACAAAAAAGCACCCGCCAAACTCTAAGAGTCCTTGGCGGGTGTAGGGTTCGTGTTCTCCGTAGCTTGTCAGCCCAGCCGGGAACGAGCAGTGGGCTGTTTTGATAGCGTAATAGCCGTGGTCGATGCCGATAATGATGCTCATAGTGAAAATCCTCCTTATTATAATAGGTATAAAATGGAAAACTTGAAAACAAACTGAAAACTGTCGGAAAAAACGAAAAATCCCCGCAGCCAACAGGAAATTGGCTGCGAGGAAATTGAAAACATTCTGAAAACAGCAGGATTTATTCTGTTTTTCTCAAAAAAATTGCCCTCTCCCCTGCCGCAATTCAGAATTTTGCGGGAAGATGAGGCAATAAAAATGTCCAACAGTCTGAAAACCGCTGGACATCTTTATAAAAAGCAACTCGAAAATTAGCTGTCGAAACCGCCAATTTTCAACGATACAGCAAAGAAAAAAGCCTGTGACATCTTTTTTGTCACAGGCTTTTGGTGCGGATGAAGGGATTTGAACCCACACTCTTTTAAGGGAACTAGAACCTGAATCTAGCGCGTCTGCCAGTTCCGCCACATCCGCTTATTTTGTTTGGCCGCCTCACCGGCGACGAGTATTATTATAACCAGCAGTACCACTTTTGTCAACAGATATTTTCATATTTTTTTAATTTTTTCAAATTTGTTTCGCAAAGCAAGAAACAAAACGGTAGAACGTCGCTTCCCGCTTGCATATCTTTTGCTTTTGCCTTTTCTTTCACACAAAAGTGTTTCCTTTACTTCGTGTGCGGCTCCGGGCTGCTGTCAATCAGAGCTTGGCGCAGCGGAAGGAAGCTGAAATGAAAGTCATCATACCCGCTCTTGCACTCCTGCAGATAGCGGCGGGAAGGAACACCCAAGGGGTGGCTGGCGGGCAGGGTGTAAAGGATTGCTTCAATATTATGCAGAACTTCCCGTCGCGTAGTGACGTCCCAGACACACTGTACCTGCATTGTCTGCTTCTGGTAGAAATAAGGAACCCCCGCATAGACATCCAGAGCCTGCTCGTCTTTATCAGAAATCTCATAAACCCCGCAGCCCACCATAGACGGGCACCAGGGCTGCTGAAAATCCGTGGTCAAAAAGCAGCCGTTCTTGGAACCACGGAAGACCAGGCGCGCACCGAATAAATATGTATACCCGACCACACGGGCATTGGGGCAACGCTGGCGCATCTGCACCAGGTTGAGGTTGGGACCGTAAGCCAAGTAATACTTCATTTTCAGTTTGCCTCCATTTTACAATTCCGTAATAATTATATTGTAATTCTGATATGTCAATAACGCAAGGCACCAAGTTACACAAACTTATTACCTTGGGATTGTTGGGGTTTCTGTTGTTCTGCTGTTTTTATGGGCAATTACGGTATAAATAGTTTAGATTGTGAGATTTCACCTCAAAATCGGACGGCAACGGCATGACTGGATGGTTCTAAGATCATATCGTTTTTTCATGTGTTTACAGCTTTTCAGGCTGGTGAAAATATGCTATGATAAAGTTGTTCATTTTGGATTGCGGCGTTGGAAAAATCGGGGCTCTGTCCCCTGCCGAATCCGCAGCAGGCCGTGGTAGTGGCGGCTGAACATAATGATGGCCAGGGCCAAAGTTAGAATGCCGCTTTCTGGGCCATAGGAAAGCCACGCGGGCAGGATGGCCAGCGCTGGGATCACCACAGCCCCCAACGGCAGGTAGCCGAGCCACAGGACCAGTGCCCCGCCAGCGATGCAGCAAAGCGTGCCCCAAAACGGAAGATACAAAACGAGCCAAACGCAGGTTACCGCAACCCCCTTGCCGCCGCGGAACCCTGCCCATGCGGGATAGTTATGGCCCAGCACTGCGCCAAGCCCGGCATATAAAATCGACGCCTGCCCGATCAGTGGTGCCGTAGCATAATACGCCGCACCGCAGGCAGCAACCGTTTTTAACGTATCACCTGCCAAGGTTAGCAGCCCGGCCCCCTTGCCCAGTTGGGCCATGATATTAGCCATGCCGGGGTTGCCGGTGCCAAGCTGCCGCGCGCTTTTGCCGGAAACAACGCGGGCGACAACTTCTGCCGTAAGAAAACTGCCGAACAGATAACCCAGCAGGATACAGGCCAGCCGGGCGGCCAAGGCGTCTGGATGCATAAATAATAGCTCCTTTTTACCACTGTTTGGGCAGCGGTTGTCTTTTATTATATTATAGTCCCCTGTGCAAGGGGGCAATACGAGGGATATTCATGAATTTTGATGAGCTGAAACAGCAATGCCTGGCGTGCCAGCGCTGCGGATTGTGTGAGACCCGCACCCATGTGGTGTTTGGGCAGGGTGTGCCGGACGCCGAGGTTCTTTTTGTGGGCGAAGGCCCCGGCGCCAACGAGGACGCACAAGGCCTGCCGTTTGTGGGCCGCAGCGGCCAGCTGCTGGACCATTACCTGGAAGCGATTGACCTTGACCGCAGCAAAAATATTTATATTGCCAATATTGTTAAGTGCCGCCCGCCAGAAAACCGCGACCCTGCCCCGGAAGAATCCGCCGCCTGCCTCCCGTGGCTGCGCATGCAGTTCCGGCTGCTGCGCCCAAAAATTGTGGTGTGCTTGGGCCGCATTGCCGCCCAGCAGATGATTGGAAAAGACTTTTCCGTCACGCGGGACCACGGTAAGTTTTTTGATAAGCAGGGCACATTGTTTATGGCAACTCTGCACCCGGCAGCGCTGCTGCGCAACCCAAAAAGCAAAATATCCGCGTTTGAAGATTTTGTAGCCCTGCGCGAGAAAATTGAGCAGGTGTGTGACCATACCTATAACCGCAGCTGACTGCCCCTGACAGGAGGACGAGCCCTTGCAGGAACCTGTATCCCCAATACAAATCACGCTGCCGGTGCGCCGGCTGGTGGAATTCTTGCGCCGGGTTGGCAGCATTGACAACCGCTTTACCGGCTTTGACCGCGCCAATGAGGGCGCACGCATCCACCGCAAATTGCAGCGCGCCGCTGTAAAAGAACATGCCGATTACGCCGCGGAGGTATTTCTTCGCGGTATTTTTGCGTATGAAGAAATTGAATTTACGCTGGAAGGCCGCGCCGATGGCATTTTTACCGCAGCGGACGGTGTTACCGTGGTGGATGAGATCAAGACCACCGCATGCCCGGCGGCAGATATTACCCCGGATTTTGCACCGGAGCACTGGGCACAGGCTATTGTGTATGCAGCAATTTATGCGGCACAGCATGAGTTGGAAGAGATGCGGGTTCAGCTGACCTATTTCCAGGTAGATGAAGAGCTGATTCTGCGGTTTGAGCGGCATTACACCGCGCAGCAGCTGCAGGAGGAAGTGGAAGCCCTTCTGGCGGAATATGCCCCCTGGGCGCGGCGGGCGGTTGAGTGGAAAAAGGCCCGGAACTCGGATTTGCAGGCCATGCAGTTTCCTTTCCCTGCGTATCGCCCCGGGCAGCGCGCGATGGCGGGCGAGGTATACAAAGTGTGCCGGGACGGCGGCCGGCTTTTGTGCCAGGCACCAACCGGGATTGGTAAATCCATGAGCGTGCTGTTCCCTGCCCTGAAATCTATGGGCAATGAGAGTGTGGGACCGATTTTTTATTTAACGGCCCGCGGCACAACCCGTACGGCAGCGGAAAACGCACTGGCTATCCTGCGCGATACCGAGCCGGAACTGCACCTGCGCAGTGTAACGCTGACAGCGAAAGACAAGATCTGCCTGTGTGAGACGCGGGAGTGTACCCCGGAAGCCTGCCCCTATGCCAACGGGTATTATGCCCGCATCAAAGGCGCTCTCTGGGATGTGCTGGATGTCCCCTGCCTGACGGCGGAAACCTTGCAGGAATATGCAGAACGCCACATGGTATGCCCCTTTGAGCTGGGGCTGGACAGCAGCCTGTGGAGCGATGTGATTATTGGGGATTACAATTATCTGTTTGATCCGGTTGTACATCTGGTGCGATTTTTTGAATCTGCCGGGGATTATATCTTCCTGGTGGACGAAGCGCACAACCTGCCGGGGCGTGCGCGGGAAATGCACAGTGCTGCCCTGACCAAAACCAGCTTTTATGAAGCGAAGAAGCTGTTGGGCAAAGGCAAAAGCAGCCTGAAAAACGCTCTGACCAAAGTAAATGATGTATTTATTGAATGGCGCCACCGTGCCGAGGAAGAAACTGCCGCCAGAGATGGACGGTTTGGCAAAACATTCTTTCTAAAAGAGCGCAGCGAGGAGTTTGATCACCTGCTGAACCGCCTGTGTGAACCGTTGGAAGCATGGCTGAACGACCACCGAGAACCGGATGAAACCCACACGGCACTGCTGCAGTTGTATTTTGATGTGCGGGCCTGGCTGCGCGTAGCGGATACCTTTGATGATCATTTTGTGCTGCAAATCACGGCATCCGGCAGCGAGGTGCGTGCAGCGCAGCTCTGCCTTGACCCCAGCGCCTTTTTGGCGGATAGTTTTGCCCTGGGGCGCGCCGCGGTGCTGTTCAGTGCAACGCTGGCCCCGGCCAGTTATTATAAGGACCTGTGCGGCGTGCCGGAAGCACGGGCCGTTGCCCTGCGCAGCCCCTTCCCCGCGGGCAATCAGGGACTGTTCTGCATCGGCAATGTCAGCACCCGGTATAAGGACAGGGATGCAAGCCTTGCCATTGTGGAGGAAAGCCTGGCGACGATGGTGCGGGCGCGCTGCGGGAATTATCTGGCGTTTTTCCCCAGTTATGCGTATATGGAGCAGGCTTATGCACAGTTCAAGGAGCACTGCCCGGAAATCAACTGCATCAAGCAGGAAAACGCGATGGATGAACAGCAGAAAGCAGCCTTTTTGGCCCAGTTTGTGCCGGGCCCCAGCCAATCCCTGCTTGGCTTTGCCGTGATGGGCGGCGTATTTGGGGAGGGCGTTGACCTGACCGGCGACCGGCTGATTGGTGTAGGCATCGTGGGCCCAGGGCTGCCGCAGGTTGGACCCCGGCAGGAGCAGCTGCGGGACTATTTTGAGCAGACACGCGGTTCCGGCTTTGACTACGCCTACCGTTACCCCGGCATGAACAAGGTGCTGCAAGCCGCCGGGCGTGTGATCCGCACCCCGCAGGACAAAGGCGTGGTGCTGCTGATCGATAACCGCTTTGCCATGCCGGACTACCGCCGCCTGATGCCCCCGCATTGGAGCCACCTGAAAATGATTTATGATACAGAAAAGCTGGAACGGGAACTCCGGCGGTTTTGGGAAGAATAAAAACAAAACAGCACCGCAATCTTTGCCGTGCACATCGTCTTACTTGACTGTGTGTGCAACAAACTGCGGTGCTGTTTTTGCTTTGCTATTTAGAAGGTGGATTATTTCAGGGTGCTGGCCCACTCGTCAGGCTTGAATCCGACAAGGACAAAATCATCCCCGACCACCAAAGGCCGCTTGACAAGCATGCCATCTGTGGCAAGCAGGTGCAGCTGCTCATCCTCGGTCATGGTGGGCAGTTTGTCTTTCAGGGCAAGCGATTTATATTTCAGGCCGCTTGTATTAAAAAAGCGGCGCAGGGGCAGCCCGCTGCGAGCGTGCCATTCTTTCAGCTCTTCATAGGTGGGGGGGCTGCTCCAGAATATGGCGGTCGGTGTAAGCAACGCCGTTTTCATCCAGCCAGCATTTGGCCTTTTGGCAGGTAGAGCATTTGGGATATTCAATAAACAGCATGATAAGCTCCTTGGGGGTTATTCAACCAGAATTTTGGCCAGCTGGGCATCCAGCTGATTCAATGCGCTTTCCGGCAATGCCGCCTGCAGGAAGCCGGAAATTTCGCGCAGGCTGATTCCCTGGGAAAGTGGGTTAGACACAATGGCCTGCCACATATCCCCCAGCACAGCCTGCAGCAGAGCGCTGGCCTGCGGGTTCTTCATCAACCTGCGCACCGGCATATTCAGGCTGAGCGGCCCGGCGGCAAGCTGGGCGGCAAGCTCGGTATCCGGTGCGGTAACGCCCAGGCAGCCCCACAGCTTTTGCAAAAAGTCAACGCTCATCGGCAGCCATTGGGCGGTTGCCGGATTGACACGGGAAGCTTCCGGCCCGGAGGTACAGGCAGTGGCAAGGGAAATGCCGTGTGCCCCGGTCGGGAAGAGGTGCAGCGCAAACGGGATGCCGTGGTCAGCCAAAGCATCTGCAAAAACAAGGCTGTTCTTAACAGGAACCAGCGCGTCCCCCTGGGTAGCAAACAGGAATGTGGGCGGGGTGTCATCATCAACCAGCGCGTGCAGGTCGGGCTCTTGGCGGCCAGCGACGGTCCACATTGCGCCCAGCGTTGCGGCATAGCCCAACACAAGGGCGTTGGGGCGCTGTGCCTTGGGCAGCAGTGTGCCCAGCGAAGCAACCAAATGCCCACCGGCAGAAAAGCCAACGGCGGCGATCTGCTGCGGGTCAATTTCCAGCTCCGCGGCGTTGGCGCGCAGGTAATCCATTGCGGCGGCACCATCCTGTAATGCTTTGTCAATCGGGGTGGTTGCATCTGCCGTATAGCGCAGAACAAACGCATTGAACCCCTGTGCCATATAAGCCAGGGCAACCGGTTCGCCCTCACGGTCAGAGCAATACTGGTAGCCGCCGCCGGGCACGACCAGCATAGCCGGGCGGATGGCGGCATTTGGCATTTTGGGGCTTTGGTCCTGCAGATAGCAGGTCAGAACAGCCTGGTTAGGAGCAAGTGTAACGGTGATGATTTTCACGGAAATCCCTCGCTTTCGCGCACATATTTAACATTTGACTGTATTGTAGCATTTGTGCCGGAAAACGACAAGCGAGATTGCGAAAGTTTTGTTCAAATTTTATATATTGTCCATATCACTTGTGATTTAAGGGGTGCAGTTCTTCCTGCTGCTCCTGCAAGGTTTTGCCGATGGTGTGCTCCATGGCTTTTACATCCTGGTGCAAAGCGGCGGCTTCCCGCTGCAGTTCAGGGTTCTCTTCAATGTCTTCACGGATAAACATGAAGCTAAGGCTGACCAGCAACGAAGCACAGCAGAACCAGATCACACGGTTGCCAAAATGGATGGTCAGCAGACTGCCGGCAGCGGCCCCCACAGCAAACAGTGCAATTACAGCAAAATACTGCATGGCGCGGCGCAATACAGCGCGGTCTTTTGTGTGCAGGCCGGTGTACAGGTACTGCATACCGCTGCGCATGTTGCCAATGCACATGGTGCTGGCATATGCATTGCCGTGCACCTTGCGGAAAGATTGTACCTGCATGGCGCAGACAAAGCTGACCAGCATATTGGCCAGCCAGTCCAGATTGTTGGGGATAAAGCCAACAACAAACAACAGTGCAATCTCAATCAGCAAAATCAGCTGGCGCCAGTGGAATCTCTCCATCAGGTGGTAGCGGTTGCGGATGCCCTCGGCAAAATAGACACCGGCGGCAAAGGCCAGCAGCGGCAAAAGATACCGCAGCGCTTTGGCAAAATCACCCTCGCAAAAATTGGTGGCCATCAGCACGATATTGCCGGTTTGAGCGTTGGCAAAAACCTTGCCGCGGCCCATGTAGGTGTAAGCGTCCTGAAATCCGCCGGACAGGGTTAGAAATACTGTCGTACGGAATGCATCGGACATTTGGCGGCTATGTGTAGCCATGATGATACCCCTCCCCGCCTGCTGTTTGGGCAGGCTGTTTTTCTCTTTTTCTGGTTGTCCTAAATACTTTTAATTTCTTATTGCCTGGTGCGCTTCCCTGTATGGAACTGCGCTGCGGCAAACTTAAAATTCAACGCCTTTTCTTGCCGGAATGCCTTTTTCGTATGGGTGGCGGCGGCAGCACATTTCAGTAATGTAATCTGCGGCATCCAGCATCCAGGGGGCCGGGTCGCGGCCGGTCATTGCCAGTTCCTGTTCGGCAGGCTTGTGCAGTACGGCGTTTTGCAGCAACTCTCGGTCCACCATGTTCAGATTCCAGGCGGCGCAGGCTTCGTCCAGAATCAAAAGGTCCGCCGGTTCGGCAAGCGCCCGGCGCAGGTTTTCAGTTTGCAGGGCACGGGTGGCGGCCTTTTCTTCCTCATTCATCTGGAATACAAACTTCTGCCCGGCTTTGCCGCGGTAGAAGGTAGCGCCAAGGGTTTGCAGCGGTTCCAGTTCCCCGGTTGCACCGCCTTTCAAAAATTGCACGATCACCACGCGCCGCCCGCAGCCCAGCGCCCGCACAGCCAGGCCCATGGCAGCTGTGGTTTTGCCCTTGCCGTCACCGTGGTATAAATGAATCAAGCCATTGCTCATAAGGCTGCCTCGCTTTGTGTGGCTTTGGTATACTGCACGGTTTCCAACAGCTGCAAGGTGTGGTCTGTTTGCCAGTTGGCGGCATCCAGGCGGTAGCCGCCCGCGTTGGGACCGCACCAGTCGTGATAATCCCGCCGCGGCAGACCGTAACGGGACATAACCGCCATCTGGATGCCGCCGTGCGCTACAATCACCAGCTGCTGTTTGTGCTGCGCAAGGCTTTCTTCCACCAGTTTGGCAAAGGCGGCACAGCTACGGTTACAAAAATCCTGAATGCGCTCCCCATCCGGGCAGGCAGCAGTCTTGTTGGCTTCCAGCCAGGCAAGGTAGTCAGGGTCGTGCTCAATGTGGATATAATGCCGCCCCTCAAAACTGCCAAAGCACATTTCCCGCAAGTCCTGTACAATGATCTGCGGGCAGCCGGGGAAAAAGATTTCCGCCGTCTGCCGTGCGCGGATGAGCGGGCTGACATAGGCAACATCCGGCATAAACCCGGCCGGGCGCAGCTGGGCGCGGCCCGCGGCGGAAAGCGGGATATCCTGTTGACCCTGGTACCGGTGTTGGGCGTTATATTCTGTCTGCCCATGCCGCAAAAGGTAAATCTGCATGATTTCACATCCTGATATCAATTCTTTATCAAGCTGGCAGTTGCTGCCAATCCCTGCCTAGCTCCGGCGCAGCGGGCCCAAAGCCGCCGGAAGTCGAAGCATACAGAAACAATTTTATTATAACATTTTCCCCTTCCTGTGCAAGCCCCGTTGGTACATTGTGCGTATAATGCACCGCTGGTGGGGCCACAATAAGGTTACCATGCGGGTTGCATGGCAAATGATAAGGGAGCGGATGGGAAAGATGCAGGCAGTGCAGGAAATTGTCAATGTGTTTGTTGCCAGTGTGGTTTCGCTGGCGGTACTGTTTATTTTAACGCGGCTGGGCGGCAAACGGCAGATTGCCCAGATGAACTTGTTTGATTATGTCAACAGCATTACCATTGGTTCCATTGCGGCAGAGATGGCCACCAACCTGGAACAATGGTACCGCCCGCTTACCGCCATGATCGTGTATGGTATCGCAGCTTTTGCGGTGCATTACGGCACCTGCAAAAGCCGGAACGTCCGCCTTTGGTTGAGCGGACAGGCCATTCCACTGATGGAGAACGGAACGATTTATAAAGCGGAGCTGGACCGCGCAAAAATAGACCTGAATGAATTTTTAGCACAAGCCAGAGTAGCCGGATATTTTGATTTGAATGAAGTGCAGTGTGCCATACTGGAAACCAGCGGCCAGATCAGCTTTTTACCCAAAAGTTTCAACCGCCCGGTCACCCCGCAGGACCTTGCCATCCAGACAGATCCGGCCAGCAAGTGGTATGACCTGGTGTTGGATGGCAAGCTGATTGAAGAAAACTTGCACACCAGCGGAAAGGACCGCACCTGGTTGAACACCCAGCTTTCTCGCGCGGGCATCGGCCAGTTGAGCGAAACGTTTTATGCTGCCTGTGATAATCAGGACAACTTTTTTGCCTGCCGCGGAGAATAAATACAGAAAAAATGACAGCAAAAAGGGGCCGGTGTTACCCGACCCCCCTTGCGGTTTAGGAATTCAATTATTTGAAGTAACGGTCCAGCAGACCCTGCATGCCGCGGCCATGGCGGGCTTCGTCCTTTGCCATTTCATGCACGGTGTCATGGATGGCATCCAGATTCAGAGCCTTTGCCTTCTTGGCCAGCTCCATCTTGCCTGCGCAGGCACCGGACTCGGCATCCACACGCATCTGCAGGTTCTTTTTGGTGCTGTCGGTCAGGACTTCGCCCAGCAGTTCTGCGAACTTGGAAGCATGCTCAGCTTCCTCAAAAGCGTAACGCTTCCAAGCTTCGGCGATTTCCGGGTAGCCTTCACGGTCGGCAACGCGGCTCATGGCCAGGTACATGCCAACTTCGCTGCACTCGCCGTTAAAGTTCTCGCGCAGGCCCTGGATGATATCTTCCGGAGCGTCCTTGGCGATACCGACAACATGCTCGGTCACATAGGAATTATCGGTCTTTTCGATGAACTTGGAAGCGGGAGCCTTGCAGACGGGGCAGAAATCGGGGATGGAGCCCTCAGCAATGTAGCCGCAGACAGTGCAAACATACTTTTTCATAAGAAATACCTCCGAATCAAAATAATGGTTTGTTCTTGGTTTTTAGTTTTATGAGCCGCACAAGGCGTTCGCTTTTTTGAACTCGTTCCCTGTGCTATGGTTATATTATAGCCGCAGAAATGTGAAATGTCAACACTTTTTTAAAAATTTTTAAGACGCTATCTTAAAATTTAATTTTGCTTTCCACTTTGCTCTTCGGCGGAATAATTCTCTTGACAGCGGGAAAAATCAGGCGCGATACCATATAAGTGCAGGAACCAACGATAAGACCCGCTATCAGCAGCATCGGCGCATAGGTGATTGCCATTTTGTCTGAAAGCAGCGCTGCAGCCCCCAGCAGCTGGCCGCAGTTATGCGCCAGTGCCCCGCTGACCGAAAAAATGTAGCCTGTGATGGTGAATGGCAATGCCAGAAGCAGGCAGAACACAGCCAGGGAAAGCGCGCCCCCGCACAGCGAAAGAAACCCGGCTGTAACGCCGCGGGTAAGCAATGCAAACAACGCCTTGAGCAGCACAAGATAAAGCGCCGAACGGCGGTTCAAAAACAAAACGGCGTACATGACAACAATATTGGAAAGCCCCAGCTTCATGGCGGGCATCAGGCCAAAAAACGGGGTAAGCATGGATTCCAAAAAAGAGAGCGCCATGGAAAGGGCAAACAGCATGCCAAGCAGGGCGGTTTGTCTGGCTTTGTAGTTCTGCAAGGGGGATTCCTCCATTATTTTATGGCAATACCGCATAATTCTAAGTGCCGATACGGCGAGCGAGGTGCGGCAGATGCCAAGCCAAAAGCGCAGATAATACTGGATGCTGCAAAGGTGAGCGCCGCCAGTGGCGGAAACAGCGAACCGAAGCAGGGGCAGCGGTCGCAGAGTGCGAGGGGCTTTTGCCCCCGAAGCACGATGCGGGTACCGCAACCCGACATTATCGAGCATTTTGGCAACGCAGATGCCGTGCCGCAGCTGCCGGAGCGGTGCT
>ERZ1673753.2703-NODE-2703-length-12480-cov-6.108169_pt1 | contig 12480 bp, 9 predicted proteins | sample MGYA00580201_ERZ1673753 | MGnify/ENA primary metagenome ERZ1673753 (study PRJEB41218, sample SAMN15661747) | gut metagenome | host: Homo sapiens | place: Canada: London | collected 2015-08-20/2019-03-30 | study: EMG produced TPA metagenomics assembly of... | reverse complement strand
GACACGTTATCCACAAACTCGTCATACTTCTCCATGCCGTCGTGCATCATCACCTTGGCCCGGACCATGGGCTCCGGCACTGACATGAGGCTCTGTGGGCAGATGATCTTCGTGCGCTCCACCACAGTGGGGACGCCCGCTTCGTCCAAGAACGAGGTCAGCGCCTCGCCCACGCCCAGTTCCATGATGGCATCCTCCGCCTGAAACGCAGGATTGGGCCGGAAGGCCCGCGCCGCCGCGCGGACAGCCTTCAGCTCCGTGGGGGTATAGGCCCTGAGGGCGTGCTGCACCCGGTTTGAAAGCTGCGCCAGCACGGTGTCGGGAATATCGCTGGGGCTTTGCGTCACAAAGTATACGCCCACGCCCCGGGAGCGGATCAGCTTCACCGTCTGCTCCACCTTTTGCAGCAGCACGGCGGGGGCGTCGCGGAACAGCATGTGGGCCTCGTCAAAGAAGAATACCATCCGGGGCTTGTCCAGATCGCCAGCCTCCGGCAGGATCTCAAACAGCTCCGACAGCATCCACAGCAGGAAACTGGCGTACAGCGTGGGATTCTGCACCAGCTTGACGCAGTCCAGCACATTGATCATGCCCCGGCCGTCAGCAGCCGTGCGCATCCAGTCGCGGATGTCCAGCGCCGGTTCCCCGAAAAACAGCTCGCCGCCCTGCTGCTCCAGCGGCAGCAGCGCCCGCAGGATCGCCGCCACCGACTGAGACGTGATATTGCCGTAGGTCATCATGTACTCGGCGCGGTGCTCATTGACATAAGTCAGCATGGCCCGCAGGTCCTTCAGGTCGATCAGCAGCAGCCCCTTGTCATCCGCAATTTGAAACACGATGTGCAGGATTCCCTCCTGCACCGCTGTCAGACCCAAAATCCGGCTGAGAAGCTCCGGTCCCATGTCGCTGACGGTGGCCCGGACGGCGTGGCCGCCCTCCTGATAAACATCCCAGAAGGTGGTGGGATAACCCTGGTAGACAAAGCGGTCCCGCAGGCCGAATTTGTCGATGCGCTTCTCCATGCCCTCGCTGCTCTGGCCCGGCGCGCAGATGCCCGCCACGTCGCCCTTCACATCACACAGAAACACCGGCGCACCGGTACACCGGCGTCGGAAAAGGACTCCGCCATCACCTTCATGGTGACGGTCTTGCCGGTGCCGCTGGCCCCAGCGATCAGTCCGTGGCGGTTGCACATATTCAGCGCCAGTTCCACCCGCTTGCCACCTGCCAGACCCATATAGATCTTCCCGTTTTCGTACATGAAGCCACCACCGTCATTTGTTAATGCTCTTTTTCATCATTATACCTGCGCGCCCGCCCCGGTGCAAGAGCAAAGAGGTGCGTTTCCCCTGTTCATAAGGGTTTTTCAGCGGTCAGACAGGCAGACGCCGCCTTATAGCTGTGAAATGCATAAGGCCCCCCAGAAGAAGTATAGGTAATACCTCCAATTAGCATAACTTATTTCGTTGAAAATAGATACTTTTTTAACATATTGTGCAAAAATCGCAACAATCTTTTCAAATTTTTGTGGCGAGGTCCCACGGAAAAAGCCGTGTCAGGAATTGACATTTTCTGTCATGTCTGAGATAATGATTACATTGAAGCACAGGCAACTGACGGAACGTGGAGCACCACATGGAAGCCTGCTGTCATACGTACTGTCGACCGTCTGGGCAAACCTGTTCTCCATGGAGATCCATGGGGAGCGGTTTACCCTTTTTTTATTTGCATTTTTATCTTTTTAAGGAGGATCGCATGAAAAAAGTAGCAGTCATTATGGGAAGCGACTCTGACTGGCCCGTTGTAAAGGGTGCCTGCCAGCAGCTCGAGACCTTCGGCATCCCCTATGAGGCCCACATTCTCAGCGCCCACCGCACCCCCGCCGCCGCCGCGGACTTCGCCAGAAGCGCCCGGGCCAACGGCTTCGGCGTACTGATCTGCGCCGCCGGTATGGCGGCCCATTTAGCGGGCGCCTTCGCCGGAAATTCCACCCTGCCGGTCATTGGCATCCCCATGAAGGGCGGCGCTGCGGATGGGCTGGACGCTCTGCTGGCTACCGTCCAGATGCCCAGCGGCATCCCCGTGGCTACCGTGGCCATCAATGGCGCGAAGAATGCCGCTGTGCTGGCCGCTCAGATTCTGGCCGTCAGCGATGACGCGCTGGCCGCCAAGCTGGACGCTCAGCGCTCCGAGATGGCAGAGCAGATCGCCGCCAAGGAGGCCAAGCTTCAGGCGGAGCTGGCCCACTAAGCTGTTCACACAAGCATTGATCTTTTCCTGATAAAACCGATATTCAAAACATTTTGGAGGTACAATACTATGGAACTCGTTTATACTGGCAAGACCAAGAACGTTTACGCTCTGGAAAACGGCAACTATCTGCTGAAGTTCAAGGATGACTGCACCGGCAAGGACGGCGTATTCGATCCCGGTGAGAACTCCGTGGGCCTGACCATCGACGGCGTGGGCGATGTGAACCTGCGCATGAGCATCTATTTCTTTGAGAAGATCAACGCCGCCGGCATCAAGACCCATTTTGTCAGCGCCGACCTGAATAATACCACGATGGAAGTCCTCCCTGCCAAGGTCTTTGGCCATGGTCTGGAGGTCATTTGCCGTCACAAGGCCGTCGGCTCCTTCATCCGCCGCTACGGCGAGTATATCGCTGAGGGCGCCGACCTGCCCGCCTATGTGGAGACCACCTTCAAGAATGACGAGAAGGGCGATCCACTGGTGACCAAGGACGCGCTGGTTGCTCTGGGCGTGATGACCGCCGAGCAGTATGACGCCATCAAGGAAGAGACCCAGAAGATCACCCAGATCGTGGCCGATGATCTGAAGGAAAAGGGCATGGTCCTCTATGACATCAAGTTTGAGTTCGGCTATGCACCCGACGGCAGCGTTATGCTCATCGACGAGGTGGCCAGCGGCAACATGCGGGTCTATAAGGACGGCCAATACATCGATCCCATGACCCTCTCCCAGCTGTTCTTCGCGTAATGGGCGGTTATTTTGGAGCGATCTCCCACCGGGATGTGGGACTGGACGTATTTTTCGGCACGGACTACCACTCCCATCTGGGTACCCGCCGGGGCGGCATGGTGGTTTACGGGCCGGAGACCGGGTTCGTCCGGGAGATCCACGATATTGAAAACACCCCCTTCCGCACGAAATTTGAAAGTGCGCTGCATGAGTTCAAGGGCCACATCGGCATGGGCTGCATCAGCGACACCGACCCCCAGCCGCTGCTGGTGCGCTCCCATCTGGGCCTGTACGCCATCTGCACGGTGGGTATCATCAACAACATCGACGAGCTGATCGATACCTATTTCTCCGACCACGGGCATCAGTTCATGGCCCAGAGCAGCGGAAAGGTCAATGTCTCCGAGCTGGTGGCAGCCCTCATCAATATGAAGGAAAATCTGGTGGAGGGCATTTTGTACGCGCAGGAGATGATCAAAGGCTCTATCACGATCCTGCTGATGACGCCGGACGGTATTCTGGCTGCCCGCGACCGGCTGGGCCGCCTGCCTGTGCTGGTAGGCAAGCACCCGGACGGCAGCCTGTGCGTATCCTTTGAATCCTTCGCCTATCACAAGCTGGGCTATGAGGATGCTTACGAGTTAGGTCCCCGTGAGATCGTGGCCCTGACCCGGAACGGCTATGAGACCGTCTCTCCTCCGGGTAAGGAAATGAAGATCTGCGGCTTTCTCTGGACCTATTACGGCTACCCCAACTCCAATTACGAGGGCGTCAATGTGGAGGTCATGCGCTATCGCAACGGCGAGATCATGGCTCGCGACGAGGTGGCCCAGGGCCGGCTCCCCAAAGTGGACTATGTGGCGGGTGTGCCGGATTCCGGCGTCCCCCACGCCATCGGCTTCGCCAACCGCAGCGGCAAACCCTTTGCCCGCCCCTTTGTAAAGTACACCCCCACCTGGCCCCGGTCCTTCACCCCTGCCAACCAGGAGGTCCGCAACCAGGTGGCCAAAATGAAGCAGATCCCCGTTTCCGAGCTGATTCAGGGGAAAAAGCTGCTGTTTGTGGACGATTCCATCGTCCGGGGCACCCAGCTCCGGGAAACGGTGGACTTCCTCTATGAGTCCGGTGCGGAAGAGGTCCACATGCGCTCCGCCTGCCCGCCCATCATGTATAGCTGCAAGTACCTGAACTTCTCCCGGGGCAACTCCGATATGGAGCTGCTGGCCCGGCGGGTGATTCAGGAGCTGGAGGGTGACGAGGGCCACAAGCATCTGGATGAGTACTCCGATTCCTCCACGGAGCGGGGTCAGTGCCTGCTCAAGTCCATCTGTGAAAAATTCGGTTTTGATTCTCTCGGTTATCAATCTTTGGACGGCGTGCTGGAAGCCATCGGCATCGACCGGGATAAGGTCTGTACCTACTGCTGGAACGGAAAGGAATGATCGACATGGAAAAATCTCACTCCGCCGCCTATGCGGCAGCCGGTGTGGACATCACTGCCGGTTACAAGGGCGTTAAGCTGATGAGCGCGGACGTCAAGCGCACCCACATCCCCGGCGTAGTTTCTGACATTGGCGGCTTCGGCGGCCTGTTTGCCCCCGATCTGACCGGTATGACGGAGCCGGTGCTGGTCTCCGGCACCGACGGTGTGGGCACCAAGCTGCGTCTGGCTGAGCTGCTGAACAAGCATGACACCATCGGCATCGACTGCGTGGCCATGTGCGTGAACGACGTGATCTGCTGCGGCGCAAAGCCCCTGTTTTTCCTGGATTACATTGCCATTGGCAAAAATGTGCCTGAAAAGGTGGCGTCTATCGTCTCTGGCGTGGCAGAGGGCTGTGTGCAGGCGGGCTGCGCCCTCATCGGCGGTGAGACCGCCGAGCACCCCGGTATGATGGCCGCCGATGACTACGATCTGGCGGGCTTCACCGTGGGCGTGGTGGACAAGCCCAAGGTCATCGACTCCAGCCGCATGGCGGAGGGCGATGTGGTGCTGGCTCTGCCCTCCTCCGGCTTCCACTCCAACGGCTACTCTCTGGTCCGCAAGGTATTCGACGTGGAGAACGCCGATCTGGGCCGGTATGATGACGAGCTGGGTGAGACTCTGGGCGAGGCCCTGCTCCGTCCCACCGTCATCTATGTCAAGCCCGTCCTCCGCTGCATCGAGGCCGCAGACGTGAAGGGCGTCAGCCACATCACCGGCGGCGGCTTCTATGAGAATGTCCCCCGCTGCATCCCCGACGGCCTGTGCGCCAAGATCGACAAGGCCGCTATCAAAACACCCGCCATTTTCCGTCTGCTCCAGAAAAAGGGCAGCATCGACGAGCACGATATGTTCAACACCTTCAATATGGGCGTGGGCATGGCAGTGATTGTCAGCCCCGAGACCGCCGACGCGGCCCTCTCCGCTCTGAAGGCCGAGGGGATCGACGCCTATGTCTGCGGTGAGATCGTTGCCGGCGAAGAAAAAGTTGTTTTGTGCTGAGTGAAACCGCTCCCGGTACGCACTGTCCCGCTTTTCCGCGGTATCCTGACGTATACTGCTCCGGCGCGCTGAAAGGAATCGGCGCATCGGCGGCAAAGGAGAAATCATGACTATGAAAAAAGCGAAGATCGCCGTGCTGGTCTCCGGCGGCGGCACAAATTTACAGGCACTGCTGGACGCGCAGGCGGCGGGACTGCTGCCCCACGGTGAGATCGCGTTGGTGGTCTCCTCCAATGAAGGAGCCTACGCCCTGACCCGGGCGGCCAACGCCGGCGTTCCTGCCGAGACGGTCTCCCCCAAGCGCTGCGGCGGTCAGGCGGCCTTTGAGTCCGCCCTGTCCGACCTGCTGGCGGCGCATGAGATCGACCTCATTGTTCTGGCCGGCTTCCTCACCATCCTCAGTGCGGACTTTACCGCCCGCTGGCCCTCCCGCATCCTGAATGTGCATCCCTCTCTGATTCCCGCCTTCTGCGGCAAGGGGATGTACGGTCTGAAGGTCCACGAGGCCGCTCTGGCCAAGGGCGTGAAGGTCACGGGAGCCACGGTGCATTTTGTCAATGAGATCCCGGACGGCGGAGAGATCCTGCTGCAAAAAGCTGTGGAGGTCTTGCCGGACGACACCCCTGAAACCCTTCAGCGCCGGGTCATGGAGCAGGCCGAATGGCTGCTTCTGCCTCGGGCAGCGGAGCTGGTCTCGGAACAAATCGTAAAGGAGAAGAGCAATGCTTGATTTTCTGACCCTTCTGCAGGAGAATCCCTACCCCGGCCGGGGCATCCTTGTAAGCCGGGACCTCGTTTACTATTTCATCATGGGCCGCAGCGCCAACAGCCGCAACCGGATCTTCGTGAAAACGGAGGACGGCATCCGCACCGAGGCTCATGATCCCGCCAAGCTGGAGGATCCCAGCCTCATCATCTATCATCCCGTCCGGACCATGGGCGACGCGCTGGTGGTCACCAACGGCGACCAGACGGACACCATCTGCCAGCACGGCGATTTCCGCAAGGGTCTGATGACCCGGGAATACGAGCCGGACGAGCCCAACTGGACCCCCCGCATCTCCGCCATTCTGAATGCCGACGGCTCTTTTGAGATGTCCATTCTGAAGCACAAGAACGGCCGCTGCCTGCGGGAATTCTTCTGCTATGAGGGCTGCGACGAGAATCAGGGCTATTTCATCAGCACCTATCAGGGCGACGGAAATCCTCTGCCCACCTTTGCCGGTGAGCCTCTGGAGGTCACCGTTCCCAAGCCGGAGGAGGTCTGGGCCGCTCTGAACGGAGACAACAAGGTGTCCCTCTATACCAACGTGAACGGCGAGGTGCGCCTGTTCAACAAAAATCTGGGAGATTAAGGAGAAGGTGCCGAAATGAACGAGTTGGAACTGAAATATGGCTGCAATCCCAACCAGAAGCCGTCCAAGGTCTTTATGCAGGACGGCTCTGACCTGCCCTTTACCGTTTTGAACGGAAAGCCCGGCTATATCAACCTGCTGGATGCGCTGAACTCCTGGCAGCTGGTGAAGGAATTGAAGGCCGCCACCGGCCTGCCCGCCGCCGCCAGCTTCAAGCACGTCTCCCCCGCCGGTGCCGCCGTGGGACGGCCCCTGAGCGAGGTGGACCGGAAGATCTACTTCGTGGATGACGCCGCCGAGCTCTCCCCCATCGCCTGCGCTTATATCCGCGCCCGGGGCGCTGACCGCCTGTGCTCCTACGGTGACTGGGCCGCTCTCTCCGACGTCTGCGACGCCGCCACCGCCCAGTACCTCAAGGGCGAGGTATCCGACGGCATCATCGCCCCCGGCTATACCGACGAGGCGCTGGAAATTCTGAAAACCAAGAAGAAGGGCGGCTACAACGTGGTCCAAATCAACGCGGACTACGTTCCCGCCGCCGTGGAGCACAAGGATGTGTTCGGCGTCACCTTCGAGCAGGGCCGCAATAACCTTGTGATCGACAAGGAGATGCTGACCAACATCGTCTCTGAAAACAAGGAGCTTCCGGAGGCTGCCAAGATTGACATGATCGTGGCCCTCATCACTCTGAAATACACCCAGTCCAACTCCGTCTGCTATGTGAAGGACGGTCAGGCCATCGGCGTGGGCGCAGGCCAGCAGAGCCGCATCCACTGCACCCGTCTGGCTGGTCAGAAGGCGGACAACTGGTATCTGCGCCAGCATCCCAAGGTGCTGGGTCTGCAATTTGTGGACAACATCCGCCGCCCTGACCGGGACAACGCCATCGACATCTACACCTCCGACGAGTATGAGGACGTGCTGGCCGACGGTGTGTGGCAGAACACCTTCAAGGTCCGCCCCGAGGTCCTGACCCCGGAGGAAAAGAAGGCTTGGATCGCCACGCAGGCCGGCGTCACTGTTGGCAGCGATGCCTTCTTCCCCTTCGGTGACAACGTGGAGCGGGCCAGAAAGTCCGGCGTTGCCTACATCGCCGAGCCCGGCGGCTCCATCCGGGATGACCATGTCATCGCCACCGCCGACAAATACGGCATGGTGCTGGCCTTCACCGGCGCGCGGCTGTTCCATCACTAAGCCGCCGCACAAGTCAAAGCTTCCGCGTCCACACAGACGCAAACGCAGATCCGTTCCGCTGCCCCGCATGTTCCTCCGTAAACGCTTTTCCGATTTACGGGAGACGTCTGCGGGGCAGCAGCTAAAAATCATTCAGGGAGGGAACCATGAACCTTCTGGTTATCGGCGGCGGCGGCCGTGAGCACGCCATCGTCAAAAAATTGAAAGAGAATCCCGCTGTGGAGACGATCTACTGCGCTCCCGGCAACGGCGGCATCGCCGCTGACGCTGTGTGCGTCCCGGAGATCGGCGCGAAGGATATTTCCGCGCAGGTGGACTTTGCCAAGACCCACAGCATTGACTTCGCCGTAGTTGCGCCGGACGATCCGCTGGTGCTGGGTGCGGTGGACGCGCTGGAGGCCGCCGGGATCCCCTGCTTCGGCCCGGAGGCGAAGGCCGCCATCATTGAGGGCAGCAAGGTCTTTTCCAAGGACCTGATGAAAAAATACGGTATCCCCACGGCGGAGTATCAGGTGTTTACCGATGCTGCCGCCGCGATAGACTATGTGAAGTCCTGCGCCCTGCCCGTGGTGGTCAAGGCCGACGGTCTGGCTCTGGGCAAGGGTGTGCTCATCGCTGAGACCCGGGAGGACGCCGTGGCCGCCGTGGAATCCATCATGCTGGACCGCGCCTTCGGCGACAGCGGAAATCAGGTGGTCATTGAGGAATTCCTCACCGGCCCGGAGGTCTCCGTGCTGGCCTTTACCGACGGCAAGACCGTGGTTCCCATGGTATCCTCCATGGACCACAAGCGGGCCCATGACCATGACGAGGGTCTGAATACCGGCGGCATGGGCACCGTGGCCCCCAACCCCTACTACACCGAAGACATGGCCCGCGTGTGCATGGAGACCATTTTCCTGCCCACCATGGAGGCCATGAACGCGGAAAACCGCACCTTCCGGGGCTGCCTCTACTTCGGACTGATGCTGACGCCGAAAGGCCCCAAGGTCATTGAGTACAACTGCCGCTTCGGCGACCCGGAGACGCAGGTGGTCCTGCCGCTTCTGGAAAGCGACCTGCTGACAATCATGCAGGCCTGCCGGAACGGAACGCTGGCAGAAACTGAGGTGAAGTTCTCCGACGGTGCCGCCTGCTGTGTCATCATGGCGTCCAGCGGCTATCCGGAGCACTATGAAAAGGGCTTCGCCATCACCATGCCCGCCGAGACCGCCGCCCACACCTATGTGGCCGGTGCAAAGCGAGAGGAGGACCGTCTGCTGACCAGCGGCGGCCGGGTGCTGGGCGTTACCGCCACGGCGGCGGATTTGAAAAGCGCCATTGAAAAAGCCTACGAGCGGGTGGAGAGCGTTCATTTCGACAATGCCTTCTACCGTCACGATATCGGCCAGCGCGCCCTGAAAGCGCTGGAACACTGAAGGGAGCAAGGGCAGGCATGGTTTACAGAGTATACGTAGAAAAGAAAGAAGCGCTGGCCAACGAAGCCCGCGCCCTGTTGGAGGACCTGCGGGCATTTCTGGGTATTCAGTCCCTGACGGGCCTGCGGCTGTTCAACCGCTATGATTTGGAGGGCATCAGCCGGGAGCTGTTCGACTACGCCGTTCAAACGGTGCTGTCCGAGCCCCAGTTGGACACGGTGACGAGTGAAGTGCCTCAGGGAGACACGGTGTTCGCCGTGGAGTATCTGCCCGGCCAGTATGACCAGCGAGCGGACTCCGCCGCCCAGTGCATCCAGATCTTATCCCAAGGCGAGCGGCCCACGGTCCGCACCGCCCGGGTATACGTCCTGGAGGGTGAGCTGACGGCGGAGCAGGTCGAGGCTGTCAAGAAGTATGTCATCAACCCGGTGGAGAGCCGGGAGGCGTCTCTGGAGCTGCCGGAGACCCTGCGGATGGAATACGATATTCCTACCACCGTCCGGACCGTGGAGGGCTTCACCTCCATGGACGCTGCCGCGCTGGACGCTCTGCGGGACGAGCTGGGTCTTGCCATGGATCTGGACGATCTGAAATTTTTGCAGGGCTATTTCCGGGACGACGAGGGGCGGGACCCCACCATCACCGAGATCCGGGTGGTGGACACCTATTGGTCCGACCACTGCCGCCACACCACCTTCTCCACCCACATCGACCATGTAGAGATCCACGACGCGGCCATTCAGGCCGCCTACGAGCGGTATCTGGCCGCACGGGTGGAAGTCTACGGCGAGGAAAAGGCCGCCAAGCGGCCTCAGACCCTGATGGACATTGCCACCATCGGCGCGAAGGTCCTGAAAAAGCGGGGCCTGCTGCCGGAGCTGGACGAGAGCGAGGAGATCAATGCCTGCTCCATCCACGTCACCGCCACGGTGGACGGCGAGGCCCAGGACTGGCTGCTGATGTTCAAAAATGAGACCCACAACCACCCCACGGAGATCGAGCCCTTCGGCGGCGCGGCCACCTGCATCGGCGGCTGCATCCGGGACCCCCTGTCCGGCCGTGCCTACGTCCATCAGGCCATGCGGGTGACCGGCGCGGGAGACCCCCGTGCCTCTCTGGACCAGACCCTCTCCGGCAAGCTGCCTCAGCGGAAGCTGTGCCAGACCGCCGCGGCGGGCTATTCCTCCTACGGCAACCAGATCGGCCTTGCCACCGGCCATGTGGCGGAGCTGTACCACGAGGGCTACATCGCCAAGCGTCTGGAATGCGGCGCGGTGGTTGCGGCGGCTCCCGCCTATAACGTCCGCCGTGAGTGTCCCGCCCCCGGAGATGTGGTCATTCTGCTGGGCGGCCGCACCGGACGGGACGGCATCGGCGGCGCAACTGGTTCTTCCAAGAGCCACAACCTGAAATCCCTTTCCACCATGGCCTCCGAGGTCCAGAAGGGCAACGCCCCCGAGGAGCGCAAGATCCAGCGGTTGTTCCGGGACAGCGCCGTGACCCGCCTCATCAAGCGGTGCAATGACTTTGGCGCCGGCGGCGTCAGCGTTGCCATCGGCGAGCTGGCGGACGGCCTGCGGATCGATCTGGACGCCGTTCGCAAGAAGTATGACGGTCTGGACGGCACGGAGCTGGCTATCTCCGAATCTCAGGAGCGCATGGCCGTGGTGGTGGCCCCCGAAGATGTGGATACCTTCATCGCCGCCGCCGAATCGGAAAATCTGGAAGCCTACCGGGTGGCTGTGGTCACCGAGGAGGCCCGGATGGTCATGGAATGGAACGGCACGGTCATCGCCGACCTGAGCCGTGACTTCCTGAACACCAACGGCGCTGTGAAGCACGCCGGGGTCCGTGTGGCAGAGAAGGACCGCACTGAGCTTGCAACGCCCCGGTTCCAGTCCCTCCGGGAGATGGCCTCCAGCCTGAAATGCGCCTCCCGCCGCGGCCTTGTGGAGCGGTTTGACAGCACCATCGGTGCCGGTTCCATCCTCATGCCCTTCGGTGGCAGAACGCAGCGCACCCCGGCGCAGGCCATGGCCGCCGTGTTCCCCGTCCTGCCCGGTCAGGAAACGGATCAGGCCAGTGTCATGGCCTGGGGCTGCGACCCGGAGCAGACCTGCACTGACCCCTACACCGGGGCCTACAACGCAGTCTACACCTCTATGGCCAAGCTGGTGGCCGCCGGTGCGGACTATAAAAAAGTTTATCTCTCCTTCCAGGAGTTCTTTGAGAAGCTCCGCAATGAGCCGGAGCGCTGGGGCAAACCCTTCTCTGCTCTGCTGGGCACTGTGGACGCGCAGCTGGAGCTGGGCGCCGCCGCCATTGGCGGTAAAGACTCCATGTCCGGCACCTTCCTGGATCTGGACGTACCGCCCACGCTGATCTCTTTCGCCATTGCGCCGCTGAAAACCGGCGAGGTGCTTTCTCCTGAGTTCAAAGAAGCGGGCCATCCCGTTTACCTGTTCTCCGGTACGGACGCGGATAGCGTCAAGGCGGCATGGGAGCGGCTGCATGCTCTGGCGCTGGCCGGCAAGGTCCGGGCGGCGTGGGCCGTGGAAAACGGTCTTGCCGAGGCCGTGATGAAGATGTCCTTCGGCAATGAGATCGGCTTCACCGCAGAAAACGCCGACTTGGACTGGAATACCCTGTGTCCCGGTGCCATCGTGGCGGAACTGACCGAGGACACGGCGAAGGCCGTCCGTCTGGGCGTCACCACCGCCGAGCCGGTGGTGCGGATCGCCGATGACAGCGCCCCCATTTCCGAGCTTCTGGCTTTGAACGAGGGCGTTCTGGAATCTGTCTATCCCAGCCGTACCATCGCCGATCCGGCGGAGGTTCCCGTGCTCTCCGCCCCCGCCGCTCCCCGGACGGCTCCCAAGGCTGGCGCGGCGGTCCCCAAGGTACTGATCCCCGTATTCCCCGGCACCAACTGCGAATACGACTCCGCCCGTGCCGTTCAGCGGGCCGGATTGGAGCCTGAGATCCTGGTGCTGAACAACCAGTCCGCTCAGGGCGTGGCCGACTCCATCAGCCGCTTCGCCAAGGC
>ERZ1673753.2683-NODE-2683-length-12594-cov-3.398676_pt1 | contig 12594 bp, 6 predicted proteins | sample MGYA00580201_ERZ1673753 | MGnify/ENA primary metagenome ERZ1673753 (study PRJEB41218, sample SAMN15661747) | gut metagenome | host: Homo sapiens | place: Canada: London | collected 2015-08-20/2019-03-30 | study: EMG produced TPA metagenomics assembly of... | reverse complement strand
CGAAATTTAAAATCGTGCAGAAGCTCGTGGATCGTTTGAACCTGGTCACGCGCGAAAACCTTTCAGGCATGATGGTGGTGCGCGCATTTGGAAATCAGAAGCGCGAGGAAGCGCGTTTTGAGAATGCAAACAGCGATCTGACGAAAACGAATCTCTTTATCAATCGGGTTATCGTTTTTATGATGCCGTTTATGACGCTGATTATGAACGGCGTCATGCTGATGATCGTATGGTTTGGCAGTAAGCAGATTGAAGCTTCCGCCATGCAGGTCGGCGATATGATGGCTTATATGCAGTATGCCATGCAGATTATTATGGCGTTTTTGATGATCGCCATGATGTTCATTATGGTGCCGCGCGCCATGGTTTCCGCAGACCGTGTGCAGGAGGTGCTGACGACGGAGCTTTCCATCAAAGAGCCGGAAAACCCGGTTACACTCGGTAATGAAAGCGTTGAGCTGCGTTTTGACGACGTTTCCTTCCGCTACGGCAACGCCGAGGAAGATACCTTGAGCCACATTTCGTTTACCGCAAAGCCCGGTCAAACGACGGCGTTTATCGGCGCGACGGGTGCGGGAAAATCGACGCTCATCAACCTCATCCCACGTTTTTACGATGTCACCGGCGGCGCAGTTTACCTGAACGGCAAGGATATCCGCACGCTTTCGCAAAAGGAACTGCGCGATAACATCGGCTACGTGCCGCAGAAGGCCATGCTGTTCTCCGGCACAATCGATTCCAACATCAAGTACGGCAAAGAAGACGCCGATGTGAACGAGGTGCTGGCAGCGCTCGATTGCGCACAGGCTACGGAATTTGTCAGCGAATTGCCGAACGGCGTGGAAAGCTCCATTGCGCAGGGCGGCAGCAACGTTTCCGGCGGCCAGAAGCAGCGCCTTGCCATTGCCCGTGCGCTCGTGAAAAAAGCGCCGGTGTATATTTTCGATGATAGCTTCTCCGCGCTCGATTTCAAAACGGATGCAAAGCTGCGCCGTGCGCTGACGAAATACACGGAAAACGCTGTCGTGCTCATCGTCGCGCAGCGCGTTTCCACCATCATGAACGCCGAGCAGATCATAGTGCTGGATGAAGGCAAAATCGTCGGCAAGGGCACGCACAAAGAGCTTTTGAAAACGTGCCCGGAATACCGCGAGATTGCGGAAAGTCAGCTTTCAAAGGAGGAATTGGCATGAGCGAACCGAAAAGAAACGCACCGCGTCCGCACGGGCCCGGCAGAGGCATGATGCCCACCGAAAAAGCCAAGGACTTCAAAGGCAGCTTTAAAAAGCTTATTTCGTATCTTTCCCCGTTTAAGTTTAAAATACTCATCGTCGTCATTTTCGCGGCGCTTTCCACCGTGTTCACGATCGTCGGCCCGAAGATCCTCGCAAAAGCGACCGATGAGCTGACAGCCGGCTTGATGCGCATCATCACCGGCGCTGCGGAGGGCATTGACTTTGGCTATATCGCGAAAGTTTTACTGTTCCTTGTGGGGCTGTATGCGTTGAGCGCGCTGTTCTCCTACATTCAGGGATTTACGATGTCCGGCGTTTCGGCGAAGGTCTCGTACAACATGCGCCGTGCCATTATGGAGAAGATCGACCGCCTGCCCGTCTCGTATTTTCACAAAACGAGTCAGGGCGACGTGCTTTCCCGCATCACGAACGATGTTGATACGCTCAGCCAGAGTCTTAACCAGAGTATCACGCAGCTTATCACGTCTGTGTGCTCCATCATCGGCGTGCTTATTATGATGCTTTCCATCAGCTGGCAGTTGACGCTTGTCGCACTGTGCATCGTCCCGATTTCGTTGCTGCTTGTCGGACGCATTGTGAAATCCTCGCAGAAATATTTCGTCGGCCAGCAGGAATACCTCGGCGCGGTGAACGGCCACGTGGAGGAAATGTACGGCGGGCACGTCGTCGTGAAGGCGTTTAACGGCGAAGCGCGCTCCATGGAGAAATTCGAGTGCGAAAACGAAAAGCTCTATAACGCGGGCTGGAAGTCGGAGTTCCTCTCCGGCCTGATGCAGCCGATCATGGGCTTTGTGGGCAACCTCGGCTACGTTGTGGTGTGCATTTTGGGCGCATCTATGGCGGCAGGCGGCAGCATGACCATCGGCGGCATTCAGGCGTTCATCCAGTATCTGCGCAGTTTCACGCAGCCCATCACCCAGATGGCAAGCATCTCAAGTCAGGTACAGCGCACCATGGCGGCGGCAGAGCGCATTTTCAATTTCCTTGATGAGCCCGAGATCGTCGAAAAAACAACGAAATACACCGTGGAAAACAGCAATATCCGCGGCGACATCCGCTTTGACCACGTTTGCTTCGGCTACGAAGACACCGACGAGACTGTCATCCACGATTTCTCCGCCGATGTGAAAGCAGGCCAGAAGATCGCTATTGTCGGCCCGACGGGTGCAGGCAAAACGACTATGGTAAAGCTTCTCATGCGCTTCCACGACCTTAAATCCGGCAGGATCTACCTTGACGGCAAGGACATCACGGAGTTTGCCCGCGGCGACCTCAGAAAAGAATTCGGCATGGTTCTGCAGGACACGTGGCTTTACAGCGGCACCATCATGGAGAACATCCGTTACGGCCGCTTGGACGCGACGGACGAGGAGGTCATTCAGGCGGCAAAAGCGGCGCAGGTTGACCACTTTGTGCGCACACTGCCGGACGGCTACAACACGATCCTCAATGAAGAAGCGACGAATGTCTCGCAGGGACAAAAGCAGCTGCTCACCATCGCCCGTGCGATTTTGTCTGACAGCCGCATCATGATCCTCGACGAAGCGACAAGCTCCGTCGATACGCGCACCGAGCTTTCCATCCAGACTGCAATGGATAACCTGATGCGCGGCCGCACAAGCTTCATCATCGCGCACCGCCTCTCGACAATCCGCAATGCTGACCTCATCCTCTGCATGAAGGACGGCGACATCGTGGAGCAGGGCACGCATGAAGAATTGCTCGCAAAAAACGGCTTCTACGCCAAGCTCTACAACAGCCAGTTCGAGCACGCAGAGGAAAGTGCGTAAAACGCCTGTAAAACAAAACGAAGCTGTCTTCTCTGACAAAGAGAGGGCAGCTTTTTTGGTGGTTTTGAAGATTGACAAACGCCTAAAAGGACGGCTACAATAACCGCATAAAGGGGGCGTTTGTATGTTTTTGGATGAACTGAAAAAGAGGAATGTGCCGAGTTTAAAATCGCGCGCGGAGATGCTGGAGCTTTTGCAGCGGGAGGAATACGGCTGCTTGCCGAAGGCGCCGGAATCGTTCGTTTGGGAAGCGGAGCCCGGCGTTGCGGATAATTTCTGCGCGGGCAAGGCGACGCTGGAAAAGCTGACGTTTCGCGTTGTGGTAAACGGCAAGGATTTCGCGTTCCCGGTGTATTTGGCTGTGCCGACCGCAGAGGGGCCGCACCCGTTTTTTGTCCACATCAATTTCAGAAGCGATGTGCCGGACCGCTACATGCCGACGGAGGAGCTCATCGACAACGGCTTTGCGGTGCTTTCGTTCGGCTATGAGGATGTGACGCGCGACGACGGCGACTTCACCTCCGGCCTTGCGGGTGTTCTGTATGAAAACGGCAAACGCGCGCCGCATGACGCGGGGAAAATCGCACTGTGGGCGTGGGCGGCGATGCGCTGCATGGATTACGCCGAGCACGACGAGCGGCTGGACTGCGCAAAGTCCGTTGTGTGCGGGCATTCGCGCCTCGGCAAAACGGCACTGCTCACTGCTGCGCTGGATACCCGCTTCGCGTTTGGCAACTCGAACGATTCCGGCTGTGCCGGTGCGGCGCTGTTCCGTGGCAAAAAAGGCGAGCAGCTTGACGATATTTATAGGCAGTTTCCGTTCTGGTTCGGCGAATCGTTCGGGCAGTATGTCGGCAAAACGGACGCGCTGCCGTTTGACCAGCACTACCTGCTCGCGAGCATTGCGCCGCGCTATGTATACGTGGCGTCTGCGACGGGCGACGACTGGGCAGACCCCGCGTCCGAGCTTTTGAGCTGCTATGCGGCGGCAGCAGGGAACAAGGAGGCGTTTCCCTATGAAGAAACGTCGGAAGACTACGATTTTAACCTGCACGCGGGCCGCATCGGCTATCACCGCCGCCCCGGTCTGCACTATTTCAGCCGCGAGGACTGGAACCGGTTTATTGCGTTTTTTAAGAGCAAGCAATAAGGCGAGAAAAGCCGAGTGGTTATAATAAGAAGGGCGGCGTATTGCCGTCCTTTGGGAGACCCCCTAATTGGGTCTCCCACGAGGGAATAGTCCACTGGACTGTTCCCTCTCCCGTCCTGATTTTTTGGAAGTCAAATAGATTTCGTCGTCTGCGGACGACAACTTAGGGCGCTGCCCTAAGAACCCGCGACCTTTTTGAAAAAAGGTCGATCAAAAACTTTTTGCGTCGCTTCTCTATGAAGACGAAAAATGCATACAAAAACGGCGAAATCCTGAACAGGATTCGCCGTTTTCTTATGCTTTACTTTAATTCTTGCGGTTAAAATTGATGAGGCAGCCGGCTTTGACGATCTTCTTTTCGTCTTCCGTCATCGGGGCAATGTAAAGCTCGATCTCCTTTACTTCATCGCCGAGCACATACGCTTTAATGCTCTGCATATCGCCGTCCATGGCGTCCAAAACGTTCGGGACGAGGATATAATCACCGATCTCGAAGGCGGGTTCATTCTTCATCTGGAACGGCAGCATGCCCCAGTTCATCACGTTGGAGCGGTAGCGCTTGGTGGCGTACTCGGAGCAGATATTCGCAAGGCCGCCCAAGACGCGCTGGCAGCTTGCCGCCTGTTCGCGCGCAGAGCCGTCACCGGGCTTCACACAGTAAATGACACTGCCGATTTCGATTGTCTTTTCATCGACGTCGGGCAGGATGTTTTTCACTTTCCCGAGTGCGTTTTTCAGAGCTTCATCGCTTTGTGCTTCGCCCGCAAGTCTCGCTTTTTCGAGTGCACGGACATCCTTTGCACGCTGCACGTAACCGGGGTCGCGGCGGGAGAGTGTGAACTCCGCAAGCCCCAGTGGGTTGGAGCGGTACGAAGACGTTTCGCCGGACGGGATCAATTCGTCGGTCGTTGTGACCTTATCCATGATCTTCGAGCAGACGCGCAGCAGAATGTTCTGCGCAAGTGCCTCCTGCTCCGGCCAATCCTTGATGTTCGGGCCGTAGATGAGCTTATCCTCCGGCTCTGCCTTGCCGAAGCCGTTGTAAATGCGGGCGCGGTAGGAGGAATCATCGTAGTTGTATTCCGGCACTTCGTAGTCGTCCGCGTACTTTTCGGCGGAGGTCAAAATGCCGCCGTTTGCCGCCGTTGCCGCGATAGAACGTGCGTCCATGAGTGCGACGGCGCTCAGTTGGCCTGCGCCCGGCTTGGAGCCTTCGCGGTTCGGGAAGTTGCGTGTGGCGTGGCGGATGCTCAGCGCGTTATTCGCCGGTGTATCGCCTGCGCCGAAGCACGGGCCGCAGAATGCGGTCTTCACGATGGCGCCCGTCGCCATGAGGTCGGAAATGGCGCCCTTTGCGAGCAGGTCCATAAACACCGGCTGTGAGGACGGGTAGACGTCCAGTGTGAATTCGCCCTGACCGCACTGCGCGCCCTTTAAGATGTGCGCTGCCGCCATGACGTTCGTATATGTGCCGCCCGCGCAGCCCGCAATGATGCCCTGCTGCACCTGCAAACCCTTTGGGGTGATCTTATCCGTCAGACTGAATTCGATATCCTTGCCTTCCGTTAAGCGCGCGGCTTCCTTTTCTACTTCGCGCAGGATGTCGCCGAGATTCGCGTTCAGCTCGTCAATCTCAAACGCGTTGCTCGGGTGGAATGGCAGCGCGATCATCGGTTTTACGGTGGAAAGGTCTACATAGACCAAGCCGTCGTAGTATGTCACGTCGGCCGGCTTTAACTCGCGGTAATCGTCCGCGCGGCCGTGCTTTGCAAGGTACGCCTTCGTGTCGTCGTCTGTGCACCAGACGGAGGTGAGACATGTGGTCTCGGTCGTCATGACGTCCACGCCGTTGCGATAATCGGTCGTCATGCTCTTGATGCCGGGGCCGACGAACTCCATGACCTTGTTTTTTACGTAGCCGTTTTTAAACACCGCGCCGATGATGGCAAGCGCGATGTCCTGCGGGCCCACGCCCGGGCGCGGCTTGCCGGTGAGGTACACCGCCACAACGCCGGGGTACGCGACATCGTACGTGTTTTCGAGCAGCTGCTTGACGAGCTCGCCGCCGCCTTCGCCGATGGCCATGGTGCCGAGCGCACCGTAGCGCGTGTGGGAATCGGAGCCGAGAATCATTTTGCCGCAGCCCGCCATGGCTTCGCGCATGTACTGGTGAATGACCGCCATGTGGGGCGGCACATAAATGCCGCCGTATTTGCGCGCGGCGGAAAGGCCGAACACGTGGTCGTCCTCGTTGATGGTGCCGCCCACGGCGCACAAGCTGTTGTGGCAGTTTGTGAGCACGTAGGGGATGGGGAACTTCTCCATGCCGGAGGCGCGCGCCGTCTGAATGATGCCGACGAACGTGATGTCGTGCGAGGCGAGCGCATCAAATTTTAAGCGCAGGTTCTGCATATCCTCTGCGGTGTTGTGCGCTTTTAAAATGGAATAGGCAATGGTACCCTGTTTTGCCGTGTCTTTTTGATAGGTCTCGGGTGCAGCGGCTTCCGGCACGATCTCTGTGCCGTTCACAAGGTAAACGCCGCCGTCATAAAGCTTTACCATATTCATTCACCGAAGCTTCCGAAGGAGCCCGGAAGCGATCCTTTCTTTTAGCTTTGCATGGCTGCGCAGAAAATCCTGCGCTTAGCTGCTTTCAGTATAGCATAATAAAGGCGGATTTGCAATTTGCATTTCAGCTTTTTCATTTTATTCAAAAGCGGTTCAGTCTTCCGCGATGACTTTTGCCGCGGCGGAACCCGAAGCGGTCTTCCAAATGCGGATCATCGTCGGGATGCGGCTTTGCAGTTCCGAAACGTGGGAGATGATACCGACGACGCGCCCGCTTTGGCGGATGCTCTCGAGCGCACGCATGGCGGTATCGAGCGTGTCGGTATCGAGCGAGCCGAAGCCCTCGTCGATGAAAATGGAATCAAGCCGCACCGCGCCCGAGTAGCTCTGCACGACGTCCGAAAGCCCGAACGCGAGGGAAAGGGATGCCAAAAACTGCTCGCCGCCCGAAAGTGTCTCTACGGAGCGGCACGTGCCGCTCATGCCGTCCAAAACCTCAATGTCAAGCCCGCCGTAGCCCGCGCCGCTTTTGCCCTGCTTGTGCTGCAAGGCGTAGCGCCCGCGGCTTAAAACGGAGAAAAAGCGGTTTGCGCTCTGAATGGTCTCGTCGAGCATCATGCCGAGCACGTACTGCAAAAGCGGCACGCGCAAGGCGTTGCTGCGGCCGGTCACGTACCCCGCAAGCTTTGCTGCGCGGCTGTACTGTACGTCGAGCGCGGCGGCTTCCTCCGTGTATTGCTGCACGGCGGCGGCGCTTTCCGTAATGGTGCGCAGGTCGGAGCCAAAGCGCCCAAGCTGCACGGAAAGCGTCTGCGTTTCGGTGCTTTTTGCGTCCAGCTCCGCTTTGCTTTGCGGGAGGTCCTTTTCCGGCGCTGCGCCGAGGGCATTTTTCGCTTCCTTTGCGGCGAATATCTGCTGTGCGGCAGCTTTTACGGCCTCGTTTGCGGCAGAAAGCGCGTTTTCCGCGGCGTGGAACGCTTCCTCAAGCGCTGCGGTCTCCTGCTCAAGCACGCGAATGCGCTTTTGTATTTCGGTCATCTCCAATGTGATTTGCGCCGCATCGCGTACGGCGTCCATGGCGCTTAATTGGCGGCGCTTTTCTTCCAAAGCGGCGCGGCAGGCGGCAAGCGCGGCGTTGTGGCGGCTTTCGACCTGCATAAGCGCTTCGCGTTCCGCTTTGAGTGCCTCGAGTTTCTTGTGTGCGGCCGGCGCCTGCGCTGCAAGCTTTTGTGCTTCGTTGAGCGCCGTTTGCGCCGCAATGTAGGCCGCGGTGAGCACTTCTTCGCTTTCTGTGATGCTTTTTGCGGCATCGTTTGCGGCGTTTAATTGTGCGAAAGCGACCTCGTGCCGCGCTTTTGCGGCGGCGGCCGTCTGCTCGGCGCAGCTTTGCTCCTGCCGCAGGTCTTCGAGCTTTTTGCGCAGCGCATCAAGTTCTTCTTTTGTCGTCTCACCTGCGCACGGCACGGCGAGCACGGGGTGGTGCACCGCGCCGCAAACGGGGCAGGGCGTGCCGTCCGTGAGCCCTGTGGCGAGCGCGGCGGCGCTGTTTTGATTCCATTTGGCTTCTGCCGCCGAGAGCAGCTTATCCTGCCCCACGACGGTCAGACGCGCGGTGCGCGCCGCGTCTTCGGCGGCTCCCCACAATTTTTTGCACTGCGCTTCGGCTTTGGCGGCGTCACTGCGCGTTTTCAGCGCGGCAAGCTGTTCGCTTAAGATGGTCTGCGTCTGTAAGAGCGACGCGAGCCGGTCTTTTGCGGCATCGGCCTTTTCGGTGAACGCTTCGCCTACCGCGATGCGCCGCAGCACCTCCGGCAGCTTTTGGCGGTCGTCCTCTGCCTGCTTCTGTACGGCGCGTTCGCGTTCCTCCTCGGCGCGCAGTTCTTTTAAAAGCTGCTCCTTTTGCAGGCTGCGTTCCTGCTCCGCACGCAGCTGTTCGCTTCGTTTTAAAAGTGTGTCTTTTTCGGCGGTCAGCTTTGTAAGTCCCGCGCGGTTCTGCTCGGCGCGCGTATACTGCGCTTTGGCGGAAGCCGCCCGCGTTTCGGCGGTTTTCAGCTGCGCTTCGGCATCGGTCTCGGCTTTTTGGCACTGCTCAAATTGCAGTGCACGGGTGTATTGCTTTTGTGCCAGAGTCAGTGCTTCTTTCGCGGCGGCGAGCGCTTTTTCGGTTCGTGCGCATTCTGATCGAAGCGCTTCCGTTTGCACGGCGAGCGCCTCGGCGGTCTCCGCGCCATGCTTTTCGAGCAGCGATTTCAGTTTTGTCTCGCATGTTTCGCGCTTTGCGTACAACTTTTTTTGGCGCTCCGTAAATTTCATCGCGATGCGTTCCCATAGCTCGCAGGAGAAAAGCGTTTTCAAAATGGCTGCTTTTTCGGTGGAATTCGCGCGCAGAAGCTGCATGAATTTGCCCTGCGGCAGCACAATGACCTGCGAAAATTGCTCGGCGGTGAGGGAAAGCAGGTTTTCCGCGTAGCCTGTCACATTGCGCGCCGCACCCGAAGCGGCAAGCGCCCAGCCGTCTGCCGTGCGGCGCTTGCACTCGTTTTCTTCCTCGGTGATGAAATCGTCGCTGCCGCGCTTTTTGCGGCGGTACAGCGCGCGGCGGAAGCAATATTCGTCTTCGCCGAGCGCAAAATGATAGACGACCTCGGTGCGGTCGCTGTCCGCGGCGGCAAGGCAGCGCATATCTTGAAACGTGCGCCGCCCGCCCGTCGATTTATAAAAGAGCGCGATGCTCATGGCGTCGAGCAGCGTCGTTTTGCCGCCGCCCGTCTGTCCGGTGATGAGGAACAGCCCCGCTTCGTTCAGCTTTTCAAAATCAATGACGGTGTGCTCCAGATACGGCCCAAACGCCGAAAGCTCCAAACGGATCGGTCTCACGTTGCATCGCCCTCCAGTTCCTTTAGAATTTCCGCAAGCAGCGCTTCGTCCTCCGGCTGCGCTTCCTCACCGCAGACCTCCTTTAAAAAGCCGCGGAAAAGCTCCGCGCGGCTGCGGCTGTGCAGATCGGCTTCCGCCTGCGTGCCTGCGTGCTGCTTTAAAAACCACGTGCTGCGCACGCCGAGTACATTCGGGTAATAGGGGCGCAGTCGGTCGGCCGGACGGAAAATCGGCTCGTCGTCGGTGAGCAGAATTTCCACATAGTCTTCATTGGGCGCCGCCTGCCCGTTTTCGAGCAGCGCCGCAAACGTACCCTCTATGCGCTTTACGTCGTGCAGAGGGGTTACGGGGATGCACGTTGTTTCCACCGTGTCGCCGAGCGTGACGAGCGTCATGCTCTTTTTCTGGTGCGCTTCGTCTACGGAATATTTGAGCGGTGAGCCCGCGTAGCGCGCCGTGTCGCCTGCCCTTTGCGCCGCGTGCAGGTGCCCGAGCGCCGCATAGTCAAACGGGGAGAAGACATCCGTCGGCACATCGCCCGCGCCGCCGACAAAAAGGCGGCTTTCGGAATCGGAGGTGGAGGCCCCCGCCGCAAAGCAGTGCGCGACCAAAACGTGCTTTTTCGCGGGGTCAAACGCTTTCTCCATTTTTTCTACCGCCGCGCGCATGCAGGCCCCTGCACCGCGCAGCGTTTCATCGCCTAAAAAATCGCGCATCTGAGCGTTTTCAAAGTACGGCAGCGGGAAAATCTGTATGTTGCCGATCTCGACCGGCGTAAACGCGTCTTTAAGCTCCGTGATGATATGGATGCCGTGCCGCGCAAGCAGGCTTTTGCCCACCGCAATGCGGTCCGGGCTGTCGTGATTGCCGGAAATGATAACGGCGGGGATGCTCCGTTCGCACAGCGCATCGATGAGCTCGTCGAATAAATGAATCGCATCGACCGAGGCAATCTGCCGGTCGTACAGATCGCCCGCAATGAGCAGCGCATCGGGCTTATATTCATCCAGCGCAGGCAAAAGCGACTGCCGCACAAAATGCCGCTGGTCATCCATTAAGCTGCGGCCGTACAAAAGCCTGCCGAAGTGCAGGTCTGCAATATGTAAAAGCTGCATAGCGTCTCCTTTTAAATTTTTAATCTGACTTTTTTCTGAATTTGCCGGCGAGCACCTTTTCAGGGGTGCCAAACCGTGCTATAATAATAAAATAGTTAACAGTATTATATCATGTCCGTTGGAGGATAAACAGTGAGAAAACATAAATTTTTATCGATATGCGCAAGCGTTTTGCTGTCGCTTTCCGTTTTGACGACCGGCGTTTTGGCCGATACAGCCGAAAGCACCGCGAGCGAAATTTCCACAGCTTCCGATACCTCGACTTCGGAAACCGACACAACGCCAAACACGGTCGTGGCCAAAAGCAGCGAAATGGGCTTTCCGTGCGATAAGCTCACAGACCCGAACAGCGCTTCTATTTATATGGTGAGCCTCGACACCGATACCGTTGTCTATACATATAATCCGGACGAGCGCCGCCCCATGGCTTCCATGACGAAGATCATGACGTATATCGTCACGGCGGAAACGGTCAGCGACCTGCAAAACACGCGCACTACGGTGCCGGAAAGCGTTGCCGAGGAGCTTGAGGGCACGGGCTCGTCTTTGGCGGAAATTCAAACGGGCGAAAGCTTTACCATCTATGAGCTTTTGAACCTGATGATGGTGCCCTCCGGCAATGATGCCGCGCTGACGCTTGCAAAATATGTGGATTCTTTGAATATCACGGCCGACGACCCGCAGTATGACGAAGACGGTGACGGCAAAATGAGCTGTGTGGAGCTGATGAACAAGAAGGCCGCGGAGCTCGGCTGCACGAACACGCATTTTGTGAACCCGCACGGCCTGTATGATGAGAACCACTACACCACCGCGCGCGAGATGGCGACCATTACGGAGTATGCGCTGACAATGCCGTATTTTACGGACGTCACCTCGCAGACGTATTACACGCAGCCGCCGACGAACATGACAAGCGAGGAACGCACCGTCACCACGACGAACCGCATGCTTTTGAGCTATGACGATGAGTATTACACCTATGCTACCGGCGTAAAGACCGGCTCCTTGAATGAATCCGGCTACTGCATTTCCGCCACGGCTACGTATGACGGGTACAGTTACCTTGTCGTTTGCATGGGCAGCCCGTATATCGACAGCGAGGGCAATCATATCGATTATCACGGTGAAATGTACGATGCCGCGACGCTGTTCCGCTGGGCATTTTTGAATATCGAAAACAAAACGCTCGTTACGGACGGCGAGCTTCTCGGTGAGGTGAGCCTCAAATACGCGTGGGACAAAGACCGCCTGCAGGTGCTGGCGCAGGGCAATCTCACCGCAACACTGCCGAGCAGTCTGGAAAGCGGCGCCATCACCACAAAGCTCGATCTGCCCGAAAGCGTGAAAGCGCCCATCAAAAAGGGTGATTACGTCGGTACCGCCACGTTCTATTATAACGGCGCGGAGCTTGCCACCGTTGCGCTCGTCGCCGCGGAAAGCGTGGAGCGCAGCGAGATCGTGCAGGTTTTGCAGCAGGGGCAGGAGGTGCTCACCTCCACGTGGTTTATCGTTACGGCCACCATTTTGCTGGTCTTGGCTGCTGCGTATGCTATCCTTGCCATCCTGATGAACCGTAAAAACAAAAAAGTCCGCCGCGTAAAGAAATACAGAGATTTATAAGTACAGAACAAAACCCCGATCCGTTTCATGTGCGGAATCGGGGTTTTAACGTTCACGGAGCGAACAGTTCACTTGCCGTAAGGCAAATTTCACCATAATCTCCTACGTTCTCACCTGCCGGCTCGGTCGGAGTTGGGCAGTCGCCATCAGTTTGTTTTTAGTGAAATATTTTGCTGACGCAAAATGTGAAATAAGGATTCGCACACAAGTGTGCT
>ERZ1673753.2672-NODE-2672-length-12672-cov-6.369660_pt1 | contig 12672 bp, 23 predicted proteins | sample MGYA00580201_ERZ1673753 | MGnify/ENA primary metagenome ERZ1673753 (study PRJEB41218, sample SAMN15661747) | gut metagenome | host: Homo sapiens | place: Canada: London | collected 2015-08-20/2019-03-30 | study: EMG produced TPA metagenomics assembly of... | reverse complement strand
TGAGAAGGTAGAGGTAAGCGCAGACGTCACCGCGACGGTAGAGGGAACGAGCCTGAAACCGACAGGTGCCACGCTTGCGCGCACGGTAGCATTCGCGCTCGTGTGGCTGAACCAGCTGTTCGCGTTCATGGGAGCGCCGACGCTCGACCTCGACCCCGAGGGGGTCTACGCGGCCGTCAGCACGCTGGTCACGTTCGTTGTGACCTCCATCGCCTACTGGAAGAACAACAGCTTCACGCCGGGCGCGCTTCTGGGCGACGCCGTGATGAAGGCGTTCAACTCCGATGAAGACCAGTAAGCACTACGTCACCGTATCGCGCGGGCGGGCTGTAGCCCTGCCCGCGTTCGCATTCCTTCTTTCCCTAGCATGCGTCGGCTTCGCTGCCTTTACCGTTCAAGATAGCGCCAAGCCGGCGCAAGAAAGCAGATTCGAGACCTTGGCGCTGGAAGTGAACGACATCCCCTGTGAAGAGCAGCAGAAAGCGATTCACGCCGGGTGGATTATGCCGCTCTACCTTCAGGATGACATTCAGTGGTCGCGCATCGACTACGCCGAAGGAACCATCGGCGATAGCGGCTGCGGCCTGTCATGCGCAGCGATGGCGATAGAGTACCTAACAGGCCAGATTGTGACGCCGCTCGACCTCGAAGCCATCGTCGGAAGCACATGCACCGTCTACGGCGTCAACGACATGGCGCGCTTCGGTGCCTACATGTCAGAAGCATACGGTCTGCGAACCTCTGAAATCTACTACGACCTAGACCGTGCCCTGTCGGAAGTCACATCTTCGAGCGTTGTGTTCGCGGGCGTTCGGGGCGAGTTGTGGGAACGGGCATACGGCGGCCACATCGTCTGCATCTGGAAGACCGACGGCGACAGCGTGTACATCCGAGACCCTGCTTCTGGCGCGAACTCGCAACATCGCTTCACCGTAGAAGAGTTGCGCGGCACCGAATGGCTCTACTTCTACACGACATCGAAAGGAGAAGGACGATGAAGGGTATCGACATATCGAACTGGCAGAATGGCATCAACCTTTCAGCTGTCCCTTGCGACTTCGTAATCATCAAGGCAACGCAGGGCACGTCCTACGTCTCGCCCGACTTCAGCCGCCAAATCGAACAGGCTCTAAGCCTTGGAAAATATGTGGGCGTCTACCACTACATCGGCGGCCAAGGCGCTAAGAGCGAAGCCGAGCATTTCGTGAAGACCGTCAAGCCGTACCTGAAGCGCGTCATCCTCTGCCTTGATTGGGAGAAGGAGCAAAACAGCAAGTTCGGTAACACCTCATACCTTGAACAGGTAGCGCAAGCAGTCATCGACATGACCGGCATCCGTCCGCTTGACTATGCGAGCCTTTCGGGCTTCCCTTGGGATGTCGCGAAAAAGCAGAACTGTGGCACATGGGTCGCGCAGTACGCCAACATGAACGTCACGGGCTACCAAGACAGCCCGTGGAACGAGAGCGCCTACAGCTGCACGATTCGCCAGTATTCAAGCAAGGGGCGGCTTTCCGGCTGGGGTGGAGACCTAGACCTGAATAAAGCCTACATCACAGGCCAGCAGTGGATGAAATACGCTTGCCCTGATGGTGGAACACCCGAGCAAGCCCCAACGCCAACACCAGCCGACACCTCGCTTGCAAACATGGATGTGACCGACATCGTGGCCGACGTCATGCGCGGGAAGTATGGCGATGACGAAGAGCGCAAGGCCGCGCTCGGCGCTCGCTACGACGAGGTGCAAGCGCTCATTAACCACATCGACCGAGCCGACGCCGCGACGCTCGCCGACGAGGTGTGGGCTGGCGACTACGGAAACGGCTCGAAGCGTGAAGCGATACTTGGCAGACGCTACGAAGAAGTGCGCGCGATTGTGAACGCCGGCGGCTCCACGGGTCGCATTTACACCGTCGTGTCGGGCGACACGCTATCGGGCATCGGTCAGAAGCTGGGCGTCAAGTGGCAGACCATAGCGTCGAAGAATGGCATTTCAAGCCCCTACACCATCTATCCGGGGCAACGTCTCACCTACTAGGAAGGAAAAACCATGGCACGCAGCAACAAGAACACCAAGCAGAACGAGCAGAAGCCCGCAGAGGTTGCGCCCGAGCAGCAGCCCGATACGGCCGCAGATGCCGAGAAGGACGCCGGCGCGCAGGGTGCTGCGGGTTCCGTATCGGAGCAGCAGAACGAGCAGAAGCCCGCAGAGGTTGCGCCCGAGCAGCAGCCCGATACGGCCGCAGATGCCGATAAAGGCGCTGACGATTCAGGCGAGCCGGGGTACCACGCGGTCAAGGTAGTGCATCCAGACCCGAAGGTGGGCTTCATCAACCTGCGCGATGCGCCCGTAGATGGGGCATGGGGCGAGGTTGACCATCCCGTGGCAGTCGGAACCCAGCTGAAGGCGGTGGAGAACATGGGCGAATGGACGCGCCTAACCCATGACCTCTATGTCCTGTCGGAGTTCGTCACGCCGCTTTAAGCGGTATGCAGATGCCGAATCCGTTTTCGAGTAGAATAATCGGTGCCCCTGTGCTAGTGTAAAGCGAACGGCACGTGGTGTTCGCATTGATAGAGTTATGGGGCACCATATCTACATTACACGAACACCTCTGAACGGGGTGTTCGTGTTGGTTTAGAGCGTATTCTATTTCATATTGCGATGATTCGCGGCTATCGAAGTTCATTACCGCTACAGCTGACCCTTCGTAGAGCCATATCTTATTCACGAAGACGCGCAAGATGTCTTCGTCTTCCATTTCACCTTCGGAAAGCGCGCTGAAGAAGCGCAGCATGTCTTCGCGGTCTACCTCGCCGCTGTCGCGCTCTAGCTTCTCGATGCGGTTCTTCAAGCCCTCTTCTTGCGCATCGAGCGCGGCCATGCGGTCTTTAACATGCCGATATTCCAGACCGTCGGCAACCGCGTCAAGAAGGTTTTTCCGCTGCCTTCCCAACTCGCGCAGTTCCTTTTTCGTGGCCTTGATGGACACCTCGGACTTGTGCGCCTTCTTGTGTTCGATGTGGCAATCTATGAGCCATTCAAGAAGCTTCACGTCTCGCAGCAACGCGCGCACGTTGCGCACCACGTCGGCTTCCGCTTCGCCTTTCGGCAGCGTTCCGAAGCAGGTTTTGCGCTTCTTCTGGCATGCGTAGCGGAAGTACTCGGTTCCAGACTTCCCCGTGGCTGTCTCGCCATGAAGCGGGTTCCCGCAGGAAGAGCAGTAAAGCTTTCCTGAGAGCATAAAGTTCGCCTTTGTGCGGGAATGCTTCTTCAGCCCTAAACGCTTGATGCACGCAAGCTTCGTTTCCATGTCTACAATGGCGGGCATGCCGCCCTCTTTGTAAACAAGCGGCACCGGCTGACCCTGCTCGTCAAGAATGACCACGCCTTCATCGTCCTTCTTCGTTCCCCATATATAGACGCCCGCATAGGCTAGGTTCTTCAGGATGCCGGTCACGAAGGTGTAGCCGGGGTCATTGCCCTTCATCGTCTTCACGCCCATGCTTTTGAGCCATGCGCATATATCAAGGATGGGAACGCCGGCGAGGTAGTCGGTGTGGATGCGCTTTGCCATGGGGGCTTCCACGGGGTCAAGTGTTATAACGTCGCCCTCGTGGCTGTAGCCGAATCGGTGGTAGCCCAGGTATTGGCACTTGTCGGCCTTGCCGGTCATGCCGCGCATCGTGTCTTCCGAAGTGTTCTGAGACTGAATCTGCGCCACGAGCGCGTTCAGCGCTTTGTTGCTCGTGGCTTCGATGCTGTTTCCGACAATGTTTTCCTTCGTGGATTCGAAGGTCACGCCGCTGGTGATACGCAGCACGTGTTCATAGTAGTACTGCTCTTCGATATTGCGCGCGAAGCGGTTCATCTTCCATACCACGATGACATCAAATGCGCCCTGCTTCGCATCCTCTATCATCTGCAAGAACTGCGGCCGGTCATCACTTCGCCCCGTCATGGCATAGTCACAGTACTGCGCCACGACCTTGTAGCCGTGCTTCTCGGCATATATATTGCATGCGTACAGCTGGTCTTCGATGGATGCGTCACGTTGTTTGTCACAGCTGAAGCGCGCATAGAAAGCGCATCTGATTAACTTCACAGCCATGATAGAATGAACTTGCCTTTCAATGAATTAGCCTTTCTGCGATGGGCGCGCCCTCTGTTTTGCCGCCAAGCAATGAAACAGGGGGCTTCTTTTATCAAGTGCCTTGTCTAAGCGATTGCAGCTTGCTGAATTGGATAATCTTGCACTTCCTTTTTTACGTATTTCCCAGAACGCACCATGTCATCAGCTATTTCAAGAAGTCTATCTTGCCCTTTTGCATCCATCGAACGAAACATTGTGAGCAACATATTTTCGATGTCCGACCTATCGGGGGTGCGACCGATAAGGGCATCCAGCGTCGTTCCGTAGAAGTCTGCGAGTTTGCAAAGCACTTCAGAATCGGGTTCCCTTACTTCCCTTTCATAATTCTGATAAGTCTTCATCGGAATGCCGAGGAAATCAGCAACTTCTTCCTGCGTTAGCTTCCGAGCCTTGCGAAATTCTTTCAGCTTCATTTAGATACTCCGTTTCTTCGCTGGCTCCAAATATACCCAAATTGGATACTTTTTACAACATTCGAACTTGCAACATACCCAAATTGGCGTTATAGTCAGTCAAAAGGTACCCAAAACGAGTACATAGAAAGGCTGATATGAGAAACAATATCGCTTCAGAACGCGTGCGCCTTGGTTGGTCGCAAGACGAACTTGCCGAAAAACTGGATGTCTCGCGCGATACCGTCAAAAAATGGGAGAACGGCGAAACGCCCATTAAGTCTTCGATGCTCATTGCGATGTCCGACCTATTCGGTTGCTCTATTGACTATCTCATGGGTCGCACCGAAGAGCGGTTGATGCGCTTAGCGAAAGCTGTCTAACCATGCGTCGCGGCAAGCAGTGCGAAATCGAATTCGAAGTGAAGCTGAAGGGCGGCAACCACGTCCGCACGGCTTCAGAAAAAAATTCGAAAAATTATGGCACTACGAAGGCACTTCGGGCGCGAACTGGTCAAACACGCCGCAAAAAGCGCGACCGGCAAAGTCGCGCGGGGCTTCTCGCGATAGCCATAGGATGGGTCTTCGCCTTCCTGATGCTTCTCGTTCCCGAGACCATGGACTACACGAGCGAAGAGCAGCTGCGCATGGTTCTCTACACGTTCTCCGTCGCCGCTATCGGATTCGGCTGCGGCTGGAACTCGCGGGATGACCTCTGATGTGCGCCCGCAAGAAGCAGCGCAAGCCGTGGACTGTGCAAGAAGTGCGCACGTTGGAGCAGCACGCCCACGAGGGCATCGGCAACCTGAAAAAGCTGCTGCCGGGTCGAAGCGAGCATGCCATCAAGCACACGGCATCGCGCTACGGAATATCGCTCGTTCGCCGGTGGCACTGCCCCATGTGCAACAAGGAAACGCTGAAGCCGCTCAGGCCATCTACCGGCTGGTGCGAGAAGTGTTCCAAGCGCTACGTCATCGAGCGCAACCAAGAGCGCACCCGCGAACTGAAGATGAAGAACCTCGGCATCGACCCGCAAGCGGCCGAGATTGCCGACCTAGAGCGCCAGCTGGACGCCACATATCAGGAGAACTCGCGGCTGAAGCGCGGCTTGGAAGGCGGCAGGACATGAAGCCATACCAAGTCTATTTCCACGAATCACTCGAAGAACTCTATCTGCAATGGAAGGAACAGGAACGTGCCAAGAAAAAGAATGAGCGCCGGGCTGGAAACCAAAGCGCTCAAACGCCCCTTACAGGCAAAATCCATGTTATCACACAGTGCAAGGCATCTTAGCCGCGCATACATCGCCGCAGCAGCGACGCTCGGCACGGCATACATAGTAGCGGGAATAGTCGGATGTGGTCTGTATGCGCGCCGGTAGGGCGCTGACCCGCATCCGGGTTCCCGAGCGCGACGCTACGCAGCCCGAGACGCCCGAGCCAAGCTATCGCGGTCATCTGCCCGAAGTGGTGAACATCATCAAGGACAACACGCGCCTTCGCGGCGACAACCAGCGGCTGCGCTTCGAGAACGCGGCGCTGCGCGCCGACATCGAGCGCATGAAGGGCGTGCAATGAGCAAGATACCCGTATACCGCCACAAAGACGGCACGCCCTACGTTCGCCCCTACCTCGGCACCAACGCGGTGACGAAGAAGGCCATCCGGCCTTACAAGCAGTTCCCCAAGGGTCTGACCGACGAAGAGGTTCAGCCGCTTGCGCAGGAATGGCTGTCGGGCTTCACGCCGGCGGCGAAGTACCACGTCACCGATAGGCTGAGCGACGTCCTGTACCGCTACATAGACATCCTCGAAGCGAACAAGAAATCGCCCAACACCATAAAGACCTACCGTTCGAACGTGCGCTGCTACATCGACCCGCACATCCCCAACATCAGAGCCGGGGAGTTGAAGCCCTATCAGGTCGATGCGCTCTACAACGTGCTTCTGATGCAGGGCGGGCGCAAGGGCGAGGGAATATCGCCGAGCAAGGTCATAAACCTGCACTGGATGCTCGCCGGTGCCTACAAGTGGTTCGTCACGCAGGGCATCAGCGAGTACAACCCCATCGTGTCGGCGACGCCGCCAGAAGCGCCCCTGTACGAAGCGGTCGCCTACAACGAGCAGGAATTCCAGATGCTGTCGCGGGCGCTGTCTGAAGCGCTCAGGGAGCCGGCGGACAGCCCCGAAGCCATCTTCCGCAAGAACGCCATGTTCGCGGCCTACTTGGCGCTGAACACCGGCGAGCGCTGCGGCGAGTTGTGCGCCAACAGCAAAGAAGACGCCCAGCTTGCGCGGATGATGATGCACATAGGCTACACGGCCGTGGAAGAGAAGGAAAAGGGCGTCTACCGCAAGCCGAAGCCCAAGGGCAAGAAGACCCGCAACATAACCTTGCACGAGAGCGTGTGCGAGAACATAAGCGGCTTCTACGTATGGCAGAGAAGCTACCTCACCCCCGCCAAGGCCGAATCTTGGAAGCGGATGATATGCACCGACAGCAAGGGCGGCATACTGCGCCCCTCGAAGGTCTCGGAAGCATTCAAGGACATGCGCGACCGCGTGGGTCTTCCGAAGAACACAAGCTTCCATACGCTCAGGCACACGCACGCGACATGGCTCCTTCTGGAAGGCATGAACCTGAAGGACATCGCCGACAGGCTGGGGCACGCCAAGGAATCTACGACGCTAGAGATTTACGCCCACCTCATGCCCGGCCGCGACCGTATGGCCGCTGACGTCTTCGCGAGGGCTGCGGCGAAGATGGGCGGTGAGATATGAGCGCCCAAGACCAGATGCAAGCAGAAATCCAAGCCGCAAAGCTTCAGAAGATGACGCCGGAAGAGCGCACCGCCTACTGGAAGGCCAAGGGCGAAGAAGCGATGCGAGCGTACCACGAGCGGCATCCCGACGAGCCGCCGGAGCCGGTCTATCGGTTCATCGTGGAGTTCGATTGCACACCCTCCACATTCGAGCGCATCAAGGAAGAGATACAGAGCCGCAGAACGGCGAACAGGGCATACAGGTACTACACGAGAAGCCGCAAGAAGCCCGGAGAGGTGGTGACGAAGACATGGCAAAGCCCTACATCAAGCTAGACATGGACTGGCGGGAAGACCCGAAGGTGATGCTCTTCGAAGAGCGCTACGGAAAGGCCGCGCTGGTCGATTGGGTAGCGCTCATGTGCCTGATGGGCGAGTTCGGCGGCAGCTTCTGCCTTGATGACGAAGCGACGCAACTGCGCGTGCAGAAGGTGCTGCGCAAGAAGGCCAAGGCGACCGAGCAGTTCCTAGAGAAGTGTGCGGACTGCGGCCTGATAGACGAAGAAGGTCTGTACACCTTCCGCCGCGTCGGCAGCGCCCGCTCCATCAAGGACGGAGAAGCGAGAGCAAAGCGCCGCGAGTACGCCATAGCGGCATCAGAAGCTGCGCGCGAGAAGCGCCTTGAAGACCAAAGCGCAGACGAAAACTAGCTGTTGAAAACCATGTGGAAAACTGAGAGAGGAAGTGAATCGGAGCATGAAAAATTTTCGCAGTTACACCCTTTTGAAAATTCTAAATCGCGTTTTAGAAATCCGGAAAGGGTGTTTTCAGACCTTTTGCGATGACTTATTTCCGAAATTTTCAATCGCAAACGCCATGACTGACGAAAAAGCGCGCGGGAGTTTCAGAAGAAAAGCGCTCGCGTTTTCGAATGGGTCGCAAGACAAAAGCCCAGCTAGAGCGCTTCCGCCGCCGTGAAAACGGACACCGTGACGGACACCGTGACGGAAGGCGCTACGGACACCATGACGGAGAACCGTAATAGTTCACCCATAATTAATTACTTATTATCTATTACCTATTATCCATAAGAGAGTCCTTCCCTAAGCGCCTTCCTGTTGATGCACCGCGCGCCCGAGACCAGCCGGCGCGCCATCGCAGAAAGGCTACCCATGACGTACACGCAAGCACCGCTGCTCGATGAAGGCTGCTTCAACTCGAACGGACAAGACCTTCTTCAGGCGGCAGAGACGGCCATCCTCGAAGAGTGCTGCCGCAACGGCTGCACCCACGAAGCCGACGGTGACTATATCGGCGGCAAGGTCAACAACCCCACGCACTGCAAGTTCTTCAAGGTCTCTTCGGGCATCCCGTTCGAGTGCGCCGCCTTCGATTGCGGGGTGTAGACATGCCTATCCAGCACGAAGGCCGCGTTGAAGAGCGGCGATGCCCAAGCTGCGGCAAGCTGCGCCCGCTCGATTGGTACGTTCCCGTATCTGAAGACTGCTGGAAGTGCCGTTCGATAGCGAACCCCGTCTTCAAGGCCAAGAGCGAATCGGTGGACATCGCCCGCATTAGGCGCAATATCCGCAACGACAAGCGAAAGGCGGTGAAGCGATGAACCGCGAAGCACTGCTTGCGAAGATTCGCGCCCTTCAGAAGCGGGCTGCAACCGACGGAGAGCGCAAGGCGGCAGAGCGCGCCGCGCGGCGCATCATCGAGAAGTACGGCCTTGATGATGCCGGCTTCGATGAAGAGCAAACCGAGCGCGACCACTTCTTCAGCTATGCGACGAAACGCGACAGGAAGCTTCTGCTGCAAATCGCTTCCGCGCTACTCGGCGCAGACATTATGGGCTACATCAGCCGAGGAACCCGCCATCTGTGCATTCGCACGACCGACCTTCAGGCAGCGGAAATCGAGTACCAGTATGACTACTTCAGGCACCTGTACAGGGAAGAAGAGGAAATGCTGTTCGTCGCCTTTCTTCACAAGCACAACCTCTTTCCAAAAGATGGCGGCAGCAGTTCCGAAGAGGTAGACCCGGAGTACTTGGCTCGCATCGTTGCCCTTATGCACGGCCTGAATGATTCGCGGCTTCGCAAGGCTCTTCCCGAAGAAGGACGGTGAGCAACATGCCGCACTACATTGCGTCAGTGTCGTGGGGCAAGGACAGCCTTGCGATGCTCCACCTGCTGATAGATTCGGAATGGCCGCTGGATGAAGTGCTGTTCTTTGATACCGGCATGGAGTTCGAAGCGATATACGCCGAGCGCGACAGGATGCTTCCAGAACTCGAAGCACTGGGCATCAAGTACACGGAATTGAAGCCGAAAGAGCCGTTCCTGCACAAGATGTTCGTCCACCCCGTGAAGAAGCGTGGAACCGGCGAGATTCACAAGTTTGGCTACGGCTGGTGCGGTGGCGCTTGCAGATGGGGAACCACGGAGAAGACCGCAGCGCTCGACCGCTATGCGCGAGAGCGCGAAGCCATCGTCTACGTGGGGATAGCCGCAGACGAAACAGAGCGCCTTCAGAAGCCGAAGCCGCCGTGGAAGATTCACCCGCTCGCCATGCAGGACATGACCGAAGAGCAGTGCCTTGACTACTGCTACGCCTACGGCGCTGCATGGGAGCAGGACGGCGTGCGCCTTTACGACATCCTCGACAGGGTTTCATGCTGGTGTTGCAGGAACAAGAACCAACGCGAACTGCGAGCAATACACGACCACCTTCCGCGCTACTGGAATCAGCTTCTGGGTCTCGAATCGCGGTTGGGAACCATGAAGAGCAAGCCGCTGCATGAAATCGCAGAGCCGCGCAAATCGCCCAGAAGCGCGAAGACGGCGCAAACCGGCATAGATGACAGCGAAGACCCCAAGTAGCACCGCAGCGGGCGCGAGAACCGCGTTTCCGGCTGAATCGGAGCAATGCACCAAACCCCGAATGCAAAGGAACACCGAAATGACCGAAAGAAAGATTCTCAGAATCACCGAGCCGCAGGGCGAACCCGACGTCATCGAATGCGACGGCATGGCCTACGTCGTGCGCAGGACTTGCCGACCCATCCACTTCGAGGGCGACACCCTGTGCAGCCATTGCAAGGACTACATGGACGAATCCCGCAACTTCTGCGGTTCGTGCGGCGCGCTGATATGCGATGAAGCGCCCATAGGGACGCCCGCTTCGGCAGACGCGGCGCAGCCCGTCTTCCAACCGCTGCTGAAGGAAGAGCAAGGCGCTGTCATGGGCTGCGCGGCACTGTGTCAAAACACTGTCAATCCGACCCGCGAGCAAGCAGCGGCGCAAGCCCTCGAAAACCGCGTCCGAACTGCGCGGGCTTCCATGCTCGCCTTGGGCGCGTAGCAAAGAACACGTAATTCTTTAATTCGATAGGAGGAACGGCTGAAATGGATGCAGAGATAATCGCTTCGATTGTCCAAGCAAACGACATCCTCAACGACCTGATAGGCGAAGACGCACAGGTTCAGAATCTCGATTCGTTCGTTTACAGCAGAATTCTGTCTGCTGCTGAATCTCTTGGAGAAATCGAAGAGAGGTATCGCAATGAGCAGGAAAAGTAAGCGCCGCGCAGCTATGAAGCGCAAGGGCTGTACAGACAAGGTGCGCTACTCGAACCTCATGCAAGCCATGAACGCGGGCGTGAGAACGGGCTTGAACTGGTATCGGTGCCATTGGTGCAAGGGCTATCACCTGACAAGCCGGGACGTACCGAGAACAGCGCCTAAGAACCGCCAGTCATTTTCGAACGCCAAACATCCGCGCCCGAGCAGATACCCCGACAAGGAGCGGCGCGGCTACTGGAACTCACTGTAAGGAGAAACGATATGAACCCAACGGAACACAAGGTCTACATGTGCAGCGTGTGCGGCGAGTACTACCACGCGAAGGAACAGGCCGAGACCTGCTGCGTCGGCGAGAAGTGCCCTGAATGCGGAGCGCAGCGAGACTACCAGTTCTCGCCGCTGTGCAACAAGTGCCGCCAGAAGGAACGCGACCGCTTCTATGCCGAGCAGCAGAAGGCGCGGTGGGAAGCTGCGCGCAAGGTTCCCCTTTCGCAGTACGACGGCCAAGAACTCTATTGCAACCTGAACGACTGCTACTACGCCACGACCGACTACGAGGAAATGGTAGACGTGCTCTTCGCGGAAGAAAACATAACCGCCCCGGAGTTCCCGGCAGATGGCGTCTACGGGTGCTACGAGACCAAGCTAGGGCTTGTGCCCGAGCAGGTGGAAGCGCTCATGGAAGAGAACGACTACGCCTACGAGGACTTCGAGTTGTCAGACGCCGCATGCCGCGACATCAAGGCGTTCTGCGAATCGTTCAACGAGAAATACGCCGAGACCGTGTACTTCCCCAACTGGTCGGTCGGCGTCGTGAAGGACTAGAGCCGAAAGGTAAGACCATGAGAGCGACCATAACGAATCCGCTTGCGGTGAAAGCAGCCGCCAACCTAGCGAACGGCGGCTATCCCTACTCCATCTTCCAAGTACGGCGCGAGGGCGGCAGCGCCAAGGTGTGCGGCACGAACGGCTACACCTCCATCGCCGTGACCGTGCCCGCGACGTTCGCCCGATGGCCTGATGGCAAGAGCCTTACGCTCGGCAAGGAATCGGTCAGGGCTATGATGCGCGGAATCAGCAAGAGCCTGAAGAGCGCGAAGGGCATCAGTTTCGAGACCGTCAAGGGAAGCGTCACCGTGTCCGTGGAAGCAGACGGTGCGACCGCACAGACCAGCTTCGCGCTTGAAGCCGACGGCCTTGCGCGCAACAAAGCCATGGAGAAGTTCAACTGGGAAGGCGTCTCGGCCGGGCAGGAACGCGAAGCGGAAGACATCGCCGTGAACCCGTACTTCGTCAAGCTTGCAAGCCAAGCCATGGACACGCTGAAGACCGGCAAGCCCTGCGACTTCAAGCCATGCGGCGGCAGCGCCGCCCTGCGCATGGACATGAGCCCCGAAGAGGTGAGCGCATGCGCGCTCGTGGTGCCATTCGCGAGAAGGTACGCATAATGGCTCAGCCGTGGGCGGAATGGTTCTACAACTCGAAAGCATGGCGGCAAACTCGCAAAGCCTACGCTGCGACGCAGCACGGGCTTTGCGAACGCTGCCGCGCTCGCGGCCTGATAGTGAAGGGCGACATCGTTCACCACAAGACGCACCTCACACCCGACAACATTACTGACACGGCCATTACACTGAACTTTACGAACCTTGAACTGCTCTGCATGGAGTGCCACAACGTCGAACACAACACGAAACCCAACATCAGAGCCGGTTTCGTGTTCGACGCCGACGGGAACATAGCCCCCCTATCTCAGGATTAGGGGGCTGGTTTTGGGCAC
>ERZ1673753.2630-NODE-2630-length-12884-cov-5.011770_pt1 | contig 12884 bp, 10 predicted proteins | sample MGYA00580201_ERZ1673753 | MGnify/ENA primary metagenome ERZ1673753 (study PRJEB41218, sample SAMN15661747) | gut metagenome | host: Homo sapiens | place: Canada: London | collected 2015-08-20/2019-03-30 | study: EMG produced TPA metagenomics assembly of... | reverse complement strand
AAATTCACGTGTGAATTTGGGAGAAACAGTACAGTGTACTGTTTCGTAGCAAGTGGATAAAACAGCTCCCACTCGCAAAATACGAAATTTATCTCACTTTCTCAAAGTCTATTGGCATTCAAGAACTAAAATCTTTTATTACAAAATTGTAATAGAAGAAAAATAATATATATGCTATTATATAATTATTAAATAATATAAAGGTGAAACAAATGGATATATTTTTATTAGAGGATGACGAAGCTATCGGCATAGGGCTTACTTATTCGCTTGAAAACGAGGGATATAACGTAACGCTTGCAAAAAGCGTGAAAGAGGCGGAAAAAATTATTGATGAAAAGGAATTTTCGCTTTATATTCTTGATTTAACCCTGCCTGACGGAAGCGGTTATGACGTTTGCAAAAGGATTAAAGCGAAAGGTGATTTGCCTGTTATTTTTTTGACTGCGTATGATGACGAAGTTAATGTGATTATGGGTTTTGAGCTTGGTGCAGACGATTATATTTCAAAGCCGTTTAGAGTTAAGGAGCTTATGCTCAGAATTAAAAGCGTTATGCGCCGATATTCTAATGAAACTAGTGACGGAATAATCAAAATCAATAATCTTAAAATTAATACAAATGAGGCTAAGGTTTACAAAAATAATGAGGAAATTATTTTGACCGCTATGGAATATAGGCTTCTTTTGATTCTTTTGAGCAATAGGGGAAAGGTGCTTTCACGTACTGCGCTTCTTGAAAATATTTGGGATGTGGCAGGCGATTTTGTTGAGGATAACACACTGACCGTCTATATCAAAAGGCTTAGAGATAAAATTGAGGAGGACCCGGCAAAGCCTGAGTTTATAAAAACTGTTCGTGGGCTTGGGTATGTTATTGAAAAATGATTAATAAAGATGCAAAATTCACGGCTTTTTTCGGAATAGGGGTAACGGTGCTTGCCTCAATAATCTGTTTTATTATAAATGCGTGGGCAGGTGCGATTTGCCTTATTTCAGGTATTATTTTGACAGGCGTATATTTTTATAATATCAAGAAAAGAAACGATAAAATTAACGAACTTAACAACTATCTTTCACTTATGTGTTCAGGTAATTTTGACCTTGATATTATGGATAACAGCGAGGGCGAAATGTCGATACTCAAAAATAATCTTTATAAGATAATGACGCTTTTAAAAACGCAAAACGAGCAGCTTAATACGGACAAGCTATATCTTGCAAATTCGCTTGCCGATATATCACATCAGCTTAAAACTCCGCTTACGTCAATGATGGTGATGTCGGATTTATTAAAAGACGAAAAGGACGAGGGAAAGCGAAACGAATTTTTATCAATTATTGAAACTCAGCTTGATAAAATGAAATGGCTTATTACAAATCTTCTTAAAATTTCAAAGCTTGACGCAGGCGCAACTGAATTTAAACACGAAAAATTTAATATTGCGCCTATTTTAGAAAAAAGTTTGAAGCAGTTTTACGTCACCTGCGACGTGAGAGAAATTGAAATTGTTAATGAAATAAATGATTTTGAATTTGTCGGTGATGAAAATTGGACGGGCGAGGCAATAGAAAATATTATTAAAAACTGCATTGAGCATACAAACAATAACGGCAAATTAAGATTTTTCAGCCGGAGGACGAATGTTTATAATTCTCTTTTCATTCAGGATAACGGCTGCGGAATTACAAAAGAGGATTTACCCCATATTTTTGAACGCTTTTATCACGGCAAAAATTCATCAAGCGAGAGCGTTGGTATCGGGCTTGCGCTTGCAAAAACCGTGCTTGAAAAGGAAAAGGGCGATATTATTGTTAATTCAGAGCTTGGCAAGGGCAGCATTTTTGAATTAAGATTTTATAAAACAATAGTATAAACTGCCTCCCTTAACAAGGGAGGTGATTGAAAAGCAATCGGAGGGATTTTGAGCGAAAAGCCTCGTCGTTGCAAACAAAGGTTGTTTTAATATGTGACATTTTTGTAATATTAGTGTCACGTGATTGTAAGTATGAACTGTTATGATGGTAATAGTGTAAGGGGACTGTACCCATTTTTACACTGAAGGGGGAGGTATTCATTATGAGTATAACAAAAAAATTAGCCCTGCGCCATTTGAAGCAGAACAAAACAAGGTCGGTTTTAACTGTTTTAGGCATAACTATATCCGTAGTTATGCTTACTGTTATTTTTACATGTGCCACATCATTTGCACATTATTACGGCGAAAGAGCAATCAACACAAACGGCAATTGGCATTTCTTTGTTAAAACAGATTATGAAAGTGCTAAAAAATATTTGCTAAGTGATTCTTCTCTTAAAGATATAGGCTTTGAAAAGGATTTATCAACCGAGGAGCAAAGCTTAAGATTTATTCAGATAAAGCTAATTATTTAAGAACAGGCACGATATATCAGGGAGATGCACAGTATATTAAGGATACAGTCACCTGCAAATATGACGGCGCTTTGCCTAAAAGTGACAATGAAATTATGGTGGAACAGTCGCTTATTAAAAATAACGGGATTGAACTAAAAATAGGCGACGAGATTAAAATTGCAGTCGGCTCAAGGCTTAAAGGCGATTTTGTCATTTTGCCGATAAAGGGCGATTACCAATTCGGCGAACGCTTTGAAAAGGAAAAGGACGAAACGTTTAAAGTTGTAGGTATTCTCCACAATAACGAGCCGACCGAGCGTGGCGCAATCATTCGTGGAATGAGTGATTTAAAAAGTAAAAATCTTGTTGCTTACGGCAAGATTAAAAAAGTCACTCCGTTTTCGTACATTAAAATCAACGGTATTTATGATAAGTTCGGCTTTACGAAAAAGAAAAGGGCATTTAATGTGGGCGAAAATACAGGCTTTTTAAATTCACGGCTTGCCTTTTCGATAGACAAAAACGATTTGCCGCAGGTATTAAAGCTTACTGCAATCGGAATCGTTGTTTTTGCCGTAATTTTCGTTTCGTCATTTGCAATGATTTATAATTCCTTTGCGCTCTCTGTCGGCGAGCAAATCAAATACCTCGGTATGCTTTCCTCGGTCGGTGCAACAAGAAAGCAGAAGAAAAAGACGCTCTATTTTGAGGGCGCAATCTTGGGAGGAATAGGAATTATTCTCGGCATAGCGCTTGGCTTGCTTACTACCTTTATATCGCAAAGCGCAATGAATGCCAAAATTGTCTCGATTATGGAGGGCTATAACGACAATATCAAATATTCAACTCATATTTCCCTGTGGGTGCTTTGCCTTATTGTTATTTTGGCGGCGCTGACTGTTTTTGTGTCAATCATTTCGCCCGTGCAAAAGGCGGCAAGAATTACTGCGATTGATGCGATTAGAAAAACGGACGAGATTAAGCGCAAGGGCAAAATCCGCACTCCGTTTATTATCACTAAGCTTTTCGGCTTCGAGGGTGATATTGCATTTAAAAATTTAAGGCGCAACGGCAGAAAATCGAGAACAATTATTGCTTGTATATGTATTTGCGCAGTCCTCTTTTTAAGCTGTAATTATTTTTGCGAAACATTTAAAGAGGCGTCAAACTTAGATTATGAAATTCCTTATCAGATTATGTATCAATACAGTGCCGAAAGCAAGGCGCAGCTTGAAAAAGCAAGAAATTATTTGAAAACAAATAAAAGGGTAAAGCGATTTTATTCAATTTGGGAAGCTTGGTATTCAATTTTACGAGGCGATATAAATCCTTATGATAATTCACGCCTTTATGATATGTCGTTTCAAAATGAAAGCATTTTTGTTGATAAATATAAATTTATCGCAACGCAGGATATAACATATACCGCTCATTTGCTTGATGACGAGGATTTCAATGCGCTTTGCAAGAAAAACGGAATTGATTATAAAAAATATTACTCGCCCGATAAGGACGGCTCAATTAAAACGATTGTAATAAACGGAATTGACCGTAATGATGAGCCGATTTTTAATAACAATCTACTCGGCAAAACTATCGGCTGTTATGATATTGATTCTGAAAAAACAGAAAGGGAAAATAAGCTCGACGAAAACGGGAATCAAGTTTATTTCTATTATAAAACCGGTTGCACATCTATTTATAAATTCTGCGATTTTATAAAATATGATAAGGATAATCCTATTTGTAATTTGGATTCAAGCGGCGTTGCTTTTTATGCGCCTAAGTGTGTATATGATAAATATTCTGATGATGATTCGTTTTATTTTGACTACGGTATTGAAACCGACGAGCCGTACAAGGTTGAAAAGGAACTTAAGGACTATTTGTCCGAAACTGAAGCCGAGGGCGACGTATATAACAATTATAATTGGATGATGAAGGAAAAGAGCATTATATCCGCCGTTCAATTTCTGTCCTATGCTTTCATTTTGTTGATTACATTAATAACAGTATTTAATATAATCAACACAATGACGGCGCAGATTGCAGGCAGGAAAAAGGAGCTTGCAATGCTGAAAAGCGTGGGTATGACGCCAAAGGAGTTTAAAAAGACGTTGATTTTTGAAAGTATGTTTTACGGTTTATTCGGTTTGCTTTTTGGTGTGCCGCTAAGCCTTGTTATTAACAGAGTGGTGGGATATATTATTTCAAAGGATAATCCTATTCCGTTTTCTGTCAATATTTGGCTTTATCTTATTGCCTGCGTTGCAGTATTTGTTATCATAGGTCTTACTATGATTTATTCATTAAAGCTTATTAAAAACAATTCTATTATTGATTCATTAAAGGACGATACAAACTGACACAAAGTCGTAGGGGCGAACATTGTTTGCCTTTTCTCAAAATCTGCATACGGTTGTGCGCCGGATTTTGTATTCGTATTCAAATTTAGGTAAGTGACAAAATTGTAATTAAACAGTCACACGATTGTAAGTTCATTAAGGTATTATGGACTCATCGAAAGGAGATAACTACTATGAAAATACTTGAAGTTACAAATTTATGCAAAACATACGGCAAGGGCGACACAATGGTTAAGGCTCTTGATAACGTTTCGTTTTCAGTAGAAAAAGGTGAGTTCGTTGCTATTATCGGGCCGAGCGGTTCGGGCAAGTCAACGCTTCTTCATATCCTCGGCGGTGTAGATGTGCCGACAAGCGGCAGTGTTGTTATTAATCAAACGGATATTTCAAATCTTGATGAAACGGCACTTGCAATTTTCCGTCGCAGGCAGATAGGCCTTATTTATCAGTTTTATAATCTTATTCCTATTTTGACTGTTCAGGAAAATTTGACCTTGCCGCTTCTTCTTGACGGCAGAAAGCCGGATAAAAAGCAAATTGATACTCTTGTAAAGCGTCTTGGCTTGGAAAACAGGCTTGACCATTTGCCAAATCAGCTTTCAGGCGGTCAGCAGCAGCGTGTATCAATCGGACGTGCACTTGTCAACAATCCTGCGCTTATGCTTGCAGACGAGCCTACGGGAAATCTTGACAGCGAAAACAGTAAGGAGATTATTTCTCTTTTAAGGCAGTTTAACAAGGAATTTAATCAGACTGTAATTATTATCACTCACGATGAAAAAATTGCAAATTCAGCCGACCGTGTAATCACAATTGAGGACGGCAAAATCACCGGGGATGAGGTGAGAATAGGTTGAATATCGTAAATAAGCTTACAACACGTCACATTCAGCAAAACAAGGGCAGAACGGTTGTAACAACACTCGGCATTTGCGTTTCCGTTGCAATGATTACGGCTGTATTTGTTGCAATGGCTTCGTTTTTAAACCTTTTCGGTGAAATCGGCTTAATCTCATCAGGTAAATGGGACGCCGAATTTGACTGTCTTAATCAAACACAAATAAACCAAATTAAAAATGATGACAGAATTTCAAATGTAGGTCTCGGTTACAGCGACGACTATATGTCGTTTAAGCTGAAAAGTGCATCTGATTATGAAAAAAGCACGGGTGAAATTCTTGTCGGAAACAAGAAATATTTTGAAATGATGGCAACGGGCGATTTTGACGGAAAGCTTCCGGAAAATGAAAACGAGGTCGCAGTTGAAGAAAATTTGCTTGCGGCAAACGGTATGAAAAATGCCAAGGTAGGCGATAAGATTACTTTTGCTCAGGGGATGAGGCAGCTTGCCGACGGAGGTATTGCAACAGACGGCTATCGTGATGAAAACGAGAAATTCGTCACGTCAAAAGATTATAAGGAATATACAATTACCGCAATTCTTCACAATAACCCTGCTACAAGATATAAAAAAATTTGGCGTGGTATGAGCGAGGCGGAGAGCAAGAGCGACAAGAACATTTTTGCTTTATTTACGCTTGCCAAGCAGGACTCAAATGCACATAAAACCATTGAAAAAATCCAAAGAGATTACAAAATTGACGGCTACAGGGCAAACGAAGATGTCCTTGCGTCATATCTTTCAGGCAGACAGGGCGGCTTTCTTTCAACGATGCTTCAAATTGTTTTGGTTGTTTTAATTCTTATCGTTATCGCATCCGTAATGCTTATTTATAACGCATTCGGTATGTCGCTGAGTGAGCGAGTAAGATATCTCGGTATGCTTGCCTCGGTTGGTGCAACTAAGGCGCAAAAGCGAAAGAGTGTGTATTTTGAGGGTGCAATTTTAGGTGCTGTCGGCATTCCCGTCGGTATTGCGGCAGGAATACTCGGTATCGGAATTACCCTTAAATTAATAGGCAATAAAATTATTTCTACAGGAATGATTGCAGGCGTCAGCGACAGCAATATGCAAATGAAAGTCGTAGTTCCTTTTTGGGCGATAATCTCGATTGTTATTGTAAGCATATTAACGATTTTTATTTCTTCATTCATTCCGGCACGCAAGGCGTCAAAAATCACTCCTATTGATGCAATTCGCCAAAGGCAAGAGATTAAGGTTAAGCCTAAAAAGCTTAAATCGCCTAAATATATCAGAAAAATATTCGGTTATGAAGGTGAACTTGCATATAAAAATCTTAAGCGCAATGGAAGAAAATCAAGGCTTATAACCGTTTCAATCGCTCTTTCAATCGTACTTTTTATTTCCTGCAACTATTTTTGCAATATGTTTGTTCAGGCAAGCGGATATGAAAAAACAATTCCTTACCAGATATCAACAACAATTACTTACGCTCATAAAAAAGAACTTTATGACGCACTTGACAAAATGCAGGGAGTTAATAAATATTATATTGATACGGCGGATATGAGTATTTTTCTCGGTAAGTCAAGCCCGATTATTAAAAATAATGAAATTAAAGATTTGAAAAATTATACTTCTGCTTATTCAAAGCTGTTTGGCGGGGAAAAGGATGTTTCTACAGTAATTCACTATGTTGACGACAGCGAGTTTAACACGCTTTGTGAAAATAACGGTATTGATTATAATGCTTTTTACGGTGACAGCCTTAAATGCGTTTTGCTTAACAATCTTACTCATAAGCAGGACACAACGAAAGTATTTACCGATAACATTATAGGCAAGCATATTATTCAAAATTCCGATTATGCAAACGATGAAAAAAATCCGCTTGATATCGAGGTCGGCGGTCTTGTTAAATTTGATAAAAACAGCCTGCCGTGCAATCTCGTTGCGCCGGGCGTAGTCGGTATAATTATGCCTTATTCTCAGTACGTAAATGTAGTAAATAAAGGCGAAAAGGCAAGCAATATTTCAATGAGCGTTTGTATTGAAACCGATGATCATAAAAATGTTGCGGAAAATCTTAATAATCTTTTGACTGAAAAAGATTATGGAGGAACGTTTGTTTCTGACATTTCCGATAATCTCCAAACTATGAATACCGTTATCTTTATTGTTCAGGTATTTGTTTACGGCTTCATTTCGCTTATCTCTCTTATCACGATTGCAAATATTATTAACACTATTTCAACGAATATATCTCTTCGACGTAAGGAATTTGCGATGCTTAAATCGGTCGGAACGGCTCCGAGCGGATTTAGAAAAATGGTCAGCCTTGAAAGTGTATTTTATGCGCTTAAAGCGGTCATATTCGGTGTGCCTATAAGCGTTTTGGTTTGCGTATTGCTTAATAAAATGCTTGGTGAAAGCTCAATTCCTTATCAGTTTGATTATAAGCTTTATTTGGGCGTAATCCTTGTGGTATTTGCGATTATTGCTGTCACGATGATTTATTCCGTAAGAAAATTAAAGGATGATAATATTATTGAAACCCTTAAAGAGGATATAAGCTGATAATTTTCGGCAGGCTTTTATTACCCATTTAAACCCCAATATATTCCTTCTGCCGAGAAAATAAAAAGGCTCATCTTCAAATTATCGAAGATGAGCCTTACTTTATTGTGGCTGTTACTCATATAAAAATTCATAGAAATTCGGTGTATAGTTGCCGACCTTGACAACAATATAATCGCCTGCGTCTAAAATATAACCGCTGTCATTATACGAGGGAATATTTATATATTTTTTTGTTGCCTCTTCAAATTGCTTATTTGTGCCAAGCTTGAAATCATAGCCGCATGAATTGAAAAACTTTTTAAGTTCAACATTTGCGCTTGAAAATGAATAAATCGACCAAGAAATGTAAGAACTGATTGATGTTTGACAAGCGGCATAAGCATATGACTTTTTCGCTTTTTCAGAGGTATAGTTAATTATTCTGCCTGCCACACTGTCTTTTTTAACAGCGTATTTATCTTTAATATTATTAGAAAGCTGATAGTAACCGATAAAAATGACAGGCTTATTTTTATCATATTTTTCAAGGTCTTTTGCAATATTACAAACGACTTGCTTTTCTTCTTTATCTCTTAAAACGTTTACGTGATACCAATAATTTGATGAGCAAATTTGAACTGTTAATATTATGACAAGCGACAGCGAAGCAATTATTTTTAAAGTTTTTTTGCCGTTTAAATTAATGATTTTTGATGAAAGCAGCAGTGTAATTGCACCGATATAAAACGGGATTCCTTGCTCGGTTCTGTATGCCAATTCCGCTCCCCGATAAATGCTTAAAAAGAAAACAGTAAGCGCAAGGCCAAAATAAAAGAAAACGAGAATAGGCTTTTTAGTGCTCTTGGTTTGAAGTATCATCAAACCAAATGCAACGGCGAGAAAAATGAATAAAATTGTAAATGGGGCATAGCAAAATATTTTAGATACAAAAGAATATATAAAATCATAAAAAAATGATTTTAATGTGGCAGAGCTTGAAAGCCAAGCAGTACCGACAGCGTTGTTGTTATCTTGTGTAATATTGCATAAATTTATTATTGCGTTTGATATTATTTCCTCTAAAGAAAATCCTAAAAATAAAGTCGGTGCAAGCCAAAAGCCGTTGAAAAATAATTCTTTTTGGCTTTTTTTACCGTCGGCAAGAAGTATAAGAAGTAAAAATACTGCGCCGATATAAACTAAAATGAACGATTCATACCATGAATATGCAAAGAATATAAAAAGTGAAGAAATAAGTATTGAAGCAATCAAATTTTTAATTTTCAGTGCAAAATAAAGTGCAAAAGATACTAAAAGAATTGAGCCTCCGGTGGTTAAAACTGAGCCTTTGAACATAAAATATTCATTCATCAGCGGGAAAGTTATGTAAAGGCAGGTGAAAAAGGTATAAGGCAAAACATTGCTTTGAGGCTTTGCTTTGTCAAATATTATGCAAAATACAGTTGCTCCCAAAATAAAGCAAATAAGACCTATTATATTTTCAACTGCAATCGGCAAATGTTCAAAGCCTAAATAATTTTCTATAATTGTTGCTGTAAGCCTGCCCTGCGCAACAAGTAAGCCGTGATAATATCTGTCACTTGAAAGCGAGTCGATTGTTACCGTTTCGTGAGTGAGATAATATGCATAGCACAAAATTGTGCTAATAAGAACGGGGAGAATATACAGAGGATTTAAAAGAAACTTTTTGAATCCTTGTTTTAAACTTAAATCGCTGTAAACAAGCCTTGCGTTTTGTTCCTTTTTCTCAGTCAATCTTTTTTTACTCATAATTTCACCATAATCTAAAACAGCCGTCATTACTGACGGCCGATAGCTTGTTAATATTTAACCGGGCTTGATGCAAGGTATTTATTTACCATGAGCGCTACCTTAAATACAATAGCGTCATCAAATTCTCTAAGGTCAAGACCTGTGAGCTTTTTGATTTTTTCAAGCCTGTAAACAAGAGTGTTTCTGTGAACGAAAAGCTTTCTTGATGTTTCGGAAACATTAAGGTTGTTTTCAAAGAATTTTTGAATAGTGAAAAGCGTTTCCTGGTCAAGCGATTCGATAGAGCCACGCTTGAACACCTCTTTAAGGAACATATCACAAAGAGTTGTCGGAAGCTGATAAATAAGCCTTGCGATGCCGAGATTTTCATAGCTGATAATTGTTTTTTCAGTATCAAAAACCTTGCCTACTTCAAGTGCTACCTGAGCTTCCTTAAACGAATGAGCAAGCTCCTTAATGCCTGTCACACAAGTGCCTATACCGATAATTGCATTGAAATAAAACTCAGACAAAAGGGTATCGTTGATTGAACGTGCAAGCTTTTCAAGGTCTTTAATATCAACGTTAGGTCTAACTTCTTTAACAAGAGCGATGTCGCTTTCGTTTACATTGATAACGAAATCCTTACTCTTATCAGGGAAGAAGTTTTGAATAATGTCAAAAACAGAAATTTCAGTTTCCTGGGTTGTCCTGATTAAAAATACAACTCTTGACGCATCGTTGTTGAAATGAAGTTCCCTTGACTTAATATAAATATCGCCCGGAAGAATGTTGTCCAAAATAACGTTCTTAACAAAGTTTGACCTGTCAAATTTTTCGTCATTGTTTTGCTTTATTTGGTCAAGAGCAACGGCAATGAGCGAAGAATAATGATGTGCAAGGTCATCCGTTCCGTCAACAAATACTGCATATTCGGGGCGGACAAGTACGTCAAATGTGGTATATGTTGCATTATCAACGCAGGTTTGATTTGTACTGAAAACGCCGGCAGAGATTACGCCCTTGCGAATTTCTCCTATTAAGCCGAGCTCACTGCACGCAATAACCGTACCTGTTTCGTCAACAACGCCGATATTTCTGTCGATTGCTTCACGCATTTGATTTACTATTCCTTGGAATAATCTGTTTGGCATTATATTCACCTCTCTGTTTAGTTGGGCAGTATGCACAAAGAAATATTGCACAAAAAGTATATGCCCTACTTGTTCATATTATACAAGAAGATTAATCATATTGCAACCATTTTAACAAAAAAAGTTGCACTTTTTTGTGCAACTTGTTATGAATGGTGAAATCGTTTAGAGATAAACACAATATATTGTTGTTAAATTGAATAAAAGTAGCAGAATTTGTTGTCATTTGTCACAAAGAGAAGAAATTTCTTCTTTTGTAAGATATCGACATTCTCCCGGTTTTAAATTTTCGTCAAGGTCAAGCAAACCCATTTTTATCCTTTTAAGTTCAACAACGTTTATTGAAAAATGAGAAAACATACGCTTGATTTGATGATACATCCCCTGTTTAATAATGACCTTTCCTACCTGATAATCACCGTCAACCGGTTCAAGGCTTGCGCCCAGGCATTTGGCGTCTTTAAGCTCTATTCCTTTTTCAAATTCCCTGATTATTTCATCGTTAAACGGTTTGTCAAGCTTTGCGATATACGTTTTCGGAATGTGATTTTTAGGACTTAATATCGAGTGCGCAAGTTCGCCGTCGTCGGTAATGAGCATAAAGCCTGTTGTGTCTTTATCAAGCCTGCCGGCAGGGAACAGATTTTTACGCTTCATATTGGGCGGTAAAATGTCAACAACCGTCTTTTCTCCTTTTCCGTTTGAAGCTGAAATCACACCCTTGGGTTTATTCATCATAATGTATACATATTTATTATAGTATATCTGCTCGTTATCGCAAAAAAGCACGGCGCCGTTCTCGTTAAACTTTGCCTTTGGGTCTTTGATTGTTTCTTTATTTACCTCTATTCTTCCTCTTTTAATAAGCGCTATTGCATCTTTTCTTGAAATTTGAAGAGCAGTGGCAATTATTTTATCTAATCTTTCCATAATATTTGTTTATTCGTTTTCCTCAAACCCTACTAAAAAACCGTCTTTGGCAGATGGATTGCAAATATCGCCGCCGATAAGTTTTCCTTCACAAACAAGCATATCGGCAACAATGCAGTCACCCTTGCCTTTATAATTTGTGACTGTGTAGGTGTAAAGCGTTGCTTTTTGCCCCTTGTAATCAGTCAAATCAAAGCCTTGATTTTTTTGAATTTGGTTATAGCTGTTATACACATCATTCCATTTCTTAGGAATGGTGATTTCCTTTTGCTCGCAGTCGCTTGCCAGCTTGTAGCCGTATTTGCTTAAATACGCTCGTCTTTCACTGTCGGTCTTTGCGCTTATTACTGCCGATACACTTTGTGCTTCGCTTGTATGGTTTGATACAAACGTTACCGATATAACGATAATTCCCACAAGCAAAAGAACTATGCCGAATATCCTTTTCGGCGTTAATTTTAAAGTAAGCATTTTCATAGTATCACCTTAGTAATAATATGAGGTGAATTTAATGCTTATTCATCTATAATTTTTATATATTGCTTGTTTTTTTCTAAATAAATAATATCAACCGTTGCGTCAATAAGTGTTCCGTCAGGAGTGTATTCCTCACTGTGGATAACCCCGTCTTGCCTTATGTCTGCAAGAATCGAGCCTTTGCTAAACGGGACTAAAAACTTTAATCTTTTTTTAGTTTGCGGCAATGCATTTTGAATTGCAAGGAGCAATTCATCTAATCCCTCGCCTGTTTTTGCACTGATTTTTACGCTTGTTTTAGCGTCTGCAAACGGAAATGCAATGGCAGACGGACTGTGTGTAATGTCACATTTGTTAAATACCGTTATAACGGGAACAGTGATTGCG
>ERZ1673753.2628-NODE-2628-length-12889-cov-2.918108_pt1 | contig 12889 bp, 9 predicted proteins | sample MGYA00580201_ERZ1673753 | MGnify/ENA primary metagenome ERZ1673753 (study PRJEB41218, sample SAMN15661747) | gut metagenome | host: Homo sapiens | place: Canada: London | collected 2015-08-20/2019-03-30 | study: EMG produced TPA metagenomics assembly of... | reverse complement strand
CATGGTTGTCGGGTTTGGAAAACTACGATCATCTCCTCGATGCTCTTGACTCGCTCGGCGGGCCCACGTCAGTTCCGGGGACATTCGTGCTTGCCGACGCCATGGTTCCGAATGTCATCGATTGCGACGCTGATCTCGATCGAAGCGACATGCTCCGCCTTCTTCGAGCAGTTACTGACGCGGGAGATTGGCACAGTGACCATCGTCCCCTCGTCCGCCTTATTCTCTCCGGCCCCGGTGACGCACCTGCACTGCCTGCGGGAACCGACGCCGCTGAGGCCGCACGCGCAGCAGGCTCAGCCATCGTGATTGCGGATGCGGAGCCGGGTTGGAACCATGTGCTCGTACCAGTGACATCGCCGGTGCCCGGTCTGCCGCAGTGGCACTGGTACACGCTCGAAGGACACATCCCGGAGCCGGCCTATCTCTCCCCTGGCGAGGCAGATTTGCAGCTGGCGGATGCGGCGCGAGTTGCGGCTGCCACTATTGCGGCGATGCCGCGTTCACCGCTGACGTCGTCAAGCAGTGGTACCCCGAAGGTGGATCCCCGGCTGATGGTCGGCATGCTTGATGATCACCTGGACATGGCTTTTGTTCCGGATGATGTGTCGCGCCGTGCACTGGGAGTGCTCGCCAGAGCTGATCGGGTGTCGTCGATTCTGGCGGTGGCACAGGGCAGCGAGTCGGGGCACGGCAGCGCCGCGTTTGATGCGCAGCTCATCCCGCTGTGGCGAAAGATCCGGCAGGCGCGGATGAGCGCGGTGGAATACGCGATTCAGGAGTGGACCCGCTAGAGGTTTGCCTTGCCCTGCGGTCCAATTGAGGCCAAAGGAATCAGTGTGGGCGGCGCTTTGCCGGGGTGCAACAGGATGCGGCGCATGGGGCGCCGTTGCAGGCCGAGCCGAGTAGCGGTTCACTTCCCAGGCGGCGGGGTTCGGCATCTGCGATGCGCTCTTCGATGAGCTCCACGAGCATGTCAGTGAAAGTAGCCGTCGGGCCAGGTGTTGCGACACGCTCGATGACAATGTCGTGATGAGCCATTTCATCCTGTAGCTCAGCATCCAAATCCCAGGCGACCTCAACATGGTCCGAGATGAAGCCAATCGGGCACACTACTGCGGATCGAAGGCCTTGGGTGACCTCCGCTTCAACGTGGTCGACGATGTCAGGCTCCAACCACGGCACGTGCTCCGGGCCCGAGCGGGACTGCCAGACGACGTCAAAGTCGGTGATACCGACTGCATCGGCGACGAGCCGCGCTGCTTCGTTGACCTGGCGAGAGTAAAGATTTCCGCCGAGCTCTACCGGCCCAGATGCCTTGTCCGCAGAGACTGGAATAGAGTGAGCGGTGAAAATAAGCCGGGCCTCGTCACGACAGTCATCCGGTAGCTTGGCAAACGCCTCACGCACGGCATCTGCATAGGCTTCTATAAAGAGCGGATGATCGTAGAAGCTCCGAATTTTCTCCATGTCAAAAGCACGGTCGCCCAGAGATTCGCGCATCCGAGCAATGTCTTCGTGATACTGGCGGCAGCCGGAGTATCCGCCCCAGGCGCTAGTGGCGAAAACGAGCGCTCGCTTAACGCCGTCATCAGCCATCTTTGCCGCGGTGTCTTCAGCCATCGGATGCCAATTGCGATTGCCGAAATAAACAGGCAAGTCATAGCCACGGCGAGTGAGCTCAGCCTTAAGGTTGGAGACAATTTCGCGGTTTAAATCGTTGAGCGGGGACTTACCGCCGAAGTGCGCATAGTGAGCACCGACCTCGTCCAACCTCTCCGGCGGAATTCCGCGGCCGCGGGTGACATACTCCAGGAAGGGACGCACATCGGCCATCTTTTCGGGACCGCCGAAAGACAACAGCAAAATAGCGTCAAAATTATCAGAAGACATAGGCAACCAGTTTAGTAGCGCAGTCTGAGGACACCATAAGACGACTTCTCAATGCCCATGGTCTTCTGCCTGCTGGGTTCAATCCAATTGCTTTACGACGGCACCCTGACCCGGCCCTATTGCGGAATTCGCCGATTGGTCACAAGCAGTGAGCCCACGGTCACTAGCAGCATCGCGAAGGCTGCGATCAGATAGGGCCTCGGATTCTCGGCCCGCTTGAGTTCGTAACCGATGTCATCCTCCAGCGAGCCATATGCATCCCGGAGCTGCTCGAGGGAACCGGCGCTGAAGAATTCACCTTTTGTTCGACGTGCGATTTCTCGCAGCGAATCGTCGTCGTTAGGCACTGGAATTAACTCGCCCTGAACCGTGATCGCGCCTTGCGCGGTACCGAACGAAATCGTGTTGACAGGCACCCCGGCCTTGGCGGCTTCGGCGGCGGCGGTATACGCGCCGCGGGGATCGTCGAGCTCTTGCGGGACGGTCTGTTTGCCGTCGGAAAGCAGCACAATTGTCGCTGGTGGGGCGCCTTCTCCCCCGCCCTGGACTGAGTCGCTGAACTGATTGATGGCATCGAGCGCGGCAGCGATGGCATCACCGGTAGCAGTCGCCTGATCTAACTCAGCAGCATGAAGGGCTCGATTCACGGTGTCATGGTTGGTAGTCGGGCTGACCGCAGTGCGAGCGCGGCCAGAGAACGTCACCAGGCCGATATTGAGGTCGTCGGGAAGGTTCTCCACGAACTCTTGGCCGGCTTCTTTAGCAGCAGTGATGCGGTCGGGCGCAACATCCGTGGCCGACATGGACAGCGAAACGTCGACCACCAGCATGACCGTTGCGCGGTTGCGGGCGACTTTGGTCTCCGAAATCGGGCCGGCCAACGAAATGATGACCAGAACTAGAGACAACAGCGCACTGATAGCCACGACATGGCGTAGGCGTGCCGACGACTTATTCCCCAGTGACCCAACGATGGTGAAGTTGCCAAAGGCAATGGCACGTTGCTTTCGTTGCTTAGTGCTGATCCAATAGGCCACGGCTGCCACGAGAGGCAGAGCGAGCGCGAGCAGCCAACCTGGGTGCGCAAAAGTTGAGTTTAGGAACGTCATCGCGGTATCAGTTTCCTCACATCCAGTCGCCTAAACAGTCGCGTATAAACCAGTGGCTATAGCCGGTTAGTCGGTGGCCTAAAAATAGCACTAATAGGCGGTTACTCAGACGCTAATGTTGGCCAATTTGTCGGGCAAAATCCAGTACCCAATCGGAATCCGTACGCAAGGTAATAACGCGAGCACGGCATTTGCGTAGTTCATTGATTACACGCTCGTGGTGGGCACTAGCCTGAGCTGCGTACTCGGCGCGGGTTTTGTCGTTGATGTTGAGTTCAATGGTTTCACCAGTTGCTGAATCCGCCATGACCACCGGGCCATCGCCGGGTAAGGCTTCATCGGCTGGATCGACCAGGCGGATTGCCATAATCTCTGTCGAGGCCGAGGCAACGCGCAGCGGTCGCGCCCAATCGAGTGATCCAAGGAAGTCCGAGATGACAACCAACAACCCAGCGCGCGGAGCCTGGGTCATTACTGTGTCAATATCCGCGGCGAGATTATGCTCAGCGGTCGCGTCAGCCAAGCGCTTGAGCAGCATCAAGCTGTGGGCACGGCCCTGGCCCGCGGGCACTGGAGTGCCACCGGCGATTAATCCAGTTCGGGACCCCGGGGCGTCGTTAAGCATCGTTACAGCGCCGGCAGCGGCGGTGAGCAGATGTCGTTTGGTGGTATCGGCCAAGCCCGTGGACAGACGTGCGGCGGGTTCGGCGACGATCCAGCACTCCAGCTCGCGCTCGGCCTCGGAGGTGCGAACGTGAGGCACTCCAGTACGGGCTGTCACTGCCCAGTTCATCTGGCGAACATCATCGCCGATGACATATTCGCGGGAGCCAAGCGGCTCAGAGCCATCTCCAGTAGCGGTGGAAAGAAAGCTGCCGCGCAAAAGTCCGTTGAGCTTACGCGTAACAGTTAGCTCTAAGTACGCCAGGACGCGTGCAAGATCGTCTTCACGAGCTGACATTAGGAGGCAGTGCCCTCATCGGAGCCAGTGCCCGCGCCCTGGGGAAGGCGCACGTGAGACAACACGATGTCAATAATCCGTTCGGGAGTAACGCCATCGGCCAGGCCCTCATAGGACAGTACCAGGCGGTGACGCAGCACGTCGGGAAGCACGGAGACCACATCGTCCGGCACGACATAGTCGCGACCGGAAAACAGCGCGTGGGCGCGGGCAGCCGCGACAGCACCAAGAGTTGCACGCGGCGATGCGCCATAGGAAAGCCAGCGGTCGACATCCTTCAATTCCGCCCGCATCGGGTTACGGGTGAGTTCGATGACGGCCACGATGTAGTCAATCAGTGTGTGGTGGACAAAGACTTCGCGGGTAGCGCGCTGCAGTTCCCGAACACTCTCTGGGGTGAGAATCTGCTGCGCGACTGGAGGGGTGGCTCCCATACGGTAGACAATCTCCCGTTCTTCCGCCGGAGTGGGGTAACCCACGAGGACCTTGAATAGAAAACGGTCCCGCTGAGCCTCCGGCAGTGGGTAGACACCCTGGTTTTCAATTGGGTTTTGCGTGGCCAGGACCAAAAACGGCTCCGGTACTGGCGTGGACTCCCCTGCGATGGACACCTGGTGCTCTGCCATGACTTCCAGCAGTGCCGACTGCACCTTCGCCGGTGCGCGGTTGATTTCATCAGCGAGCACGATATTTGACATGACCGGGCCGGACTCGACAATGAACTCCGAGGTGTCCTGGCGGAAAATCCGGGTGCCGACAATATCCGATGGCACCAGATCCGGAGTGAACTGGATGCGGGAGTAGGAACCACCCATCACTTTGGCAAAAGTAGAAACTGCCAGAGTTTTCGCAACACCCGGAACACCTTCGAGCAGGACATGACCTCCTGCGAGCATCGCGATAAAGAGCTGCTTGATTAGGTGCTCCTGGCCAACCACAACCTTCCCCAGCTCCGCGTATGCGCGCTCGAGGTCCGTGTGGTCAGTGGGCGTTGGGTAGGTCACAGAGAAACCCTTCTTTAGGTCGGTCGCCCGACCTGTAGAACACGTCGTTAGAAACTAGACGAGGCGGACAACGTTCGGTGTCATTCCGTTATAACGGACTGGCGAGATCTTAACCACAGAACCGGACTGTGGTGCCTCAATCATCTTGCCATCGCCCAGGTAGATAGCGACGTGGCCGTGACCATTCGGGCCCCAGAACAGCAGGTCACCACGCTTCATCTGAGATGCCGGGTAGTGCTTTCCGCGCTGGTACTGGTAGCCGGTGTAGTGAGGTAGGTCAATGCCAACAGCGGCGTAGGCGTACAGAGTCAGTCCCGAGCAGTCGAAACCAATCTTGTTGTAGTCGCCGTGGGAGTCAGCTACTCCGCCGTCACGGATGCCCTTGGTCGGGCCGTTGGCGTTGCCGCCGCCCCATGCGTATGGGACACCGAGCTGCCCCATCGCGCGTGCGATGACAGTCTCAACCTTCTGGCTGGAAGAACCCGAGGTGCTCTGACCGGTCTCCGGATTCGTCGGCGCCACAGTCTGTGCTGGGGTGCCGCTTGACGACGAGCTGCCGGTGCTAGACGATTCCGAAGTCTCGGTGGACTCAGAGGAGTCGGTGGATTCGGTCGTCTCAGAGGAACTGGTGGAGCCAGTCGAGCCAGAGGAGCTCGTAGAACCAGAGGAGCTGTTGGAACCAGTTGAGCTCGTAGAACTGTTGGAACCAGAGGAGCTCGTAGAACCAGAGGAGCTAGAACTTTCATCTGTGGACTCAGAAGAGGAACCCTCTTCGGCCTGGTTCGCCTGGGCCTCGGCACGAGTCTTAGCTGCAGCTTCCTCAGCGGCCTTCTTGGCAGCGGCGTCTTCCGCTTCCTTGCGGGCCTGCTCGTTCTCATAATTCTGGCGCTGGGAATTCAGCTCGTTGACCGCATTACGGGCTGCGTCCAAAGATGCTTTTGCGGCATCGCGGTCAACTTGAGCCTGCTGGTAATCTGCTTGCTCCTTTTGAAGCTCCTGGTTTGCCTCGGAGTACGCGTTCTGAGCATCGGTATTTCGCTGGTTTGCAGTCGCCTCCGCCTGCTGAGCCTCGTCACTCTTCTTGCGGAGTGCAGACTCCTGGTTGGCAGCCTCAGTTCGATTCTTGTCCAGAGAGTCAACGGTTTGCTCTTGACGGTCGGCTTCGCGACGCAAGGCGGACAGGCGATTAATAGCCTCGGATGTATCTCGCGCGCCCTCAAGAATCGAGCCGCTGGAACGTCCCTGGCGCATGATTGTGCGTGCCAGGTCGTCGAACTGCTGTTGTGCACTAGCGAGCTCAGCGCGAGAACGATCGAGCTGAGCGCGAGCCTCGTTGACCGCGTTGCGTGCACGGTTAGCGGCATCCCGGGCGTTTTCAAGGTCCACCATGGCCTTGTTGACGTCCTCGCGAAGAGTGCCCATGCGTAGCTCGAGGTCGGATACTCGGCGCTCGCTAGAAGTCACCTCGGCGACCAGGGACTGCAAGTACGACTCGGCGTTAGAGGCCGCCTCGCGCGCTTGGCGAATCTGGGCGTCACTCGGATTTAGTGGCTGTGCAACTGCAACCTGAGTGTTCGTCGCCAAAAGACCAGCCGTGATAATACCGGCAATTGGACGAGTCCAATATGATGCACGGACTTTGCGATTACTCGGCACCGCGTTACTCCTACATTTCTCCTATGGGGGCGTTCACGCCTCAGGTCCGACACCAGCGACTTCCCCATCGTTGGATATCTTCCTGTTGTTGTCTTCTAGTCTTGAGCGGAACTGTGCGAAACGTCGAACCGAAACAACGACCAAAAGCAACACCAGCGCTCCCGCGAGTTTTCTTTGGTCAATACTGGACCCTTGAGTCCACTATTGGCATCACGGAGCACTTTACGGGTCAAAAAGCTCTAAAAAAACATAAGTAACAAAATTACCAACCGTCCCCTACTTTGTAACCGTTTCGTTATACGTCGTGGCCTGCGGTTATGGCGGACCTTAGTTTTCTGTGTGAATTATGTCACTATCCGAAGGCTTGTCGGTGTGTCGAAGTATTGCAGGTAGTTATTTGGGGTACCGGGTATGAAAAAAGGTCAAGCGTTGATGCTTGACCTGTGTAATGTCGCTGACATCATTACGATGACTGCAACAGTGTTATCCAATTTAGGTGGAGCCTGGTTTCTTCGCTGCTACCAGTTTGTGGGGCACTTACCCTATCTCTTGCCTGGGGATGGAAAACCGGGGCGGTGAATCTATTCGGTGGGGCTGACAAGCTTCAGTGCCCGTCGTAAAGCGATCCCTTAGGTGGTTGGGCGTGTACGTAGCCAGTAGAACGTCAGTCCAACGAAGAGTGCGACGATAACTACGCCTGCGATCAGGCTGTAAAGAGTCCATGGAACGACGTAGTTAGTAAGTTCGTGTAAGTAGGCATCTAGGCCCGCCGGATAGTCTCGAGGGGTCTCCATCATTGCGTGGTCGGCGCGTTCAATAGCTGCGCGGGGAAAATCGGCAGATGCGGTGGCCACATTGCCTGGCGTGCGCACAACAGTGGTTCCGCCGACTTGGTCTGCCACTTGGCGGGCAAAGGAAAAGATGTCCGTGTTCTTTTGCTCGGAAACGGGGTAAATCTTCTCGCTATCTAGGTAGATGATATTGAAATTGGGAACCCCCCGATTTGCGGCATCGTCGACAATTGGCTGGACCGCTTCTCGGAGCTGTGGGTTATTTGTCACGATGTTGTCGGTGCGGAGCTGAGCGACCGCCTTTTCGACGGTTTCTTTCGCTGCCTGTGAATCTGCTGGCGTATGCATTAACTGCCTTCCGTACGTGCTCCTGTTTTGCGTGAGAATGGTTTCCACGCGCCCCAATTTGGCGGAGATACTGCTTCGTTTGTCCTATCTATAATGGCCTGTCTTGGACGTGAACGGGGGTAGCTTGACTCGGCGCGCCGCGGGCAATCTACATACAGAACGTTCGTACTGTTATTGTTGATGCAAGGACGGTAACGCTTCCTTAAAAACGTGTGCGTGGGCTCGTGTGCCCCGCGTCGTGATTATTGCTTTAATTGGTTGATAAGGGGCGGCGTGATCGCACCTATGCCTTGTGGAGGGCCGAAATTCGAGTGCCGGTCTCTTCAGTTAAGGCGACAATTCACCCGAATAGAAATGGAGCTGACTGTGGCTGAAAGCAAGAACTCTTTCAACGCCCTGCGCAAGCTTGAGGTCGGAGACAAGTCCTATGACTACTTCGCTCTTGATGCCGTGCCGGGTATGGAGAAGCTGCCTTACTCGTTGAAGGTTCTCGGTGAGAACCTGCTGCGCAACGAAGATGGCGCCAACATCACTGAGGAGCACATCAAGGCTGTCGCCAACTGGGTTCCTTCCGCTGATCCGTCGATCGAGATTCAGTTCACCCCTGCTCGCGTTATTATGCAGGACTTCACTGGCGTCGCCTGTGTTGTTGACCTGGCTACCATGCGTGAGGCTGTTAAGACTCTCGGCGGCGACCCGGATCAGGTTAACCCGCTGAACCCGGCTGAGATGGTCATCGACCACTCGGTCATCATCGAGGCCTTCGGTAGCGAAGACGCTCTGGCTAAGAACGTCGAGATTGAGTACCAGCGTAATGATGAGCGCTACAAGTTCCTCCGCTGGGGTACTGGCGCATTCTCCAACTTCCGCGTTGTTCCTCCGGGAACCGGTATTGTCCACCAGGTCAACATCGAGTACCTGGCTCGCGTTGTCTTCGAGAACAACGGCCTGGCATACCCGGACACCTGTGTTGGTACTGACTCCCACACGACCATGCAGAACGGCCTGGGCATCCTGGGCTGGGGTGTCGGTGGTATTGAGGCTGAGGCCGCAATGCTTGGCCAGCCGATTTCCATGCTCATTCCGCGCGTCGTTGGCTTTAAGCTGACTGGCGACATTCAGCCGGGCGTTACCGCAACCGACGTTGTGCTCACCGTCACCGACATGCTGCGCCAGCACGGCGTCGTCGGCAAGTTCGTAGAGTTCTACGGCGCTGGCGTCTCCAAGCTGCCGCTGGCCAACCGTGCGACCATCGGTAACATGTCGCCGGAGTTCGGTTCCACCGCCGCAATCTTCCCGATTGACGATGAGACAGTCAAGTACCTGTCCCTGACCGGCCGCGACAAGGAGACCCTGGAGCGCGTCGAGGCTTACGCCAAGGCTCAGGGTATGTGGTTGGACGAGAACACTCCGGAGGCTGAGTACTCCGAGTACCTCGAGCTGGACCTGTCCACCGTCGTTCCGTCTATCGCTGGCCCGAAGCGCCCGCAGGACCGTATCGAGTTGGCTTCTGCCAAGGAGCAGTTCCGCAAGGACCTGCACAACTACTCCGACGGCGAGATCAAGGGTGCTGTCAAGGCTTCCGCACCGACCTCCGAGCTGGCCGCTGACTACAACGAGTCCCGCGAGGGACACGGCGAGTCCGCCGCTAACAGCGCTGAAGGTCGCCCGAGCTCCCCGATCACCGTCACTTCCCCGAAGGGCGGCGAGTACACGCTCGACCACGGTATGGTCGCTATCGCTTCCATCACCTCTTGTACCAACACCTCCAACCCGTCGGTCATGGTTGGCGCTGGTCTGTTGGCACGCAAGGCTGTCGAGAAGGGTCTGCAGGCTAAGCCGTGGGTCAAGACCATTTGTGCTCCGGGCTCCCAGGTTGTTAACGGCTACTTCAAGCGCGCTGACCTGTGGAAGGACCTCGAGGCTCTGGGCTTCTACCTGTCCGGTTTCGGTTGTGCAACCTGTATCGGTAACTCCGGTCCGCTGCCGGCTGAGATTTCCTCCGCCATCAACGAGGCCGACCTGGCTGCTACCGCGGTTCTGTCCGGTAACCGTAACTTCGAAGGCCGCATCTCCCCTGACGTGAAGATGAACTACCTGGCCTCCCCGATCCTGGTTATCGCTTACGCTATCGCCGGTACCATGGACTTCGACTTCGAAACCGATGCCCTGGGTCAGGACGCAGAGGGCAACGATGTCTTCCTGCGCGACATTTGGCCGTCCACCGAAGAAATCGAGGCCACCATCGAGGCTTCCATCTCCTCCGAGCTGTACGACGAGGACTACAAGGATGTCTTCGCTGGTGACGAGCGCTGGCAGAACCTGCCGACCCCGGAGGGCAAGACCTTCGCTTGGGACGACAAGTCCTCCTACATCCGCAAGGCACCGTACTTCGACGAGATGGAGATGGAGCCGGCACCAGTTTCCGATATCAAGGGCGCTCGCATCCTTGCTGCCCTGGGTGACTCGGTGACCACCGACCACATCTCCCCGGCTTCCTCCATTAAGCCGGGCACCCCGGCTGCTCAGTACCTCGACTCCATGGGTGTTGAGCGCAAGGACTACAACTCCCTGGGTTCCCGTCGTGGTAACCACGAAGTCATGGTGCGCGGCACCTTCGCTAACATCCGCCTGCAGAACCAGCTGCTTGACGGTGTTACCGGTGGCTACACCCGCGACTTCACCCAGGAGGGTGGTCCGCAGGCCTTCATCTACGACGCTGCCATGAACTACAAGGCGGCTGGCACTCCGCTGGTCGTCGTTGGTGGTAAGGAATACGGCACCGGTTCCTCCCGTGACTGGGCAGCCAAGGGCACCCTCCTGCTCGGCGTCAAGGCTGTTATCGCTGAGTCCTTCGAGCGTATTCACCGCTCGAACCTCATCGGCATGGGCGTTGTTCCGCTGCAGTTCCCTGAGGGTGAGTCCTGGAAGTCCCTGGGCATCGATGGCACTGAGACCTTCGACATCGCTGGTCTGGAGGAGCTGAACAACGGCTCCACTCCGAAGACCGTCAAGGTCACGGTTACCAAGGAAAACGGCGAGTCCTTCGACTTCGACGCTGTGGTCCGCATCGATACCCCCGGTGAGGCTGAGTACTACCGCCACGGCGGTATTCTGCAGTACGTCCTGCGCAACATGATCAAGGGCAACTAGTTTCCCTTCGACTCGTGCGCGCTAGGGCTTGTTGTAAGCAGCGCTTCTAGAGGCCGGTAGGTAGCGCTAGCCCGCGGATTCATACCCCACGGACTAGCGCCCTGCCGGCCTCGGGTTTCTCTACCCCAACCAAGATGAGGCTTGGGAAGTATAGGGATGGCGTTGCCACGTCATGCAGTGAAATATGCCCCCATGGGCGTCGCCGGCAAGAAAAGAGTTTCCTTATGCCAAAAGTGAGTAACCAGGATTTAGCTCAACGGCGGCACGAAATTCTCGACGGCGCGCGGCAGTGCTTTGCAGAATTCGGCTACGACGGCGCAACGGTCTCTCGTTTGGAGGCCACTACCGGTAAGTCTCGCGGTGCTATTTTCCATCACTTCGGATCCAAAGAAGGTCTGTTCTTAGCATTGGCCGAAGAAGATGCCGCAAATATGGCGGAAGTCGCGGAGTCTTCCGGATTAGTGGAAGTAATGCGGGATATCGTGGCGAACCCAGACAAGCATGGCTGGCTGGGAACTCGCCTCGAGATTGCCCGTCGCCTTCGCAGCGACCCGGAGTTTAAGGGCCAATGGTTGGGCCATCAGGATCAATTGGATGACGCTGTTGCCCACCGATTGACCCAGACATCTTCATCTGGCTCTCTACGGTCGGATTATTCGGTTCGCACGATGCAGCTTTTTCTCGAGCTGATGCTCGATGGCATCATCGTTCGTCTGGCATCTGGTCGCACTGTCGACGAATTGGATTCCGTGCTTGATTTAGTTGAAGACAGCTTACGGCGCAAGGACTAGCCACTCAGGCTAGGCCTGATAGTGTTCCGTACCACCCGCTCCCCTAAAACGGGAGCGGGTTTCGGCTTTCTACCGTGGATTTATCCCGTTTGACCGGTGAAGATGCATAGATTTCACTCAATATGGACTAAGCTGTCTATTTATGAGTGTGGGTAAGTTTTTGTTGGTGGCGCTCCGCCCCGCAGATGGTGCGGGGCAAGCCGAGTACCAGGACTTTCTGGATTCCACCGGGCTTGAGCCCAGCCAGTTGGATCTGTTTACCATCGACGCTGTCGGCGCTAAGTTGCCCGACCTGACCTCCTATGACGGAGTATTCGTCGGCGGCAGCCCATTTAACGTCACCGACCTAGAGCATTCGGGTCTGCAGAAGTATTCGCACGATGTGCTTTACGACGTACTTAGGAGTCCTGTCCCCGCACTGCTTATCTGCTACGGCGCTAGCTACACGGCCTTTACTTCGGGTGGTTTGGTTAACCTGCGTCACGGCGAAGTAGCGGGTTCTACCCGGGTAGAGCTCACCGAAGCTGCTACTCAGGATCCAATAGCTTCGGTGTTACCTCCGGCTTTTTATGCGTTGACTGGCCACAAGGAATCCGTTGCGGAACTTCCCAATCACGCAACTTTGCTTGCCACGGGTCCAACCTGTCCGGTGCAGATGTACTCGATCGGGTCGAATAACTGGGTTACCCAATTTCATCCGGAGATGAATGCTAACGGACTGCTCCGCAGAATGTCTTTCTACACCGACGTCGGTTACTTTGACCCGGAGGAAGTCGACGCGATTCGACTAAAGGTATCTGATGTGGACCTCCAGGCCGTTGCGTCAATCATCCCCCGATTTATGCACGTATGTACGCATGCTGCCAATCCGAGCATGCTAATGGTGCAGTAATCTCCGTCCCTTCCAGCTCCCCCTTTTTTTACGAAACTCTTTTCCCACATATGTCTACCTCCGCCAAGCCCTTCCTCTTGCTTTCCACACGTGGCGAAGATGCCGCAGCTCACGCAGAACATCTCTCATTTGCCAGGAGATGTGGGTTGGCGCCGGCGAAGTTGCATCAAATTCGCCTGGAACAATCGCGTCCGGCCAATCTAAATCTTGATAACTACTCAGGAGTAATCGTTGGCGGAGGTCCCTTTAACGCCTCCGACGACGATAAGAGCTATCTACATAAGGAGGTCG
>ERZ1673753.2626-NODE-2626-length-12892-cov-25.271870_pt1 | contig 12892 bp, 10 predicted proteins | sample MGYA00580201_ERZ1673753 | MGnify/ENA primary metagenome ERZ1673753 (study PRJEB41218, sample SAMN15661747) | gut metagenome | host: Homo sapiens | place: Canada: London | collected 2015-08-20/2019-03-30 | study: EMG produced TPA metagenomics assembly of... | reverse complement strand
CGCGTTCAGCGCGCGCTGAAAATTACCTGAAAGATAACGGAAGCAATAGAATAAAATAAAGCATGTGATTTCCCGCCCGACAAAGGTGGAAAAAGCACATGCTTTTTGTATTTGTGAAATCATGTTATATCTAAATATGTCTATATTCTGTAGAGAAACGTAGGGATACACACGATGAGGCAAGGCCCGATGCGCGGGACGATGCAAGCATCGTCCCCTACAAATGCTTGCTGGGGTTTTGTGGATATTCGTTATTTTCTCCCGCGCTGCAATTCGATCCAGGCCAGGTCTCCGCGCTCCAGGCCGTGGATCAAAACCTCGGCAGTGGCAATGTTGGTGGCAACGGGGATGGCGCGGGTATCGCACAGGCGCAGCAGGGTAACGGCGTTCGGCTCATTGGGCCGGGCATTGACGGGGTCGCGGAAAAACAGCAGCATATCAATTTCGCCGCAGGCAATCATGGAGGAAATCTGCTCGGCACCGCCGCGTGCACCGGGGTACAGGCAGCGAACCGGCAGCCCACAGGCATCGTGTACCACTTTGCCCGTCACGCCGGTGGCAACCAGTTCGTTCTGAGACAGAATACGCACATAGGCTGTGCAGAACTGGGCCAAAAGCTCTTTGCGGGAATCATGGGCAATCAATGCGATCCTCAAGGTGGGTGCCTCCTATAATTAGTTATTTATATAATATCATAGAATAGATTGCTGAAAAATGCAAGCCACCTTTGATTAAACCGCCCGCTAACCCTGAAAAAGCGTGCAGTGTTACCAAAAAACTTTATACGATTTTGGCAAAACCGCTTTGTGCGAATGTGCTATAATATGTACAATAAATACATAACCTGTAAGGCACCAAAAGCGCCGCACAGGCAAAGGAGGAAAAACGCTATGAAAAAATCCGCACAGACCGTCATTCGGGAAGGCGCCTGCTATACTATCGCTGCCGCCAATGGCCGCGTGCTGGAAGTTGCCGATTTCAACACCGAGAACGGCGCATCCATCCGCCTGTGGAGCTATGAGGGTCAGCCCTGGCAGCAATGGATTTTTGAGGAAGCCGCCGAAGGCCAGTACCGCATCAAAAATCGCTTTACCGGCAAGGTGATGGACCTGGCCATGAGTGGTGTTGTGAACGGAACCTGGGTGCACCAGTGGGAGAAAACCACCGGCAAGGGCCAGCGGTGGGAGATTGTTCCCGCCGATGGCGGCAAGGCCAAGATCCGCAATGTGCTGGCTGATAAGGTCATTGACCTGGTAGGCATGCGGGTCGATAACGGTACCCAGGCCCAGATCTGGCAGGATGTGTTTGGCGAAAACCAGCTGTGGAGCATCCAGCCCGTGCCGGATAAGCTGCTGCAAAAGGATATGCCAAAGCCGGAACCCAAGAAAACGGCCCCCAAGTCCACCCGCACCCAGACCGGCACCGGCCACGCCAAAAAGACCGGCGGCAAAGGCGGACGCCGCGCAGCCAAGTAAAGCAGAGAAAACCGAATAAATAGAATTGAAACAGCCCGCTCATCCGGCAACAAACGGATGGACGGGCTGTTGCAGTTACATTTTGAAAGCCAAACTTTACTGGCGGATCATGCGGTAGCCAACGCCGATGTGGGTCTGGATATAGCGGGGGTGGCTGGGGTCTTCCTCAATTTTTTTGCGCAGCGTTGCCATAAATACGCGCAGGGACGGCGTATCCGATGCGGCCGGGCTGCCCCAGACTTCGTTCAGCAGATAGTTGTGGGTCAGCACTTTGCCGGTGTTCTTGGCCAGCACGCAGATCAGCTTGTACTCAATGGGGGTCAGGTGAATCTCCGTTCCGCCGCGGTACACACAGCCTGCGGCATAGTCAATGCGCAGTTCTCCATTCTCGTATATACTGGCCTGGTCACCTGCGCGGGAAGTATCATACCGCACACGGCGCAGCGCCACGCGCAGCCGGGCCAAAAGCTCCTCTACGCTGAACGGCTTGGTCAGGTAATCATCTGCACCGGCATCCAAGGCGGATACTTTGTCGGTATCATCACTGCGGGCCGAAACCACCAGAATGGGCACGTTGCTCCACCCGCGAATCTTGCGGATCACATCAATACCGTCCATATCCGGCAGGCCAAGGTCCAGCAAAATTACATCCGGCCGTGCCGAAGCAGCTTCCAACAGGGCACCGGCTCCGTTCTGTACACGGTGGTACTGATAATTGCGGGTTTCCAGTGTGGTGGAGATCAGCCGTGCAACAGCCGGGTCATCCTCCACCACAAGGATCAGCGGTTTATTCATACAGGGTCACCTCAGTTCGCGGGAGTGTAAAACGGAAGCAGGCACCGTGCGGTGCAGCGTTCTGTACATCGATCACACCGCCATGGGCGGCAACAATGGAACGGCACAAGGCCAGCCCAAGACCCAGCCCGCGGCGGCCATCGCTGCGGGTTTTGCCAAGGGTATAAAACATATCAAACAGCTTGTCCCGGCTTTCTTCCGGAATGCCGGGGCCGTCATCCGTTACGCAGATGCGGACAAATTTACCCTCCGGCGCGGCGAAAAGCTCGATGCGGGAATGTTCGGGGGTATATTTGATGGCGTTGTTGATGAGGTTCACCAGCACCTGCTCGATCAGCTGGGCGTCCATATCGGCCATCAGCAGGTCATCCGTCACGTTGGTCACAATGGTGTGGCGGGCGGCGTCATGGTCTAAATGAGCCAGTACATCGTCAAAAATGTCTTGAATCAGCTCCGGCTGAATGTGCAGGTTTACCTGGCCGTTCTCCATCCGGGTGATGGAAAGCAGATTTTCCACCAGATGGTTCAGCCAGTTGGCGTCCTCATAAATTGCGGCAGAAAGCTCCCGGCGCTTTTCCTCGGTCAGCAGGGGATTTTTCTCGGTCAAAATCAGCGCGTTGCCGGAAATGCTTGTTAGCGGGGTGCGCAGGTCATGGCTGATGCTGCGCAGCAGGTTGGCGCGCAGCTGTTCCTGGCGGGCGGCTTCCTCAATTTCGCGCCGGGCGCGGTTGGAGGATTCTTTTTCCAGCGCCAGGGAACACACATCCAGGATGGATAATGCCAGATTGTGCTCATAGGTGCTGAACTCATGCAGCGCCGGGCAACTGCGGTAATCCGTCTGGGCGGGAGGGGGCAGAATCAGGGTTCCCGGTGCAATGTGCTCCGGCGCGGGGGCAAAGCAGACCGGGCGCTCCAACAGCTTGCCCAGCTGGGTGGCCGTTATCCGCAGAATGGTGTCAGGGTCCTCGGCCCCCAACAGGCTGCGGCTGGCTTCCAGCAGCACCTGCGAAGCATCGGCTTTGCGCTCGCTTTGGGCGGCCTGTACCTTGATACGCCCCGTCAGCGAGGAGCAGAGCAGCGAAACGCAGAGCATGACCACTGCCGTTACCATGTCGTCTGACCGGATGCGGAACTGCATAAAGGGGTCAATGAACATATAGTTGACCAGCATCACCGAGAACAGCGAAGCCACGACGCCGTACACCAACCCCGATGTAAAGACGTTGATATACATGACGCCCAGGATATAGGTCAGGATATAGTTGGAAGAAACAAAATCCAGCCGGAAAAATACCCAGCTTGTCAGCGTACACAGCGCAAGAACCAATGCGGTCAGGGCGCAGTCCCGCAGCCAAAGCAGGGCAGGTTCGCGTTGCGGCATGGGTGCAGGCTCCTTTCCACTACAGGGCAGGGAATGCGGCAAGGCGGCCCAGCACTGTATTTATCCTATTATAACATATTGCCGAACTCTTTGATACAAACGAAATAATCTTTATATAAATTTAATGTAGGCCTACCCTATCCGCGGCAGCCCCGGCACTTTTTTGCACGCTGGGCGGGGCATTGGTTGAAATCAGGCCGCAAATCGGTTATACTATTTTGTAATAATTGGATTGTTCTGCCCTGCGGGCGGTATTGCCATATAAAAAGGAGTGTTTTTACAATGTCCCATACTGTTATGGTGACCGGTGCCGATGGCTTTATCGGCAGCCATCTGGCCGAAGAGCTGGTAAAAAGCGGCGAGAAAGTGCGTGCTTTCTGCCTGTATAACTCGTTTGGTTCCCTGGGCTGGATCGATACCCTGCCCCCGGAGATCCGCAATGAAATGGATATCTTTATGGGCGATGTACGTGACCCCAACGGCGTGCGTACTGCCATGCGCGGGCAGGAGCGCGTGTTCCATCTGGCTGCCCTGATTGCCATTCCGTTCAGCTACCACAGCCCGGACAGCTATGTGGATACCAACATCAAGGGCACCCTGAACGTGCTGAACGCCGCCCGCGAGCTGGGCACCCAGCGCGTGATGGTTACTTCCACCAGCGAAGTATACGGCACCGCCCAGTATGTGCCCATTGACGAGCACCACCCGTTCCAGGGCCAGAGCCCCTACTCTGCCACCAAGATCGGCGCGGACCGCCTGGCTGAAAGCTTTTACCGCAGCTTTGACCTGCCGGTTTCCATTGTGCGCCCCTTCAACACCTATGGCCCGCGCCAGAGCGGCCGCGCCATCATCCCCACCATCATCACCCAGCTGCTGGCCGGCCAGCAGGAAATCAAGCTGGGCAGCCTGACCCCCACCCGCGACTTTAACTATGTCAAGGACACCGCCCACGGCTTTATGGCCATTGCGGACTGCGATGCCGCCATTGGCCAGGAGATCAACATTGCCACCGGTGTGGAACATTCCATCGGCGATTTGGCCAATGAGCTGATTGCCCAGATCAACCCCAGCGCCAGGATCGTCTGCGAAGCCGAGCGCCTGCGCCCCGAAAAGAGCGAGGTCAACCGCCTGCTGGGCGATGCCACCAAGCTGCGCACCCTGACCGATTGGAAACCGCAGTATACCTTTGAACAGGGCCTTGCCGAAACCATTGAGTTCCTGCGCGGCAACCTGGACCAGTACAAGGTCGGCCAGTACATTCTGTAAGGCCGGTTGTAAGGAAGTTTTATGCCAATAAAATTACAAAAGCTGCCCGCCGCTGTGCGGTGGGGGCTGGCTGTGCTGTGCGCCGCCGTGTGCGGCGTGCTGTGGGCCTATTACTGGCGGGTGTTCTTTGAGCTGGATAACCGTGTGTCCCCCCTGGTGGTTACACTGGGGTGTGCGGCCTTTCTGGAAGTATGTCTGCTGGCCGGGTATTGTGTGCGGCGGTTTGCAAAAGGATTTGCGGCAAAAGGGGCCGTGTGCATCTTTTTATGCGGGCTGCTGTTTGCATTTGCCAACCCGCCGCTGCAAACGCCGGACGAAGCCGACCATTACCTGCGCACCTATGCCATCTCCACCGGGCACTTTGATTTTGATGCTTCCCGCACCTATCCGGACAATGTGGCCTACCTGCTGGAAGCGTTCCCCGGTGCATGGGTGAATGCGCATACCTCTGCCGGTGTGGGCACTGACCCCGATACCGGGGCGGAAAAAGCCTATAACACCGCGGGCTATGCCCTGAAGCAATACGGCAAGGACGGCGCAGTGCAGAGCATGGCGGACAGCTTTGCCCTGTACCTGGCGCACGATGTGCGGGATTCTGTGCCGGACCCAGTCAGCGAGCCGGTCAGCTTTCTGGTCATTCCATTCCTGCCGGGTGCGGTCGGTATGGCGCTGGCACGCCTGCTGGGCTTTGGCGCGCTGGGCTGCCTGTATGGCGGGCGCATCGTCAACCTGCTGGCCTACACGCTGTTGTGCGCGTTGGCGCTGGCCAAAGCGGAGCGTTACCGCCCGGCCTTTGCGGCCATTATGCTGCTGCCGATGTCGCTGTTTATGGGGTCGTCGCTGAGCTATGATGCAACCCTGCTGGGCTGCTATTACCTGATGCTTGCCATGCTGACCCGCAAGGAGTGGAACACCCAAACGGCGGGCATTTACACTGCCGCCTGCATCTTTGTCAATATCGCCAAACCGTACCTGAACCTTTTGTGGGTGCTGCCTATCTTTTTGGTGGCAAAGCGGGAATGGCACGCCAAGGGACGCCGCCCGCTGTGGGCGCTGGGCGGCTTTGGCGGTGCTATGGCCGTTACCCTGCTGACGGAATGGTACGGAACGGCGTTCCGCTATAACTATCCCATCATTGAGCGCCAGGGCGGCAGCACGGTAAACGGCGGTGAACAGCTGGCCTTTGTGCTGCGCAACCCTCTGCGGACCATTGCTGCGTTCTGGGGGACCCTGGGAGAGAATGATTTCTTTATTGGGCAGCTCGGCCTGTTCGGCTGGAAGGACCTGCCCATCAGCTTTTTGAACCTGACCGGCTCGCTGGTGCTGCTGTTGGCCGCCCTGCTGGCTGCTGCGCAGCCAAAACGCGCCGATGCGTTCCCCACCCGCCGCCGCGTGGGCGGGGCGGCGCTGCTGGCGCTGGTGTACGCCGCCGGTGCCATGGCAGCCATGTATATCACCTATACCCCGGTGGGCATGGTGCGCATTGTGGGGCTGCAGGCGCGGTATTTCCTCTGCGTCTGGCTGGCATTGCTGCCCGCCCTGGCCGTACTGCTGCACAAAACCATCCGCCCCGCCATCACGGAAGAAAAGGCCGAAGCGGCCATCACCCCGCTGTGCGCCTGCTATGCCGTTTTGGGCGCTGTGCTGCTCTTCCAACACTACTTTGTGGGGCCGGTGTACGTCATATACGCGTGAGCTGGCTTACGCGTATATGAGAGAATAGTTAAAAATAATGGCAGTGTGCCCGTGGCACGATCAAATCTGCGGTTTTTCGCGGCTTTTGCGTGATAGTCTGCGGGTATAGAATCAGCCTTTATATGCTACCTTGCCCCAATTTTCTAAGCCGCCCACTGGGCGGCGGTCCACCAACATGATTCTCTATTATTTTTTAATTTCAATCCGGGAGGTGCTGTACCGTGCAGATTGTATTCGGCCTGCTGTTTTTGCTGTTCTTCTCCGCATGCTGTCTGTGCGTGGCGGCATGCACCCGGTTCGATGCCGCCCTGCTGCCGCTGCCTGCTTTGTGTGGGTCGGCCGTGGTGCTGTATCTGCTTTCCCTGCTGGGGCTTTTGCAGTTCGGCCATTTTATCATCATGGCGGTCTGGCTGGCCGGCGGGGTCTATTTTGGGGTGCGTGCCGGGTGGCGGGCTATCCGGCGGGCGCTGTTCAGCCCCGGCTTTTTGCTGTTTGTGGGCGGCAGCTGTTTTTTGTGGGTGCTGTTTGCTTTGCAGCAGCCCATGTTTACCCAGTGGGATGAATTTACCGCCTGGGGCCTTGCCCCCAAGATGGTGGCAGAGCGCGCTGCACTGTATGTGGCGGATCCCATCAACCTGACGGCGAGCTTTACCTACCCGGCAACCAGCCTGGTTTCCTATCTCTTCCAGCGCGTACCGGGCCAGTTTTATGAATGGCAGTGCCTGGCCGGGCTGGATATTTTGTTCCTGGCCTGCATTGCCCCGGCGGCAGCCATGCCGCGCAAAAACTGGGCGGGTGCTGTGTTGGTGTTTGCTGCGGGCTTTCTTCTGCCGTTCTTTTTCAGCGTGGTTCCGGCAGGCACCCCATCCACCATGTACGCCAACGCCATGGCGGATACCCCCCTGGCGCTGCTGTTTGGCGGAACCCTGTGCCTGTATGCCGCGGCGGGCGGGCGCAAAACCGGCTTTTTTGCCTGTGCCATGCCACTTGCCGTGCTGACCATGACCAAAGATATCGGTTTTGCCTATGCCTTGATCGTTACGTTCCTGATCGGGCTGGATCAGCTGTTCGGTACGCCGCACCCGGATACAAAGCCTGCCCGCATTTTCGGCGTATCGCTGGCAAAATGCAGTATTCTGGCGGCGGTGGTGCTGGCGGTGTTTATCAGCTGGAACCGCTATACCGCTGCCGTGACCCCAACCGAAACCACTGGGGCCAGCGTGGGCAGCGCGGGCCTGAGCTATGGTGCTGTGCTGACCGGCGGCATCAAGCAGCTGCTGGGCATTGGGCGCGAAGAACGCTTTGCCCAGATCATGCAGAGCATGGGCCAGGCATTTTTGTACCGCCGCGTCTGTTTGGTGGGCGCGCCCATCATGGCCGTCAGCTGCATTCTGCTGCTGTTCACGGCGGCCTTTGTGGCAGCGCCTGCCGGTGCCGCACGCCGCCGCACCGTGGTTGGCTTTGTGGGCGGGGTGTTCTGCTTTGCCGCGCTGTATCTCTTCCACCTGATTTTATACTTCTACAATTTCTCCGAGGCCGAAGGCTCCGCCTTGAAGGACTATGAGCGTTATATCGCGCCCTACCTGCAGGGGTGGATGCTGTACGGCTTCTGTGTGCTGGGCTTTGCGGTGGGGCAGGGCAGCGGCGCGGCGCAGCGGCTGGGCCGTGCGGCGCTGGGGCTGGCCACTGCGGCAGTGCTGGGTATTTTTGCCTGGCGCGGTGTGCCCGCAGCCGGGTTCTGGACCAACGCCGACAGCCTGTACACTCTGCGCCGCGATGTAAAGAACCGCGCTGAAGCAATGAACACCGTGCTGGACTGGCCGGACCGCGTGCTGGTCATCAGTCAGGGCGATGATGCCACCCGCTGGTACTACTACAAGTATGAGCTGACCGCCAAGGTGGTCAACGGCTATGGCGGTACCTGGTGGGGCAACGATGATTATTCCAGCCGGTGGGACTCCGACTTTATGAACCTGGTGGAAAGCCTGAACTGGACCTTGTATGACTTTGAGGCGGTCTGCACCGCAGACTCTCTGACCGCCTATATGGAAGAAAAGCAGATCGACTACCTGCTGATCGACCGCGCGGACGACTATCTGGAGCGGGAGTTCAGCAGCCGGTTCGAAGGCGGGCTGAAAGCGAATATGCCCGCAACCCTCTACCGGTTTGAAGGCCGCAGCAAGCCTATCGCCTTTACCCCGGTGGCTGTGGCAGAAAGCGGGGTGGTACAATGAAAGATAAACGCCCAACCAAGCGTTTTGCCGCCCCCGCTCGTGCGGGCCGCCCGCTGCGCCCCCAGCAGCTGCTGATATTGGCATATGCCGCCGCTGTTATTGTGTGGCTGGTGTACGTGCTGGTGGGCAGCGCTGTGATGCTGAACCATAAAGCAGACGGCACTATGGTGATCCGCACCCTGACGGTGGATGACCTGGAATTTGAAAGCTTTGTCAATTATGATGACGATGAATGGCATACCGCGCCGGTGGATGAACCCGGCTGGTATCTTTCCACCGACAACGACCCGCACATCATCTGGCGGGGCGAAGCCTGGCTGGAAACGGTGGAGCTGGACGCCGTGCACTACCTGCCGCCCGGCAGCGCAGCATTGTATTACCTGCGCCCCGGCCAGACCGAGTACAGCGAGACCCAGAAAGTTTTTGCCCGCGTGAGCGGCGAAAACCAGTATACCTTTGACCTGGGCGGCCTTACCGTGACCGGGCTGCGCATTGACCCGGACAGTGTGGGCGGCGTGCCTACCCGGCTGGACGGCGTGGTGCTCAACCCGGTGCAGCCGTGGTACCTGCGCTTTGTGCCAAACGGCGGCCAATGGCTGCTGCTGTTGTTTGCCCCGGCTGTGGGGGCTGCGTTTGCCTGCCTTGCCGTTGATGTTTTCCGCAAAAAGTAAAAAAGAGCCCTGTGGGGCGGTGCGCCCATGGATTGGGGGCACACCCGCAGGGCTTTTATGTTGTATAAAATGGTGATTCTATGAAGCTGCTTTGCATCTTTGCCGCGCTGGCGGTGCTGTTTTTGTTCTGCGCGTTCCTAACGCTCAAATGTAACCTGCATGCTGCGCTGGCCCCGCTGAGCGCGCTGGGCATTGCCGTTGCCTGGCTGACGGCTGCGGGCATGGCAAACCTGCTGCTGCCCGGCACTGTGCTGCTGTGGGCGGTGTTTGCGGGCAGCGGCGTGTGGGCGCTGGTGCCCCACAAAGGCCAGCGCCCGGCCTACCGCCGCCTGGTTACACCGGGGGCGGTGCTGTTCTGGGGCATGGCGCTGGCATTTGCGGTGTACTTTTTCATCCGCCAGCCGCTGGCAACCAAGTATGATGAACTCAGCCTGTGGGCTACCGCCGTAAAGGTGACCAAGGCGGATAACCGCCTGTATGCCCTGGCTACCCTTGGAACCCCCTGGCCCCAGACCCAGAACCCCGGCCTGCCGCTGCTCTCCTACTTCTTTCAGTTTTTGGGCCATTATGCAGACTGGAAGATCTATGTGGCGTATGATGTGCTGGCCGCCGCCGTGTTTGCCGCGGTGCTGGGCGGGCTGAACTTCCGCCAGTACCGCATTGCGGTGCCGCTGGCAGCAATCTGCTGGTTTGCCCCCTGGTTTTTGACGGTGTATAACCATACGATCTATCTGGATACCACTTATATGACCGCCTATGGCGATGTGCCCGCGGGCCTTGCACTGGGCGGCGCTGTGGCGCTGTGGCTGGCGCTGCGCAAAACCGGCGGCCCCAAGTGGGCCGTACTGCCGGTACTGGCGCTGGCGGCCAACATCAAGGCCAACACCTTTGTGCTGTCCCTGGTGGCGGCGGGGCTGATGGCTGTGGATGCCTGGCTGTTTGCGGAGCACCCCTTCAAAAAGGGCCTTGCCCGCCGCACCGGCTTTGCCATTGCCTGCTTTGCCGCGCCCATGCTGATCTATTATTTCTGGAACATCCGCTATGTGGGCATTCTGGTTGCCAAAAGTGCCAGCGAGGGCGGCACCGGCGAAACCAGCGCCCCCTTGTCCGCTGTGGTCATCAACGGCATCAAGATTTTGCTGGGCCAGCCGGTGGAGGGCTTTTACGCCGAGCGCCAGAGCCAGTTCACCCAAGCCATGGCCGATATGGGCCACCAGTTCTGGACTTCGGATGGTCGGCTGAGCATGATCGGCCAGGGCCGCAATGTTGTGGTGCTGATTCTGCTGGTGTTCTTGGTGGCGGCCATCTGCGCCAGAGGCCGCCAACTCAAGCTGCGCATTGGCTGCATCGGGGTGCTGTCCCTTGCATGCTTTGTGGGGTATAACCTCATGCTGGCGCTCAGCTATGGCTTTATTTTCAAGCCGGATCAGGCCGTGGGGCTGGTGGATTATAACCGCTATATCTATACCTACTATATCGGCTGGTTCTTTATGGCGCTGGCCTGCTGGAGCACCGCCCTGCAAACCGCGGATGGCGAACAGAAAGCCCCGGCCCGCCGCTGGATTGCCCTGGCAGGCCAGGCCGGTGTTCTGCTGATGGCCGCCGCCATGCTGGTGCGGGTGAACGGCATGATCCTGCCGCAGCTTTCGGTGCTGGGCTTCTCGGATGGCGAATTCGCCGACCGCAAGAGCGCCCGCGCCGAAGCTGACTGGCTGTGCAGCGATTACCTGAACGAAAACGACCGCGTGTTTTTTGTCAGCCAGGGGGATAACGGCGAACACTGGTTCTCTGCCGTGTTTGATTTTTACCCCGTCCTGGTGGATTACTCCGGCGTGGGGGCCACGCAGGAGGGCGGCGGCGGAACCTTCGGCCTGCCGGAGCTGGAACCGCAGGAGGAGGGCGTGAAGCAGCGCTACTACCACCCCTACACCGCTGAACGCCTGGATGAAACCGTGCGTGCCAACGGCTGTACGGTGCTTTACCTGCAAAAGATCGACGATATCTTTGTGCAGAGCTATCAGAACCTGTTTACCGACCACCTGGCCGCTGCGCAGGCGGGGCAGACCCTGCTCTACCGCGTAACGGATGCCGGGTATGAGCCGGTCACAATGCAGATGAGCAAGGAGGCGGCCCAATGAAAGAGATGACATGGAAAAGCCGCCTGAACCGACTGTTTGCCCATCGCTTTGCCTTGCCGGTGCTGTGCTGGTGCGCGGCGCTGGTGTTCTGGCTGGTGCAGGGTGCGGTGGCCTTTGCGGGGGACAGCTCCGCCAAGGCAAAAGGCACCCTGACTGAAACCTCGATCCCCATTGAAAGCTGGCAGCTGGCCGAGCTGACCTGGGGGGAGCCGGGGGAGAACAGCGCACCCCAGGGCCAGCTGATTACCACAGGCGGCGACCCGCAGATGATTTTGGAGGATGTATCCGGCCGCGTGGTGCGTACCGTGAGCTACAACGTGGAGTTTGACGGCGATTCCCGAGAAATGTGCCTGTATTACACCACAAAGACGGGGGAGCCCTACAGCCAGGACCGCCGCGTCTTCCCCAAAGTGCTGGCAGACGGCACCTATGTGTACACCCTGCCGCGCACCCAGATCGTGGCACTGCGGCTGGACCCCTGCAGCCCCGATGAAAACAAGACCGTGGGCCTGACCTTTACTCCGCAAAGCATTACCCTGAACGCCGCCAGCACCCTGCCCGGCGGGGCAGATTACTTTATCCCCACCTGGTACCAGCTGTTCGGCCTGATCGTGTACCCCGCCCTTGCCGCCGCCGCATTGGATTGGCTGTGGGCCGTGGGCAGACAGCTTGCCAAAAAGAAACAATAACCCGACAATAGCCTGATACAACAAAGCACCGTGCCGCAAGCAGGAGACCCCCCTGCATGGCGGCACGGTGTTTGTTGTTGGTATGGGTGAAATCAGCAAAAGGCATCCCCCAGCCGAAAGCGAATGTATTCCAGGAACACGGCAGATGCTGGGGCATATTGCCATCGGGTGGTGCTGTCCTGGGCATTGTTCCCGGCCATGGTGGCCACCGGCACCGACAGGATCTTCGCCAACCTGTTCTGCATGGGAGGTGATGATCTGGAGGAAATGAAAAGCGGGCTAAGCAGCCAAAAAGGAATCACAATGTTGAGAATCTTGAATGACACAACAAAAAAGCACCGGACAAAAATTTGTCTGGTGCTTTTTGGTGCGCCCGCGGGAATTCGAATCCCGGACACCCTGATTAAAAGAGCCCACCGGGCAGAACACTCTGACTTTAGAAGTTTCGAGCTTTCGTTATTTTTGCGCAAAGCATCGTGATTTTCCGCCCGGCAATTTCTGCACCCTTTGTCGTATTTTGCAAGTCAGAGTACCCATTGCATCCCTTG
>ERZ1673753.2616-NODE-2616-length-12963-cov-4.263093_pt1 | contig 12963 bp, 7 predicted proteins | sample MGYA00580201_ERZ1673753 | MGnify/ENA primary metagenome ERZ1673753 (study PRJEB41218, sample SAMN15661747) | gut metagenome | host: Homo sapiens | place: Canada: London | collected 2015-08-20/2019-03-30 | study: EMG produced TPA metagenomics assembly of... | reverse complement strand
AAGTTAATCAAATAATTGATTAAATAAAGTTTAATTTGCATCAACCATTGCAATTGAACGTTATATCCGATATAGTAAATATGTCTCAACGGCAATTGATTCGTATGATGAGCTCTGTTCTGAATGAACCATTATACCCTTATGTGGCAATGCAAAATGTAGAACGAGCTGTACTATATATGCAAACTGAAGACATGAGTTTACAGAATTTGATTGGGTTAGTCGGCTACGATAACCCGTAATTGTTCTCCAAAGCATTTAAGAAACAATTTGGTATCTCTCCCAAAACATATATCAGTAGATTAAGGATGTGATTAAAAGAGTGCGAACATAATAGAAAGGAGTGTGAATTGCATGCTGAACTCCAAAGTTTCGAAGGACTATATTTAGTGTATATGCGTATATGGGGCAAATATGGAGGGAAAGAACTTTATACAACAGCCTGGAGTACATTTTGAGGAATACATCAATTATTCAAAAGAGAATAAAGAATAGAATATCACAAAAATATACATATACCGATAAAATAAACTAAGTCATGGAAAATAGCTTATCTAAATACATCATTCTAACAGAAGAAAACATGGCCAAAGAGCATATCTGCTGTGCATTCTCTGACAAAAAATGCGCAGCAGGTTATGAGTTGAAAAAAGAATGGCTAACGAAGGAATTTGCAAATGGTTATGTTTTCAGACGGCTTGACGCACGAGCCAAAGTCTTTATAGAATACGTTCCTGCTGAGTATGCATGGCTTCCGGTTACTGCTCCCAATTATTTAATGGTGAATTGTTTTTGGGTTTCAGGCCAGTATAAAGGGCAAGGGCATGGATATAATTTGCTTCAGTTTGTGATTGAAGATGCAAAAAAGCAACAGAAGGATGGATTGGTTACTGTTGTAGGTACAAAAAAGAATCATTTTATGAGTGATACGAAATGGTTACTGCAACATGGCTTTGAGGAAGTAGAAAAACTTCCAAATGGATTTTCATTGTTAGTAATGAATTTTCATGAGAATAGTGCAGTTCCGTATTTTAATGATTGCGTTAAAAGTGGAGAATGTCCCGACAAACAGGGAATGGTGGCTTATTATTCCAATCGTTGCCCATATACGGATTATTATGTAGATGGTATGTTGCGTGTTCTTGCTCAAGAAAAAAATATTCCCTTAAAAGTGATTAAATTAGAAACAAGAGAGCAAGCACAAAACTCTCCTACACCAGCTACTATCTTTTCTCTTTTTTGTAATGGGAAATTTGTAACAACGGATTTAAGTGTATGTACAGAAACTAAATTTGTTAAGCTGATAAATTTGTAAATGAAAGAGTTTATTGGTGGTATTTTAGTACAAATAGAGGTTTGAATTGAATAGAGCCAACATATCCCGATTTCAGCTTGCCATATTATCTGTCCGTACGTCGTGTCGGTCGCAGTGAGCCACTACAATTCTTTTTCAAATCAAAAGTTGTTCGGTCGCTTGTTTCCATGTGTATTTTTCTTGTGACAAGTCGCGGAAAATACACATGGAAAGCGTAGCGTTAGCGCCTGTGACAAAAAGGTTTTGATTTACCTTTGATTATAGGGAATCTGCTGTAACCATTCTGTTTTTGAGAAGAATATTAATTTCAGACTTACGTTATATTAAAAAAAATCTCAAAAAGAGATTAAAAGCACCTCAAGCTATTTTATTCGACTTGATTTCTACCATGCTTTTACCCGAACATTTTATCTGCAAAACAGTCTCTCCATAACCATAAGATGTCTTAACTCTCAGTTTAATTGAGCACCTCTGAATAGGTTTAAATGGGAATATCTTTTAAGTATACGTTTATGAGTAAACTAGTTAATATTCCCAGCTTCAGGAAATCCTGGCTTACCAATACCCCGTTTCATTAAGGTTTTCAATTCTGATAGATATTTAAGGTATATATACCTGGGATTAGTACAATGTTTTTTGCATAAGGAAGCTGCCATTCCTACTACTTCTCCCATCATACCGCCAGTTCTCATTACTCGTACCGTTCCTAATGCAATATGAGTTACGCTTATATTTCGACCTGCCATAAATAAGTTTTCAATATTTCGGGAATATAGGCAGCGGTATGGAACCGCATATGGTTTTATATCTTGTACATCGCAATAGGAAAGAAACGGTGCTTCTTTTATTCCGGGTATCGGTTTGGGATAATGGAGATCTATTCCCCAAGTCGTGGTAAATGTTGCATCTTCATACTGGATATTATTTAAGATGTCTTGTTCTCGTAAGACAAGGTCGCCCATCAAACGTCGTGATTCCCTTTTGCCTCCTATGTAGGCTACCCATGTCAATTCTTTTCTTGCAAATTGCTCTTTCATTTTACTCTTGTTTTTCAGAAAATCCCAATTACCATAGATTGCGCGGAGGGCATAATCCCGGATAGATTCAATTTCCGTTATCTGATTATCATTTAGACCAACTTCCCAATCCCAATCTCCGCGAGTAATGGGAATGCAGGTTGTATCATTAAATTGAATAGCCCAAGGACAATTTGGAAAGACAGAAATGTCTTGTGTATCTTCTGCATACCATTGCACCGAAGTTCCCATTACCAACTGGTCGGCTATTAGAGGGGCTCTGAGTTCACCTGTTTCGGCTTTACTTTCTCTTCCCATACGATAGTCTGCTCCGGCTAGAAAACCGATTTCTCCATCTCCGGTACAATCTGAAAACAATTGTCCTTTAAATATGTACTCTTTTCCAGATTCAATATTTTTCCCGATGATTGCGATGATTTTATTCCCTTTTGTTTGAACATCAACCGCTTGTGTATTTAGAAACAGATTCAAGTTTTTTTCATTTTGCAATAACTCAAGTTTTTTATTATCTTCATAAATAAAAAAAGGTCCTGCATTATGTATTTTTCTTGCTGGTTCTTGTCGTAAAATTTTCATTATTTGTTTACTTCTAAGAGATGAAGTATCTTGTTGGGCTTCCCAATCGTTCCAATATCCGACAGGACCTAGTTCATCTACGAGATTCCCTAATTGGGGATAAGGTTGTTGGGTTATTAACCCTGAAAGCCCGACTCGAACTTCCGAACTGTTATTTCCACCCAAAACCGGACGATTTTGAATCAAAGCCACCTTGCATCCAAGGCGGGCAGCACTGATGGCAGCGCAACAACCTGCTATTCCGCCACCGACAACAACCAAGTCGTATTCTCCTCCATCCTCTGGAATTATAGGCTCTTCCGACATATTACGGCGAAAATCTGCTAATTCATTTCCACTATCAGGAAGCAACATGTTCATATCCGAAGTGAGGAAAACTGCATCACATCGACCGTCAAAACCAGTCAAGTCCTGAAGTTCAATTTTATTTTCGCCTGCTTTTAGTGTGATAATCCCACCATTCTGCCAATGCCACTCAGCTTTTTCTGTTCCAAATGTTTTTTCCAATGCTTTTCCATTCAATAATACTTTGAAACGTCCGGGAGCGGCTGTCTGATCCCATTTCTTAACCCAATTTCGCGTTCTGACCCAAATTCGGTATTTTCCCTTATTCTCAATTTGGAACTTTGTTGAAGCATTTTTTACGGGTATACCCAATCCGTGTGCTAACAAATAAGAAGAACCCATTTGTTTCATAGATTGATTATCCAATACCCATCCACCTTTATTATCAAAACTTTCGGCTTCAATAAATATATTGTCAGCCTTTAATGACCAAGATATACTCAGCAATAAAATCATCCACAATAATTTCATAAGGATTTTTATTTATATAATTATACAAATAGTACCACGTAGAATAAGATGTTTCATGGGAAAACCATTTTGTTTCTAATTGTAATTTGAATGTCATTTTTTCTGTCTACATTGACCTTCTCATCCAAATATCCGGATTTGCAGAAAACAAGTACGTCGTCTTCTGGTGCATCTATAAAGTATTTGCCATTTTGATCAGTTACACCTATTACCTGTTGTTGTGCTGTAGAGTAGATTTCTACTTTATCTACAGGTGTAGCCTGCACATCGCGCACCACGCCTTTGATATGTATAATGTTTCCTTTACCTATTTCTTCGGGGAGCTGCTCTTTGATAGAGCAAGGGCTAACAGCCATATTTTGCCCTATGCTAATAGTCTGCTTTAATAGTATATGGTCTGAAGCATCGCCTATCATTATTTCAAAGCTACCAGGTTCTACCATTGTCTTTCCTGCTTCATCGGTAAGGGCTAAGTCTTGAACTGCAAAGTGCAGAGGAACTCGGGTTGTCTCGCCAGGTTCCAATGCTACTTTATTAAATGCTTTCAACTGTTTGACTGGAGTAGATATGGAACTGAAAACATCTCTTACATAAAGTTGCGGTACGGCTTTTCCTGCCCAACGACCAGTATTTTTCACAGTCACAAAAACTTTTATAGAATCTATGGATTGTTGTATCTGCATATCTGTATAATTGAAAGTAGTATAAGTTAATCCATGCCCGAAAGCCCATAGAGGACCTGGAGAAGAGAATACATAGTCTCGTCCAGGTTGTTCATAACTTCCAGGCTTATGGTAAAATCCTCGATCTGTAGGCAAATGGTTATAATAGGCAGGCAGGTGGCCGCTACTTTGAGGAAATGATACGGTCAGATGCCCGGACGGGTTTGTCTTTCCGAAAAGTATATTAGCGATGGAACTTCCTTCTTGTTCTCCTGCATACCATTGTATAAGAATAGCAGGTATGTGTTTTTTTTCCCATGCTATAGAAAAGGGCTTGCCTGTTACCAGAACCAAAATGACCGGTTTTCCAGTGGCATGAATAGCTTTTATTAGCTTTCCTTGGGCACCGGTCAAAGCAAGGTCTGCAAGGTCAAAACCCTCTCCACAATTGGTTTCGTTGTAGTCTCTTGCCAATGAAGCACTGGAACTGCCACAGAATAAAATGGCTACATCGCTCTGCCGGGCTGCTTCAACAGCAGATGCAATGTGTATGGTATCTAAAGACATCATACTACATCCTTGTGCATAGCGTATTTGTATGCCAAATGGTTCTGTCAGTTTGCGTATACCTTCCAATGGAGTGACACCATCTTTGTTTGTGCGGCTCCAGGTATAATCTCCGAATTGCACCTGGTCTGCGTTCGGACCGATGACGGCAATGGAGTTCAATTCAGACAAATTCAACGGAAGCAATCCTTTGTCATTTTTTAAAAGGACGGTAGATTCATCGGCTATTTGCCGTGCTACCCGGATATTTTCCCGTGAGTGCAAGGATTGTGCTTCATATTTCTCTCCATAGGGATCTTCAAAGAGTCCCATACGGAACTTGGCTAATAAGACTCTGCTTACAGCTTTATCAATAAGCTTTTCATCTATTTTCTTTTCTTTGACCATTGCAATTAGATGTGGGAAGCATTCGCTAGAGGCCTCTACATCCAATCCCGCAGAAATGGCTTGTATAGCAGCTTCAGTCTGGCTGGATGCGGTATGCTGGAAAGTATGGAGCATGTCTATAGCTCCCCAGTCAGAATATACATATCCCTGAAAGCTCCAGCGGTTACGCAGGATTTCAGTGAGTAGATAATATGAAGATGAATTTGGAACGCGATTCCATGAATTGTAAGCAGACATCACTGCTTGTATTGGAAGAGAAGTTATGACTTTTTTGAATGGCTGGAGATAGACATCGTGTAGTTCTCCTATGCCGCAATGAACGGAGGCAAGATTGAGTCCACCCAGTGGATTACCATGTGCCCCATAATGTTTCAGCATAGGAGATATTCCATTGTCTAGATAGCCTTTAGCTTCTTTATAGGCAAAAATACCATTTAGATAAGGATCTTCTCCATAACTTTCTTCTATACGCCCCCATCTTAAATCCCGCACCACATCTATGCAGGGTGCTAAGATCTGGTTGATACCCTGATAGTGTAGTTCCTTGGAGATCTCTGTGGCACGCAGGTAGGCTAACTCCGGATTAAAAGTGGAGGCCAGTGCAATATTTTGTGGGTAAATGGTAGACCCTTCATGCACTGAACCATGCAATGCTTCGGCAACAGTAAATATAGGAATTCCAAGTCGGGTATGGTTTAGCATATATTCTTGTATATGCCGCATGTGTCGGTGACAGTTTTCTCCAGTTAGCGGAAAACCCTCCACAAATCCCCAGCATAAGTCACCTACAAATTCCTGTAACTTGCTTTTATTAAGCTCTTGTTCTTCAAAAATATTCCAAGAATGTATGTGACGTATTTGGGCTATTTTTTCTTCTAATGTCATCCGCTGCAGGAGATCTGCTGTGCGTTCTTCGGGTGAGAGTGAAGGATTTTTATATGGCTGTGCCTGTAGGGATGGCATAACCATCCCACAGAGCAACAATGCCAGTGTTAATAAATGATATAAAAAAGTCGGTTTCATAGTTTGTTGTTCTATTTGGCAAAGGCATGCCTATAACCTTGTATTTTGTTCCACGCCCCTCGGGTAAAGTCGGGTATTTCTACGGGGACCGAACCGTTTTCAATGGAAAGTTTGGTCAGCGGGATGAGTGAGCACCACTCTGCGAGGTCATAGACATCCATATCCAAAGGTAAGCCATTATGAAGACAATAAATAAGCCGTGAATCCATAATGAAATCCATTCCCCCATGTCCACCTACTTCCTTAGCTCTTTTTTCCATCTCTTTGATGATGGGGTCTTTATATTGCTCCATCAACCTACTTTTAACAGCGTCGGGCATGTATTCGTGAGCAGTGAAAGTTTGTCCGTTGGTAATACTTTCAGGTAGGTCTTTGCTTTCGAGAGCATATCCTTCCAGCGGATATTTATCTGCAAATCCCCGTGTTCCGGATAATTGATATAAACGGCTATAAGGCCGGGGTGAAGCGACATTGTGTTCAATTTGAATAGTTTTACCTTTTTCTGTACGTATCAGAGTGAGTGTAACTTCACCGTTTTGGAATTTTTGGGCATCTTCCGTTCTTCCGCACTTCTTTAAATAATCGGGAAGAGAAACGGGGTTACTGTCCATTGCCACTAGATATTTCATACGATCACCTCGATGAATATTCAGCAATTGACATGCTGGGCCCATTCCATGGGTAGGGTATACATCTCCTCTATGTCTCATGTTATACTGCATACGCCAATCTGCATTATAGTCTGGCCAGATGTCATGCAGGCAATGGTTATATGCTCCTTTCACATGGGTAATATCTCCAAAAAGCCCTTGTTGAGCCATGTTTAGAGTGGTAATTTCGAAGAAATCATAAACACAGTTTTCCAGCATCATACAGTGTTTGCGGGTGTGTTCTGCCGTATCTATCACTTTCCAAATCTCTTCCAGGGACATAGCGGCAGGAACTTCACAGGCTACGTGTTTCCCATGCTCCATAGCATAAATCATCATAGGTGCATGGTGAGTCCAGTCGGTAGCTATGTATATCAGGTCTATGTCATCTCGTTCACATAATTGTTTCCAGGCATTTTCACTGCCGTAGTAGGCTGTCGCTTCGGGTATGCCAGCGCGGTTTAGCATATGCTGGCAACTATCTACTCGAAACTGGTGTAAATCGCACAATGCTTTTATCTGAATTCCTTTTTGATAGGTAAAGCGTCGGATCGCTTCAGTGCCTCGTGCGCCCAAACCAATGAATCCGATACGTACGGTCTCAATTGGTTCGCATGCCAGTCCCACCACATCAGTCTGTCCTGCAGGGCGAAGTGGAGCAGGAACTTTTATTTGCCTTTCTGTTTCAGTTGTTTTTGAAGCAAAGGTGCATGCTGAGAGATTAGCCAAAAGGCAGCCAGTCATTAATATCATGTAAAAAATGTGTCTTGCTTTCATAGAATATTTTTTATAGGGGAATTACTTACTAAGTTTTAGTTAAAATATCAATAACCAGGATTTTGAATAACAAATCCTTTGCCGTCATTGATCGCAGAGAGTGGTAGTGGATACAATTCTTTGTTCTTGCTAGCATAAACTGTACCTTTTACAGTTTCGGCATGTTCTACAAATTTGTTAAAACGAATCAAATCTGCACGATATTGTCCATTCTCACACCATAATTCATGACTTCGTTCTTTTAAAAGTATCTCTATGAATTTTTCTTCTGTAGTGATGTCCTTGCTGTTGATTTCATCCAAATTGGCTCTATTACGTATTGTATTAATATAGGATATTGCTTCCTCTTTGTCCGTTTCGGATGATGCTGGTTTCAAATAGAGCGCTTCTGCTAATGTTAGATATACGTCTGCCAGACGGTATATAATTGGGTCAATATTGCTTTTTCCACCATTGCCAGTGACATTAATGTCATAGCCGTATTTCAGTGGGATAGGTCCTAATTCAAGATGTAAACCGGGATTTTCACGATTTATAATACTTCCATCTTGAGCTTTATAAGAGGTTACCAAATAAGTCTTACGGACATCATTTACTTCAAAACTGTCATAAAAATACCAAGTGCTATTTACACATTCGTATCCGCTTGTCATACCATGATCTGCAAAATCAGTGGGCAGCACGAACATATGCCAGTCATTCCAACTTACCGCTTCCGTGTTGACTGGTATTGCCCATATTATCTCTGCATTACCTTTTCCTTGTCCACCAATTTCAAACATTTGAGTATAGCTCGTTGATAATCGGTAGCCGTAGGATGGTGCCATTAGTTTTCGGGCTATTTCTTCAATTTTCGTATAATATTCTTTGTTTTCCGGACTCTCGTGCAGATAGAGTCTGATAAGCAGCATGTTGGCAAGTCCTTGACTGAATCTTCCGTATTCAGCTTCTGTAGGAGTAGGCAAATAGGTTGCGGCAAAGATTAAATCATCTTCTATGAACTTGACCATTTCTTCTTTGGAGAGGCGTGCCAAAGGCTTTTCTACTGTCGGATTATTCAATACTTCTATGGGAGCTATAACTAAAGGACCGAACATGTCATACAAGGTATAAGCTATCAGTCCGCGTGCACATCTTATTTCTGCTTCATAATATTGTTTTTTTTCTGCACTTAAGAAGTTGCATGCTTCAATTTGAGCAAGTACAGAGGTACAACGACTGATATCATTGAGCCAACCGTCACTATATGCATCGGTATCGGTATAATAAAAACGGGTAAGGTCTGCAGTGGTTGAGAAATAGTTCAATTCAGATACATCTTTTAAAAAACCAGACTTGCAGGACAAGATTTCTGTAGTAAGGTCATTTACTACAGTAACTCCGCGCTCACTGGTTGAGAATAGTCCGTCAAACCAGCTAGAACGTACAGAGTAATAGCACGAATTGACCATTGATTGAATATCTGTTTCCGTTTGTGGAAAATTGGAAGGGTTAATGTCAGAGTAGTCTACTGGATCAAGGTCAATGCAGCTGTTTAAAGATATTCCTCCTGTCAGAGCAGCTGCTAATATCAATAATTTACATATTTTTTTCATAAGGGCATTTTTTATGATTAGAATGAAACGTCTACACCAAAACTGAAAGTACGTGCGTTGGGATAGGCTGCCGCATATGCATCTGTTTCAGGATCAAGACCATTATAAGGCGTGATAACAAATACGTTGTTAACGGAAGCATGGAAACGTACATTGCTCAATATTTTACTTTTTGTTAATATTGACTTGGGAAGTGTGTATCCGAGGCTGATGTTCTGCAGACGGATAAACCAAGCCTTTTGATAGAAGAAGTCTCCTGCTGTATACTTTGTTCCACTTGTATAGTAAGAACTGGGACGTGTTGTTGACGGATTGTCAAAAGTCCATCTATCTTTAATTATTCGTAGCATATTAGATCCGTTTTGAGCAATATTTCCGCCATTCAAACCAAAGTCCATTTCTGTAGGATCTTGCATGATTCTGTCGAACATTCCATTGAACATTATATTAAGGTCAAAGCCTTTGTATTTAAATGTATTGGTCATGCTTGCCATCCAACCTGGATCTTGTGTACCAATGAGTTGAGTATCGGCTTCATCTATGGTACCATCGGCGTGTCCTAATAACATGAAACGTCCATTCTGATCTACTTTGGGATTACCATTCTCATCGCGTACATAGCCATCAAGGTCTTTGATTACAATTTGTCCAGGACGTAAATCGGGTTGCGCTGCAGGAGCTTTTTCTCCTATCTGCATGATATGATCAGCTCGACGGGCATATATGGCTCTAATCGGATCTTTCTCTTTCTCATACACATTTGGTTTCCAGTCTGGAGTACGCTCTTTCCACCGGTCTTCATATTTAGTATAAGTCAGTGAGGTTTCCCAAAAAAAATTGTTAGTTATGATATTGCGGCTATTCAAGGTAATCTCAACACCGCGACTTTGCGTTTTGCCTACATTAGCCATTATTTGTTTTACTTCTTGGTAGGAATTTAGAGGTTTGTAGTTCAGCAAATCCGAAACCACTCTTTGGTAAAGTTCCACTGAACCTGTGATACGGCTTTTTAGAAAGCCGAAGTCTAATCCAAGATTCCATTCCGTAGTTGTTTCCCATTTTAAATCAGGGTTTTCTAGACGGCTTTTCATCACACCGCTTATTGTTTTGTACTCTGAATTTATCCAACTGCCTTGTGCTCCATAGCTAGCGAAAGCATTAGTGCTGATGTCTGCATTTCCAGTCTGTCCCCAACTGAGACGTAGTTTGAGATTAGATAGCCAATTAATGTTTTTCATAAAGTCTTCTTCACTCAAAGTCCATCCTGCGGCTACAGATGGAAAATATCCCCATTTATTATTTTTTGCAAATACACTGGCTCCATCGGCACGTAGAGTCGCAGTTAATAAGTAGCGGTTTTTTAGGATATATCCTGCGCGAAAAAAGTAAGACATCATTTTATTTTCGGTAGAGGTTGATTTAGTAATTTTGGTACCTGTACCAGCGTCCATATTGTTCCACAGAAATGCGTCTGTAATGAAATTATTGTTACCTAATTCTGAAGCGTCATAATTGAATTTTTCATAGGAGGTACCTGCCAGTAAGTTGACATTATGTATGTCGTTAAAAGTACGTTGATAAGTAGCGGTTGCCTCCATGAGATACTGATTGTTAGCAGTATTGTAGATATAAGCTACACCATTGAGGTTTTTCCCATTTAAGGTGCTGCGAGGCTGGTAAGTCTTACGGTCTATATTGGCATGGTCCAAACCGGCATTGACGCGTAGTGTCAATCCTGATAAAGGGGTTGCTTCAATGAAAATATTTCCTAAAAGACGATCTGTACGTCCTTTGTCCGTGTTGTTCAGTAGAGAGTATGGATTAGGCTGTTGTCCCAATAATGGATTTATGGGATAAGTATCAGTTTCTTTGTCATATGCTTGAATATTGGGTCCCATTTGTATAGCAGAACGAATGATACCGGAATTTTCAAATTTTCCGGAGCCTAATTGCGTGTTGTCATTATCAATGCGTGTTAATGTTAGATTTAGACCTGCCTTGAATATGTTCAAAAACTTTTGGTCAATGTTTGCTTTGGCGGTATAACGGGTCATACCGGAATTTTTGACGATACCTTGATGATTGTAGTAATTGAACGACACCATATATTGTGTGCTTTCACTTCCACCCTGCAGGTTAATATTATGTTCATGTATTTGTCCGTCGCGCGTAATCAAGCCTAACCAGTCTGTACCAGGGCCTGCATTCTTAATATCACTATCTTGATAAGGGCGTGAATAGTCAATTCCATTGACCGGATTGGCCTGGGCTTCTTCCAAAGTTCTGTTTCCCCATGGACTGACGTTGTTGGTCCATAACCAATGTTCCCATGTAGTATTGTTTTTCTCTATCATCCACTCTTGTAGAGACAGAAGGTCATAATTGTCCGTGTATTTTTGGAAAGAATAGTTGTATGAATAACTTATTCGAGCCTTTCCTTCCTTCCCTCTTTTTGTGGTGATAATTACAACACCATTGGCTGCACGTGCACCATAGATGGAGGTGGCGCTTGCATCTTTCAGCACTTCAATAGATTCTACATCATTGGGATTCAGAAAGTTCAGAATTCCTTGTGTTCCGGGATCCATTTTGGCATCTCCGCCCGAGGCCTGATCTAGTTTGGCTATGGGGAAACCGTCCACAATGTACAGTGGGTCGTTGCTGGCATTGACGGAACCTGCACCACGAACTAAAATGTCTAACCCTCCACCGGGCTGTGCGCTATTTTGACGGATGTATAATCCTGCAGCTTTGCCTTCGAGCGCATGACCAATCGAAGAAACACCATTCAGGCTTAGGTCATCTCCTTTTACACTGGAGACAGAGCCTGTTAAATCGCGCTTTCTTACTGTACCGTATCCTACAACTACTACATCGTCCAACATTTTGCTATCCTCTTCCATAATAATCCGTTGGAAATTATTGCCTTTCAGAGTAACTTCTTGAGTGGTGTATCCTATGTAAGAAACAACTATTGTGCTTTTGGCTGGTACTTTCAAGGAATAGTTACCATCTATATCTGTAATACAGCCTAAATTACTGCCTTTAACGAGGATATTTGCACCGATAACGGGGATGCCACTTTTATCTGTTACTTGCCCCTTGATTTCTACCATCTTGTCAGATTGTAATGAAGTGCTATTTTGTTTTTGGATTAGAAGAATTCGTTTTTCGGAGATTGTATAGGTTATATTTGTATTTTTTAAAGCTTGTTCTAAGGCTGCATTAATAGATACGTTCTGTACATTGACAGTGATGTGTTGCTGTACATCTACTTGTTGTTGTTCATAAAAGAATTTGAAATCTGTCTGAAGTTCAATACTTTGAATAAATGCAGACAAAGGCTTATCAGTTAAATTGATATTAACACTTACACTTTGTGCATGAGCAGCACAAGGAGATAAGCTTGCAATAAATAGCAATAGAAAATAATAAAGTCTTGTGGGGGACTTTATCAGAGCATTCTGTAGCCAGTATGTTCTCATAATGGATTAGATTTTAGTTAACTAAAGTTTCCCACCCCTTAAAACACTAACTTTTCTCATTTTCCTTTGTCTG
>ERZ1673753.2610-NODE-2610-length-12980-cov-5.023830_pt1 | contig 12980 bp, 9 predicted proteins | sample MGYA00580201_ERZ1673753 | MGnify/ENA primary metagenome ERZ1673753 (study PRJEB41218, sample SAMN15661747) | gut metagenome | host: Homo sapiens | place: Canada: London | collected 2015-08-20/2019-03-30 | study: EMG produced TPA metagenomics assembly of... | reverse complement strand
GGCGGCGGGAGGGCAAATTTGTAAGTTTCGTTTCGCTCACGGGCATCGCTCGCTTTCATCAGTTGTAGGGACGGGTAAAAGGGTGGGTTGATAGGCGAGTTGACGGGGCTGCGGGAAGTGCGGCGAGTGAGTCGCAAAAGCGCGGCGGGTAGGCGTCAAAAAAATTTTTAGGCTTTAAAACCGAACAGGCCACGCGGTGGGCAATAACCCCGTACCATTCACAGGTTTGTTATTTGCCGTATTCTTGGATCGTAAACCACTAAAAGACCAACTGACTAACTAGAGGCTGGGAGACGAACGCCACATGGCAAAGATCATCTACACCCGCACCGACGAAGCCCCACTCTTGGCGACGTATTCTTTGAAGCCGATTGTGGAGGCTTTTGCTTCGACCTCTGGAGTGGATGTGGAGACCCGCGACATTTCGCTGGCCGCCCGCATCCTGGCCGCGTTCTCCGACGTGTTGCCCGAGGAGCAGAAGGTTGACGACGCTCTGGCTGAGCTCGGCGAGCTGGCCAAGACCCCGGATGCGAACATCATCAAGCTGCCGAACATCTCTGCGTCTATCCCGCAGCTGCAGGCAGCCATCGCGGAGCTGCAGAAGGCGGGCTACGACCTGCCGGATTACCCGTCTGAGCCGAAGACCGACGAGGAGCGCGACGCGCAGGCTCGCTACGACTCCGTGAAGGGCTCCGCCGTTAACCCAGTGCTGCGCGAGGGCAACTCCGACCGCCGCGCGCCGAAGGCTGTGAAGAACTTCGCCCGCAAGCACCCGCACTCCATGGGCAAGTGGTCGCCGGATTCCAAGACGAACGTCGCCACGATGGAGGCCGACGACTTCCGCCACAACGAGCAGTCGGTCATCATGGACGGCGATGACACGCTGCGCATCCAGCTGGTCAAGCCGAACGGTGAGACGCAGGTGCTGAAGGAAGAGCTGCCGGTGCTGGACAAGGAGATTGTTGACGCCACGGTGATGCGCGCCGAGGCTCTCAGCACTTTCTTCCGGGCTCAGGTGGCTCGCGCGAAGGCGGAGGGCGTGTTGTTCTCCGTACACCTGAAGGCCACGATGATGAAGGTCTCCGACCCGATCATGTTCGGCCACGCAGTGCGCGCATACTTCCACGACGTGTACGAGCAGTACGGCGACCAGCTACTGCCGGCAGGCCTGAACGGCGAGAACGGCCTGGGTGCCATCCTGGACGCGCTGGATGCGGGCAAGGTCGACAACTCGGCCGAGATCCGCAAGGCCTTCGACAAGGCTCTGGCCGACGGCCCGGATCTGGCGATGGTGAACTCCGACAAGGGCATCACCAACCTGCATGTGCCCTCCGACGTGATTGTGGATGCTTCCATGCCGGCGATGATCCGCACCTCCGGCCAGATGTGGAACAAGAACGACGAGACCGAGGATGCGCTGGCAGTTCTGCCGGATTCCTCCTACGCGGGCATCTACCAGGTCGTTATCGACGACTGCCGCAAGAACGGCGCCTTCGACCCGACCACGATGGGCACCGTGCCGAACGTTGGTCTGATGGCACAGAAGGCCGAGGAGTACGGCTCCCACGACAAGACCTTCCGCATTGAGGCCGAGGGCCGCGTACAGGTGCTGAATGGCGCCGGCGACGTACTGATGGAGCACGAGGTTGCTGAGGGCGACATCTGGCGTGCCTGCCAGGCCAAGGACATTCCGCTGCAGGACTGGGTGAAGCTGGCTGTGAAGCGCGCCGCCGCTACCGGCGCCCCGGCTGTGTTCTGGCTGGATCCGGAGCGCGCACACGACAGGAACGTGCAGAAGCAGGTGGAGACCTACCTGAAGGATCACGACACCGAGGGCCTGGACATCCGCATTCTGCCGCCGGAGGAGGCCATGCAGCTCTCCCTCGACCGCATCCGCGCTGGCGAGGACACGATTTCCGTCACCGGCAACGTGCTGCGCGACTACCTGACGGACCTGTTCCCGATCATGGAACTGGGCACTTCCGCGAAGATGCTTTCCGTGGTTCCGCTGATCGCTGGCGGTGGCCTGTTCGAGACTGGTGCGGGCGGATCCGCGCCGAAGCACGTGGCGCAGCTGGTGAAGGAGAACCACCTGCGTTGGGATTCCCTGGGTGAGTTCCTGGCGCTGGCGGAGTCTCTGCGCAAGCTGCAGGAGACGGACGATAACCCGCGCACCCCGATCCTGGGCGATGCTCTGGACGCCGCCACCGAGTCCGTGCTGAACGAGTCGAAGTCCCCGTCCCGCGAGGTCGGCGAGATCGACAACCGCGGCTCCCACTTCTACCTGGCGAAGTTCTGGGCTCGCGAGCTGGCTGACCAGACTCGCGACGCTGAACTGGCGGAGATCTTCAAGCCTGTTGCTGACGCCCTCGAGGCCAATGAGGAGAAGATCTCCCAGGAGCTGCTGGATATTCAGGGTCACGAGGTGGACCTGGGCGGTTACTACTGGCCGAACGACGAGAAGACGAACGCTGTGATGCGCCCGTCCTCGACGTTCAATGAGATCATCGACGGCCTGAACACCAACAAGTAGCCGGCTGGGCTGGCAGGACCGGGCTAACCTGCCGGATACCGGCCTATATCATCCCCAGCGCTTGCGCTTTAATGCTGGCGCTGGGGTTTTCCTGTATTCGCGCCCCCTTACCTCCCTCCGCCGCCTTCCCCACCTCACCGCCTTCCCCTTACCCTCACTCAGTCCAGCCTCAGGAGACCCAGATGTCGTTAGAACGGGAATACGTCACTCCGGAGAAATCCAGAGCCCCAGCACCAACCTTCTGACCAGCGGTTTTGCATATTTGCAAACGGTTACAAATAACGCATTCCCGTTCTAGCGACATTTCGCGCGCCAGAGGGGCCTTAAATGTCGGAAAACTTGCAGAACCTTGGGCAGCGGGGGCACCACACCCCAGCGAGACCACCGAAGCTGCGCAGCGGAGCTGTGGAGCTCAGCAGCAACATAGCAGGCAGAAAATGCGCAGTTCTAGACCAAGTGGTACAGCGTTTCCGTAAGTCACAAACCCCTCACCACCTGGAACTTTCTGGCGTCAATAAGAAAAAAGTAGACAGAGCGGTTTACTTTTAATGCGCGTGGGTCTATCGTCGTAACACAGCAAAGCTAAACAGCAAACCAAAGCGCAAACCAACCAACAAAACCCCAAAGGACCACACCAATGCCGAAGTACAACAACGAGAACGCAGAGCAGTGGGGCTTCGCCACCCGCCAGATCCACGCAGGCCAGCCCGTCGGTGACACCGGCGCGCGCAACCTGCCGATCCACTTCACCACCAGCTACGTCTTCAACGACGCAGAACACGCCAAGCAGCGCTTCCATCTGGAAGACCTGGGCCCCATCTACTCCCGCCTGACCAACCCCACCGTCGAGGCGCTGGAGAACCGCCTGAACTCCCTGGAAGGCGGCGTGCACGCAGTCGCTTTCGCCTCCGGCATGGCCGCCGAAACAGCCGCGATCCTGAACCTGGCCGGCGCCGGCGACCACATCGTCGCCTCCCCGCGCCTGTACGGCGGCACCGAGACTCTGCTACAGCACACCCTGCCGAAACTGGGCATCGAGACGACTTTCGTGGAAAACCCCGACGACCCGGAGTCCTGGAAGGCCGCCGTCCGCCCGAACACCAAGGCCTTCTTCGCAGAGACCTTCGCAAACCCGCAGGCAGACGTGCTGAACATCCCAGCCGTCGCGGAGGTCGCTCACGCTAACCAGGTCCCGCTAATCGTGGACAACACCCTGGCCACCGCAGCCCTGGTCCGCCCGCTGGAGCTGGGCGCGGACGTCGTGGTTGCATCCCTGACGAAGTTCTACACGGGCAATGGCTCGGGCCTGGGCGGCATCATCGTCGACGGCGGCTCCTTCGACTGGTCCGTTGAGCGCGACGGCCAGCCGGTCTTCCCCGGCTTCGTCAACCCGGATCCCGCCTACCACGGCCTGAAGTACGTGGACCTGGCCCCGGCTGCCTTCGGCATGAAGCTCCGCGCCGGCATTATCCGCGATACGGGCGCCACCCTCTCCGCGTTCAACGCATGGGTTGTGGCCCAGGGCTTGGATACGCTGACCTTGCGCATCGCCAAGCACAACGAGAACGCGAAGGCCGTGGCAGAGTTCCTGGCCGAGCAGCCGCAGGTAGCCACCGTGAACTACGCGGGCCTGCCGACCTCCCCGTGGTTCAAGGTCAAGGAGGAACTGGGCTTGGAATACACCGGCTCTGTCCTGAGCTTCGACCTGAAGGTCGACGACCCGACCTCGGAGGAGGCGAAGGAAAAGGCCTGGGCCTTCATCGAGGCCCTGCAGCTGCACTCTGACCTGGCAAACGTTGGCGATGTGCGTTCCCTGGTGGTGCACCCGGCCACCACCACCCACTCGCAGTCCGATGCGCGCGGCCTGGCCCGCGCGGGTGTGTCCCACGCTACGGTTCGCCTGTCCGTGGGCATTGAGGACATTACCGACATCATCGACGACCTGAAGCTCGGCTTCGCGGCCATCTAAGGCTGTCTAGGATCTAGGCTTTAGGCTGATTCCCATGAACCCCGAGTTCCTCCCCGCTTCTGGCGCGTCACGCACGGTCTCTATCGGCGACGTGGTCACGGAGGCGGGTGTAACTATTTTTGACGCCGAACTCCGCTACTTCGCGTTCTACGATTCTCCGGATGGCGCCGCGGACTATGCCGAGTTCTCCGCCGGTCCCGAGCCGGGGCTGTCCCCGGAGGAGCGGCCGATTGTGCTGATCGAGCATGCCCTCACTGGCGACGGCAATGCGGCCGACTGGTGGGCGGACATGGTGGGTCCGAACAAGCCGATCGACACCACCCGCTACCTGGTACTCTGCGCGAATGTGCTGGGCGGCTGCCAGGGGTCCACCGGCCCGAGTTCGCCGCACCCCGACGGCAAGGCGTGGGGCTCGCGATTCCCCGCTTTGTCGATCCGTGACATGGTTACGGCGGAACGGCTGTTGTTGGAGCGTGTGGGCGTCACAAAGGTCCATGCCCTTGTGGGTGCCTCGATGGGCGGGGCGCGGGTGCTGGAGTGGTCGCTCATGTACCCGGAGATGGTCAACGCGGCGTTACCGATCGCGGTGAGCGCGCGTGCGTCTGCGTGGCAGATTGGCCTGCAGTCCAGCCAGATCCGCTTCATTGAGGCGGACCCGGCCTGGCAGGGCGGCGATTACTACGACTCGGGCAAGGTTCCTTCGCATGGGCTGGGGCAGGCGCGCCGCATCGCGCACCTGACGTATCGAGGCGAGCTGGAAGTCGATGAGCGTTTCGGGGTGGATCCGCAGAACGGCGAAAACCCCTACGGGCCGTACCGCGACCCGCACCAGCGCTTCGCGGTGGAAAGCTACCTGGATCGCCAGGCAGAGAAGCTGGTGGCACGCTTCGATGCGGGCAGCTACGTGGTGCTAACCGACGCGCTGAACAGGCACGACGTCGGCCGCGGACGGGGTGGCATGAACGCCGCCCTGGGCTCGTGTGAAGTGCCGACGATGGTGGTAGGTGTGGATACCGACATTCTGTATCCGCTGCACCAGCAGGAACACCTGTCGCGCAATCTGGGGGACTTCATCGGGATGTCGAAAATCACCTCTCCGACGGGCCACGATGGGTTTCTGATTGAGTCACGCCAGATGGGGCAGGCGTTAGCGAAGTTCCTGGCGAAGGCGGAGATCATCGCCGAAGGTACCGAGGGCGCCGAGGGAACTGCGCGAGCTTAGCTGGTCAGCGGGTCGACGCTCACGGCGATCCACAAAATGATTATGCCGATGGCGGCTGTGAAGGCGGTATCGAACTTGCGCGAACGCACCGCCAGCACGCCCAGCACGCGGGAGTCCAGGAGTAAGCGAAGTACAGCCAGGTAGACCATCGCGCTGCCCAGCATGACGCTAGCTCGACGCCACCTGTCCACCAACAACAGCGCCAGCACAGCCAGCAGCATCAGCCCGAACAGCCCCAGCAGCACGTACTGGACGGAGCGGGAAAGCCGGGAGGGCGGGTTGTTCCGGTCGTGGGGGTTATCGAGGAGCCGCTGGCGGGCGTCGCCGATGCGGGCTGGGCGGGAGCGATTAGGCACGCAGCAGCTTCTCCGCGCGCTCGACGACGTTGCGCACCAGGAAGGCTCGGGTCAGCGGGCCTACTCCCCCGGGGTTCGGGGACACGGCACCGGCGACGTCCCACACGTCCGGGTGTACGTCGCCCTTCAGCTTGCCGTCGTCGCCGCGGGAGACTCCCACGTCCAGGATCGCTGCGCCCGGCTTGACCATGTCCGCGGTGATCATGTGCGGCACGCCGGCGGCGGCGACGATCACGTCCGCGGCCTTCGTCTCCGCCGCCAGGTCCTTGGTGCCGGTGTGGCACAGGGTGACAGTGGAGTTCTCGCTGCGGCGGGTGAGCATCAGGCCGATCGGGCGACCGACCGTCACTCCACGGCCGATGACTACAACCTTCGCGCCGTTCAGCTCCACGCCGAAGCGGCGGAGCAGGTGGATCGCACCGTTGGGGGTGCAGGGCAGCGGGGCGGGCTCGTTGAGCACCAGCTTGCCCAGGTTTACCGGGTGCAGCCCATCGGCATCCTTCTCCGGGTCGATGCGCTCCAGCACAGCATTTTCATCCAGGTGCTTCGGCAGCGGCAGCTGCACGATGTAGCCGGTGCAGGCATCGTCGGCGTTCAGCTCGTCGATGACTGCGTTGAGCTCTTCCTGGGAAACGTCCGCCGGGAGGTCCTTGCGGATGGAGTTCACGCCGATCTGCTCGCAGTCCTTGTGCTTCATATGCACATAGGAGTGGCTGGCCGGGTCGTCGCCCACCAGCACGGTGGCCAGGCCGGGAGTCACGCCCTTTTCCTTCAGCGCAGCGACGCGCTGTTCCAGGTCGGCGAAGATCTCGTCGCGGTAGAGTTTTCCATCCAATTTAGTAGCTGCCATGAGCCCCATTATTCCACGCGGGCTCGCTGGGATCGAGGTGGCGTCATGGCTAAGAGAGCAACTAGTGCACGAAACTAGTAGGGCCTACCCGGCCAGTGCGGCGCATAGGCGACAGTTGGACGAGCAGGGTTCGTGGCGGCCACGACCACGCCAATGACGACGATGGCGATTCCGGCCAGCGCGACCGAGGTGGGAATGGTGAGAGTATGCTGCAGGGTCGTTTCGGTATCCAGCCAGGTATCGATGATGTCGATGTAGCGCTGCCCCTCTTCCGAGGTGATTACGTCCCGGCCGTCAGGTCCCCCAGTGGGCCAAGCTTTTTCTCCGTACTCCCGGATTTCCTCGCGGAAGTCCCACCCTGGCACCAGCGAGAAAGCCGCCCCGCCGCCCCACCACACGAGCATGCCGCCCCAGAAGATGGCGAGGGAATCCTTGCACCACTTCGGGATCGCGAGCGCAACGAAGTTGAGGAGGCACTGGATACCAAAGAAGAGCGGGCCGACCGCGGCTGCGACCAGGAGGATCCCCACCCAGTCCTTGCCATAAAACACGAAGCGCAAGACGCAGTACACGATCGGCATAAGGAAGGCAGCTAGCCAGCCGATCAGCAAAGGCATGAAGCGAGAGTCCTGGCCGGTTTGCGGCGGCGGGGCATACCCGTAGGCGGGCATAGGGGCAGGCGAGCCGTAGTGAGGGTACGTCATGCCACCGATCCTGTCAGACGGCGGGCGCTTTGGCTGGGGATTCTGGGCATTAGGGCGAACATGGCCAAGAGCATGAAAAACCGCGGCACGTTGGGACTATGCCGCGGGGCGGGATGAGGTTTTTCTTCCATACTTATAGAAGAATCTGCACGGTGGGAATGTTCCCACAGCTACTTTATTTCTCCTGTGATTCAGCCAGATCACGTCGGCGGCGAAGCAAGGTAAATGCACCCACAACAACGAGCATGGCTCCGATAAGCGCCACCCACCACAGATGCGCTCCGGTTTGCGCCAGTCGATCGATGATGCTTGAAGACTCGCCGCCTTCATGACCACCGCCTGGGCTATTTGGCGGTGCTGGAGTATCCGGGTGCTCCGGCGGCGGGGTACCTGGAGTGCTTGGCTTATCGGGCGGCGTTCCGGGCTTATCCGGAGGCGTTCCGGGCTTATCCGGTGGCGTTCCTGGATTGTCCGGCGGCGTTCCTGGATTGTCCTCCGGCTTCGGCTTCGTATTCACCGTCACGTTGTAGTTCCAGCTGCCGGTTTCTCCGATAGGGATCGTGATGAGGAAAGGACTGGACTGGCGGTATTCCTTAGTAGGATCCGCGCCCTCGTATTCCGTGACCAAGTACATGCCGACCGGGAGGCCGGTGAACACTGCCTTACCGGAACTATCTGTGTACGCCTCAAAGGTTCTATCGAACCCCTGCCGACGAGCATCGGCTACCGAGAGCCGCTTCGCCTGATTCATCCCCTTCTCGGTAGTGAGGTCAATCCCCTGGACACGCTGCGCTGTGAAGCGAATGTTGTCGATAGGCCCAAAGGGTTTCTTGCCCCCTCGGTCGTCCCACCAATTTGGTTCGCTTTTCACCACAGTGAGAGTACCGAGACGGGTAGCATCAATAAACTTCACATCCAGGCCTTCGACCTGGCCTGTGATGGTGTGCTGCTTCGCGTTAGCCTGCGGCACAACAGGGGTGGGGGCAACGAGCGGAGTGCCGACCAGAGCCACGACTGCGCCCAAGCCGAACACGGAGCGGCGCAGCCCGGCACGGTGCACCGGCGCCCGCTGTACCTGTGACGCGGTGTTCATGAGGTTCACGGCTTATTCCTCTTCCATTTCTTCTTCGCCTACTACTACCTGTTCGGATTGTCTGGCTTTCTGCTTCTTCCGCTCGCGAAGGAACCACCAAGTAATCAGTGCGATGATCAACACTGCGGCGGCGAGCAGTAGCCACATCCACCACTGCATCAGCTTGCCGCGATCATCGAACACGTTGCTCTCGTTCTCATCCATTGGAACGCGGTGGGCGTGCACCAGGAGACGGTGGGTATTCACGCCGTAGGGGGTGCAAGTGATGAGGGTCAGCAGGTCCTCGTCCGGTCGGGTTTTGAGGCTGTCGACCTCGTCCGGCAAGACAACCTCTGTGTCGTACACTTCGTACTTCATCTTCTCGCCGAAGGTGGATACGTAAACCGCATCGCCCTTCCGCACGTCCACGAGGTCATCCCACAGCGTGGCGTTGGACAGGCCTGTGTGGCCTGTAATTACCGCGTGAGTTCCCTTTCCGCCTACAGGTAAGGAGGATCCGTAGAGGTGCCCAAGACCTTTTTGCAGAATCTCGTCGGAGGTCCCGTGGTAAACGGGTAGGCGCGATTCGATGGACGGGATAACCACCTGGCTCATGGCGCTCTGCCCAGAGAGCTGGGAAAGATACTCTTCGTATGCGGGGTTATCCTCGCTGACGCGAGCCAGCCACGGATCCAGGATTGGTCCGTCCTTGTGCGTCGTGTTATACCTGCGGGCTTCCTCTACCGCTCGACTAAGGGCTTGAGGGTCCGTTTCCTTCAAGTCTTGTTCGTATTTTTCCGCGATCTTCTGTTGCTGGTGGTTGTTCCACTGCGTGGCGTAAACGGGATAAAGCATGACAAGCAGCCCCACTACCACTAAGAGGATGGGGAGGAAGGTGCGCCGAAAGAGTGATCGCGGTGCGCTCTTTCGATGCTTACCAATTGTGCTTGTCATGCCTGTTGCTTTCCCGTTCGAACTGCCTAGCCCCTACTGCTGGGTGCTTCGGCGAGCTGCGTAGAAACCGCCACCGATAATTGCCAAACCAGCCAGAACGATGGCCCAGAAGCCTGCGCCACCGGTGTTCGGCAGGTGGTTTTCGTCGGTGTAGTTCTTGATGTTGGCGGTGTACTCGATTGCCTTGATCGGCGCACCGTTTTCGTCCACATCGCCCTTCTCCAGCTTGAAGTGCTCAAGCGCATCGTTGGCCACGTAGCCTTCAGGTGCCTTGGTCTCCTGCAAGCAGTAGTTGGTCTCCGAGTCGGCCTGGTTGTTGGCGAAGTCGGTAACGTGTACGCCCTCGATGGTGACAGTGCCCTGGTCGTTGGTGGTCCACTTGTCCTGGCCCTGGACGTTCAGCGGATCGGTGCCTTCCTTCTTCTTCCAGGCCCCGTTACCTTCGTCGACACACTGCACCAACTGGAACTCTGCACCCTTCAGCCTCTTGTTCTCATCGTTGCCGTCGGTCTTGTTGATGGTGACCTTGCCCCAGTAGGTGTGAACCTTATCCGACGTCTTCTCTGTGTCGTGGTCGGAAGAGCCGTTATTGGTGATCAGCGTTGCGTCGTTGGGAACGTGCTGGATGAAGCCGTTGGTCTTGGTCGTGATGGTGGTGAACACGAGGTCGGTGGACTTCAGCTTGTTGCGGCCAGTTTCGGTGAATTCGACCTTAATCTCCTGGCCGTTCTTTACCAACTCGTAGTCGGTATCCGCCACCAGTTCTTGAGCGCTGTCAGCGGCCGCTCCGTACTTCACCTTGACAGTAGCGTTTGCAGCGTCCAGGTTCTGATCAAGCTTATCCTTGACGATGTACTTGCTCAGCGTGGAATTCTTAGCAACAGCCGGAACACCCGTGGTGATCGTGTACTTGTAGTCCTGGCCTGCCTGTGCGTTCTGGTCCTCAACTTCCTTGGTGATTGTCACCTTGGAGTTCTTCGGGTACGCGTGAACGTCATAGATCCAGCCCTTGCCCTCCGAGTTGGTCATCGGCACATACACCAGGAACGGTGCGCCGGGCACCAGACCCGAATCAGCCGGGACTTCGGTTTCGGTGACCTTGTAGAGACCCTTTGGCAAGTTCTCGAACTTCAGGGTGCCATCTTCGCCGGTGGTGCCTTCCTTGGAGTACGCACCGTCGCCTTCCCGTGCCTTAGCCTCGGAAGGATTGGTAATCTCGCGTGCCTTTGCCCAGTCGCCGCTGTTGTTCAGTGGCTGAACCAGCTCAATCTTGTACTTGACGCCCGCGGCTGGTTCACCAGAAGGGTTCTTAATCTCAGTTCCGTCGCCCTGCTCGCCCTCAGCGCCGATGCGCTTGTGCAGGGTAAGGGAAAGTTGCTTGGTGTTGTCGATGGTGCTGACGGCCTGCGCCTGTGCGGTCGGGGCCTCGTAGACTACTTCGGCGCCGACGGTGCCGGCAGCCAGTGCGATAGCGAATGCAGCGGACAGCGCGCCTACGCGCTTGCCGACAGTTGCGTTAGACATGAAAGTCCTTCTTTCTTACAAGTGAATGAGTAGTGGAAGTTGATCCGAGTGGTCGAGGGCACATGGTTGGCAATACTCGTGGCGAGCTACTTGCGGTGAACACTGCGCGCCGTCGTAACGGATCCTTGTGTGAGCAATGTGGTTTCTTGGCTTCAGGTCATCGTGCCCACCCGGGTCCATCTCGGCACCGGCCTGGGGTACTGGGGTGAAACATTGTTCTCCTCTTTAGAATTTGTGCACGTCAGGGTTAGTTCAGTCGTCGGCGTATGCCCATGGCTCCTGTGGCTGCGATGAGAAGCCCCGCGAGAATGGGGAGCATCACACCGTCGCCACCGGTCTTTGGCATCACGCCCTGGTGCACATTGGCCACCTGCAGCCATGCACCGTCTGGATAGTCCTGTGGCAGGTCACTCGGCTTAGACGCAGCAAACAGTGCGTTCTGCTGGTCCGACTCCACGATCGTCTTGCCATTGGCATCTCGTTTGATGCTGATTTTCACCGGGGTAGGCAAGAGCTGATAGCCGTCCGGCGACTTCGTCTCCAACAAGAAGTAGGTTCCGTAGTCCAGTTCGGTCCAGAGGTACTTTCCATCCTCTGTGACCTTGAGGTCCGCAATTTTGTTCGCCGCCGGTCCCGTGGGGTCTTGGTCGTAGATCGCGAACTGCGCCCCGTATTTGTCGCCGTCGCGCGCGGGGATAGTCGTGATGTTTCCTGCGGAGTCCGAATCAACCTTCCATAGATAGAAACGGGTCTTATCGGGTCCGGGATAGCAACCCTCGTCTTCGAGGTCGCCCATCTTCACGCTATTGGCGAAGCCGCCGCGCTCTGCACTGCATTCTGGTGCGTCGTCACCGTCACCGGGTGTGACGCCACCTTCCCCGCCTCCGGCCGATTCAGTTCGAGCTTTATCGTATTCTGCCTTATCAAGGGTGAACTTCAGTTTGACTCGGTACCGATGAGTGCCGTCGCCATGCTTGGGATCCTGCCGTCCAACTGCATCGATGGTGCGCTTTTCCCGCATTTCTGGGGAGTCCTCGGAACCTTCTCGGTCACAGTTGTCTAGCCGGAAGCTTCCCGTTTGCAGCACGTCAGATTCTACCACGCACGAAGGTGTGTCTCCCGGTTGTTTGTCCTTGGACGTGTATTCGTCAGTGAAGTACACCTCCGCACCGGTGAGCTTCGCCCCCTTGGGCAGCTTCGGGGTATCGGTGGGCGCCGGGTAAACGTATTCGTTAAGGTCATCAAGGCTCTTAACCGTCACGTCATAGGCGGCAGTGTACGTAACATTGCCTTGGCCATCCGTATCGGAAGTGATGTCGTCGAAGCCGACCTTTCCGTCACCGTTGGTGTCGATGGCAGTCTTGCTCAATGCACCTGGGCAGGAATCGTAAGCAGTATCGTTCGTCGGGTCTTCGTCTTTGTCATGGTTAATCACAGACGCCGTGTTAGGGCGACATTCCGCACCGGACTTCAATGTCGCGCCAATGATGACGGTCGCCTTACCGCCGGCAGGCATGGGTCCGAAGAAGTAGGTTTTTGTTATCTCACCGGTTTGGGGATTCTCGGTGGCAGGTTGAGTGTGGACATTCCCACCGTCGTACCCCTCGTAAACAACCTGGTTGTACTCCACGAGGCCTTCGTAGGTTGCCGGCAGAATGTCGTACAAGGTGAAACCTGACGAAGCACCTTTTCCGATGTTCTCAACCTCCAGCGCCCAATACTTCTTGTCCCTGGGCAAGCCGGCATCATAGACCTGTTTCAGTCGGGGGTCTCCTGGATCCAAAGTAGTTTTCTTT
>ERZ1673753.2602-NODE-2602-length-13009-cov-4.986568_pt1 | contig 13009 bp, 11 predicted proteins | sample MGYA00580201_ERZ1673753 | MGnify/ENA primary metagenome ERZ1673753 (study PRJEB41218, sample SAMN15661747) | gut metagenome | host: Homo sapiens | place: Canada: London | collected 2015-08-20/2019-03-30 | study: EMG produced TPA metagenomics assembly of... | reverse complement strand
TGCCGCGACCATCACCAAACCCGTCGAGCTCGAAGGTTGTCCGTTAATATAAATCGCGAAGAAATGACGCAGCCCTTTCTTAAGGGGTGCTAAGACAGTTTCGTGACGCGAGGAGAACCATGACGGACGAGAACTTCGGTTCCAACGACCCGGCCAACACCGGCAACAACGGTGCACCGCAGCAGCCGCAGAGCCAGGACTGGAACCAGAACCCCTACGGCCAGCAGAACCCGGCACCGCAGCAGCAAGGCCAGAACGCATATGGCGCTCCGCAGCAGGGTGCACAGAACGGCTACGGCCAGAACAACTTCCAGAACCAGCAGGGCTTCAACGGCCAGAACCAGCAGAACGGCCAGGGCGGGCAGTTCGACATCAAGCAGTACCTGGACTTCTCCAACAAGTCCGTTCTGTGGCTGGTTTGTGCAGCGGGCGCCGCTCTGATCAGCTTCATCGGCAGCTTCATGCCGTGGGGCAAGGTCTCGGTTCCATTCTATGGCACCGTCACGGTCTCCGGCACCGACGGTGACGGCATCATCACCATGTTCCTGTCCCTGATCGTCATCGGCGGAATTGCAGCCTACCTGTTCGTAGAGCAGCTGGCCCAGAAGTGGTGGCGTGGCATTCCGGTGATCGCCATCGGCGCCATCCTGCTGCTGATCTCCATCATCGACTGGGCCAGCATCGGCTCTAAGGCCGGTGATTTTGACGAGGACGTTGTAAACGTAAGCGTCGGCGCAGGTCTGATCCTGATCCTGCTGGCTTCCATCGCCATCATCGCCTTCGGCGTGCTTGCACTGCTGAACGACCGGAAGAACAACCCGTCCGCTCCGCAGCAGGCCTTCGCGCAGCAGGGTTACGGCCAGCAGAACTTTGGTCAGCAGGGCTACGGCCAGCAGCCGCAGAACAACTTTGACCAGAACAACTACGGTCAGAACAACTTCGGCCAGCAGCCGAACCAGGGTTGGCAGGGCAACGCCCCTCAGGATCCTCAGAACCCGCAGAACCCGCAGTAGTCTAAACGGCTAAAACGGCACCACAGCTGCCCCTGTTCTTTATTGTTTAAAGAGCAGGGGTATTTGTTTTTCTTTCCGGGGGCACCAGTTAGCAATAAGGATAAAAAATGAACTAATGTTCACTGCATGTCCACCCCGCTTCCCGCAGAGGGAAAACGCCCTCACCGCAAGACCGGCCCGAAGCCAACCTTTGACCGCGAAGACGTCATCAACCAGGCTCTCGCAATCGGTCTAGATAAATTCACCATGTCAGAGGTGGCCAAAGGCCTGGGAGTGGCCACGTCCGCACTGTACCGAATCTACAGCCGCGACACCCTTCTGACCGCCTGCATCGAGCACATCACCGAAGCCACAGCGCTTACCACTGAGGGCGATTGGAAGGAACTACTCCGGGACTACGCCTATTACCTAGCGCGGATGTGCGCTACCTACCCGGGGCTCGCGCAAGCATTACTGAGCTCCCCCAACAGCCTTTTCGCCTTCCGGGAAAGCGTCACGAACCTTTTGGGGAGGCTTAATGACGCCGGATTCAGCCGCGGACAGGCTCTGTTCGCCATCGACGTGATCACGAACTTCGTGTTCAGCTCCGGGCCTTTCAGGCACTCCTTTGAGCTCTTCGCGATGACAGATTCACTGCCTGCTGACCGGGAGGACGACGAGGAAATGGCGCTGCGGATCCTAGACCAAAAGTTGGACTTCGTGTTCCAAGCACTTGAGACGGACCGTCCCTCCTACTAGCCACCAGTCCCCCGAACACTACCCCGCTCGTCGCTAATGGGAACCGATCCCGCCAGGCATGCGACTAATGAAGCATGTCTCGCAGAATTATTCGCAGAGTCCACACCCTCGCTGGGCTCTTCATCGCACCCCTCATCCTCGTAGCCGCCTTCTCCGGCTTCTTCTACGCACTCGCCCCCACCATCGAAACGTGGGTTTACAAATCTGAGCTGGCTGCCACCTCAAGCAGCCCAGCCCAACCGGTAGCCAAGCAGATCGAAGCCGCGAAGCGCATCCACCCCGACCTCGACGTCGCTAAGGTGCAGATCCCCGACGGAGAAGGCAAGACCACCCGCGTGCTCTTCGCCGATCCAACTCTGCCCTCCGAAAGCTACACTCGAGCAGTGTTCGTTGATCCGGGTGATTTGCACATCACCGGAGAGCTGACCCAGTACGGCAGCGCTTCTTCCCTACCGTTCCGCGCCTGGCTATCCGAAGGCCACCGCAACCTCTGGCTGGATGAGCCCGGCCGCATCTACTCCGAAACCGCCGCCACGTGGCTAGGCCCCATGGCCGTCACCGGCGTGGCCATGTGGTGGTTCATGCGCAAACAGAAAAGCCAGCGCAAGCCCAAGAAGAAGTCCCGCCGCCAAGCCATGCAGCGCCACACTCTCATCGGACTGGTAGCCGCACCAGGGCTGATCTTCCTGTGCATCTCCGGCCTGACTTGGTCCCACTTCGCAGGCGACAACATCGCAGCTGTCCGCGAAGAACTGAACTGGATGGCACCCGAACCGAACACGAGCATCAACGGCGAACAAGATGCGCAAGGCGACGGCTCTGGTCACGCGGGCCATGGCGAGCACGCAGGTCACACAGGCCACACGGGCCACGGCGGTACTGCAGAGATCGACCTGGCACAGGCCGATACAGCCCTCCAGGTTGGCCGCAACGAGGGACTCACCGGCACCCTACAGCTGGCTCCCCCGAGCGAAGCCGGCCAGGCCTGGACGGTCAGCGAACCGCGCCAGGCGTACAAGATGCACAACGATGCGATCACCGTAAACGGTGAGAACGGCGAAGTTATCGACCGCCTGCCGTTTAGCTCCTGGCCCATCGCAGCCCAGCTGACCAGCTGGATTATCCAGCTACACATGGGAACCCTGTTCGGGCTGGTCAGCCAGATCGCACTGGCACTGCTGGCACTGGGCATCGGCGCGCTCGTGGTCTACGGATACATCATGTGGTGGCGCCGCCGCGGCGGCAAGAACAACGGCGCCCGCGTGGACCTCTGTGAACTCAGCTGGAAGCACTGGGTAGCGCTGGGGATACTGCTCGGCGGATACAGCGTGATCGCTCCCCTGTTCGCTGTTAGTGGTGCCATCCTGTTCGTCATTGCCCTAGCCCTCGACTTGCGCGGCGGAAACAAGGCCGACAGGCCCGACGCGGAGGTTCAGGGAACGAAAGACATTAAAGAATATTCACATACTCCGATATAATCCACGATATGAAACATAGCCACCCACGCTCTCTGGCCCGTACCGTGGCCAAGGGCACCCTTGCGATCCTGCTCTCAGCATCGCTGGCGGGGTGTGTGACCAACGAAGAACTCGGCAACCCGGAAGGCTGGGAGGAAATCCTCCCGGCGAAGAACCCGCAGCTCGCCGCCCTAGTGCCCCCGGACGTCCAGGCCAAGGGAAAAATCACCGTCGGCACCAACCCGCCCTACGCGCCCAACGAGTTTAAAGACTCCGACGGAAACATCATCGGCTTCGAAATGGACCTCATCCGCGCCGCCGGCGCCATGATGGGCCTCGACGTCGAAGTCAACCAAATGGACTTCAACCTGATCCTGCCGGCCATCAGCGCCGGATCCGTCGACGTCGGAGCCAGTGCCTTCACCGACACCGAAGAGCGGCAGAAAAACTACGACTTCGTCGACTTCTACAGCGCCGGGATCTCCTGGGCCACCCAGCCCGGCAACGAGGACAACATCGACCCCGACAACGCCTGCGGCCTGAAGGTCGCCGTGCAGAAGGGCACCTACTCCGACACGGACGAAGTGCAGGGACGCTCCGACGAATGCGAAGCCCAGGGCAAAGAGCCAATTGAGAAGCTGGTCTACGAAAAGGCCGACGCCGCTGCTACCGCAACCATTCTGAAAAAGGCGAACGCCTACAGCTCCGACTCGCCAGTGATCGACTTCGCCATCGCCCGCTCTGACGGCAAATTGGTGCGGGTTGGCGAACCTTTCGATACCGCCCCGTTCGGTATGGGCGTCAAAAAGAACAACCCGCTTGGAAAAGCGCTGGCCGCAACGATGCAGACCATGATGAACGACGGCACATACGAGGCCATCCTCAAACAATGGGAACTCGAGGACGGCGGGTTAGACGCAGTGACGTTCAACCTCAAGCCCTACCAACTGCCCCACACGCTCGAACCGAAAGAAGGCACCAAGTGAGCAACCAAAACGCCTCCTCCGCAACGCAGCGTAGGCGCCCCACCGAGAACAAAGCGATCCCGCTACGCCACCCCGGCCGCTGGATCGCGGCGGTAATCCTCGCGGCGCTCGTGGTGTGGTTCATCATCTCCGCAGCCCAAAACGAGGCCTATCACTGGGACACCTACTTCCAGTACCTGCTGGATACCCGCATCGTTAAGGCGGCGATGCACACCATCGCACTGACGATTCTGGCGATGATCATCGGTGTGATCATCGGTGCGATCGTCGCGGTTCTGCGCATGTCGCCGAATCCCGTGCTGCAGGGTGTGGCGTGGCTGTTCCTGTGGGTCTTCCGCGGCACGCCCGTGTACGTGCAGCTGGTGTTCTGGGGCCTGCTGAGCTCCCTCTACCAGTCCGTGAGCGTGGGCTTCGCCGAAATCGACCTCGAGCAAGTACTGCAGAACGCCTTCATCCTGGCCGTGCTGGGCCTCGGCCTGAACGAGGCCGCCTACATGGCAGAAATCGTCCGTGCCGGCATCCAGGCCGTGCCCGAAGGACAGTCCGAAGCCTCGAAAGCACTGGGCATGACCTGGGGGCAGAACATGCGCCGCACCGTAATGCCGCAGGCAATGCGCATCATCATCCCGCCGACGGGCAACGAGTTCATCTCGCTGCTGAAGACCACCTCGCTGGTTATTGCCGTGCCGTACACCGCCGAGCTTTACGGCCGCGCCACCGACATCTCTAACTCGCTATTCCAGCCCGTCCCGCTGCTGCTTGTTGCCGCCACCTGGTACCTGGTGATCACCAGCATTCTGATGGTTGGGCAGTTCTACGTTGAGCGCTACTTCTCTCGCGGATCGTCGCGCCAGCTCACGCAGCGCCAACTCGCCGCCCTTGCTGACGCCGAAGGCGTGCCCCCACGCAATATCACCGTCGGGTCGAACGAAAAGAAGGACTAGTAACCACCATGTCTGAAACCAACGCACCGATGATCTCCATCCAGGACGTCTGGAAGCGCTACGGCCGGCTCGACGTTCTGAAAGGCATCGACCTGGAAGTCCCTCGCGGCGGCGTAACCTGCCTGATCGGCCCCTCCGGATCTGGTAAGTCCACCCTGCTGCGCTGCGTGAACCACCTGGAGAAAGTAACCTCCGGGCGTATCGAAGTAGACGGCGAGCTAATCGGCTACCGCGAGAAGAACGGAAACCTTTACGAACTGACGCCGAAGCAAGCAGCGGCGCAGCGCGTGGACATCGGAATGGTGTTCCAGCACTTCAACCTGTTCACCCACCGCACCGTGCTGGAGAACATCATCGAAGCGCCCGTGCAGGTGCGCGGCGAGGACAAAGACGACGCAATCGAGCACGCGCGCAAGCTGCTGGACCAGGTGGGACTCGCCCACAAGGCCGACGCCTACCCGGTGCAGCTCTCCGGCGGACAACAGCAGCGCGTGGCCATCGCCCGCGCACTGGCGATGCGGCCGAAGCTGATGCTCTTCGACGAGCCGACCTCCGCACTGGACCCCGAACTGGTCGGCGAAGTGCTGAACGTGATGCGCCACCTGGCCGACGACGGCATGACGATGCTGGTAGTGACCCACGAGATGGGATTCGCACGTGAAGTCGCCGACGAAGTTGCCTTCATGGACGGCGGCGTGATCGTGGAGCACGGACCGGCCGCAGAAGTGATTGGAAATCCGCAGCACGAACGCACCCAAGAGTTCCTATCGAGCCTGCTCTAGAGGTGAAAATGAGGGGGCGTCACTAAGAAGGGTAAGGGGTTGTCCGGGGCCGTGTGTAAGGTAAGCGGCGCTCGGACAAGAAGGGGGCAAAAATGGATGCCGACGAGATGCGGCGGATGTGCAACAGGGTCGACGCGGCGTATGCATACAGCGTGATCGACGACCCGACTGTGGCGCGGATACAAGCGCTGCGGAAGGCGGGGACAGCGGATGCGATAGTGTTCTCGCACGCGGCGCAGATACTCGCCGTGATGAACATGCTAGGGCTGGCGGCGCTGAAAGCCGGGGTGATCGGCGTGCGGCACCTCGAGCAAGTGTGGCGCGTGCGCAACGCCTACGCAGCACAGCTGACGGAGCCCGACGAGGCGGGGCAGGCGATCATGGACATAGAACAGTTCAACCGCTACCTGGAAAAACACGCGGTGGACTGCATCAGTGCACGCGAAGAAGGTCCAACGGCGAAGGAACTGGGCGAATACCTGTGCGAAGTGATCGCGCGAGACTTCCCCACCCCATTTGCCGAAGGCGAGAAGGCGGCGGCGGAGGAACGCTCCGCGACCAAGGGATCTGTGACGACGCTGGGCGGAACCGCCGAGCTCTCCCGGTGGACGCTGAACATGCCGAAAGACCAATCGCAGCGCATGTGGGAAGCAGTAACGAAGAAGGCGAAGGTGCTAGCCGGGGAACTGGACTGCGACCTCGCACAAGCACGAATGGACGTGATCGCGGGGCTGATCAGCGGCGAAGAAACCAACACGGTAGTGCACGTGCACGTCTTCCGATGGGAAGGCGGCCCAGGGTTCATCCCGGGAGTCGGGGCGATCAGCACCGAACAGGCCGACGTGTACGAAAGCTTCGCCAAGCGCGTGGACAGCGTGACGGTGCCGCCGGCCGTGGAACAGTACACGCCCAGCAGAGAAATGAAGGAATTCCTCGTCGGCCGGGACGGCACCTGCCGCTTCCCCGGATGCGAACACCCCGCGCCGATGTGCGACAAAGACCACATCGTGCCGTACAACCACACAGATCCTTCGGCTGGCGGCGCTACGGATGTCCGAAACATGCAGTGCCTTTGCCGCGCCCACCACAACCTGAAAACCAACGGGCAGTGGCGGGCAAGCACTAGCGACGGCGGTTGGACAATCAAGTGGGTGAACCACCACGGAGAGCAGTTCACCACCCACGCGAGAGGAGTTATACCGAAGCCACAGTGACGTGCCAAGGCACGCGGGGTGCGCCAGGGTCATCCTGGACCTGGCGCAGAATCGGCTCGGCGGGTTCCTTCTCGCGGACCGTGAGGAGCTCGGCGAAGTGCATGGCTAGGCCGGAGACGGAGCCGATGTCGTAGCGGACAACGTCGACGGTTAGTTCGGCGCCGGTGGCGGGATCGTTGCCCTCGTCTGGGCTCTCGCCGAAAAGCTCCACCCAGGTAGTGACCAGTTCGGGGTCTGCAGCTTGCCCGGACTGGAGATTCAGCGTGCCCTCGAACGCTTCGCCGAGGGCGGAGATCATGGAGCGGAAATCCTGCTCGATGGCGGCCAGCTGCTCCTGGTTAGCCAGCAGCCTGAAAATAATCTTTGGCATTCCCCTAGTGTGGCAGCACGCAGCAGCGAACAGCAAGCACGGCGGTGTGATCGATAGGACAGGAAACCTACTAGAATGTGTGCCGTGATTGGTTCCCATGCTTCGCACCCCGCGCCCGTACCACCCCTAACCACCCTGCCGGACGGAACGATCAAACAGGTCAACCCGTTTTCCGGCACCGAAGTGTGGACCGTACCCGGCCGCGGCAACCGCCCCATCGCCGAGCACCGCCCAGAGGTGCGCACCGTTGGCGATCGCGACTCCGCCACCGCATTCGGCCTGAACCGCAAGCTGGACACCCCGCCGGAGAAGTCCCGCCTGGTACTCGACGAGGACGGCCAGGCGCACATCCTGCGCGGACTGCCGGTTAGCAAGCTGGAGGAAACCGAACCGCTGTTCCGCCGCGTGGCGAACCTCTTCGAGATCCTGACCTACGACTACTGGCTCATGAACTACGGCTACAGAATGAACCCCGCAGCCGCTAAGCACATGACTGACTACCTGGCCGAGGAAGCCGGCCAGGATCATGTCGAGCAGATCCTACGCGACAAATGGTCCGCCGGCGGCACCACGCAGGAGGAACTCGACGAGCTCTTCTCCCCCGAGAATCGCCTACAGACTCTCTACGAAAAAAGCGCCGGGCTCTTCGCGGGTGGTCACGACGTGATCATCGCCCGCGACCACTACATCCCCGGTGCAGACACCACCGACCAGTTGGCCTCTAGCGGCACTCTGGGCTGGGAGAACCACCGTCACTTCATCGCCTTCACCGTCGACGGCATGGATCGCCTCTACCGCGCCAACCGCTACGTCCGCTACGTCGCCGCGTTCCAAAACTGGCTCGCCCCGGCAGGCGCCAGCTTCGAGCACCTCCACAAGCAGCTCGTTGCCATCGACGAGCACGGCCTGCAGAACGAGTTGGAGATCGCCCAGGTCCGCGCGAACCCGAACATGTACAACGAGTGGGCCGTCGACTACGCCGCCCGCCACAACCTCGTCATCGCCGAGAACGACCACGCCATTGCGTTTGCTGGTTTTGGGCACCGTTGGCCGACCCTCGAGGTTTTCTCCAAGTCCGCCACGACCGAACCTTGGCTGATGTCTGACGCCGAACGCGATGCCGTCTCGGATTTGGTTCACGCCTGCCACGTCGCCGCCGGGCCACACGTCTCCTGTAATGAGGAGTGGCTGCACCGTCCCCTCGACGTTGACGTCCCGATGCCCTGGCGCATCGTCATTAAGTGGCGTGTGTCCACCATGGCCGGTTTCGAAGGCGGCACGAAGATCTTCATTAACACCATCTCCCCGGCGGATCTCCGGGAGCGCGTGCTCAATGCCCTGGTTAAGGCTCAGGAGGAAGGCCAGCTAGCCCCGGGCATCCGCCTCGGCGACGACTGCGCCACCCGCCCCAACATGCTGAAGTACAACCCGGCCATCCGCTAATCCGCTAGAAAGGACAAGTTTCGCTTTGCGCAACGCAGATATTGCAGAGTTCATCGCAAACCACGGTGTGGACCTGAGCTGGCAGGATAGCTTCTACCAGTGGATGCACGAGAACCCCGAGTTGTCGTTGCAGGAAGAGCAGACCGCCAAGCACATTACCGCGCGGTTGGCGCAGATGGATTGCGAGGTAACCACGGGTATCGGGGGTTATGGCGTCACCGCCGTGTTCCGTAACCCGAGCAGCGAGGCAACCAGCGCAGACGAGCCGACCGTCCTCATGCGCGCCGACTTCGATGCCCTCCCCGTGCAGGAAACAACGGGGCTGCCCTATGCCTCCAAGAACGACGGGGTCATGCATGCGTGCGGCCACGACATGCACGCCGCGGCGCTCATGGGCCTGTGCGCGGTTCTCGACGAGCGCCGCGATGCCTGGCACGGCACTTTCATTGCGCTGTTCCAGCCCGCGGAGGAGGTCACCGCCGGCGCCAGCAACATGATCAACGACGGCCTGGCGGAGAAGATCCCCACCCCTGATGTGTGCCTGGGCCAGCACGTCCTACCCGGCCGCCTCGGCACCGTGATGTCCGCGCCCGGCCCGGTGCTGGCGGCCTGCGACACGATCACCATCAAGCTCTACGGTAAGTCCTCCCACGGCTCGCGCCCGCAGGAATCAATCGACCCGACGTTCCTGGCTGCGATGATCGTCGTTCGCCTGCAGGGCATCGTCGGCCGCGAGGTCGCCCCGTCGGACTTCGCCGTCGTTACGGTCGGCACACTTTCTTCCGGGCACACTAACAACACCATCCCGGAAGATGCCACGCTGGTGCTGAACTGCCGCTTCTACGACACGGACGTGCGCGACAAGACTTACGCCGCCATCGAGCGGGTCGTCCGCGCCGAGTGCGATGCCTCCGGCTGCGAGGTTCCGCCCGAGTTCGAGTACTCCGCCCACGGCGAGCTCACCGACAATACCCCCAGTACGTTCGAGCACGTACGCCCGGTGTTTGACGCGGTCTTCGGGGAGGATTCTATTGACGCCGAACCCTGGACAGCCTCCGAGGACTTCTCTGAGATCCCCCGCCATTTCGACGTGCCCTACCTTTTCTGGACTATTGGCACCACGGATCCGGAGCTGTGGGCTTCCGGGGATCCGGTGCCGGGCAACCACCACGGTGCTTTCGCCCCGCGCATCGAGGCCCTGAGCACATCCACGGACGCGGCGCTGGCCGCGACGCTGAGTTACCTCTTCCGCTCCTGACCCAGCAGGTGCACCTGGATCATGTTGGTGTTGCCGGAGATTCCGGGTGGGGAGCCGGCGACGACGACCATCATGTCGTCGTACTTGTATTGCGGCATAGCCAGCAGGTGGTGGTCGACGGTGTCCATCATCTCGTCGGTGGACTTCACGTCTTCGATGAGGAACGTCTCCACGCCCCACGTCAGCGCCAGCTGCGAGCGCACGGCCTGGGAGGGTGTGAACACCAGCAGCGGCAGGTGGGAGCGTAGTCGCGCCACACGCTTGGCGGTATCGCCGGAGGAGGTGAAGGCCACCAGTGCCTTCGCGTTCAGGCGCTCGCCGATGTCCTTTGCCGCGTAGGAAATCACGCCGCGGCGGGTGCGCGGACGGTGCGTAAGCGGCGGCACTTCCCCGTCGATCTCTGCGGCGCGCACGATGCGGGCCATCGTCTCCACGGTGGTGATCGGGTGCTTGCCGATGGAGGTCTCGCCGGAGAGCATCACGGCATCCGCGCCGTCGAGCACGGCGTTGGCCACGTCGGAGGCTTCGGCGCGCGTCGGGCGGGAGTTTTCGATCATGGAGTCCAGCATCTGCGTTGCCACGATCACCGGCTTGGCGTTCTCGCGGGCGATCTGGATGGCACGCTTCTGCACCAGCGGTACGTCCTCCAGCGGTACCTCCACGCCCAGGTCACCGCGGGCGACCATAATTGCGTCGAAGGCCAGGATGACCGGCTCCAGCGCGTCGACTGCCTCCGGCTTCTCCAGTTTGGCGATCACCGGCACGCGGCGGCCAACCTCGTCCATGATGTCGCGCACCAGCTCCACGTCGGAGGGGCTGCGCACGAAGGACAGGGCGATGAAGTCCACGCCCAGCTGCAGGGCGAAGCGTAGGTCTTCGGTGTCCTTCTCACTCAGCGCCGGCACGGAGATGTTCATGCCCGGCAGGGAGACTCCCTTGTTGTTGGAAACCGGGCCTCCCTCGATGACCTCGCACACGACGTCATTGCCGTCGACTTCCTTGCACACCAGCGCGATCTTGCCGTCGTCGACCAGCAGGCGGTCGCCGGGGCGGGCGTCGCGGGCCAGGCCCTTGTAGGTGGTGGATACACGGTCGTGCGTGCCCTGCACGTCGTCGACGGTGATGCGTACGGTCTCGCCGGTCGCCCAGACGGTTGCGCCCTCTGCGAAGCGTCCCAGGCGGATCTTCGGGCCTTGCAGGTCGGCGAGGATACCGACGGCCTTGCCGGATTCATCGGTGGCCTGTCGAACCCAGTTGTAGTTCTGCTCGTGGTCTGCGTGCTCGCCGTGGGAGAAGTTGAGGCGGGCAACGTTCATTCCTGCGTCTACGAGCCCGCGAATCTGCTCCTTCGAGGCGACCGCGGGACCCAGGGTGCAAACAATCTTGGTTCTTCTATTCACGGACTCGAGGATAGCCCCGCACCGTTGTCCCCGCTACTTCGCTTCTTCTTTTGTGACGCCCTCAGTCTTGCGTTGCTGCACTGTCCACCAAACAAATAGTGCTGTCGCAGCGAGGAATACCACTGCGGAGACGACAACGTTGATGCGCACGTCGCCGAACACGGTGGTGGCGGCGTCTGTGCGCATGTTTTCGATGAAGAAGCGGCCGAAGGTGTAGCCCATGACGTAGAGGGTGAACAGCCTGCCCCCATTCACGCGCCAGTAGCGTTCCGCGACGAGCAGCAGTACGACCACGAGCAGGTTCCAGATCAGCTCATAGAGGAACGTCGGTTGGACTGTGGCCAGCACTTCCCCGGTGGAGCGCCCGGTAATGGGCGCGGAGTAACCGTTTTCGTCCACGCGGCGGTAGATTTCCAGCGCCCAGGGTGCGTCGCTGGGGCCGCCGTAGAGTTCCTGATTGAACCAGTTGCCCAGCCGGCCGATGGCCTGCGCCAGCGGTACCGTCGGCGCCACGGCGGCGGCGAAAGTGCCCAGCGGCAAGCCTTTGGCCTTGAATAGCAGCCATACAGCCAGGGAACCAAGTACGACTCCGCCCCAGATCCCCAAGCCACCATTGGTGATGTTGAACACCTGCGTGGGGTCTTTGCCCTCGCCGAAGTATTTGTCGTGATCGGTGATCACGTGGTAGATCCGGGCACCGATGATGCCCGCCGGCACGGCGACGAGCAACGCGTCGACGGTGACCTCCGGGTCCCCGCCCAGCTTCGCGTAGCGGCGGCGGGTCCAGAAGTAGGCCACGATCACGCCCGTGAGGATGCACAGCGCGTAGGCGCGGATGGGAATGGGGCCTAGCTCCCAGACACCCTGCGGTGGCGAAGGAATGGCCGCCGCGATCATGCGCGAACGCCTCGCGCCAGCTCTGCGGCCAGCTCGCTCAGGTTGCCGTCGGCTGCGGCTTGGATCAGTGCGGAGCCGACGATCACGCCGTCGGCGTAGGAGGCGATGTTCGCCGCGTGCTTTCCGGTCTTCACACCCAGCCCCACTGCCACCGGCAGGTCCGTGGCCTCGCGGACGCGGGCGACCAGCTCCTCGGCAGAACTGGAGACCTCGTCCTGCGCGCCCGTCACACCCATGTGGGATGCGGCGTAGATGAAGCCGTCGCCGGCGTCAACAGTAAGGGCCATGCGCTCCGGCGTGGTGGAGGGCGCGACGAGATAGACCGGCGATAGGTCATTGGCCTTGCAGGCCTCCGCCCAACGACCGGCTTCCTCCGGCAGCAGGTCCGGGATGATGGATCCCAGTCCCCCGGCGGCAGCCAGGTCGGCGGCGAACTTCTCCGGACCGTATTGCAGCACGGGGTTCCAATAGGACATGATGACGGCCTGGCCGCCCGCCTCGGTAACC
>ERZ1673753.2597-NODE-2597-length-13035-cov-21.980123_pt1 | contig 13035 bp, 10 predicted proteins | sample MGYA00580201_ERZ1673753 | MGnify/ENA primary metagenome ERZ1673753 (study PRJEB41218, sample SAMN15661747) | gut metagenome | host: Homo sapiens | place: Canada: London | collected 2015-08-20/2019-03-30 | study: EMG produced TPA metagenomics assembly of... | reverse complement strand
CTAAAAATATACGGTAAAACGCGCATGTCTATCTGCGGGCGGTGCGCCATAACAATCAGGCGGCGGGAAACAGAATCCCGACCGGGAAAGGAAAAACAATGAAACGTATTCTGGTCGTAGAAGACGAAGCCAGCATCCGCGAACTTGTGGCACTGAACCTGAAAATGACAGGCTGGGAAGTATTGGAAGCCCCCAGCGCGGAACGTGCGCTGGAGTTGATCCAGAAAAATCCCCCCTGCGATGTAGCGCTGCTGGATATCATGCTGCCGGGCATGGATGGGTTTTCGCTGTGCGAAACCATCCGCCACGGCGACCCGTACATCGGTATTATTATGGCGTCCGCCAAAGGGCAGGAGAGCGATAAGATCCGCGGCCTTTCTATCGGCGCGGATGATTACATCACCAAGCCGTTCTCGGTGTCGGAGCTGATGGCCCGCGTGGAAGCGCTGGCCCGCCGAGTGCGCCGCAGCGCCACTGCGGACGATGAACAGGCAGGCTCCGAGCCGGATCAACTGGTCAGCGGCCCCTTTGTGCTGGATGAAAAAAGCCGCGTGCTGTACAAATCCGGCAAGCCCATTGACCTGACCCAAGTGGAATTTCAGATCATGGAGCTGTTTTTCCGCAACCCCGGCACTGCCCTGGTGCGCGAAAAGATCCTGGAAGGCGTTTGGGGCAAGGGGTATTTCGGCGATGTCAAGATCGTGGATGTCAACATCCGCCGCCTGCGCATGAAAGTGGAAGATGAACCCAGCAGCCCCCAGCACATTTTGACCGTCTGGGGCTATGGCTACCGCTGGAACGCATAGTTACCGCATTTTTATGGAAAGGGGGCTGCCGCCTGTGCAGAGCATTACCCGCCGCTGGCTGCGCGGCAGCCTGCTGATTACCATTTGCATCCTGGCTGCGGCGCTGGGGCTGTTTTTGTATTACAGCCACCAGAATTTGTACGGCGGGGTGCAGCGTGCCATGCAGGCGCGGTTTTCCACCGTGGAGGGACGTTTGCAGGCGACCGGCACCGCCGGCAGCAGCCAGGCAACGTCTGAAAGCCGCAGCCAGTCCCTGCGCCGCACGGTGGAACAGTTTGATGAAAAAGATAAGTTCGAGTTCATGCTGTTGGATTCCTCCGGCGTGGTGCTGGCAACCTCCAGCGGCACCATGAACAAGAATCTGCTGAGCGAGGGCAGGGATTTTTATCAGGCTGTCACCGGCTCCACCGGCAGCGGCATGGTCACTTTCCGCACAGCGGACGGCGAACACGTGATGGCTGTTACCAGCCTGGTGCCTTATGCGGCGGGCAATGTGACGGCCATGCGCCTTGTTACCAGCCTGACGCTGGTGGACCGCCAGTGGTACAGCACGCTGATGGTTTCGTTCGGCGTGGCGGCGGTGGTGCTGGGGTTTGCGGTGTTCAGCGGCCTGTTTTTTATCCGCACCATTGTGCGGCCGCTGGGCCAGGTGGAAGCCACCGCCAATCGCATTGCCCACGGCGATTTGACCACCCGCCTGCCGGATACCCCGTATGACGATGAGATCGGCCGCCTGTGCAAAGCCATCAACCAGATGGCCGAGGACCTGACAAAAACGGAACGGATGAAAAACGAGTTCATCTCCTCTGTCAGCCACGAACTGCGCACTCCGCTGACCAGCATCAAAGGCTGGGTGGAAACCATCGCCAACATCCGTGACCCCGATGACGAAAACTACCGCAAGGGTATTACCATTATCCGCAGTGAGACCGACCGCCTGTATGATATGGTGGAGGAACTGCTGGATTTTTCCCGCCTGCAAAACGGCATCAAACTGAACTGCGAGGTGCTGGATTTTGTGGCCGAAGCCACCGACGCTGCCCTGTTTGTGGAAGCCCGCATCCGGCAGGAGGGGCTGCACCTTGTGTATGACGAACCGCCGGAGCCGTATCCCGTTTGGGCTGACCCCGCCCGCCTGCGCCAGGTGTTTGTCAACGTATTTGATAACGCCATCAAATATTCGCCGCCGGAAGGAACCATTTTCTTTACTCTGACCCGCACCGCCACCACCGTAACGGCCAGCATCCGGGACCAGGGCCGCGGCATTGCGCCGGATGACCTGCAAAACGTAAAGATGAAATTCTTCAAAGCCAAAAACGCCGTGCGTGGTTCCGGCATCGGCCTGGCGGTGGTGGATGAGATCACCAAAGCACTGGGCGGTACGGCGGATATCACCTCAACGTTGGGGCAGGGTACCACCGTTACCATCACCCTGCCCATCTACCACGCTGGGCAGGAACATCTGCACGAGCCGCTTTGACCGCAAAAATAAAGGAGAACCCATGCCGCAAGAACAACGTCCAACTGAAAAATTCCGTACCTCTGTGGGCGGCCAGGCCCTGATGGAGGGTATTATGATGCGCGGCCCTGAAAAAATCTGCTGCGCGGTACGCCGGCCGGACGGCACGATTGATCTGAGCTATTCCGATGTGACCACCCACTGGTACAATAAAGTTCCCCTGGTGCGCGGAGTGTGCAATATGGTGGAAAACCTGATGAACGGGTACAAATACCTGATGCACTCCGCCGATATTGCCATGACGGAAGAGGAAAAAGAGGAAGAAAAGCAGAACGAGAGCAAGCTGGACCGCTGGCTGGACGAACACGCCGGCCCCAAGGTACAAAGTGCGCTGATGACCCTTTCCGCCTGCGCAGGTGTAGTGCTGGCAATTTTTCTGTTTACCTTTCTGCCTACGTTCCTGACTGGGCTGGTGGCAAAAGTGATCCCCATGGGGCGCTGGCCGCGGGTCATCTTGGAAGCAGTGCTCAAGCTGGCAATCTTTTTGGGTTACATGTTCCTCTGCACCCGCATGAAGGAAATCCACCGCATGTTCCAGTACCACGGGGCTGAGCACAAAACGATTGCCTGCTATGAGGCAGGTGAGGAATTGACGGTTGCTAACATCCGCAGACATACGCGGTTCCACCCCCGCTGCGGCACCAGTTTTTTGATTCTGGTCATTCTGGTCAGCATTGTGCTGTATGCGGTGCTGCCGTGGAGCGGTACCATGCTGCGCGTGCTGTACAAGCTGGCCATGCTGCCGCTGCTGGTGGGCATCTGTTATGAGATTTTGAAGTGGGCAGGGCGTTCCAACTCGCTGCTGGCACGGGCTGTTTCGGTGCCGGGGCTTTGGCTGCAGCACCTGACGACCTTTGAGCCGGAAGATGACATGATTGAAGTGGCCATCGCCGCCGTTACCCCCGTACTGCCCAAAAAGCCGGAGGACGGCCAATGGTAACGCCGCTTGCCCCACAGCAGCTGGCGGGCATTCTGCCGCGCCAGGCTGTGCGCATGGTGCAGGATGCTCTGCAGGCCGCAGGCTGCCCCGATGCTGATTACGACGCCCGCGAACTGCTGCGCATTGCCGCTGGAAAAGATCCGCGCTTGCTGTTTGACCCGCTTACCCGGCCGCAGGCTGAGTGCCTGGCGGAACTGGCGGCTCAGCGCATGCAGCGGGTGCCGCTGCAATACCTGGCAGGGGAGTGGGACTTTCTGGGGTTGACCTTCAAAGTCGGCCCCGGTGTGCTCTGCCCCCGCGCAGACAGCGAGGTGGTGTGCGAAACTGCCATTGAGCTGTTGCAGCAGATGGGAAAACCTGAGCCCCGGGTGCTGGACCTGTGCGCCGGAACTGGCTGCCTGGGCATTGGCATCCGCCATTTTGTGCCAAGTGCCAGCGTGACCTGCGTGGAAAAAAGCCCGCAGGCGCTGCAATACCTGCAAGCCAACGTACATGGCACCGGTGTGCAGGCAAAGGCAGCGGATGTGCTGCAATACTGGCAAGAGCTTATGCCCCAAAGCGTGCAGCTGATCATCTCCAACCCGCCGTACCTGACCGGGGCAGAGATGCAGGCCCTGATGCCGGAGACCGCCCACGAGCCAGCTATGGCGCTGGACGGCGGAACGGATGGGTTGGATTTTTACCGCGCCATTGCCGCCCACTACCGTGATATTGTCTGCCCCGGTGGGTGGCTGGTGTTTGAGATTGGCTGTGCCCAACGGGCGGATGTGATGGAGATATGCCGCCAAAACGGCTGGCAGCAAGTGCAGGCAAGGAAGGATTACGGCGGCAACGACCGTGTGGTGTACGCCCAACGGGTGAAATAAATCTGATTTTCAACGTTTTGCAGCTGAAATGTGGAAAATGCGAAGAAAATTTTGAAAAGATGACAACAAATGGTTGTAATTCGTGCCGCGATTGGTTATAATAATACCTGATAAACGCAGGACGACCATTTGGATAGCGGCGCACCTGCCGTACAAAATAAAAACAGCACCGCAGTTGCCTGTGGTGCATATGGGATACAACGCACGATCGCTCAGATAAGGAGATATAAACTTATGGCAGCAAAAAAGGAAAGTTCATCCAAGCAGCTCCCCACCGGCCCGGCAGGGGATAAAAAGGCAGCGCTGGAGACGGCACTGGCCCAGATTGAAAAGCAGTTTGGCAAAGGCGCCGTGATGAAGCTTGGGACCAACGTTGCCATGCAGGTGGATGCCATTTCCACCGGCAGCCTGGGGCTGGACCTGGCGCTGGGCATCGGCGGCCTGCCACGCGGACGCATCATTGAGGTATATGGGCCGGAATCTTCCGGTAAAACCACCTTGGCCCTGCATGTTCTGGCTGAAGCCCAGAAGCTGGGCGGCGAGGTTGCCTTTATCGACGTTGAGCACGCCCTGGATCCCACCTATGCCCGCGCCCTTGGCGTTGACATTGACAGCCTGCTGGTCAGCCAGCCGGATACCGGCGAGCAGGCCATGGAAATCTGCGAAGCTCTGGTACGCTCCGGCGCGATTGACGCTATTGTTGTGGACTCTGTTGCTGCCATGGTGCCCAAAGCCGAAATTGAAGGCGAAATGGGCGATTCCCACGTTGGCCTGCAGGCCCGCCTGATGAGCCAGGCTCTGCGTAAGCTGACCGGCATCATCGGCAAAACAAACACCGTCTGCATCTTTATTAACCAGCTGCGCGAAAAAGTCGGTGTGATGTACGGCAACCCTGAAGTGACCACCGGCGGCCGCGCCCTGAAATATTATTCCTCTGTACGGATTGATGTGCGCCGCATTGAGGGCCTGAAGGACGCCAGCGGGTCCTTTATCGGCAACCGTACCCGCGCCAAGATTGTCAAGAACAAAGTGGCACCCCCGTTCCGTGAGGCCGAGTTTGACATCATGTTCGGCGAGGGAATCTCCAAACTGGGCGAAATGATCGATCTGGGTGCTAAGCTGGGCATTGTGCAAAAGAGCGGCGCATGGTTCAACTATGGCGATATCCGCCTGGGCCAGGGCCGCGATAACGCCAAGCTCTACCTGAAAGAACACCCTGATGTGGCTGCTGAGATTGAAAAGCAGGTGCGCGAAAATGCGGACCGTCTGCTGGCGGCCGGCAAAAAGGGAACCGTGAAGCCGCTGGAGAAGCCGGCTGTTACCCCCGTTGCTGCTGAAGATGCCCCTGCCGCTCCCATGGCGGATGCACCCAAGACCACCGGCAACGAGATGGACCTCGACATCATGGTTGACGAATAAGCGATGCCGAAGCTGACACAGGTAAAAGAAACAAAAAGAGGCCGCTATGCGCTGTTCTTTGACGGCGAGTTTGCCTTTTCGCTGGACGAGGACACCTTTGCCATGGCGGGGCTGCATACCGGGGATGAGCTGGAAGAATGGCAGATCCATGACCTGCAGACCAAAAGCGACACCCGCAAGGCTGTGGATAAAGCCATGGACCTGCTGGCCCTGCGGGACCATGCAGCCGGGGAGCTTTATCAAAAGCTCTGCCGCAGCTTTGACCCCCACAGCGCTGCCGCCGCCGTGGCAAAAATGCAGGAGCTGAACCTGCTGGATGACGCCGGTTTTGCCCGCCGCCGTGCGGCGGAGCTGCTGCGCAAGCGCAAGAGCCGCCGTGCAATTCTGGATGATCTGCACGCCAAAGGCATTGACCGCGGCGCGGCCGCCGAAGCGGTGGAAGCTCTGTTTGCCCAAAGCGAGGAGGACGAGGAGGAAAACCCGGAGCTGGCCAATGCCCGTGCACTGGTGGAACGCCACTATGCCGCAAAGCTGGCACAGGGCAAATGGCAGCAGGTAGCTGCCGCTTTGGCACGGCGCGGGTTCTCCCACAGCGTGATCCGCCAGGCATTGGCAGATGCCGAGACAGAAGAAACCGAAGCGTAGCACAAAAAAGTACACACCGCAGGGGCAAAAAATGCTCCTGCGGCATTGTGGTATCAATGCACCGAACGGATAGCTTTGCCTGAATTTTGCCCAAGCAAGCGGCAGAGCCCAACATAACATACTGAAAAGAGAGACAGGAACAACCATACATGAATATTGCAATTATTTCCCTTGGATGCCCCAAAAACCAGGTCGATGCTGATGTATTCTGCCACGCGCTGATCAAGGCGGGCCACCAGACGGTTGCGGACCCCGAACAGGCGGACATTATTATTGTCAACACCTGCGGCTTTATCCAGTCCGCTAAAGAGGAAGCCATTGAAAACATTTTGATGGCCTGCCAGTATAAGCAGCAGAACCCCAACCTGAAGGTGATCGTGACCGGCTGCCTGGCTGAGCGCTATAAAACCCAGATTGTGAGCGAAATGCCGGAAGTGGACGCCGTTGTGGGCATTGGCTCCAACGCCGCTCTGCCCGCCATTGTGGAGCGCCTGACCGCCAACGGCGCGGGCCAGGTGGAAAGCTATGGCCCCAAATGCAATATGGAGCTGGGGGGTGCCCGTGTTATCAGCACGCCGCGCCACTATGCTTACCTGAAAATTGCCGAAGGCTGCAACAACCGCTGCCATTACTGCGCCATCCCGCTCATCCGCGGCCCGCTGCGCAGCCGCCCCATTGACGACTGTGTTGCCGAAGCTCGCTGGCTGGCCGGGGAGGGCGTGAAAGAGCTGATCCTGGTGGCGCAGGACCCCACCGCTTACGGCGAGGACTGGGGCAAACCCGGCGCAGTTTGCGAATTGTTGGATAAGCTGAACACCATTGAGGGCATCCGCTGGATCCGTGTGCTGTACGCCTACCCGGAGCGTATCTCCGATGAATTCATCGCAGCCCTTGTGCGCAACAATAAGGTTGTGCCGTATCTCGATCTGCCCATCCAGCACTGCGATGACGAGGTGCTGAAAAACATGAACCGCCGCGGCGGCCGCAAAGAAATTGAGGATGCCATCCGCCGCCTGCGCGCGGCCATCCCCAACATCACGCTGCGCACCACCCTGATTGCAGGTTTCCCGGGTGAGACCGAGGAACAGTACAGCGAGCTGTGCGACTTTGTCAAAACCGTCAAGTTTGACCGCTTGGGCTGCTTTGCCTATTCCGCCGAGGAAAACACCGTGGCCGCCAAGATGGACAACCAGATTGACGAGGAAGTCAAGCAGCGCCGCGCAGACCACATTATGGAGCTGCAGGCCGAGATCAGCGCGGAAAAGGAAGCAGAAAAGGTCGGCAAGACCTATGAGTGCATCTGCGATGGCGTGGACGATGAAACCGGCATGTACCTGCTGCGCTCCGCAGCAGACTGCCCGGAAATTGATGGCAGCATCATGACCCCGGCAGATACCCCGCTGGAAGCCGGCGCGTTCTATAACGTTACCATCACCGATGCCGATACTTATGATCTTTATGGTTATGCGGAAAGCAAAGTGGAGGAATAAACCATGAATCTGCCTAACAAATTAACGATGATGCGTGTCATCATGGTGCCGTTCTTTATGGTATTTGCTGCCATGAGCCACATGGGCACGCCCCAGTTCAATGCAACGTATGCCTTGATTGCGGGCATTCTGTTTGCTGTGGCCAGCTTTACGGATTTTCTGGATGGCTACCTGGCCCGCAAGAACCACCTGGTAACGGACTTTGGCAAGTTTATGGACCCGCTGGCTGATAAAATGCTCACCACCGCCGCCATTATTTATATGGTGGTGGACGGTGTCTGCTCCCCCGTGGTGCTGGCCATCATCATGTTCCGCGAGTTTGCTGTGGCCGGTGTGCGCATGATTGCGGCAGAGTCCGGTACCGTCATTGCCGCAAACATGTGGGGCAAGGTCAAAACCGTGCTGCAGATGGTCACCATCATCTTCTATTACTTTGCCATGGCGCTCGCCCCGGCGGACGGCGTTGGGGTTATCAGCTTTACCACCCAGGTGCTGTGCTGGGCCGTTGCTGCCGTTACCGCACTTTCCGGCTGCATCTACCTGTGGCAGAATCGTTCCTGCTTTATGCAGGCAAAATGACGCTGCCCCCTTGCAACCGCTTATCAGGGCGGCTATAATAAATCTGAACGGTTTGCAGGTTTAGCCGCGCCGTACCAGCAAAGTTGGGAAAGGAAGTTCCTGTCCATGCAGATTTTTAATACCATGACCCGCAAAAAGGAAGATTTTATCCCGCAGGAGCCGGGCGTTTATCGCATTTACGTCTGCGGCCCTACGGTGTATAACTATATCCATATCGGCAATGCGCGCCCCATGATCGTGTTTGACACGCTGCGCCGCTATCTGGAGTACCTTGGCAACAAGGTGCTGTATGTCTCCAATATCACCGATATTGACGATAAACTGATCAAAAAAGGCCAGGCGGACGGCACCACCATGCAGGAGGTTGCCCGCAAGTTCGAGGCCGAGTACATCAAAGATTCCGAGGGCCTGAACGTTAAGACCCCCACCGTGCGCCCCCGCGCAACCGAGCATATCGGTGAGATCATCAAGATCGTCAAGGACCTGGTCGAATCCGGACATGCTTACGTTGCCCACAACGGCGATGTCTACTTCCGCGTTAAGTCTGATCCCGGTTACGGCAAGCTGAGCCACCTGAACCTGGACGACCTGGAAAGCGGCAACCGCGAACTGCGCAGCCAGATGGATGACGACCTGAAAGAAGACCCCGCAGATTTTGCTGTCTGGAAGGCCGCCAAGCCGGGCGAGCCTTCCTGGAACAGCCCCTGGGGCCAGGGCCGTCCGGGCTGGCACATTGAGTGCAGCGCCATGGCCCGTAAGCACCTGGGCAAGACCATCGACCTGCATGCAGGCGGCCAGGACCTGATCTTCCCCCATCACGAAAACGAGATTGCACAGTCGGAGTGCGCCAACGGCTGCACCTTCAGCCATTACTGGATGCACAACGGCTTTTTGAACATCAACAACCAGAAGATGTCCAAGAGCGCCAACAACTTCTTTACCGTGCGTGAAATTGCCGATAAGTACGGCTATGAGCCGATCCGTTATTTTATGCTCACCGCTGGTTACCGCATGCCGCTGAACTATACGGTGGACCTGATCGAGAGCTGCAAGAACAGCTTGGAGCGCCTGTACACCTGCCGCGATAACCTGGATTTTGCCATCCGCAATGCCCATGGCACTGACACTGCCCTGACTGAAAAGTGCGAAGAAGCACGCAAAAAGTTCAAGATCGCCATGGATGACGACCTGAACACCCCCGATGCTCTGGCCGCTATTTTTGAGTTCGTCAAGGACATCAACACCATGTCCGATGCTGCCGATAAGGCTACGTTGGAAAAGGCCGCCGCCACGTTTGACGAGCTGACCGGTGTGCTGGGCCTGATGTACAACCGCAAGGCCGAGGAAGCCCCCGACGAAGTGAAGCAGCTGGTGGAAGAGCGCACCGCAGCCAAAAAGGCCAAGGACTTTGCCCGCGCCGATGCTCTGCGCGCCAAAATCACTGAGCTGGGCTGGAATGTGATGGACACCGCCAAGGGTCCGCAGCTGACCAAGCTATAATTATTACTGCACAATCACGGCAAAACAAAGGAATTGGAAACAGGGAAGCATCTGCCTCTGCTTCCAGTTCCTTATTTTATTGCAGCGGCAAATACGCTGCATTATCTGGAGAGTTCAGAATGACAAATACCAGAACCAAACAGGAAGAGCGAACGCTGTATATTATATTGGCCGCAGCGCTTGCCGCGCGCCTGCTGCTGGCCCTTGTTACTGAAGGCTACACCTATGATATGAGCTGCTTTGTGGCATGGGGGGATAAGCTGGCCAGCGAAGGTCCCGCGGCCTTTTACAGCGCCGATTATTTTGCGGACTACCCGCCCGGCTACATCCTTGTGCTGGGGCTGGTCAGCCTGGTGCGCAAGGCGCTCCAACTGAGCTATGAATCCCGCTGGACCTATTTTTTGCTGGCACTGATCCCCGCAATCTGTGATTGTGCCGCCGTGGTGCTGCTGGACCATATCAGCCGCCGGTATATGGGGCAGGGCAGGGCACAGCGCTGCCTGGTGCTGTTTGCGGCGTTCTGCCCGCTGACCTTGTTTGATACCGGCATTTGGAAGCAGATCGATGGGGCTTTTGCGCTGCCGCTGCTGCTCTGCTTCTGGCTGCTGGAAGAGCGCCGCTACCTGCTCGCTGCGGTGCTGTACGGCGTGGCGCTGGCCATCAAGCCGCAGGCACTGTTGGCTGGGCCGGTGCTGGCCGTCTGCTTTTTGGTGGCTATTGCGGATGCCGTGCGGAATGGCAAAAGCCCGCTGAAATCGGTCGGCCAGATTTTTGGCGGTGCTGCGCTGGCTTTGCTGCCGCCGCTGCTGGCGGGCCTGCCGTTTTACGGGGCAAAAAATCTGGTGCCGTCCTTGATCGATAAGTACATCACCACGGCGTCTGGCTACCAGTATGCCACCATCAATGCGTTCAACTGGTTTGCAGCGCTGGGCGGCAACTGGCAGGCGCTGGATGCTTGCCCGGTGTTTAACCTGAGCTGGAAAGTGCTGGGCATTTTCAACATCGCTGTTATCACGGTGCTGCTTGTGGTGCTGGCGGTCATCAGCTGGCGGGCGGGGCAGTTTTCCCCGCTGCTGCTGGCAGCGTTTTATACGGTGGGAATTTTTACCTTTGCCCATTGCATGCACGAGCGTTACCTGGTGCTGGGCATGCTGCTGGTACTGCTTGCTGCGGCGCGCTGGAATGACATCCGTCTGTATGGCGCCGGGTTTGGTCTGTCGATAACAGGTTTCTTGAACCTGGAAACTGTGTATACCCTGGTAGGCAGCGATGACGAGTGGCTCAGCAGCGATACCAGCCGCGAGTTTGCCATGGCAGTGGGCTTTGCCGAAACGGCAGCCTTTGTGCTGCTGGCTTTCACCGCGTGGGCCATCTGCCGCCATGGAGCGATTTCTCCACTGGCAAAAGTGGAAACCATCGAAAAAGATAAAACAAAAACAGTGCAGAAAAAGCTGGAACTGTGCACCCTGCGCATTGATCCGCAGCCTGCCTGGACGGCTAAAGAGAAGAAAGCCTTGGCAACGCTGACGTTGATCGTTGCTGTGGTGAGCTTTGCCTACCTTGGCAGCATGAAAGCACCGCAGAACCCTGTGGATGCTACGGACAGCACGGCAACCATCGACTTTACCCCGCAACAGGACGCGGTGGAAATCTGGGTGTACCCCGGCATTTCCACCGGCGGCAGCCTGCGCATCACGGATGCAGCGGGCAATGAGCTGTACCGGAAGGAACTGAGCTATGCAACGCCGTTCTGCTGGACCAAAACGGCCATCACGGCTCCGGCAGGGCAGACCCTGACCGCAACGATTGAAAATGCGCAGATGTTTGAACTGGCCCTGCGGGATGCCACCGGTGCGCTGGTGCCGGTAACGGACGGCGATGCTCTGTTTGATGAGCAGAGCGAAGTGCCAGATACCATCAGCCAGCTGAACAGCATGTATTTCGATGAAATCTATCATGGCCGTACTGGGTACGAAATGCTGCACCGCATGACGGCATACGAAACCACCCACCCGCCGCTGGGCAAAGATTTTATCATGCTGGGCATTGCTATTTTTGGAATGACAGCCTTTGGCTGGCGCTGTGCCGGAACGCTGTTCGGCGTGATGCTGGTGCCGCTGATGTGGTGCTTTGCCCGCCGTCTGACCCACAAACGCTGGGCCGGGGCCATGGCAGGTGCGCTGATTGCCGCTGGGTTCATGCGATTTTCCCAAAGCCGCATTGCCACAATCGATATTTACGGTACGTTCTTTATCCTGTTAGGCGCATATTTTATGGTATGGTATTGCCAGAGCGTGCTGCAAAACGGCGTAAACGGCTCGCTGCTGCCCATGGCGCTGGGCGGCGTGGCATTTGGGCTTGGGTGTGCATCCAAGTGGACCGGAATTTATGCCGGGGCAGGGCTTGCGGTATTGTACCTGGGTGTGCTGTATGCCCGCTGGAAGCAAAAACAGCCGGGCTTCTGGAAAGAATTCCGGATGGCTGCTGTGGGCGGTGTGGCGTTTTACATCGTTGTGCCGTTCCTGATCTATCTTGCATCCTACCTGCCTTATTGGTGGAAAGACCCTACCTTTGGTTTGCGGGATTGGTGGGATTGCCAAACCTACATGTACTGGTACCATTCCACCCTGAAAGCAACCCACCCGTTTGAAAGCCGCTGGTACACCTGGCTGCTGGACCTGCGCCCAGTGTGGTATTACAAAAATTCTTACCTGGAAGCTGGGCTTCAGGGCAGCATTGCGGGTTTTTATAACCCGGTCATTTGCTGGGCGGGGCTGTTCTGCATTTTGCTGCTGCTGTGGCGCCAGGTTTCGGCTCGCGGCACGGCAAAGGGAGCGGGCGTTCTGATCTTGTACGCCAGCCAGCTGCTTTCCTGGATGCTGGTATCGCGCTGCACTTTCATGTACCATTACTTCCCCAGCTCGGTCTTTGCGTTGACGGCCATTGTGCTGGTTTTAACGCAGATGAAGCGGCAGGACCGCGCCAAAAAGATTGGCGCGGGGCTGTGCATTGCGGCGCTGGTGTGCTTTGCCTGGTTCTATCCCGTTCTGTCCGGCTTGCCCGTGCCGACCCTGTGGGCGCAGAGCACCAAGATTTTGCCGAGTTACGGGTTCTATTAAGGCAGTTACGGGGAGTCTTTTCGGCCTTTTTGAAAAAAGGCCTGGCGAAAAACTTTAATTATTTTCACTAAGGCAACACCGCACAATTCCCGCCTTACAGCTTAAGCACCGCTCCGGCAGCTGCGGCACGGCATCTGCGTTGCCAAAATGCT
>ERZ1673753.2595-NODE-2595-length-13039-cov-24.862600_pt1 | contig 13039 bp, 17 predicted proteins | sample MGYA00580201_ERZ1673753 | MGnify/ENA primary metagenome ERZ1673753 (study PRJEB41218, sample SAMN15661747) | gut metagenome | host: Homo sapiens | place: Canada: London | collected 2015-08-20/2019-03-30 | study: EMG produced TPA metagenomics assembly of... | reverse complement strand
CCGGGTATGACATTGACATCATTCCGTCGGATTTGGCGACCTACGGCAGAGATGCCAAAGCCCTGCTGAAAGAATTGCAGAGCCAGAACGAACGGATGTTCCTTGTCACCTTTCTGGTGCTGAACACCGGGCGCACGGAACAGGAGCTGGAAAACAATGTTTTTCAGGCATTTTAGAAAAATTTTTGGCAACGTACAAAAACACCTCTTGCAGTACATCTTCTGCCAGATACGAATCGCCCATAATTTTGTAAGCGGTATGGTAGACCAGCCGTTTGTAGGTATTATATACATCTATAAATTGTTCTTCATTGCTTTGATCGTCAAGAACAGCTAAGTACAGGGAAAGCAACACAATCACCTCCAACGGATTCGCATGGATTGGATGTAGTGTACCATGAACCAGCGGAAATGTCGAATGTTTTCCGTTCTGAACGAAGAACAGCCAGCATCATGACCTCACTTACCGTTGAGGCCGTTGCCGGCTGTTCGTTTGGCTTGAGATGTCTCCATCAAAATTGCAGAGCGCAACTGTCTTGAAACTCTACCATATACAAATAGAAGCGTTTTGAAAAAACGCGCAGCCTGCATCGGCACGATGCAGAACAAATGGGGTTTGGGCACAGCCCAACAAGCATTTTTGCAAAGCAAAATAGCATTTGTATAGACGAATGCCCTGCTTGCCACAACAATGCGTCCTTTTTGTCCGCAGTTTGAAATTTTTAGATTGGAGAAAAACGCCATGCCAATCTTGGAATGGATCGGTAAAAATAAAGTCGTGAACCATCATCAGGAAGTTCCCTTCCGGGTGCTGGAGCGGCAATACAGTTTTGATGAGCAGGGGCAGCACACCGAGAACAACGACAGTGAGAACATGATCATCCACGGCGATAATCTTGAAGCACTGAAAGCCCTGTTGCCGCAGTATGAGGGCAAGGCTATATCGTTATCTTAACCCCCATTCTAATGAGTATCCTAAGTTCAGAGAATGCAGTAAGATTAAACTTTATAATTCATATTATGTTTCTTGCATTATTCGAGATAAGGAACTATAATGTACTTTGTGGAGGTGCGAAATGGACTATATGACATTAAAAGAGGCCGCCGAGAAGTGGGGCGTGACACCTCGTAGAGTAAATTATTATTGTGCCGGTGGGCGTATCTCCGGCGCTGTGAAGATGGCCGGTGTTTGGCTGATTCCCAAAACTGCAGAAAAGCCGATTGATGGCCGGACAAAACAAGGAAGGTGCAGAAAGCATGAAACGATATAAAATTATGATAATTGAAGATGATCCTGTGATACAGGGAGAATTGCAAACATTATTGAATGGAAATGGATATGCAACGATTGGCATAAAGGATTTTTCTGCTGTGATAGAACAGATTCAGGATGAAAAGCCACATCTGATTTTGTTGGACATTAAGTTACCCGGAGAGAATGGTTTTGCTTTATGCTCTAAAATTCGTACCTTTTCCGAAGTGCCGATCATCTTTGTGACAAGCTGCAACACGGATATGGACGAGCTGAATAGCATTATGTTGGGTGGAGACGCTTTTATCACGAAGCCCTATAACACAGCAATCCTACTTGCGAAAATTGCTTCTCTGCTGAAGAAAACCTATCCCGCACAACAACGGGAGAAGATCGTCTATGGAGATGCGGTGCTGCATCTGGAATCCAGCAGTTTGGACTATAATGGACGGAGCGTAGAACTTACTAAGAACGAATTGAAAATTCTCTATTATTTGTTCAAGAACGGTGGAAAAATCTGTTCTCGCGGAGATATGATTGAGTATTTGTGGGACAATCAGCTATATGTGGATGACAATGCTTTGAGCGTCAATATCAACCGCATCCGGGAAAAACTGGCGGGCATCGGTCTGACGGATTTTATCAAGACAAAGCACCGACAGGGGTACACGATATGAACAGCAGACGATATTGGAAAAACAGGCTACCATTTCTGCTGACGAACCTTGTTTGTATGGCTGCACTCACTGTATTTTTGCTGGTGTGCGGCAATTCGGTTTCCGCAGTAGTATTGATCCTGATTGTATGGGCATTGATTTTGCTGACGGGACTTGTCCTCACTTACTGGAAACGAAAGCGGCAGATGAAAAAACTTCTGGATATGGCGGAGCAGCTCTCCGAGAGATACCTCATTTCCGAAGTGATGGAGCTGCCGGAACAGGCCGAGGATCAGGTTTACTATCAGCTTTTGAAAATGGCTGGAAAATCCATGTTGGAACAGATTGGAGAAGTCGAGCGGGAACGCCTAGAGTACAAAGAATACATTGAGCAATGGATTCACGAAATCAAAACGCCCATTACTGCCATGAAACTCCTATGTGAAAACCACCGGACGGACTGGACAAAGGAACTTCTGCTGGAACTGGAAAAGACCAACCGCTTTACCGAACAAGCTCTTTATTACGCCCGCAGTGAGCATACAGAGAAAGATTATTCTGTCCGGGAAATGGCACTGTCCCAAGTGGTGCATCAGGCGATTGCAGATAATAAATATCTGCTGCTCCAAGGTGGTATGCGTCTGGAAGTGGAGGAAATACAGGACACGGTTTATTCAGATGAAAAGTGGGTGCGCTTTATTCTGAACCAGCTGATTGCCAATGCGGTCAAGTATCGTACGGAACAACCGGTTCTCCGCATTTCTACTCATAAACAGCAAGATCAGGTTGTTCTTGTCGTGGAGGACAATGGAATCGGGATTGCTGCGTCCGATCTGCCCCGTATCTTTGAAAAGGGATTTACCGGTCAGAATGGTCGTATGGTCCAGCAGTCCACAGGCATTGGCCTGTACCTATGCAAACGGCTCTGTGAAAAGCTGGGCATTGGCATTGCGGCAGAATCATCGGAACAAGGAACCGCCATTTCTCTGGCGTTTCACATCAACTGTCTGATCCATGAAGTGCAGGGCTGATTGCGGTCCTGCACTTCTTACATTTTTGTTAGAACTTTGTAAGAAAACTTGATACAAACGAAGCCGCTCTTATTTTACAATAGAGATCAGAGGTGATAACAATGAAAGAAATTTTGAAACTGGATCATATCCAAAAATATTACGGAAATGGCGGGAATGTTACAAAAGCAATTCAGGACATCAGCTTTTCCGTTCAAGAGGGAGAATTTGTAGGAATCATGGGAGCATCTGGTTCCGGCAAGACTACCCTGCTCAACTGTATTTCCACCATTGATACCGTCAGTGCGGGACATATCTATCTGGACGGAACCGATGTGACGGAAATCAACGAAAAACAGATTGCCCGGTTTCGTCGGGAGAATCTTGGATTTGTATTTCAGGATTTTAACCTGCTGGATACTCTGACAATCTCGGAAAACATTGCCTTGGCACTGACTATCAACAAGGTTCCTGCAGGTGAGATTGATGGGCGGGTGCGGGAAATGGCCGGAAAGCTGAATATCACGGATATTCTGGATAAATATCCCTATCAGGTGTCCGGCGGTCAAAAACAGCGGTGTGCCTGTGCCAGAGCTATTATCAACCAGCCAAAGTTGATTCTGGCGGACGAACCTACCGGCGCGTTAGATAGTCACTCGTCACAAGCCTTGCTCTCCACAATCCAGAGTATTAACGAAAGCCTTGACGCCACAATCCTGATGGTAACACACGACGCTTTTTCGGCAAGCTATGCCAATCGTATTCTCTTTTTAAGAGATGGTGCGATCTTCGCGGAAATTCTCAAAGGCAGTGATTCTCGTAGGGTTTTCTTTGAAAAAATCTTGGATGTCCTCACCATGATGGGAGGGGGTGTGAATGATGTACACTAAACTCATTTTCAAAAATGCAAAGCGGTCAGGAAAGGACTATTTGATTTATATTGTGACCATGACACTCTGTGTCACATTGTTCTATGCGTTTTTGTCTATCAGCAGCACCCATTATCATCCGACCATTGGTGCGGAATATAATATTTCCCTGCTGGCTGGAGGTATGAAACTGGCAATTTGCGGGATTAGTCTGCTTCTTTTGTTCCTGATCCACTATGTCAATCGTTTCATGCTGAGAAAAAAACAATCGGAGTTTGCAGTTGAGGCAACCCTGGGAATGGAGCAAAAAACCATAGGACTGCTCTTTTTTGGAGAGACTTTTTTCCTGCTCATATTCTCTGTGTCGGTGGGAATCCTTCTGGGGATGGTCGTTTCTCAGGTCATTACGGCTATGCTGCTTGCTTCTTTTGGGGAACCCTACGCTTTTTCTTGGTCTTTTTTTCCAGATACCGTGCTGCTGACCGTGGGCTTCTTTGTTGTTTGCCAGATTCTGGTTGGAGTCGGGAATGTCAGAATTCTCAATAAAAGTAGGATTATTGAGCTTATGACGGCAAACCGTCAGAATGAAAAACCGCTTCATAAAAGCCGATGGATGCCGATGATCTGTATTTTCTATGGCATTATGCTGCTGTGGATGCTGGAGGTAGGTGCTGTAAAATATCATTTTTACTACGATCCCAGACATCCACTTCCTGTAAAGCTCATGTATTGGGGGAATGTCCTTTTCCCTGCCGTGACGCTGCTTTGGGCAATTGCAGTTTCTTTTTTACACAGAAAAATAGGATTTTCCCCATATCTTTGCGGGCTTCTGGCTGGTGCTGTATTGACCGCTATCCCGATTTTTTCTATCGCAGAACTGGAAAAAGCCTACTTCCTTGGATTTGACGCCCCAACTCTGAATCAATATTTGCTGTTTGGGGTTGCGGATATTTTGTTTATCATTTCCGCAGTCATGTATTTATCGAATGCGGCGCTCCTATACTGGAAGGAGTCTAAAGTGTCCCGCAAATATCACAATACGAGTTTATTTCTGTTTGGACAGCTTTCCTCTAAGCTGGCTACCAATACGAAAACGATGACGATCATTTGTGTGACCCTGACTTTTTCTATCTGCTTGTTTGTCATTGCGCCAGTTTTGACAGGATGGAGTCTGGGCTATTTGGATAGTCGGGCAGTCTATGATATTCAAATTTCAAGCCGCTACAACAATGTTTATGAAGTGGAAAATCTTCCGGATACAGACTATGAGGAAATTACTGCGTTCATAGAACAAAACAATATAGAGATAAAGGACGATTTGACTTTTTCGGAATATCTTCCTCAAAAAAGCGACTTTTACCAGCGGGTAAAGTACGATTTTCCTCCCTTGGCGATTGCACTGAAGGATTATAACGCTGTTCGGAAAATGTTGGGATATGAACCTATTATTTTAAAAACGGATGAATTTGCTACCCACTGGCATAGTGCGGCAGAGGACAAGGATATTGAAAACTACATCGCTGAGCATACTTTACTGGAAACGGACGCAGGCACTCTGAAACTCAGTGAGAATGCAGTGTTTCAGGAACCTGTGGGGGAATCCATCTATAATCTATATACAGATGTGGTGTATATCATACCGGACGAGATAGCGCAAGTCTTGCTTCCGGTACAGAGCAACCGATTTGTGATGACCCAATATCCGCTTCCCTTCAAAACGGCAGAAATGCTGGAACAGCTTCTTGGGCGTTCTTATCCAGAAGATCCTGATAAAGACAATCTGGCAGGATACAGTACAACTGTCCGTACTACGGAAGTGAACCGTATAATCGCCCTTAACTTTATCCTAAAAGCGTCCTTGATCTATGGTGCAATTGTGCTGATGGTGATGTGTCTTACCGTGCTGGCTCTTCAGCAGCTCCTAGATGCAGAAAAAAACAACTACAGATTTTCGGTTCTGCGAAAAATGGGAGTGGAAGAGAAGGATCTGCATACTTTGGTTCTAAAACAGCTTGGTGTTTGGTTTGGGATGCCGATCACAGCGGCAATCGTTGTAGCAATGATTGTGATTGGCTATTTTCTTCAAAGTGTTTCTGCTGAAATCTCAGCTTATATTGGCTGCGGAGCCTTGATGCGGCAAATAGGTATCATTGTCGGGATTTTCGCTTTGCTGCTGAGCTGCTACTTTCTCAGTACATGGCTGCTGTTCCAGCGTTCGATTCGCAGCAACTCCGATAGCGTAAGGTGATGGGAGGAAGATATGTACTGGAAGTTAGCAATTCAAAATATCCGCAGAAGCCTGCGAGATTATATCATTTACTTTGTGACACTTACCTAAGATGGAGCAGTTATCGGCACGTCTGCTGTTAACGGCCGGCATCCTGCTGCTGATCGCAGGGGGATTTTCGCCATTCTCCAAGGATGGCTCTATACCGGCCTTCTCTGGGCGGGTGCGTTTGGATGCCTGATGGCAGCTCTGAACTTTCGGGATTCCAAAAATGACGGCGGCTAAAGTACACGGCATCGTAGTGCACGGTCAATGCGGAAATGCGAGCTACACCCGATTTTCCATATCGAGTGATATAGATTTGGCTTTGGGGGAGGATTGTCTATTGTATGCAAAAAATTGAAGTTGTTGTTCGCATCACGAAGGATCACTGCCCACCGCAAGAGCAGACGATTTTTGAATGGTTCGATTTGATGCGGAATCCCACAGACGCTCTGAGCCGTCCCGATCTGGAAATCAACTTGGAACACCACCGTGTTTTCAAACACGGAACGGAGGTGTACATGAGTCGTTATGAATACGGTGTTTTGAGTTTGATGGCACAGCATCCGGGCAAACTGTTTACAAAGGAGCAGATCTTTGAAGCAGTCTGGCATAAGGACAGCGAAAGCTATTTGAGAGCCGTCACCAGCACGATCGGTCGAATCCGCCAGAAAATAGAGGATGACAAAGATCACCCCCGTTATATTAAAACGGTTTCCAACATTGGATATCAATTTGTCCCATCATCGGAATTAGTGCGATCGAATCGCAATCTGTAATAAAAGCCATACCGTAAGATCCTAGTAGGATTCTTCGGTATGGCTTTATCGTTTTCTACGCTGTACGAAATCGGCATCCTTGCATAGATGACCAAGAATATTCTAAAATAGAGATGACTTAATTCAGGAGGTCAAACCATGCAAACATTTGAAGAAGTATTGACCCACTTCCATAGCTTTTTAGAGTCTGCGACCTATTTGGACGTTGTTCCATGCCGCTGGGGATATGTAAGGCTTTTTAATGAAGGCAATCCCATACGACGGCATTGCTTGCCACTTAGCGACAGCCCTTAAAATGGCGCAAAAAAACAGAGGTCCTTATTCTGGAACCTCCGTTTCTCTGGCTTTCTTAATGCCTTCGGCTGTGGCTTCTATCACGACAAGCTCTTTTTCATTCATGGAGTTTAGAAGTACATCAATATGCTTTCTGCAAGAGCTTGACCTTGCCCCTCCGTCCGCATGAATAAACTGGTCAACTGAAACGTCAAACATGGTAATGAGTTTAACAAAAAGGTCGAAGCTGGGATACTGACCTTTGTTCTCAATATTCATAATGGTACGGGAGTCACGGTCTACTAATTCCGCAACATAGGCTTGTGTCCAGCCCTTTTCTTCTCTGGCTCGTTTGAGAGCTGCCCCGAGGCCGTGAAAGTCAAACCTTCTTTCATCTTGGTTCATTCTCATATCACCCTATATCATTGTACATTTCTGGTCAGGTTATGAGAATGTAATCAAATTTGATGTAAGGTAGTATTTTGTTTCATTTCAAAAGTGGTTCTGCCTTGCTCTAATGCAACAGAGACGGTATAATTAAAATAATATGTGAGCTTTAATTCGGAAATCTGAGAAATGATAAGGAGATAATAGTATGGAAACTGGAACACACCCACATCTTCTGATTATTGAAGATGATGTGCTGCTCAATGATATGACGAAGCGGCTTTTGACCCAACATGGTTATTGCGTAACCTCTGCATATTCTGGAAGCGAGGCGCTTCTGTTGATTGAGAAAGGCACTTTTGACTTAATTTTACTTGATTTAATGCTGCCCGGCATACCGGGGGAAACAGTATTGGAAAAGATGAAAAGCACGATGGATATTCCGATTATCGGTGTGTCCGCTAAAACGGATATAGACAGCAAAGTGAACCTCATACGAAATGGTGCAGATGATTACATCACAAAGCCATTCGACAATCAAGAGCTGCTGGTGCGGATTGAAGCAGTGCTCCGGCGCTTTCAGAAGTCTACCACCCCCAACAATAGCAAAATACTTCGCTTTAAGGACTTGTCCCTTGATACAGAAGCTATGGAGGCTAAAATCAGGAATACCCCCATTACTTTGACACGGTATGAATACCTGATTTTGCAACTTCTGATGTCCTCGCCCTCAAAGGTATTCACAAAGAACAATATTTTTGAAAGCGTGTGGAATGAAAATTTTATCGGGGACGATAATGCAATCAATGTCCACATTGGAAATCTCCGCAAGAAGTTTGCCAAGGTCAATCCAGAGGAAAAGTATATTCAGACGGTTTGGGGCCTCGGTTTCAAAATGCAGGGCTAATCCTTAGAGAAATCTTATGAAGTTTGCACACCAGTCTGCTACAATAAGACAGCATGGAAAGGGGATGATTATTTTGGAGACTGCTTTGGAAACAGCCGGGTTGACCTATGTTTTCCCGGATGGAAACGGAATTAAAAATATCGCGTTTCAGGTAAAACGCGGAGAAATCTATGCACTGTATGGCGGCCATCACGCCGGGAAATCTGTACTGTTGCAAACCATTATAGGTACACTTAGAACTCAAGCTGGTACGCTCAAATTATTTGGCAATATAGACTATCAGAAGGAGCGCCGCCGGATTGGGTTTGTACCACAAAAGCCTGTGACAATCGGCTCTCTGTCACCTGCTGATATGCTGCGTTATTTTTCTTCCGTTTTTGGAACCACAGAAATCCATATTTTAGATATACTGCATTTGAACCTGAAAGAGAAAAAGGCGGTACGGCGATTGCCATTATCGACCCAGCGTTTAGTGAATTTGGCTGTTGCCCTTTTGGGAAATCCAGATATGATAATTTTGGACGATCCTTTTTCCGGGCTAGATAAGGGAGAATGTGAACACCTGCTTTCTGTTCTGAACTATCTGCATGAAATCAACCATACCACACTTTTAATCTCTGGACAGGATTATACGCTGCTTTCCCGGCTTGCATCCAAATATGGCGTAATGGCAGATGGAAAGCTGCTTTGTGAGCTTACGGCTGGGGAATTGAAAGAGAGCTGCCAGCGGTGCATAAAGATAAGAACTCCACAATTAGAACGGGCTATTACGATTTTAAGCCAGCAGTTCCCGGATTTTGAAGTGTTGGGTCATGACCTGATTAGAATTTTTCATTGTAATGAGCAATCCGGGGAAATCAATATGCTGCTGGTTCATTCCGGGATAGAGGTATCAGAAATCTGGCTTGCCGGTATGGAGCCGACCGACTATCTTTTGAAAATGACAGGAGGTGCAAAGAGTGATTCAGACGATGCAAAGTGAGTTGTTCCGTATCCGCAAAAGCCGCCTGTTTTGGGCCTGCCTCGTATTGGCTGCGTTTTTTGTCTTTGCGCTTGCCCTGACCTTTTATCACAATTCGGTAAATGGTATGCTTCCGGTTATATCACTGGTTTCGTTCACGGAGTTTCTGTTTTCAGATTACAGTCTGATTTTTCCATTGACGCTCTTTTTGTGCCTGTACTTTACAGAAGATTTTCATACCGGCACATACAGTATCACACTTTCTAAAGGTACAAGCAGAGTACACCTATTCTTTGGGAAACTGCTGGCCTCATGGGGTGGCGTTTTATTTTTTCTGTTTGTATGCTTTGGTGTTGCGTATTTGTCAATTCTGATGATGGGAGCATCCCGGTATGACATAAAGTATTCGTTTTCTGCAATCGGAGTCTTTCTTTTGTTTCAATGCCTGTGCTTTTTAGGTTACACTGCATTTCTCAATTTGTTAAGTTACCTGCTCCGGCATCGGATCATTGTTACGATTACCGCATTTTTTATGCTGGGGGTTTTGTATTTATATCTCACAAAGATAAGTACAGCACTGGATATGGATTATTCGCTCTACAAGTATTGGGTTGTAGGGCTATCTCATAGCTTGCAGATCAATACCTTTAGGGAGGATTTAATACCCATTTGTTTGACACTGGTAGTATATCTGTTTTTACCAACAGCCATTTCGCTCTCCCTGTTTCTAAGGTTGGACTTGCGCGATTTGGAAAGGCGGTGATGGCTACATGATGGTGTTATGTATCTTGCTTGCAATGCTTTCCCTGTTTTTGTCCCTGAAACTGATTTATCAGCGAAAGTTGGTTCAGAAAGTAAAAAAACAGATTGACTTTCTGATTGACCGTGATACGCAAACCGAAATTATGGTGGAAAAAACGGATAGGACAATACAGGATTTGGCTGCAAGTATCAATCATCTTCTGAAAAAATATCGTAGCATGGGGCAGGAAATTGAACGGAGCGATACACTGTTCCGAGATACCATTACCAGTCTTTCCCATGACTTGCGAACGCCGCTGGCAACAGCAAATGGCTATATCCAGCTCTTACAGGAACAGGATTTAACAGGGGAGCAAAAAGAATATGCAACGATTGCGGGAGAAAGAATTTCCGCTGTAAAGCTGCTTCTCGACCAACTGTTTGAATTTGTAAGGATTGAGGCCGACGAACTGAAATTGAATTGTAGAAATACGGATATACACAGTGTACTTCGGGATGTTGTCGCCTCATACTACGGCGATTTTGAACAGAAAAAATGTGTCCCCTATATCGTTATCCCAAATCCACCAGCTATCATTTGGGGCGATCCAGATGCCTTGACCCGGATTTTCTCAAATGTGGTTTATAATGCACTTGTTCACGGGGAGGGAAATTATCAAATCACCGCAGCGATAGAAGAAGCTCAAACGGTCATAACCATTAAAAATGCGTCGAGCAGTATTCAGCAAGAAGATATTCCTCATTTGTTTGACCGTTTTTACACCACCGACCAGTCACGAACAAAAAAGACAACCGGGCTGGGATTGGCAATCGCTCAAAGACTTGTGACCCGCATGGGCGGGCAAATTGTCGCTTCCTTGCAAAACGGTATCTTTGCAATTCAAGTCGTGTTTCCCATTGTCAATTCCTAAAGGGCTGCTTCGGCGGCTCTTTTTTCATCCTTAGACTTTCCTTAGAATTTTCTCAAACAAATCTTAAACCTCTTTGGTAAAGTATGAGCCATAGGAGGTATAAACAAATGGTTAAAGTAGCTTTAGTGGTTTCTATCATCGCTTTGGCGGTGTGCCTGCTCACGGCCTTGCATGGCGTATTGAGCGATGGACTAAAAGGACTAAAACAGAGATCAAAACCCATTGGTATTTCATTTTTGATTTATGCTGTGGCCTTTTTGCTTTTCATCTTTTTTCAATAACGGAGGTATTTCATGCTGCAAATCAAAAATGTAAATTTGAATGTTGGAAATACCGCATTGCTGTCCAACATCAACTTGACTTTAGAGCAAGGAAAAATCTATGGTGTACTGGGGCCAAACGGAGCCGGTAAAACAACACTGTTTAAGTCCATGCTGGGTCTGACTGCCTTTTCGGGAGAAATCCTCTCTGATGGACAGCCCGTTTCCAGTAGATGTTTTGGAAGTTTGATTGAATACCCGGCTTTTTACCCCCGGCTCACCGTAGAGGAAAATTTGAAGCTCCACGCACAATATTTAGGTCTGAAAAGACCAAACATCGAAGTGGCGCTCAAACAAGTGAACTTGCTGGATGCCCGAAAAAAGCTGTTCTCTCAACTTTCTTTGGGGATGCGCCAACGACTGGGAATTGCTCGCGCCTTTTTAGGCGATGTTCAATATTTACTGCTGGACGAACCTACCAACGGTCTTGATCCGATGGGGATAAAGGAAATCCGGCTGCTTCTGAAAGAACGCTTAAAATCTCCCCAACACTGTATTTTGGTATCAAGCCATAATCTGACGGAGATTGCTGCTATCACGGATGTTCTTATTTTCATTCGTGACGGAAAAATCATCAAGATTGTAGAAAACGACTATAACGAAAAGGAACTGGAAGCCCTGTATGAGGATATTATGACTTCCGGCCAGAGGGAGGAAGCATAATGGGAGTGTTGATTAAAAATGAGTTTTACAAGTTGAAGCGGGAATGGTTTATGGTATTTCTTCTGCTGTTGTCGCTTCTTCCCATCATTACCGGCGGAGCAGGAGCAATTTTCAACAGTAGCACAACATCACTTGCTGACCTGTTCTTCTTTATGAATAACCAGTTTTCCATGTTCTTCCCAATGGTGCTCTTCATTTTGATTGGTTCGCTGTTTTATCAGGAATACAAAAACAAAACTTACATCAACTGGATTACCTACGGGTTTTCAAAGAAGAAGCTCTTTCTATCGAAAGTTACTGTCAGCGTCGTTATCGGCATCTGTTTTGCGGCTGTCTTATTTATCGCATTTGGCCTATTGGTGGCGATACTCAATGGAGCTGGCAGGTTGACCGGCGGTATTTCCCTGTTCCTCAAGCTGGCAATCGGGTTTGGAATTGAAGCCGGTGTTGTCGTTTTTGTAACGACCTGTTTAGGGGCAATCGTTATCAATCTGAGCCGCAATATTATTGTAACAAGCGTTGTCGGAGTTATATATGGCTTTGTATCTTGCCTGTTCATCGGTTCAGAAAGAGGCTTTGTCATTCCGGGTAGCTTTGCATATCGTGTGTCTATGTTCTTCTCGGATAAATCCACTTACTATGAGGTGCCTATATCGGCCACCATTGGCGGATGTATTAGCATTGTATTTTGCTTTATTGTTCTGTTTCTGGTTGGATTGATTGTCTTTTCTCATAAGAAAAAAATAGAAAATTAACTGCCGGACGACGGCAAAAGAAAAAAAGCCGTCGTAACGGCTGGCATCCTGCTGCTGATCGCAGAAGTGATTTTTGCCATTCTCCAAGTATGGCTCTATACCGACCTTCTCTGGGCGGGTGCGTTTGGATGACTGATGGCAGCTCTGAACTTTCGGGATTCCAAAAACGACGGCGGCTAAAGCACACGGCATCGTAGTGCACGGTCAATGTGGAAATGCGAGCTACACCCGATTTTCCATATCGAGTGATATAGATTTGGCTTTGG
>ERZ1673753.2584-NODE-2584-length-13117-cov-5.751034_pt1 | contig 13117 bp, 7 predicted proteins | sample MGYA00580201_ERZ1673753 | MGnify/ENA primary metagenome ERZ1673753 (study PRJEB41218, sample SAMN15661747) | gut metagenome | host: Homo sapiens | place: Canada: London | collected 2015-08-20/2019-03-30 | study: EMG produced TPA metagenomics assembly of... | reverse complement strand
TTACGCGTATTATCTCAATCTGTTCTTTGCCGTACTCATAGACAGCCACACCCTGTTTCGCATTTAAAAAGAGTGACTCCAGCTGGGAGGCCGGCGTCCACAGGCTATCTATGTCAACTAAGCGTTCTGTCTCTTTCTTTCTCTCCGCATGCGGTCTGTCAAACTGCAGTTTTTCGTATTCTTCCACAGGCATCGGTTTTGCAAAATAATATCCCTGTACATATTCACAGCCAATACTCCGCAAAAATTCCACCTGTTCGATCCGTTCCACGCCTTCCGCAACAACCGGCATATTCAGCCATTTTGCCATACGGATCACTGCCGCCATGATATTTTCTCCGCGTCCTTCCCTGTCATCACCGGCAAAAAACTTCATGTCCATCTTTAAAACATCAACCACAATATCCTTTAAAACATTTAAAGAAGAATAACCACTTCCAAAATCGTCCATCAGAATGTAAAATCCCTCTTCGCGCAAACGCTGCATCATATCCTGCACTGCTTTGGGATTTGTATTGTATGCACTCTCTGTCAGTTCTACCTGAAACAGTCTGCGTGGAATCCGGTAACTGTCCACCAGATTGCAGATCACATTCACGATATCTTTGTTGTAAAGGCTGACCCTCGAAAGATTGACGGATATCGGAAGCGGATTCTTTCCTTCATCCATCCACTTTCTAAGCTGGATGCAGGTCTGCTCCCACACATAATAATCCAGCTTTGTGATAAATCCATTCCGTTCAAATACTGGTATAAACTCTCCCGGTGAAATCATTCCCCGTTCCGGATGTTTCCAGCGAACCAGCGCCTCCGCTCCTGCGATCTGATTATCGCTGAGCCCGTATTTGGGCTGATAGAATACAACAAATTCATGATTTTCCAGTGCACTTTTCATGCTGTTTACGATCCGCTGTTCCTTCTCGATCTCCTGGCTCATCTGCCGTGTATAAAATGCATAGTTACGGATATAATTGCCTTTGCAGTGCTTTGCCGCAAGGTTGGCACGATCGTACATGTGATCCGGTGTTATTTTCTTTCCAGCGATCAGGTAAACACCAAATATCGGTACGATATCAAAATCAAGCGGGTATCTGCTTAAGATATCACGCATTTTATCAAAACTTTCGACCAGTTCTTTTGTATTTTCATAGGATACGCAGAAGCAGAATATATCCGCATCCATCCTGCCAAAGGTAACGTCACTGCGGTTTCTGACTGCACATATCAAAAGGTCTGCAATATATTTCAGCAGCATGTCCCCTGCACTCATTCCAAAGAAAGAATTGATCAGCTGGAACTTTTCAATATCCATCCGCACAAAAGCAAAATGCCGGTCCGGATATCGCTCTAACATAGAAGATGTCGCCTGAAACATATGGGTCTTATTATAGATGCCGGTAAGGATATCATATTCTGCACGGTACTTTAATGCTTTGCTAATATTCTGACTGCTGCTGCCAGTCACATTCTTCAGCCGGAACCGGACAACATCCGCATCATAAGGTTTCCGGATAAAATCCCATGCTCCCATGCCCAGGCATTTAATCTCTGTCTCAATATCAACCTCCATCGTAAGTACAATGACAGGTATCGCCTGATACATCTGCGCTTTATGATACCGTTCCAGAAAATAATACCCGTCATACTCCGGCATAACGATATCTAAAAGTACCGCCGTTATCTCCGTGCTTCGTTCATAAAGAATCTCAAATGCTTCCTTGCCATTTTCTGCCTCTATCACCTCGTACGTACCGCTCAAAATTCTTTTCATCATGACACGTTCGACCTGTTTATCATCTACGACTAATACCTTGCTCTTTTCAGACATATTCTCACCTATCCGCCCCCCAAAAAATCCCATAAAAAAACCTGACTTTATCATAGCAAAGTCAGAGTTTCTTTTCAATAGTCATCATTTAACCTTCTGCAAAAAAAAGGTCTATTTTTCCACAAAGGCAGATATCTGTCGAAGATGCGCCAACCTGAATTTCATACGTTCCATTTACCGGAACCGGCATCTTTTTGTCTGTGTCATAACGGGAAAAATCTCTTTCCTCCAAAATAACACAGATCCTCTTTGTTTCCCCGGCATCAAGCCTGACTTTTTCAAACGCTTTCAGTTCATGAACCGGTCTGTCTTTTTTCTGTTCCGGTGCCACATAAATCTGAATGGTCTCTTTCCCTGCACATTTTCCTGTATTGGTTACCGAACAGGAAACTTTCACGGTCTGTCTGCCATTTTCCTGCTGCCGTATAATTTCAAGATCATTATAGGTAAATGCCGTATAGGAAAGTCCATGACCAAACGGGAACAGGACATCTGTTTTTTTTGTGTCATAATAACGGTAACCGACCATCACACCTTCCCTGTACTCCACACGGTCTTTCTTTCCAAATGTTCCGATCGTATGTGCCGGGCACTGTGACGCATCACGGATAAATGTTTCTGCCAGCTTTCCGGATGGATTTACTTTTCCAGACAAGATCTCTGCCAGGGCTGTTCCCCCTTCCATACCGGCATAGTAGCTCCAGAGGATTGCTTTTGCCTTTTCTGCCCACGGCATCTCAACCGGTGCACCTGCATACATGCAGACCACCGTATCCGGCACGGCCTTTAGCAGAGCATCGATTACTTCATCCTGCCCGTATGGCAGTTTCATGTTCACACGGTCAAGTCCCTCCACATCAAAATCGTGGTTCAGTCCGCCCACAAAAATAACAATGTCACTGGATTCTGCCAGTGCAACTGCTTCCGCTAAGGCTTCCTGCTGTTTTTCATCCAGTGCTCTTCCACTTACAGTGCTTTCCTTTTCGGTATCCTCTGCAGTCTCCGTGCTCGCCGCCTGCCAGTTGATCTCAGATGCCTCTTTCTTATCCGGAATCACATAGCCCGGTGCGTAAGAAACTTTCACATTTCCACCAAGTAACTTTTTGATTCCCATAAGCGGTGATATCTCATACAGTGCCTTGATTTCTGCACTTCCTCCCCCGTTCGAATGGATTGCAGCGGCATTTGCGCCGATCACGGCAACCTTACAGCCGGATTCTGCCTGAAGCGGCAATACCTGATCTTCATTTTTCAGTAAAATCATGGACTCGCGCGCCACATCGAGCACTGCCCTGCGGTGTTCCTCCGTATTGTATGCGCCTGTCTTACGATGTTTTCTCTCCGGTCCGATCATTTTTAAACGCAGCATCATGCGGAGGATATTGCGCACTTTCTCATCCACCAGCGATTCTTCGATTTCTCCATCCTTCACTGCTTTTAACAGAGGATCTGCCATGTACTGTTCGTCGAACTGATACTTGACATCCATCTCAAGATCCAGCCCGGACTCTGCCGCCAGTTTCGTATCATGCACAGCACCCCAGTCGGAGATTACCACACCGTCAAATGCCCAGTCTTTCCGCAGTTTTTCATTGAGCAGGGATTTACTCATACAGCAGTGCTCACCGTTTAACAGATTATAGGCTCCCATCAGCGCAAGGGTGTGTCCCTTTTCTACCGCCGCTTGAAATCCAGGAAAATAAATTTCTTCCAGTGCTGTCTCATCGATGATTGTATCCACCCAGAGTCTTTCGGTTTCCTGTGAGTTTGCCGCAAAATGCTTCACGCATGCCGCAACATCGTTTTCCTGGATTCCCTCGATCATCGGTACAACCAGTTCTTCGATGAGTCCCGGATCTTCGCTCATATATTCAAAATTCCTGCCACAGAGCGGACTCCGCTTGATGTTGATGCCCGGAGCTAAGATCACATCTTTGCCCCTGCCTCTTGCCTCCTCGCCCAGCACTTCTCCGGCTTTCTTTGCCAGCGCACGGTTCCAGGTGGATGCAATGGCGCTGTTGCACGGAAGATAAGTCACATAATCTTCCGTCGTCCCGACATTCCGCCATTCATTGTCCGCAAATTCTGCGCGCACTCCCATCGGTCCATCCGACATATAGAGCGGTGGGATGGAAAGCCGCTCCACTCCTTCGGTGCGGAATAACCTCGCACCGTGGATCATGCCGATCTTTTCTTCTAAAGTCAGTTCATTTAAAATCTGTTCAATATATGTTTCCTGCATTAAAATACAACCTCTGCCTTGCCGTTACCGTCAAATGCTACGATGACATTTTCCCCATCCTGTGTATAGAATGCACCGGTTACCTGCTTTGGAGTGCCAACGTTCATCAATGCCACTTTGGATGCCTTATTACTCTCTACCGCGATCTGATAAGAAGATCCGTTCTTTACAACATTTGCAGATGCTTCTTTTTCATTTTCCGTTCCATATACGACAGTTTCTGCCTTGATGCCATCTTTTAATGCATATGCACGGAATGTCACACCATCTGCATAGTCATAAACTGCATTATCATTTCTTGCTCCCATAGCCACAATACTGCCCTCTTTGACATAAAGAGGAATACTTAAGTAACCATGTTTCTCTTTGTACCACTTACCTCCCTCTTTGACTTCTCCGGTCAGTAAGGATGTCCATGTTCCCTCCGGCAGGTAATATTCTGCGATACTGTCCTCGCGGAAGATCGGTGCAACGAGCAGGGAATCACCTAACATGTACTGTGTTGCTAAATATGCACAGTTTTTATCTTCGGTAAATTCAAGTACCATGCTGCGCATCATAGGAATACCTGTTTTGGACGTCTCGATCGCATTGCGGTACAGATATGGCATCAAAGATGCCTTAAGCTGTGCAAAGCAGCGTACCACATCCACTGCTTCTTCATCATATGCCCACGGCACACGGTAAGAAGTAGATCCGTGCAGTCTTGAATGGGAAGAAAGCAGTCCGAATGCACACCATCTCTTATAGACATCCGGTGTGGAGGTACTCTCAAATCCCCCGATATCATGGCTCCAGTATCCAAAACCGGAACTTGTCAGTGACAGGCCTCCGCGAAGGCTCTCCTCCATGGATTCATAATCAGACCAGCAGTCACCGCCCCAGTGAACCGGGAACTTCTGTCCGCCTGCAGTTGCAGAACGTGCAAAAAGAACAGCCTCTTTTTCACCTTTTTTCTTCTTTAATACGTTAAATACCACCTTATTGTAAAGGTATGTATAGTAGTTGTGCATCTTGACCGGATCAGAACCGTCGTAATATACCGCATCCGTCGGGATTCTCTCACCAAAATCTGTTTTGAAGCAGTCAACACCCATATCGAGCAGTGCCTCTAACTTTTTGCTGTACCACTCGCAGGCTGCAGGGTTGGTAAAGTCCACAATGGCAAGTCCCGGCTGCCACATATCCCACTGCCATACATCGCCATTTGGACGTTTTAAGAAGTAACCGCCCTCGACACCCTCTTTGAACATGGAGGACTCCTGTCCCACATAGCTGTTGATCCAGACACAGATCTTTAATCCTTTTGCTTTCAGACGTTTTAACATGCCCTCCGGGTCCGGGAATACTCTTGAATCCCAGGTAAAATCACACCAGTTGAAATCTTTCATCCAGAAGCAGTCAAAATGGAATACGGATAACGGGATCTTGCGGTCAAACATTCCATCGACAAAACTGTTGACTGTCTTTTCATCATAGTTTGTCGTAAAGGATGTGGACAGCCAGAGACCGAATGTCCACGGTGCCGGAAGTGACGGTTTTCCGGTAATGTCTGTATAGCGCATCAGCACTTCTTTCATCGTCGGCCCGTTGATCAGGAAATAGTCAAGGTTTTCACCCGGTACGGAAAATTCAACCTTGGTTACCATCTCTGTTGCAACTTCAAAGGACACGCGCTCCGGATGGTTTACAAACACACCGTATCCTTTATTGGAAATATAAAACGGGATATTTTTATAAGACTGCTCTGTGGAAGTACCGCCGTCCTCGTTCCAGATATCCACGCTCTGTCCATTTTTTACAAACGCAGAAAAACGCTCGCCAAGTCCATAGATCAGCTCGCCAACGGAAAGTGATAACTGCTCTCTCATATAAGCATCTTCCGGTCCTTTATCATAGGCAAAACCTTTCCAGTCGGTCTTCATGTATGCAAGATCTCTCCATCCGCTTGCAGTGATTTTCTCCTCACCGCGGTAAAATGTGAGTGCTCCGTTCTCTTTCTGCACTTCCAGACGCAGTGTACCGCTTGAAATGACCAGTTTGTCCTCCGTATCTTCTGCCTTTAAATGTCCGCTCTCCGCAGGTGCGATCTCAAATGACGGTGCCTTTTTCTGCACGCCCATGTGATGATAAGTCTGAACCCTAAGCACTTCCTCATACGGTGCTGAAATCACGATCGTGAGGTTGATTCCGCCAAGGGTATCGCCGCGCTGTGTGATCTTGCTTGTCGGCGCACAGATCGTCACCTGATCTTTCTCGATTTTTGAAAAATATACTTCTGCCGGAGAAAAGCACTCGCAGCGCTCTTTCTGCAGCCAGCATCCATTACTGAATTTCATATGATAATCCTCCCTGTTTTCCGAAGGAAAATGCGACTGCTATCAGGAGCAGAGGATTTTCCTCCCTGTAATTATCTCATTTTGTCTCATCTTACTATACCCACCCTGCAAAAAATACCCTCTAAATTGTACATAAAACACTCGATAAATTTGACAAACAAAACGTTCGCATTTATACTTACGTTTAGTACTTTTATCATTGGAACAGGAAGGTTATTTTTATGTATCGCGTTTTAATTGCAGATGATGAATCCATTATCCGGGAAGGTATCAAATGTCTGTTCGACTGGGAATCTCTCGGCTATACGATCGCCGGAGAAGCTGCAAACGGTGAGACGGCCTATCAGCAGATTTTTGCCTTACAGCCGGATATCGTTCTCTTAGACATCCGCATGCCGGGAATGTCAGGGCTTGACGTTATCCGGGAGGCAAGAGCACAGGGTTTTACCGGAAAAGTCATTATCTTAAGCGGTTACTCTGATTTCAAATATGCGCAGGAAGCCATCCGTTACGGAGTGCAGTATTATCTGACAAAGCCGATCGACGAGGATGAACTTGAGGAGATTCTTCGTTCGATCAAAGAAAACTTAGACAAGGCTGCTGCAACTGCAAATACCCGGGAACATTACCGTGAAAAGGCAAGAGAGACCATCATCCGCGATCTTTTAACGAATGATATCGATCTTTCCCACATAAATACAACAGATCTCCATCTGACAGCAGACACCTATCAGGTTGTGATCTATGAGAAATACAGTCACAATACTGCAGATGCCTCCTATCGTTTTTCGGATCTTCTGCGCGTGACGAATCAGGATAATAACTCCTACGATAACATTACGCTGCAGTATCATGAGGTTATTTTGCTGAAAGGCACTTTTGCCATTCAAAAGTTTAACGATTTTCTGGAGCGTTACCAGAGAGAACGGCGTCCACAGGAGAATTCTCCTCTTGACAGTCTCTTTATTACATATGGTGCGCGCGTGTCAGACCTGTCGGAAGTCTATATTTCCTATATTCAGGCGAAACAGCTCTTAGAACGCCGTTTCTTCTGCGAGCAGGAACAGCACACGATCGGTTATGCCGAACTGCCGGACCCGGACAGTTTAAAATCCATCTTAAACGACGCTTTTTTAAACCGTTACGCTACCAGCCTGTTTGAATATCTTCAGGCATTCAACCGCAATATGTTAGCGGAGACTTTGACACAGCTTACCAATGAACTTTACCATGCTGCAGATTCGATTGATTCCATACGGCTTTTCCTGACAGACCTTTATCTGCAGATCAAGGAACAGGCAAACCGGCTTTACAATGGTGCAAATATCCCGTTTCCGAGCAATGCGGATATCATCCGTCTGATCGAAGAAAAATATTATCTCTACGAGATCATCCTGTACTTCACGGAACAGTTTGAGATGATCATGTCCTCGATTGGTAACTCTTCCCGTGAAAGCGTGCTGGATGATATTCTGCACTACATCAACCACAACTATGCAAGCAATATCACATTAGAAAATATTGCACCGCTGTTTGGTTACAACAGCTCCTATCTCGGAAAGATTTTCCGCAAAAAGATGGGTGAAAACTTCAACTCATACGTCGACCATGTCCGCATCAAACACTCGATGGAACTTCTCTGTTCCTCAGAGTTAAAAGTTTATGCGATTGCAGAAAAAGTCGGTTACCGGAATGTCGATTATTTCCATATCAAATTCAAAAAATATGTTGGAAAAAGTCCGGCAGAATACCGGAAAGAACATAAAAATGAATAAATTTTCATAAAAACTGCCGCCCTATGGGTGAATAGATGTCCCCCTTTCTCTGTAAGTTCAGAAAAAGGGGGGCATATCACCGTGAGGCGGCAGTTTTTATTTTTAAGATCCGAGTGTCAAACGCTGGCTTTAAGTTTTTCGATTGGCAAATGGCACCGCATTGCCTGTCATTTTAAGAAATCATACTGTGACATATAAAGTTTATAATACTCACCCTTCTGTTCCATCAGTTCGTCATGATTTCCACGCTCTAAAATATCGCCTTTATCCACATATAAGATGCAGTCTGCATTTTTGATCGTAGAAAGTCTGTGTGCAATGATAAAAGAAGTCCGTCCCTTCAAAAGTTCGTTCAATCCTTTCTGCAAAAGCAGTTCCGTCTCTGTATCAATGCTCGAAGTCGCCTCATCTAAGATCAGGATCTTCGGATCTGCAAGCAGTGCCCTTGCAAAGGAAATAAGCTGTCGCTGACCGGCAGAAAGCCTGCTTCCTCTTTCATTCACTTCTGTCTCATAACCGTTTTCCATCTCCATGATAAAATCATGTGCACAGACTGTTTTTGCTGCCCGGATCACTTCCTCATCCGTTGCACTGCGGTTGCCATAGCGGATATTATCCATGATCGTCCCCGCAAAAATAAAGCTGTCCTGCATCATGATTCCCATCTGGGTGCGCAGTGAATGAAGTGTCACCTTCGAGATATCAATGCCATCGATCGTGATTTTCCCGGAATCCACATTGTAAAAACGGCTGATGAGATTTACGATCGTGGATTTTCCTGCCCCGGTCGGGCCGACGATCGCATACGTTTCACCCGGTTTTGCCGTAAAATTGATATCCTCCAAAATCTTCTGCCCCGGCTCATAACCAAAGGACACATGGGAAAACTTCACTTCTCCTGCCACCTCCGGCATCGGGATTGCATCCGGCTCATCCCTGACACCCACCGGCTCATCGATCGTCTCAAAAATCCTCTCAAGATAAGAGATTGCTGTCAAAAGAGAATTGTAAAATCCGGCAAGTGTGTTGATTGGTGCCCAGAAACGCCCAATGTACGCGGTAAATGCGATCAGAACACCGACGGTCAGTGTCATATCCGGTGCTAAAATCCAACGGACACCCAGCACATAGATCAGTGCCGTCGTAAATGTCGAAATAATATCCACGCTCGGTCCCATCGTAAAGTTAAACATTACTGCACGCATCCAGGATTTCCGGTAATTTTTACTTAGGTTATTAAAGATTCCGGTATTCTCATTTTCCCTTACAAAAGACTGCGTCACACGGATTCCATTGATACTCTCCGCAATGTACGCATTTAAGTTTGACTGTTTGTTGCTCTGGATCTGCCATGCCCTGCGCTGTTTTTTCTTGATTAAGATAATCACAAATGCAAGAACCGGCAGTCCGCACAGACAGATCAGCGTCAGCCGGACATCGAGTGCAAACATGAACATCAGGATAAAGATCAGGTTGCACAGATCTGTGAATGTGTTGACAATACCATTGCTCAAAAGATCACTTAGGCTGTTCACATAATTGACCACACGCACCTGAATTTTTCCATGTGGTCTGTCATCATAATAGGAAAACGGAAGTTCCTGCAGATGACAGAAAATATCATAGCGGATGTCATGTACGATATCCTGCCCGATCACACTCATGGTCTTGATCTTGATCCGCAGGGAAAGACCCGAATAAAGTGCGATCAGCAATGTCGCAATACTGTAAAATGTGATCGATTTCATATCTTTTTCCGGGATGCTGTGATCCATCACATTCTGGAAAAAGATCGGAATCGCCATGGTAAGTGCCGAGGAAGAAAGCATCAGAAGAATAACGCCTGCCATCTTCTTTTTGTAGGGAGCAATGTAACCTGCAAGACGTTTAAGCTGGTTTACATCAAAACTGTCCTCTAATATCTCATCCATATCATATCTGTTTCTTGCCATCTTATTTCTCCCCCTTTCCATTTAAAATTTCCTGTGGGATTTCGCCATACTGGTTATGGAAAGCCGTCGCGTAATAACCTCCCGCCTCCACTAACTGCTCATGTGTTCCCTGTTCAATGATGCGTCCGTTATCCATGACAAGGATCAGATCTGCATCTCTAATGGAAGAAATGCGGTACGCAATGACAAAGATCGTGCACTTGTTATCTAATTTCTTCAACTGGCTCTGGATATAACTCTCCGTCTCCATATCGACCGCCGATGTCGTATCGTCAAGAATCAGAATCGACGGATCTTTCAGCAGTGCCCTCGCAAGGGAGATACGCTGTTTCTGTCCGCCGGAAAGTCCGACACCGCGCTCACCCACAATCGTATCATATCCATCCGGAAGTGCCTGGATAAAATGATTGGCATCCGCCATGATCGCAGCCTGTTTGACTTCTTCGAACGAACAATTCGGCCTTCCGTATGCGATATTTCCTTCGATCGTATCCGAAAAAAGGAACACATCCTGCATCGCCATGCCGATATTGTCACGCAGGTTATAAAGATCCATGTCGCGGACATTCACACCATCCACAAGCACTTCACCGGAAGTCGTATCATAAAACCGGCAGAGCAGATTCATGATCGTTGATTTTCCAGCTCCGGTAGAACCAATGATGCCGACGGTCTGCCCCGGTTTTACCTTAAAATTGACATCCATGACAATATCTTCGTCATCCGCACGGTAAGATACATTTTTAAACTCGATCTCACCTTTCAGATGTTTCTTCACTACTCCAGATACCGGTGTTTTTACATGCGGCTCTTCACTGTAAGTCGCATAGATTTTCTCCACGGACGTTGTAAAGTTACTGATATCGTTGACCAGCCATCCTGCCTGGCGCAGCGGGTTGTTTAACATCCACAGATAACCGTTCACCGTCACGAGCTGTCCTAACGTGATCTCTCCCTGAATGACCATATAGCCGCCGTAGAGGATCAGGATGATCGTCAGTGCATAGGAAAGCACCTCAAATATCGGCACATATTTCATCCAGATCTTTGACGCATCGATCTGCGCCGCACGGAATTTATCATTTTCCTTATTGAATTTTTCAATCTCAAAATCTTCTTTTGCAAACGCTTTTACCACGCGGTTTCCACTGACATTTTCCTGCACAAACGCATTGAGTGATGAAAAACAGTCACGGTTGCGTTTGAATGCCGGGCGTACTTCCTTCGTCTGACGGCAGGTCGCAAATGCTGTAAACGGCAGCACCACAAGCATGGCAAGCGCAAGTTTTGTGTTGACCGTAAAGATCATAAGCAGTGCAAACACGAACATCAGCACACTCTGGTAAACCATATAGACCACATATGCCACAAAGTGACGGATTGCATCCATATCTCCGGTCTGGCGGCTCATCAGATCTCCGGTACGTTTCTTATTGTAAAATGCAAAATCTTCCTCTAATAATTTCCGGTAGACTTTGTCTCTCATATCGTACAAAACGCCCTGCGACGCCGTCTCAAATGCGACCTGAAACAGAAAACGCAAGACTCCCATCACGATCGTGACTCCGATCAGACATCCGATAAACGACATCAGTCTGTCATATTTTCCACCGCTTATGACCTGATCTACGATCTGCCCGGATATGTACGGATTGACCACCGAAAGCACTGATACCGCTGTGGTCAGTAAAATACCAATTATCATCAGTCCCCGGTACTTTTTCAGAAATGAAAAGAACCATTTCATTGGTGTCATAATAACCCTCCTACTCCCTTTTTGTTTTTCTTTCGGATTTTCAGTATAGTACTTCTGGGGTAAAAAGGAATGTACTATCTTGCACCGTTCATGTTATTTTTTGCACCGGAAGGGATGGTTTCTGGTGGAGAATATGTTATACTGTGATGTGGATAAAAAAATTGTATTTAGACTTTGAAACACTTTTTATGATCCACATCGCATTGTATTTTAAATATAGACAATATGTTTTTATCGACGATAAAATGAAGAAATGGAGACCTTACTATGTGCTGTGACAACCGGGAACAACTGCTTGACCAACTGAATCCAACTTTTCTATTTACCTGGAAAGGCACACGTTTGAAAGATGAAGCACGCTATCACAGCCACGATTTTATCGAGATGGCATTTATTTTGTCCGGCCACGGCAAATACAAGATTGCGGACAGGCTCTATGATGTGTCCGAAGGAGATATCATTATTTTAAATCCGGGGCAGAAGCATCAGGCACTCTGCACGGATCCTGCCAATCCGACCATGGAGTTTTTTGTCGGTTTATGTGATGTCCGTTTTCCGGATTTCCCGGAAAATTATCTGCCGCTGCATTTAAAAGATCTGACATCCGATCCAGCCACACAGTCTCCTATTTTACATACCTCCGGCGAACTGCGCCAGAAGCTGTTTAAGATCTGCACAGCCATGAGCGTAGAAAATGACGTCTGCCGCAGCGGACGTTATATCATGTTGAAAAGTTATCTGATGCAGATGCTGATCCTGCTGCTGCGGGAACAGAGTGAACCGGTAAAAATCAATACCGGCTGCTCTTTTGAATCTACCAGCAAAAAATATGTAGTTGACCAGATCGTAAATTATTTTGAGGATCATTACAGTGAAAAGATTTCTTTAGATCAGATTGCAGAAAATATGTACTTAAGTCCTTTTTATATCTCACGTATTTTTAAAAGTGAGACAGGCGATACACCGATCCGCCACCTGATCAATATCCGCCTTGAAAAAGCAAAAGAATTGTTGGAAAACGGCTTTGACGGCAGCATCCAGGAAGTTGCAGCCGAAGTCGGCTATGATGATGTCTATCATTTCAGCAAGCTGTTTAAAAAACGATTCGGAATGCCGCCGTCAAAGATCCGTAAATTATTATGATTCATTTAAAAATTTTTCCAGAAATCTTTCGAGCCTGCGAATTCCAGTTCCTTGCCATTCTGGAATCTTTTACTGATAATGC
>ERZ1673753.2581-NODE-2581-length-13119-cov-3.396127_pt1 | contig 13119 bp, 9 predicted proteins | sample MGYA00580201_ERZ1673753 | MGnify/ENA primary metagenome ERZ1673753 (study PRJEB41218, sample SAMN15661747) | gut metagenome | host: Homo sapiens | place: Canada: London | collected 2015-08-20/2019-03-30 | study: EMG produced TPA metagenomics assembly of... | reverse complement strand
TTTGCTGCTGCTGATGTATCAGAGCAGATTTCAACTGCAAGTAAAGAGGCATCCGGTACCGGTAATATGAAATTTATGCTAAATGGTGCACCGACCCTCGGAACAATGGATGGTGCCAATGTCGAAATCGTAGAAGAAGTGGGCGAGGAAAATGCTTTCATCTTCGGTCTTTCCTCACAGGAAGTAATTGATTTCGAGCATAATAACCAGTATGATCCGAAAGAAATTTATAACATGGATTCCGATATCCGTGCCGTGCTTACCCAGTTGATTGATGGAACATATTCCCCTGAAAATCTTGATTTGTTCCGCGAGATTTACAATTCTCTGCTTGAGACAAACGGCTATGAGCGTGCGGACCAGTACTTTATTTTGAAAGACTTCCGTTCTTATGAGGCGGCACAAAAGAAAGTAGAAGAAGCATACCGCGATGAGGAGCGATGGGCGAAGATGGCAATGCTCCAGACTGCTAAATGCGGTAAATTCTCTTCCGACCGCACCATCGAAGAATATGCGAAAGAGATTTGGCATTTGGAGAAAGTTACTTTGTAATAAAATTGAATAAATTATTTTAAAATCGAACATACTATCATCAAACAATTTTTGTGAGGTGATAGTATGTTTTTTAAACAAAAAGGATTCTATATATCATTAGCCTGTGGCATTGCTGCAATTGGCGCCTTTGCGGCGTTATGCATCAATATGAACCGCAGTGAACAAAAGGAGCCGGTGGCTTCGGCGAGTAATCCCCCGCAGGCGACCGCGGCGGCAACACCGGAGACGAAAGAAGCGTCCAGCAATCATGCAAATTCCGAGGTAAAAGAAAAGAAAACAAAAAAACGTAAGAAAAAATCTGTACAGACCAATGCAAAACCTGCGAAAAAGCAATTATCGTTTAATCAGGAAGAGGGCCTTTCCTGGCCAATAAAAGGCGATGTGCTGATGGAGTACAGCGCAGACAAAGTGGTATATTTTAAGACACTGGCACAGTACCGCACAAATCCGGCACTTCTTATAGAAGCCAAAGAAGGAATGGATGTAAAAGCGAGTGCGGATGGTATCGTGGAATCGGTGGAAACTTCTGAAGAAACCGGTCGTACGGTTTCGATATCAATTGGTGATGGTTTTACAGTTGTTTATGGACAGTTAAAAGATGTTTCTGTAAGTAAAGGTGATATGGTTTCGGAAGGACAGGTCCTCGGGAAAATTGCAGAGCCGACAAAGTATTATAAAGAAGAAGGAACAAACCTTTATTTTCAAGTGAAGGAGAATAAAACCACGGTAAATCCGATGTTGCTGCTTAAATAAGTGTGCCGAATATATCAAAAACAATACGTTTATCATCATGGCAGGGAACTTCTTTTTGTGTTATTATAAACAAAATATAAAAACTATATAATGTAAAGGAGGAACTGCCATGAAACAATGGAAACGAGTTAGTGGAGTTGTTTTATCGGGGATTTTAGCTTTGTCAATGACACTTGGCGGGATGACAGTGCCGGATGCAGGGGCAAAAGCGAAAAAAGCAAAATTAAAGACAAAAAAGATTAGTGTTACGGTAGGAAAGAAGAAAACAATTAAAATTGCAAACAAGAAAAAATCCTGCAAGTACACATTTAAGAGTAACAAGAAAAAGGTTGCCAAAGTATCGAAAAAGGGTGTTGTGACCGGTCAGAAGAAGGGGACAGCCAAGATTACGGTAAAAGAAGTTAAAAAGAACGGAAAAACGAGAAAACTTGGAACTGTTAAGGTAACAGTGACGAGGAAAAAAGGACCGGATAAAAACGTAGTAAATACGACAAAACCTACGGCAAAGGCTACAGCGAAAGCAACAGAAAAGCCAAATCCGGCAAAAGCAACACCGACACCTGTTGTAAAAGGCACATCGGTAAAAGTGTATACGGACGAAATTAAGGATTCTAATTTGGTTGCAGAGGCAGACGGATTTGGACATATGCCGACACCGGAACCGACAAAATCAGCAGATGCTACACCGGAACCAACACCGGCAGTGCTTGTTAATGCGGACATGGAAAAGGGCGAATATGAGCCAATCGCTTCTCGTGGTTCAGCTTCTATTTCAGTCGTTGATGATGGAGCAAATAACACAAAGAAAAGTGCTAAAGTAACAGGACGTACAGCAGACTGGCATGGTGCTTCAATTGATGTTTCTTCTTTGGTTGAAACAGACAATGAATATGCGATTTCTTTTTATGCAAAGCAGGAAACAGGAGAGGATCAGAAACTGGATCTTTCCATGCAGTATGTTGGGGATGATGAGTCCACTCATTACGATTCAATTACGTCCGTTGAACTTTCGGATTCTACATGGACAAAATGTGAGGCAACTATGAAGGTGCCGGAGCACACGGGAACGATCTTGATTTACTGGCAGTCTGTGTACCAATCCAATAATGATATGGACTTTTACCTGGATGAGGTAACCATGACAGGAGTTGCAAAAACAGCGGATAAAGATGCAGGCGTTCCGGATCTTAGTACAGGACTTGTTAAAGGGAAAATCGGTAATCCGATTATGACCTCCCGTTTGACAGCGGATCCGTGGGCTATGGAATACAACGGAAGAGTGTATGTTTATGGAACAAATGATTCTCAGCAGTACGAGGCAGCAGCTAATGCAGATAATAACTACAGCAAAATTAAATCATTGAACTGCTATTCTTCTGCCGATATGGTGAACTGGACAGATCATGGAACGATTGCAGTATCCGGAAGTAAAGGAGCTGCGAAATGGTCGGCAAATTCATGGGCACCTGCAGTATGTCATAAGAAGATTAACGGCAAAGAGAAATTCTTCCTGTATTTTGCGAACAACGCAAGCAGTATTGGTGTATTGACGGCAGACAGCCCAACCGGTCCTTGGACGGATCCGATTGGAAAACCAATTATTGACCGCTCTATTACCGGCTGTGCAGAATCTGAAATTGGATGGCTCTTTGACCCGGCAGTTTTGGTTGACGATGATGGAACCGGCTACCTTTATTTTGGTGGTATTGGTAATACCGATGGAAAGAAAGAAGACTTTATCCGCAATCCTAAATGTGCACGAGTTGTAAAACTTAGTGACGATATGACTAGTGTAGATGGGGATGCAAAAACGATTGATGCACCATTCATGTTTGAAGATTCCGGTATTAACAAAATCGGAGATAAGTATTATTACAGTTACTGCACAAACTGGACCGGAAGCATTGACGGTGTTACCATTGACCGTGCAGACTGCCCGACGGCAAACATTGCGGTAATGGTAAGTGACAGCCCAATGGGTGACTTTAAATATGTTGGCTGTGTTTTGAAAAATCCGGGTACATATTTTGGAGTAACCGGTAATAACCATCACTGTTTTACACAGTTTAATGGTAAACTGTATGCATTTTATCATACGAAGAAAGACACAATAGCAGTCGGTACGAAACAGGATTACCGTACGACTTATGTAAATGAGTTAAATCTTGGTGACAATGGAGATTTTACAAATGCGGATGGAACAATTGCCGATACAAAGATGACAAAGACCGGTGTATCATCGATTGGTACAATCAATCCTTATGAGACGGTTGAGGCAGAAACATTTGCGATGGCAGATACGGTAGGAACTGTTATTAATAATGAAAAAGCGTCCAATGAAGACTGGGCCGTAAATTATTCCGTATACAATGGAAAGATTGGTGCTTATATTGGTGTAGCGGATGTTGATTTTGGAACGGATGGAGCATCTGAAATTACCATGAAACTTGGTGATTCCACATCGGATTCTTACCAGACGGTTACAAAGAAACTCGGTAAAAAGCTGACAGGAAAGCATACCATTTATTTTGAGTTTGATACACTGGATGTTCGTATGGATTCTTGGAGCTTTAAAAAGTAATAGTATTGTTTTGTAGATGTATAAAAGGACAGCATACCATAGAAGATTGTGGTGTGTTGTTCTTTTTTGTGTTGCTATAATTCAAAATGACATGTTATAATAGCACTAATAGTTGAGGAGGTGTTTAATACATGTTTCGAATTATATATGCAGTCGAACGTGAATGTAAGCCGGAGGGGTTTGAGGATAATCTTGTATTTGCTGAAGGTGAGTATGAGATGATGTTGTTTGAAAACGATACGATGATTGAAGTGGATGGCGAAATGCGTCCATACCCGGCACATACCGGGATTATTTATAAGCCCGGACAGAGAGTTCATTATCATGCGAAAGAGGGAAGATTAACATACACATGGATACGATTTGATTGTGATGAACCATTGTTTGCGGAAGGCTATGTGCCATTTGGGGTTCCTATTTTCTGTTCAAATTATGACTATTTTCTTGTTTATTGGCATATGGTTGCCTGTGAGAATTATTGGCATAGTAAAAGCGAAGAATATATTATTTCGAATTTGATGCATATTATTTTCCACTGGTTTCATGATTATGCATTTCCTAAGCAAGGCTCCAGGTATCAGCCGCTCTTAGAAAAACTGCGCGGGGATATTTATGCACATCCGGAATATGACTGGACGTTGGAAATGATGGCAGAGCGGATAAATCTAAGTCCACGCTCGCTTCAGAAAGTGTATAAAAATTTTGCAAATGTTTCATGTATTTCAGAAGTGATTGAGAGTCGGATGATTCGGGCAAAGATGCTTTTACTTCGAAGTGCCTTTGATGTTGGTGAAATTAGTATGCAGTGTGGATATCGCAATGTAGAGCATTTTTGCCGCCAATTTAAAAAGCATGAAGGATGTTCTCCAAGCCATTATCGTAAAGAACATTTGGTTCGGCCGTAAAGTGTGCATGATAAATCAATTTTCGTTCAAGATATATCATGGATTTGCTGCAGGAAGTGAGTTATACTAATACTCAAGTAAATCAATATTTACTTTCCCTCAAAATAAACTCTTATAACTAAAAATACTGTCATTGTGAAAACAGTGGCAGTATTTTGCTTTTTTGGGGTTTTGATGGAAAAGTCAAAAAGGAGGAATCAGAGCATGAGAAAAAATGTATTTCGTGCAAAGGGGCTTGCACTGTTATTAACAGCTGCCCTGCTTGTGCCGCAGATGTCGGGCGTATCTGCTGATGCAAAAGCAAAAAAACCAAAATTGAGTAGAACAAAGGTTTCCGTTACAGTGGGGAAAACAAAAAAGGTGACAGTAAAAAATGCAAAAAAAGTTACTTGGAAAGTAACAAAAAAAGCAGCCAAAATTGTTAAACTCACAAAGAAATCCAAAAAGGGAGCAACAATTAAAGGCTTAAAAAAAGGAACTGCAAAAATTTCCGTTCAAATGAAGAATGGAAAGAAAAAAGTGAAAAAGACGCTTACGGTGAAAGTAAGCAGTGCAAAAAAAGTTGTTGTTACCGCAGAACCGGCTAAGACTACAAACAAACCGACAAACGGTCCAACGAATGGTCCAACAAAAGAACCGGTAAAAGAGCCAACAGCGACACCGACTGCAACATCAACAACAGAACCGTCGGTAACGCCAACAGCAACGCCGACAGAAGAACCATCGGCAGAGCCAACTTTAACACCAACACCAATGCCGCTTCCGGATCTTGGTAAAAACGACGTTAAAGTTGACCTGACAAAAGAAAACGAATACGGGCAGAATTCAGTATTGGAAGATACCATTACTTATTATGAAGGAAATGGTGTAAGCTATACATCGACCGGAGAATTTAGCGGTGGTGGTGTAGCATACTGGACCAATGCAGACAAGTCCGGAATTGATTTATCCAAATACAAATCCATTCGTATTGTAGCGTCATCAGATACAGCAAATACACCTGTTGTTTGTGAATTGCTGAAGAGCAATCCGGCAAATGTATGGGGTGGTGGAATCGACGTATTTGATGGCTACAGTGAGTACAATGCTATTACAGAAGCTGGTAAAGCACAAGTGTTTGAATTCCAGATTAGTGATGATTTGGCAGCTGATTTGGCAGAGGGAACACTTGCTTACGGTATTCGCTTGAAATACAATGCATATCATACGGATGGTGACGATTTACCAAATTGCAATTTTAATATTTATTCCATTATTCTTATGGGAAAAGATGATGTGCCAGAGCCAACAGCGACACCAACACCTGGTGTGGCAAGCGGAAGTGCTGCGGTTGTGGTAACAGCGACAGGAAGTGCGGCAGGACTTGATTTGGAAGAGGGAGATACTCTTGATTTAAATGCCAGTGTAAGCACTACTGGATGTGCGGTAACCGGTGATATTGTTTGGACAAGCTCCAATGAAGAGGTAGCAACGGTTAGTGCAAGTGGCGCATCGGCAACAGTAACGGCGGTTGGAGAAGGAACGGCAACGATTAAAGCAACAATTACAACCGATACCGGCATTGTTACATATGACAAATATGATGTTACGGTAGTCGCTTCTGACCTTGTTTTAGAAGGTGATGATTTAGGAGCAGGTGCATCTTATACGTATGTACCTAATGGATTTGCTCTGTATGCTTCTATGGGAATTTTTGAGATTGATAAGTCAAAATTGAGTAAAGAAGGAACAACTATTTCGATAAAGTACACAGCGATGGAAGGAGATACTGACGTAAAAGATACACAGAGATTTAACATTGGATTAAAGACCGGTGACAAATGGAATTCCCCGGCAATTAAAGATTACTATGGCAAGACAGGCGGCGAGGTAAATCTAACATTGACTGCTGATGACATGAAGAAAATCGGTGCGGATGATAAGGTTTATGTTCATGTAGGCACAGGAACTGCCGGATTTAAAGGAACATTTACGTATCTGTCGGTAACAGCAGGAGAAGATAGTCTTGTGTCGGAACTTCCAAAGGCTGTAAGTTATGTGGAAAGCGGACTGGCACAGTGGGCTCCAACAGCAAAAGTTATGCTTCCGAGTGATATTGATTTTAAGCAATATTCAAAATGCCAGATTGAATTTACAGCATCCGATCCGACTTTCGAATTCCACGGAATTGTTGGTCATAAAGTGAATGGTAAAGATGTAACAGATCCTAAGTATGGTGTTACATCAGAAGGATATTTTGAGGTAAATCTTTCCAATGTGAAAAAAGAAGAGGGTACAGAACCGTTTGTTGTAATCAATGCCGGAAAGGCAGGGTACGCAGGCTCTGTGACGATTACTAAGATAACATTTGTAAAATAGTATTTGCGATGAAAGAGACCTGCTCTTTTTGCAGGTCTCTTTCGTTATCAAAGGAAAGCGAGAGTATTAATGAAATTAAAAAAAATCATGAAATGGTCGGTGATTACGATGGCAATGATGGCGGGGATTTGTTTTGCGCCGCAGTCGGGAAAAGCGGCAGAAAAATTAGATGTTAAAATTCCTACCGAGCGCGCAATTTATCAAAGGGACAATAACAATTATGCCAACGTAAAGGTTTCTATTGAGTACAGTGGAACCGGGGAGGTGTCGGCAAAACTTTATGACGGAGATAAAGAATTAGGAAAAACGGCGGTTTTAACCAAAGGGGAAGGTAATACATATGAAGGAAGTATTGCAAATGTACCCGGAGGTGGCTGGTATACATTGATTGTAAATGCGGGAAGTGAGAGTAAAACAGTAGAAAAAGTCGGAGTCGGTGAAGTTTTTATTACCGGTGGACAGTCAAATTCCTGTAACTTTGGAGGCGAAAAAACAACTGCTCAATCAGATTTGGTATCAGCATATAATCCGAATACTAACACGTGGCAGCATTGTGAGGACAGTCAGCCGAGTGAAAGTGGATATAATACCGGTAATGGCGGTGGCTCCGCATGGCCTTCCATGGGAGACGCCCTGACACAGAAGACTGGTGTTCCGGTTGGCTTTGTATCAACGGGTGTTGGTTCTGCTAAAATTGAGGAACTTCGTACAAAACATTATTTTGCAATTAAAAATGCAATTAATGACTTGAAGCCATATGGGTATCGTGCTTTTTTGCTTCACCAGGGAGAGGCTGATACGGATGGAACAAAGCGCGAAAAATATCTGGCTTCTTTACAGCAGTTAATTGCACAGACAAGAGAAGATGCCGGATATAATTTGAATTGGTGCATTGCGCAGGTTTCCTATGCATGGAGCAATTACAATAATACGAAGAAAATGGAATCCATGAAAGAGACCCAGCGTGCGGCCTGCAACAATGAAAATATTTTTGTAGGACCAACGACCGATGATTTACAGGGTGAGTACCGACACACGGATAATCTTCATCTGAGCAAACTTGGTTTGATTGAACACGGAAAACGCTGGGCAGATGTTGTGTATAATAAAATGATTACAGCGTATGAAGTTTCCATGGATACAAATACGAAGCATGGTCAAATAAGTGGAGAAAAATCCACATATCATGCTGGTGACATTGTAAAGGTAAGTGTAAAGGCAGATGAAGGATACTATTTGAAAATAGGTTCCTTTACGGTAAATGGAAAGCCGGAAGCACTGGATGGTTCTTCATTTGTTATGCATGCGGAAAATGCCGTTATGACAGGAGAATTTGTGACAATAGACGAGTTGGTTGGTTTTCTAAAGGATGAATTAGACAAGGCGAAAAAAATTGATGCAGCCAAGTATGAAGAGTCATCGGCAACTGCATTAAAAAATGCAATTTTGGCAGGTGAAAAAGCGATAATTACGCCGGCGGTAACCGGGGAACAGGTTCAAAAATGTACGGTTGACCTTATAACAGCACAAACGTCACTTGTTGAAAAGTCAGTGCCGGATGCAACACCAACACCGCTTCCGACAGCAACACCAACCGCTGCCCCAACAGAAGCACCGAAACAGACAGAAGCACCAAAACAGACAGAAGAACCAGGTGTCAGTCAGCCGGTTGCCGGTACACCTGCCGCAAAGACAAAACTTCCGAAAAAAGGAACCATAATCAAAAAAGGTGGAGTGAAATATGTAATTACAACGTCTTCCGCAAAGGTAAAGACGGTATCCGTTCTCGGAGTGGTAAACAAGACAAAGAAAAGTATTACGATAGCCAAGACAGTTTCTTATAAAGGGTATCAATATGCCGTAACTGGAATTTGCAAAAAAGCGTTTTACAAAATGTCAAAATTAAAGAAAATAAAGGTTTTGTCATCAAAGATAACAAAGGTCGGTAAGCAGGCATTCAAAAAAACAAATGTCAAATTAAAAATTCAGGTTCCAAAGAAAAAACTAAAAAAATACCGGAAATTGTTTCAGGGAAAGGGACTTGGCAAAAAAGCAAATATCGTGTAATATATGGAAAAAAAGACATCGTGGTCTGACACGGTGTCTTTTTCTGCTTTTGGACAAAAGGAGATTTTGTTTGCATTTTGCAGAAAAATGATTTACAATGATAATGAATCATTAGACTTATGATTACACATAAGAGGAGAAATATGAACAGCCACGGAAGGCGTGATGATTATGATAGCGGCATATAATTTATATCTTGGGGGCTTCCTGCCGGAAGTGTCACCAAAAAACAGTATTCACAACAAAAGAGAATTAAAAAATAAATATAAAAGCATTGTCAGCCTGAATAATGCAAATCCGCTTGTTATGGTGAAACTTTCTGCGGACACGCAGGCGTATGCGCTGAATGTGAAGGAAATGTCGATGGAACTTTCGGAAGCTTCGCAGGATGTGCTTAATGGGCGAAGTGAGGACGTGGAGGATAACATGAACCGCGTCTTGTCGTTGTACAATGGTCTGCTCAAACGCAGTGACGAGTATGGCGAGGAAAATCATAAGCCGTCGAGACCGGGTGGTGAGCTGCGCTATCTCGTAGAAGGACACACGGCAGAATTGTTTGAATCCGGAATTGCGATTGATTCTGATGGCTTCTTGTCATTTTCAGATGAGGCAGAGATAAAAGTACCGGAGAAATTTATTACGGATTTGGCATCGAAAGCAGAACAGATGAGTATGAATCCGATGGAGTATGTGGATAAGAAAGTTTATAGTTATGCACATTTATATCAGAGCGACATTGGAACTGCTTATCAGGCATCTGCATTTAGCGGTATGCTGTTTAATTCGTACTGTTAAAGAGAGGGATTCTTTGTCGGCAAAGCAGAACAAAGGCACCAATCAGACCGCCGGCAATTAAGCCGGAGAAATACAAAAAAGGAAAATAAGGAAGGATGGCAGAAGGCCCCACAAGCCATGCGGCTACGGCAAACTGCCCGATGTTATGTGTAATTCCGCCTGCAACACTAACTCCGAAAGTGGAAATGTGTAAGTGGGTTTTATTTTTCAACAAATTCATAATAATAAGACTAAGTATGCTTCCGGCGAGGCTGTATAGAAATCCGAACAGACTGCCAAAGGTAAAAGCGTTTAACAGTCCTCGTACAATGCTTACGGTAAGCGCCTGGTAGAAGCCGTTTTTGTACAAAACAAGTACAATAACCAGATTAGCAAGCCCCAGTTTGATTCCCGGAAATGGGATAGGAAGCGGAAAAAGACTTTCAATATAACTGAATATGAAAGCGATGGCGGTAAAAATAGCAAGTTCAGTGATTGTGTGGATGTGCGGTTTCATATAAGCCTCCTGTTTGGTATTATCGTACAATAGCATCCGGTGCAGAATCCGAAGAAGAATCCGTAATGGTTATGACAAGACGGTGCGGCAGACAGACAATCGACTGTCCGGCTTCTTTAATTGAGCCGGTTTTGACACAGGTTTTGTCACCACAGTCTGCATCCGTCATAGTAACGGCGCCATCCTGAATAAGGAATTGATTGCTTCCTCCGTCTGTACAGCGAATCGTTTGTTTTGTGTTTTCTGACAGGGGTAAGGATAGAATCAATTTTCCATTTTCACGAACTTCAACGGTTGAGGCAGGTGTGGATTTTGGATAATAAATCCAGACGGTAATGCCGATGCCGATGAATAATAAAAATAAAATTAATATAAAATCGCTTTTGGTAAGATGTGAGCGTAAATTTGACATTGTTATCTCCTTGTCAACCGTAAAAACATTAAGCAACTATCTTACACGATAGCAGATTTTGTATAAAAAGTCAAAAAGAGAGGATGAACTACATGAGAAATCAAAAAGGGAAAAAGATGGGACTTCATATGCTGACGGCAGCACTTTTTTTTGTACTTGCCATGAGCGTCTGCGCAGTAAAAACGGAAGCGAAAGATTATAAACAGGGAAAGGTGTATAAAATCACAGCAAAAAGCAAGCCATTGAAAGCATCGAAGTTTACAAAATCTTCCTTATATAATAAAAAAACAAGGATGTATTTTACCATTCGTTCCTATATGGAGAAATTCCAGAAAAAAGGAAAAGGAACACTTATTTTGAAAAAGGGAACGTATACCATTACCAATACCATTCATGTGCCATCGAATGTTACGATTATTTTTGAAAAGGGCGTTAAAATTGTAAAAGGAACGAAGACGAATAAGAAAAAGATGCCGGCAGCGATTACGCTGTTCCAGTTGATTCGCCCATCAAATGCGAAAAAGAAAGGTGTTTACAGTGCCTATAATGGTGAGAAAAACATTCACTTTGTCGGCAAAGGCGGTGTTTCAATTGACATGAAATACATGAAATACGGCATTGCTTTTGATGTGGCACATAATGATGGCGTGACAATTGAAAAAATTAATTTTAAAAATGTAAATGTAGGACATTTTATTGAAATGGATGCATCTGCAAATGTTTCGGTTACCGGATGTACTTTTAAAAATGTGAAGAAAAATTCAGATTATGTAAAAGAGGCAATCAATCTGGATACGCCTGACCGCGAAACGCAGGGATTCCACAATGACTGGTCCACGTATGACAAGACACCGAATCAGAATGTGACAATTGCAAACTGCAAATTCTCGAATCTGGGACGTGCGATTGGAACTCATAAATATAGTGCGAATGGTGAAGAGCAGATTTATCATAAGAACATTGTTTTGCGAAATAACCGCATTGAAAATATGCTCTGGGATTCGCCGGTACGCGTGATGAACTGGTCAGATTCTGTGTTGGAGAACAATGTTATTTCCAATGTAAAACAAAAAGGAAAAAGTGATACCCGTGGTATTTTGGTGAGCGGTGGTGTCAATGTTTCGATTAAAAATAACACACTCAGCGGCATGGGACGCGCAATTCAGTGCATTGCATGGAAAAACAGCGGGCCTGGATCGGTTTACCCGATTACCTATAATAATCTCACAGATCAGAACAAGGAAGATTTAAAAACAAATATTGGAAAGAAACTGGGACTTTCGGAGTATTTTGTACGAATTAACCCGGTATATAATGTATTTACAAATGCGGAAACAGTTGCGATAAGAAAAGGATGAAACTAAGATGTTGACACAGTTTTCAAGAACGGAATTATTGTTGGGAAAAGAAGGTATGGAACGCTTGAAAAATGCCAGAGTGGCAGTTTTCGGAGTTGGCGGTGTCGGTGGCTATGTATGTGAAGCGCTTGTTCGCAGCGGCGTGTTTACATTTGATTTGATTGATGATGATAAAGTCTGTCTGACGAATCTGAACCGGCAGATTATTGCTACGAGGAAAACAGTTGGACAGTACAAGGTGGATGTCATGAAAGAACGAATTTTAGATATCAACCCGGATGCTGTCGTAAATGTTCATAAGTGCTTCTTTTTGCCGGAAAATGCAGCAGAATTTCCGTTTGAGGAATATGACTACGTGATTGATGCGGTTGATACGGTGACGGCAAAGATTGAGTTAATCCTGCGTGAGAAGGAGACAAATACACCGATTATCAGCAGTATGGGTGCCGGTAATAAGTTAGATGCGAGCGGTTTCCGTGTTGCGGATATTTATAAAACAAAAGTGTGTCCGCTGGCAAAAGTAATGCGGCGCGAGTTGAAGAAACGCGGTGTGAAGAAACTCAAGGTGGTGTATTCGGAAGAACAGCCAAAACGCCCGATTGAGGACATGGCAATCAGCTGGCGGACAAACTGCATCTGTCCGCCGGGGGCAAAGCATAAGTGCACGGAGCGCCGGGATATTCCGGGAAGTACAGCATTTGTACCTTCGGCTGCGGGGCTTATTATTGCCGGTGAGGTGGTTAAAGACTTGTGTCAGACGGAAAGTGAGCGGCGTTAATATGAGTATTACAGTAGATGAATTATTTGCAATGAACCCGGAAACTTATCAGATTGTTGAT
>ERZ1673753.2561-NODE-2561-length-13222-cov-5.452875_pt1 | contig 13222 bp, 18 predicted proteins | sample MGYA00580201_ERZ1673753 | MGnify/ENA primary metagenome ERZ1673753 (study PRJEB41218, sample SAMN15661747) | gut metagenome | host: Homo sapiens | place: Canada: London | collected 2015-08-20/2019-03-30 | study: EMG produced TPA metagenomics assembly of... | reverse complement strand
GCGATCAGGCCGTTGATCAGCTGGGTGATAAGGTTCAGACCGGCGTCCACAAAGCTGGCCGCGTTGTCCCGCAGCTGGTCCGTAAATGCCAGCAGCTGCGGCAGAGCGGTGGAGAAGAACTCCGGGATGCCCTCGGTGAAGCCCTGTGCCAGGGAGCTGAGCAGCTCGGTGCCGGTCTGCAGGAGCTCCGGCACAAGGCTGTAAACGATTTCCGGAATGCCTGCCAGTACATTGCCGATCATGGGCAGCAGATTGTCCACAAGGAAGGTCTGTGCCGTGTCGGCCAGCGCCTGCAGCGGTTCCGTCAGATCGGCACCGGTGGACCAGTTGCCCATCACGTTTTCCGCCGCTGCCTTCATGGCGGCAAAGCTGCCGGTCAGGGTGATGGCTGCTTCCTTGGCGGTGGTGCCGGTGATGTCCATCTCCTGCTGGATGATGTGGATGGCGCTGTACATGTCGGCCAGATTGCCCAGATCGTACTTCACGCCGGAGATCTTGGTGGCGTCGTTCAACAGCCGCTGCATCTCGGCCTGTGTGCCGCCGTAGCCGAGCTTGAGGTTATCCAGCATGGTGTAATTCTGCTTGGCAAAGCCCTGATAGGCGTTCTGGATATCCTGCATATCCGTGCCCATCTTGTTGGCGTTGTCGGCCATATCCACCATGGCCATGTTGGCAAGCTGGGCGGCGGCGTTGGTGTCCTGGCTGACGCTGGACAGCAGACTGGCCGCAAAACTGGTGGTCTGCTCCATGTAGTTGTTGGCCGAAAGCCCCACGGTCCGGTATGCCTGCGCGGCGTACTCCTTGACCGTGTCGGCACTGTCCTTGAACAGCGTTTCCACGCCGCCAAGACTCTGCTGCAGGGCACCGCCCATGTTGATAGAATCCGAGATGATCTTGCCGATGCCGGCAGCCGCAATCACCTTTTTCAGGGTGCCCACCAGCTGGGCACCGAGGGACTGTCCGGCGGCGTCACCGGCTGCCGCAGGCTCCCCGCCCAGGGCTTCGGTGATCTTGCCCTGGATGCCCTCTGCCGAGGGCACGATCTGCACATACGCTTTTGCCAGCTCAATGCCGTCCGGCATGGTCATCCACCTCCTTTCAGGGCCGCAAGGGCGGCCTCAAACTCTTCCGGGCTGTCGTAGCTCTGCACGTCGGTATCGCTGTCCGCGGACAGGCCGTGCAGGTCTGCCAGCACTGAGGGCACCGTCCGGGTGTCGTTGCTCAGGCCCCACAGGATCTGCGTCAGGCGGTCGGCGGTGTAGGCTTGCAGCTCGATGTGCAGCGGCACGGTCTTGCCGCTGGCCTTCATCATGCTGCGGCTGTCCTCCGGCAGGCCGGCAGCAAGGGTAGCCGCCAGACGCAGCGGCAGGCTGCGCCAGTCCAGCACATGGTAATATTGCGCGAAATCACAGATGAGCGCGTCCTCGTCCGATGCGATCAGTTCGGCGAGGATGCAGAGTTTTTTCCGGCAGAAAAGCTGGTCAGCAGTTCATTCAGAGCCTGCGCCACCGCCTGGGGCGGCACACGGCCCTTGTCGTTGCGCAGGTGGTCATAGAGCTTCTTGCGGCCCTCGGTGCCCAGCAGGCGCTCGGTCAGGTGGCTCATGCTGAACACGTTGCCGTCCTGCATGCCGGAAATGGCGTCGAACAGTTCCTGGTCCTCCAGAGCGTCGTCCTCCAGCTCGATGGAAAAGCCGGATTCAGTCTTTGCAGTGATCATGCCTGCACCTCCTTGGTCTTGGCAGCGGCCTGGGCGGCAGCAGTGCCGCCCAGAATGTACTCGTAATGGGTGTTGCCCTGGGCATCCGGCACGGCGGTCAGGGTGGTGTTGTAACCCACGGCGCTCTTGGCGTAGGTGATATCGCCCACGGCGGTGACGGCGGCATCCGGGATGACGATGCGCTTGACCGCCTTGTTCTTCATCACCATCTCGATGACCCAGCTGCAGTCGGCCTGCTCCTGGCTGTTGGCCTGCACGGTGATGCCGGTCTCCAGCGTGCCGGTGACGTTGCTGTCGCCATACACGGACTTGAGCACCTCCACGTTCAGGGCCTCCAGCAGGGTGTACTGGAAGGTGTCGGGCTTCTCGGTCTGCTGGGTCAGCACGGTGTCGCCGCCCCAGGCGGTGGTGTTCTCGCTGGAGGGCGAGTTGCTGTTGGTCACGCCGTCCTCGGAGGCATAGCCCAGGCACTTAAAAGCCTTGTCCAGTTCGGTCTTGGCGTCGGTGGGCAGCGGGGTGCCCAGCGGGGCACGCCAGATGGCACCGCCCACCTTGGGCTTTGCAGCGGTCACGTTCTTTGCATCTGCCATAAAAAAGGCTCCTTTCGATCAGTAATGCACCACGCCGAAAACGGCCTGATAGCGGGGTCGTTTTCGGGTGGTGTCGGGGAAATTGTAGTCGGAATAAAGGTCGCAGCGCACAAGCTGCGGCAGGTTGTCGGCGTCCTGCATGGCGGCCTTGACAAGCTCGTTGAGCTTGGCCGCATCCAGGGTGCCGTCGTGGCTGGTGGCGGCGGGCCCGTAGGACTGCACCGCGATGGTGGCGCTATAGATGCCGTCCTCATAGCCGGAGCCGGTCTTTTCCACCACCACAAAGCGGGCGGGGGCCGGGGTTGGCACGCTCAGCCGCACCGGCACGTCCAGCCGCTCGGCCAGAAAGCTGCGGATGGTTTCTTCGATCATTTCTTCCTCTGGTAGCTCCTTACGGTGATGACCCTGCCGTCCTTCAAGTGGCGTTTGTGCTCGTGCACGGTCGCGCCCTTCCGGCTGGCTGATGTGGCTTTGAGCAGGGTGTTGTTGGTGGAATTGTCGTCAACGGCCTGCCGGGTGGCGGTCTCCACCACGGCCACGGCGCGGGTGGCGGCCACATAGGCCTCGTACCCGTCGCCACAGCGGTCTTTCACGGTGTCGGCCCGCGCTTTCAGCACGGCCTGCATCTCCGGGGAGCGCATGAGGGCACGCACCCCAGCACGGTCCAGTTCAAAGCGCACTTTACTCATCCCTTACCACCTGCACTTTCTTGTTCCAGCACAGCGGGATCATGCGTTCGATGCCCTGTACAACGCCCCCGCAGGTGCGGAAGTGCTGGCCGAAAAACGCCACCTGCACGTCGTTCCAGTCGTGGGCGTCGCCCTTGGGGATGGCCAGCGTGTAGGCCAGCCGCCGGCCGGTCAGCTGCAGTTCGGTGGTGATCTCCTCGGCAGAGGGTTCGCCCACCAGCACGTTGTGCACGGTGACCGGCGTTTCGGTGTAGACCGGGGCGTCGGCCTCGTCTGTGCCGGACTGGGTCTTTTCGTACAGGGTGATGTCGATGCCTTTCAACATAAGTCCTCCAGCGGGCTGCGGGCCCCCACGCGGCTGCCCACGCCCAGCAGTTTCTTTTCCAGCTTGGAAAGATACAGCTCGCCGGAAGAGCCGCCGCTCATGGTCCAGCTCTGGGAGTAGCCCAGCGCGGTGGCGGTGCCCTGGGTGGCCCCCATGGGAAAGCTGACGCCGCCCTCGCTGTCGTCCTCGCCCAACTGGCGGCGCACCATCCGGCAGGAAACGAGCCGTTTGGCGTCCTCTCCGGCGTCCGGGTTGTAGGCGTCAATGATGATGGCCGCCTCGCTCAGCAGTGCGGCGCACCGGGTCTGTTCGTCCTTTGACAGGGCACGGAACCCGGCTTCCACATCTAACACTTCGGCGTAGGTCATGCGGGCACCCCGTTACACTTCGGTGCGCTTGATGTACAGGGTCTGGGGCTTGGAGACCTTCAGACCATACACCTTGCGGCCCTGCACGGCGGATGCGCCGATGTACTTGCCGGAGCCGGACAGGTCCTGCAGATGGATGGGCACCTGCCACTCCATCACACGGTGGCACCAGTTGGGATGACCGGCAATGAACTCGGTGGTGGTCTTTTTGCTGGTCACGCGGGTGGTGTTCTCGTAGTCCATGTTGTTGGATTCAAACACGTTGAAGCCCGCAATGCGGCCCACGACGCCCTGTTGCACCAGCTCCTGCGACAGGTCGCCCTGCTTGATGTAGTGCTCATCCAGCATCAGAACCTCCAGATACTCCGGGGATGCGATGAGGAAACGGCCCTCGGCGGGCACGCCCTTGCGGCCCAGCACGCGCTTGGCCTCCAGCGCCAGCTTATAGGCGTTGCTCTCGGTGGCGGCGGTCTTGGTGGCGCTGATGGTGGCACCGGTCGCGCCTTCCAGCGCGGCAATGGACTTCTTGTCGATGGACAGGGCCAGAGAGTAACCGGCGCTGTCCAGACGGTCGGCCACAATGTCATCCGGCACGCTGTCGGCGTCGTAGCCGTCGATCAGCTCGTTCACGGCCTCGTCGTGGTCGATGTTCAGGTCCAGATAGGTGGTGGTGCCCGCCTCGGCAGCGATGCCGTTGGCCTTGTCGTACTCCTTGACGGCCACCTCGGTGTCACGGACCGGGATCTTGACCTTGCCGGAGGTGGGGTCACCCTCGTAGCGGCTGTTGAAGATGAGGTTATCACGGGTCACCAGCTGGTTGCGCAGCTTTGCGTCCACCAGAGTGGCCCAACGTTCCTGATTTGCATGTGCCATAAAAATTACTCACTTTCTCCGTGCTGCTGCACGGCTGTCAGATTTTCAAACCGGGGTTGCGGTCCATGAATGCGGCGGTGACACCGTCCTTCTCGCTGGGCAGGTGCCGCGGTTCACCGCCGCCGGGCAGGACAGGATAACCGGGCGCGGGTGCGGGCGTCGGGGTGTCCTCGCCAAAGGCCCAGGGGTTCGTCTTGGCAGCTTTGTCCAGCGCCTTGGCGATATCGGCAGAGCGGTCGGCGGATCCTTTCAGGCTGTCCACGTCCAGCAGGGCGCGCACGGCCTTGATGCTGCGGCCCTTCTTGCCGAGGATGGCAGTGTCGAGGGCGTTGTCGAAGGCAAAGCCGTCCGCCTGCGTTTTCAGGTCGGCCTGCAGCTTGGCCACCTGCGCGTTCAGGGCGGCAACGTCCACACCGTCGAATTTGGCAAGGCCCTCCTGTGCGGTCTTGAGCTGGGCATTCACGTTGTTCAGCTGGGTCTGCAGGGCGGTGGCGGCAGACTTTTCCCGGTTGATGTCCGCGCCGTTCTCCTGCATGAGCCAGTTCAGCTGCTCGTCGGTGATGCCGGGGATCTTGTTCTTCACATCTTCACGTTTCATGGTGGAAACTCCTTTCAGGTTGTGTGACCACAGTTTTTTACACTGTTCGCTGTCAGTATTCGGTCTTGGGCGGGGTACGCACCGCCCGCTGCGTGGCACCGTCTGGAGGCATCGAACCTCCCGCTTCCGGTTTTGGAGACCGGCGCTCTTCCCGAATGAGCTAAGACGGCATGAAAAAAGCACCATGCTTTTGCACGGTGCTTTGGATGGGCAACAAAAAACCACGGTGCGGGTGCATCGTGGTTTAACTGTCATTCAACTCACGCCGGGAGTTTTCCAAGTTCTTTCAGAACGTCATAATAACCTCGTGCAGCCAGCTGCCGTGGCGGAACGTCATCCCCATCATAGATATCTTGGGCGCATAGTTCGTCATATTTATGGTCGATAGGATGGTCTATCAGATACTGCTGCATTTTCTTTATGCGTTCCGGGGTAAAGAACTTTTCATTCGTAGAACTTGACACCGTATCCCTCCAATTCTGATAGACAGTTGCGAACAAGAAAATTCAACGATTCGGCGGCTTCCTGATAGGAAATCTCTTTCCGATCATATTGATCTGCAATGCCGTTGACGGATTCTCCGAGATCAGAAACCAGTGTTTTTACGGCTTTTGCGTCAAACGAAACTGATTTTTCAACCGCATAAATGTGCCCATCATGGCCAACAGCTGTAAGCATTTTCAGGTTTACGTTATTTGCAAAGTTACTCAAATCCCGTTGTGAGAAAATGTTACTGTCAGGGTGTGTATGGATAACAATATACGGCACATTTTGTTTTGGCACCGACACTGTTGAGCGCTCTGCTGCTCCTGTTAACTCTTTTGTGAGCGGTTTCATATTCAAATCGTATGCCCTGCCAACTTCAACTCCAAGCGGCTGCTTGGATGCGGTCATAAGCAGACGTTTGTGCGCATTTTTCAGCTGCTGTTGTCCAGCAGCATCCAGCGTGTCACAGCTGAACGCCTTGACATTGCTGATTGACTGCATTGTAACAGGTTTTGGCTCCATGTTCAAGCTCGAATAAACAGAGAAGTTTTTTCTTGCCGCATACGCCGCCCGCTTCTGGGCGTTGATAGCATCCTTCCGGGCGGCGTAGTCGATGCGGCGCATGGCGTTCACATCGCTGCCGGCGTCACGGTACTGCCGGAGGTATGCTTCCGGGTCGTAGCCGGAAACGCCAAACTCCAGGCTGAACCGCACCGCAAACTCACAATCACAGTTGGCGTGGATGTGCTGGGCGTGGCCTTTCTTCAGCAGGTTCTTGCTGGCTTTCTGCCAGCCGTTGGAAGCCAGCATCCGGCAGAAGGGGCAGGTGTCCCCGTGGGGCACCCATGCCCACTCGGCACCGTCCCGTACCGCGTTGTGCAGGGTGGTGTCTGCGCCTGCCCGCTTGACAAGGCGGCTCACGCCGCTGGGCAGGTTCTCGGGGTTCTGGTCCTTGGTGGCGTGCACCATGCGGGCTACCTCGCCATAGCTGGCAGTGGCGGCAGGCTCTGCTGTGGGCAGCAGCATCCCCTCGGCCTCGGCCAGTGCATCATACATCTGGCAGGCAAGCTCCGCGCTGCCCTCGCCGTACCGGGTAGTGACCGCGTAGGCGTAGGAGATCAGCGCTTCGGTATCATCCGTGCCGTGCAGCCGGATGTACTCCCGCATCTTCTGCCCGGCAGCCTCGTTCAGCCGGGAGAGCCGGGCAATGTAATTATTCCACGTCCGTGTCGTTATCTGCATCGTCCATCTCCATCAGCAGCGCCTGCCCCCGCGCCCGCTGTTCCTGCGCCTTGATGCGCCGGATGTCCGCCTGGTCGAAGCCGATCATCTCCAGGAAGGTGTCCGTGCTGGCGAACTCCTGCCGGGCGGATGCGATCTTGATGGCGGCGTCCGCCGTCACGGCCACACTGGGCATGGCGGGGTTCTTGAAGTGGGCCATGATGCCGGTCTCTTCCTCGGTCAGGTCGGCCAGGCGGCAGTCCCGCGCCACGGCCTGTGCCATGCAGGCAATGGTGCGCAGGGCGTCGCCGTTGCCGGTGTTCAGCTGCTGGGCCAGAAGCACCAGCGTCTGGCTCTGGGCAAGGATGGCGTCGCTGCTGGTGGGGTTGGCGTCGTTCACCACGCCCACGTCGGTGACGGTCAGGCCGGTGGCCGCTGCAAACTGGGTGGCGGTCATCCGCATCTTCTCCACATGGGGCGTCAGGCTGCCCTGTGCCAGCTGGCCCAGGGTCGGGTTTTCGCCGGTCTCCGGGTTGGCCGTGGCGGCGATGATGGCTCCCATGTAGGTCTTGAACTTGTTGGAAATGATGGCGTCATACTGCTCATCGGTCACGCCGAGGATGTACTTCTGGGGCGTGGTGGCAAACTCCAGCGCGATGGTGGCGTTTACGGCTGTACGAATGTAGTCGTTGATCAAGGCGCGGATGGGATTTTTGAGGCGGGAGCGGCCGAAGGGCTTGGAGTTGGTGGCATTCCAGATCAGGGGCTCCATCAGCGGGCGGCCCATCATCTGGGAGTTATACTCTGCTGTCCAGCTGTCCTGCTGTCTGTGCAGAACAACGACGTGCGTGTCCGTGTAGAGGTACACCAACGCGGGGGTCCATTCATTGCTTACGCTTTCGTCCGGTGCCGTGTCCACGATGGCAAGGCCGCAGTCGATGCGGCCCTTCTCGCCGTTCCAGAGGGCAGCAGCCGTGGCAGGCGAGTGGAACCGGATGCGGCATCCAACCTCCGGGTCCGCGAACAGGGCGGCGAAGGTGCAGCCGTATTTCAACTCATCTCGACAAGCCTTGGCGTACTCGGCTACAAGGCGGTTGTCGGCCACCAGCTTTGCAAGGCTGTCCAGACTGCCGCCGGTGCTTACAAAGCCGTCGAACATGCTCCGCGCGGCCAGCACGTCCACGGCCTTCTGCCCCCAGCTGCAGCCGACTTCCAGATTTTCCATGCCTTTTTTCGGCAGGGCGATGCCAAGGTTCACGTCCTTCAGGGTGATGTGACCCTCGTAGTATTTATCCTTGAGCGTGTTGCTGCTCTGGTGGTAGTTAAAAACGTCGGCCAGATCCTGCAGCTGCTGTTGCTCGGCCGGACGTAAGTCTTTCACGGTGCCAAAATTCAGGGTAACTAACATAGGGCTCCTTTCAGCCGATGCGCATCTTGCGGGTGGGGTCGCGGCGGCAGGTCTTTGCGCCCCACAGGGCCAGCGCGCAGGCTTCCACCGGCAGGCTGTTCTCGCCGCCAAAGCCAAAGCCGCCCGCAAGGGGGCGCTTGGTGGCGGTAACAGCGCTCTCGTTCAGGGCGGTCTGGGGTGCGTACCAGGTCAGGTGCTGCTCATTCACCGCGTTGGTGAACAGGCTCACGGCGGCGATCACGTCCCGTGCTCCGGGCCGGATGACCGCGTTCTTTGCCTTCCAGACCTCCCGGATGCGCTCCACCAGCACGTCCACGCCGTTGCGCCCGTCGATGACCACGCAGCTGGCCTTGCTGTACCGGTCGCACAGCCAGTCGGCCAGCCATGCAAGGCCCTGCCCGGTGGGCCGCAGGTCGATAAGAGAGACGCGGGCAGGGCCCTCTTTCGGGATGACCGCGCCGCACAGGCACACGGCGCTGCCGTCGGCGGCAAACTTGACGCCGTAGGCAGTCTTGCCCTCCGGTTTTTCGTCCTCGCTGGCACAGGCTGCCCACGCCTTCCGGTCGAGGGCATAGTCCAGATGTTCGGTGGCCACCGGGCTCCACCAGCCCAGGCGTTCCCGGGCGAAGGTGTCCGGGTCCAGCTGCTCGCTTTCACCCTCAATGGTGCCGTACTGGATGCGCCGCCCAAGGGCCGGGTTGGCCGCTGCCCAGCGGGCGGGATCCTTCACGTCGCCGATCTCCGGCACCGAGAACTCGAACCAGGCGGCTTTTTGGGCGTCGCCGTCCAGCGCGCGCCGACGCAGCGCACGGAACACGGTGCCCACGGCATCCGGGCCGGGCGGGGTGCCCACATAGATGGTCTGTGGGTTCAGGCTGGCCGAAATGGCCGGGATGAAGCTGCCCTGTGCAGTCTCGTCCAGCTCCTGTGCCTCGTCGAAGATGAGCAGGTCGCCGTGCTGGCCGCGTCCGCCGTTGCGGGTACGGGCCAGAAACTTGATCTTTGCGCCGCTCTTCAGGATGATCTGCTCGCGGCCCAGGGCGGTGCGGATCTCGGAAACATACCGGCGCATTTTCGGGCCCTCAAAAAAGGCCCGCATTTCCTCAAAGGTCTCGGTGGCGGTCTTTTGCAGGTGGGCCGTGTAGATGACCGTTTCGTTGAACATGAGCATGCCGGACGCCGCCCGCCCCTGCACCAGCAGGCTCTTGCCGTTCTGGCGGGGCACGCTGCCGCCTGCGGTGGGGGCTGTCCATTTGCCGGACACCGTGCGGCCCATCCAGTCATCCAGGATGTCGCTCTGCCACGGGTCCAGCACCGTGCCGCCTGCCCGCAGGATGCGCACGGCATCCGGCCCGTCAGTGGCCCGGTACTCCGGCGCGATGCGCTCGGACGGCTCCTGGCTTCCCATCATTTTCACGCTCTGCGAGGATCTCGCCGATCTCGTCGCCATCGTCGTTTGCTCCTTCGATCTCTTCTATCTCCCGGATGGTCTCCCGGTACTGCTTGGTCAGCTGAGGCAGGGCGCGGCAATCCTTGCAGGTGTCGATGCCCGCCGCCAGCACCTTGGCCAGCTGTTTGAGCTGCTCCAGCCGGGTGCCCCGTGCCGTGATGCTTTTCATGGTCGCCATGGCCTGACACCCCTTTCTCCGGGCCTTTGAAATTTTTCCTGTGTGTAAATCGGCGCTGGACGGCACAGGGGTCGCCGTGGGCGGGGGCGGGGGCCCCTCCCCACCCCTCACCAGTCACCGTCTGAAACCTTCGGAACGCGCAGGAATTTGCCCGATTTTGGGCCGTTTTGACCGGTTTTGTTGCCCTTTTGCGCATTGCAGAACCAGTGTGCGGGTTGAAGGTTCGACCAATCTTCGGCAGCTGCCCGCGCGGACGGGTAGCCGAACTCCCGCCAGCGGGAAACGGGCTTGATCTCGTCCACCACGAAGGATAGCGGATGCTGTGCGTCGGAAGGTTCGTCATAATGAATCGGCCCGAAACGCCCGTGACAGATGCCGCAGTCGCCGCCCATCGCCCGGAGCCGGGCCCGGTTGCGCCGCCGCAGCTGTCCGTTGGCGTAGCGCGGGTTGCCCATGCGGTTCACCTCCTGACAGACAAAAAGCCTGCACATGGCAGGCAGATCTTGTGCCCCGGCAAACACTCCGGGGCCTTTTGCAGGGCCGGGGTGCTTTGCGGAGGGGGCAGGGTACAAAATAACCCCGGGGTACAAACGAGGCCCGGGGGTGGTAAATATGGAGCCGTTGGCCGGACTTGAACCGGCATCGTGACCCGCCCTGACCGGACGGTGCTCTGCTTGAGCTACAACGGCATGGAATGTGCACAGCTGCCCGCAACGGCAGCTTGCTGGTCAGAATGGAAGGGAAACCGCTTGGCTATGCTGCCATGCACATTGTGGGATGATGTCCAGAACCCGCGTCTATTCAAAGGCCCCGCCGGGTACAGGCCCGGACGGTGCCGCTGGATAGCAAAGCAAAATGCCCGGCTGGTACATTCAGGCTGTTGGTCGGTAAATGTGTTCCCCTGTCGCAGCCGGGCAATACAAAAGCCGCAGGGTGTTGGATGTTGTCCAGCTCCTTGCGGCTTTCGCAGTCTAATAATATCACAGGCAAAACATTGAAAAACAGTGCGAGTTGCCCTCAAAACATGGTATTGTATTGCAAAGTGCCCCCAAAACATGGTATTTACTGGCGTTCTGGGACGTCCAGCGCCTTGACGGCTCTCTTGTGCCGTCTGTATACGCTGCTTACTTCCATGCCCATCTTGACGGCGATCTGCTCCCACTTCTTGCCGCCGATGTACCGCAGGTACAGGATCTCGTAATCCTGTATGTCCACGGTCTGGTTCATGACGCTCAGGATCTCCTTGCAGATCCTCTGACACTCCATCACCTGCGCGTTGGCTGCCTGCATTGCATCCGCGATGCGCTCCACAGATCTGGGCAATGCCTGACCGTCACCAGCGCCTCCGGGAACAGGGGAGAGCACCTGCGTGATATGCTCCGCGTCTGTACGGTACCGCTCTACCTCTTCCAACTTGATCTTTTCCAGCTTTGCGGCCTTGCGGTACCGCCGCAACCATTCCTTTTTTTCTTCATAGGTCATCGGACTGCATCCTCCCTTTATTCCCCCATAAGGTTGTCCCTCAGGTGAAACATATCCAGCTGCGAGGTGTATGCGCTAAAGCGTTCCTCTTGCCGGTCGAAATACTCTTTGCAGAGCTCAAACCCTACAAAGGACAACCCGGCATTGTAGGCTGCAATCCTGCTGCTACCGCTGCCGAGGTGTGTGTCAAGCACTTTCCATCCCTGTTTGGCGTACCGCTGGAAAATCCAGTCATACAGGGCAACAGGCTTTTGCGTCGGGTGGATTCTCTTCTCATTCAGGGCCTTGTTTCCCTGCATGATGTACCCCTCTGAAATGCTCTTTCCCTGTAGCATACCGTTCCACATGAACCGGAACAGACGCACGCTGTCAAACAGATCTGTTGCAGCAAGCTCACAATCCGAGAAACTTGTGCTCTGGTTGCATTTATCCCACACGATCCTACCGGGTGCAAACTCGTAGTCGAAATAATTGCAGCCCCAGACGATATAGTGCGCAGCTACCCGGCGCAGTTCGTCAAAATAAGCCTTGCCCGGAACCGACCACGATTCCGTCACAGGGTAGTCAATACGGTGAACGCCGATCTTGCTTGACTTGCAGCCATAATACCCGCGGCGCTCTGGGCCGGAAAAGTATGGAGGATCTACAACAGCAAGATCAAAATGCCCGTCAGGAATTTTCGCCATACCCTCCATGCAGTCCATGCTGTAGCAAACACTTATGTTTCCATCCATAGCCCGCTCACCCCATAGAAACATACCTGTTTTCGCACTGGAGGTTGTTGCAAAAACGCTCGGCTCCAATGACTTTCAGCGACTTGCCACAAAACGGGCAGAATTTAGGCACCCCGCGTGTCTGGTACGGGTTTCCATCTGCCTTTGTTCCACCCGCTTGCAGCAGGTGAGCCATACACGCAATAGAGCCGGGCTCCACCACCGCCATACAGTTATGGCGTGCCTTGCAAGAACTACAATCCATTTTTGCTTGCCTCCTATACCGCCCCGCCGGGCAGCCTTTTGTTAATTTGCGGTCACGCAGGTAAAGCGCTGCGTCATCTTGTCAAATTCCAGCCCGGCATTGCCTACGCGGCCCTCTTTGTTTTTGGTCAGGCGGCTGAAATAGGTGTCACCGTCAGCGGACAACAGCAAAATGGCATCCGCGTCCTGCTCGATCTGGCCGGATTCACGCAGATCTGCGTTGGACGGTTCAGCCCGTGCAGCGTTACGGTTCAGCTGGGCCAGAGCCACAACGAGGATGCCGGTTGTCTGGGCCAGTTCATGCAGCGCAATGGAGATTTCTGTGATGGCGTTGTATCGGTCGCTGCTGCCGCGCTCATGGATCAGCTGCAAATAATCCACGAAAATGATATCTGCTTTCATGCGGAGAGCTTGCGCCTTGATCCACGCCACGCCCTTGCCTGCGGCAGAGCGAATGTACAACGGCCAGCGCTTCATATCGGCCAGCCGGTCGAGCTCGTTTATTGACAGGGTTTTATTTTTGACCGCCGAGAGAGGAGCGTACAGCTGGTTTGCGATCAGGCGCGCCTGCAGGGTGGCCGGGTCTGTTTCCAGCGAGAAATAACACACCCGCTTGCCCTGCTTTGCCATCCCGGCAGCAAGCTGGAGGCTCAGAGCGGTCTTGCCCGCGCTGGGTCTGCCGCCGATCACGAAATAGTTGCCGGGAACAAGGTGCAGGTTTTCGTCCAGCTTGGACAGACCGGTGCGGATGTACCGGGGTTTCTCTCCCAGGTGCCGGATATAATCATCCAGCAGCTCGCCCACACTCTGAAAATCTCCCTTCTCGGTGTGGATATCCAGTGCTTGCCCCATCTGCTG
>ERZ1673753.2550-NODE-2550-length-13260-cov-3.657857_pt1 | contig 13260 bp, 12 predicted proteins | sample MGYA00580201_ERZ1673753 | MGnify/ENA primary metagenome ERZ1673753 (study PRJEB41218, sample SAMN15661747) | gut metagenome | host: Homo sapiens | place: Canada: London | collected 2015-08-20/2019-03-30 | study: EMG produced TPA metagenomics assembly of... | reverse complement strand
AATAGCGCCGTCCATCTGCGCCGCGCCGGTAATCATGTTTTTAACGTAGTCGGCGTGGCCCGGGCAGTCAACGTGAGCATAGTGACGCTTAGCGGTCTCATACTCAACGTGAGAGGTGTTAATGGTAATTCCTCTTGCTTTTTCCTCAGGCGCCTTGTCGATTTCGTCGTAGCGCATCTTCTGAGAAAGGCCCTTGGCTGCAAGAGTCATCGTGATTGCTGCGGTAAGAGTGGTCTTACCGTGGTCAACGTGACCGATGGTACCGATGTTGACGTGCGGCTTGCTTCTGTCGAATTTTGCCTTTGCCATGTTATTTTTTCCTCCGAAATAATTTTTTTATTTTAATTTTTTTTACGAGCCTGCGGCCCGGACGGCGGCCTTGAAGCCGCTTCTTTAACCTATTATAAATGAATTTCGACTATTTTACAATCGTTTTGACGCAAAAAAGTTAAAATTTATTTATTGATTATTTAGTTCTCTCTCCGATAACCTTATCGGCAATGTTTTTGGGCACCTCGGCATAGTGATCGAAAGTCATGGTATAGTTGCCGCGCCCCTGCGTGCGGGAACGAAGGTCGGTCGCGTAACCGAACATTTCGGCAAGAGGAATTTCGGAATGAATTTCCTGAGTGCCGTTGACGATTTCCATACCCATAAGATTTCCGCGGCGGGAGCTTATATTGCCCATAACGTCGCCCAGGTACTCCTCGGGAAGCGTAACGTCAACCTTCATAATGGGTTCCATAAGCACGGGATCGGCTTTACGCATACCCTCTTTAAACGCCATGGAGCCGGCAATTTTAAACGCCATCTCGGACGAGTCAACCTCATGATAGCTTCCGTCGTAAACGGTGACCTTGAAATCGACGCATTCGTAACCGCCGAGAATACCGCTCATCTTGGCTTCCTTTATGCCGTTGTCGATAGCGGGTATATATTCCTTGGGAATAGATCCGCCGACGGTCTTGTCCTCGAATACGTAGCCGGTGCCTGCGGGCAGAGGCTCCATAATGATTTTACAGTGACCGTACTGGCCTTTACCGCCGGACTGACGGACATATTTGCCCTCGACGTCAACCTGCTTTCTGATAGCCTCGCGGTACGCAACCTGCGGCTTGCCGACGTTGGCCTCTACCTTAAACTCGCGCAGCAGACGGTCGACGATGATTTCAAGATGCAGCTCGCCCATACCGGCGATAATTGTCTGGCCGGTTTCCTGGTCGGTGTAGGTCTTGAAGGTCGGATCCTCCTCTGCAAGCTTGACGAGCGCCATTGTCATTTTTTCCTGGCTGGCCTTGGTCTTAGGCTCGATAGCAACGCGGATAACGGGCTCGGGGAACTCCATGCTCTCAAGCACTATGGGCTTAGAGACGTCGCACAGCGTATCGCCCGTCGTCGTATCCTTAAGGCCTACGAACGCGCATATATCGCCGGCGTAAATTTCCTCGATTTCAGAGCGGTTGTTGGCGTGCATCATCAGGATACGGCCGATGCGCTCCTTTTTGTTTTTAGTGGAATTAAGAACGTAAGAGCCGGACTGCAGCGTGCCGGAATAGCAGCGGAAAAACGCAAGCTTACCGACAAACGGATCGGCCATGATCTTAAATGCAAGCCCCGCAAAAGGCGCGTCGTCGCTGGTCTCGCGCTCCTCGACGGTCTCGCCGTCCATAAGCGTGCCCTTGACGTGCGGAATGTCGAGCGGCGAAGGCATATAATCGACGATTGCGTCCAAAAGCTTCTGTACGCCCTTGTTTTTAAACGAGCTGCCGCAGGTCACGGGATTGATCTTCATCCCGATGGTCAGCTTGCGGATAGCCTTTTTGATTTCTTCTACCGTAAAGTCGGCGCCCTCGTTTTCAAAATATCTTTCCATGAGAGCGTCGTCCGCCTCGGCAACGACTTCCAACAGCTTAGCGCGGTATTCGTTGGCGATATCGGCAAGCTCGGCAGGGATATCGGTTTCGTCCATAACGGTGCCCAGATCGTCCTTGTAGATGTCGGCCTTCATGGTAACGAGGTCGATAACGCCCACAAAGGTATCGGCCGCGCCGATAGGCAGCTGAATAGCCACGGGGGTAGCCTTAAGACGGGTGCGCATCATGTCCATTACGTTGAAGAAATTGGCTCCGTCGCGGTCCATCTTGTTTACGTAAGCAAGACGCGGAACGCCGTACTTGTCGGCCTGGCGCCAAACGGTCTCGGACTGAGGCTGAACGCCGCCGCGCGCGCAGAATACCGCCACCGCTCCGTCAAGCACCTTCAAAGAGCGCTCTACCTCTACGGTAAAGTCAACGTGTCCGGGGGTATCGATGATGTTGATGCGCGAATACGGCTCGGTGCTGCCGGCGCTGCGGTCAACCCTCCACTGCGTGGTGGTCGCCGCGGAAGTAATGGTTATGCCGCGCTCCTGCTCCTGCTCCATCCAGTCCATGGTGGCCGCGCCCTCGTGAACCTCGCCGATCTTGTGCGTTTTACCGGTATAGTAAAGAATACGCTCCGTCGTCGTGGTTTTTCCGGCGTCGATATGCGCCATGATACCGATATTACGGGTATTTTGCAAAGTGTATTGTCTTGGCATTGTAGTTTTTCTCCTTGGGAATTACCAGCGGTAATGCGCGAAAGCCTTGTTAGCCTCTGCCGCGCGGTGCATCTCTTCCTTACGTTTGATGGACGCGCCGGTATTGTTGTAAGCGTCGATTATCTCGCCGGCAAGCTTTTCCTTCATGGTTTTCTCGCTGCGGTTGCGCGCAAAGCTCACCATCCAGCGGATAGCCAGCGTCTGACGGCGCTCGGGACGGATTTCCATAGGGACCTGATAGGTCGAGCCGCCTACGCGGCGGGCCTTTACCTCAAGCACGGGCTTGACGTTTTCCAAAGCCGCAAGGAAAATTTCCTCGGGCGCGCCGCCCGTCTTTTCACGGACGATCTCGAAAGCGTCGTACACTATGCTTTGAGCAGTGCCCTTTTTGCCGTCCTGCATAACCTGGTTAGTAAGCTTGGTGATAACCTTACTGTTATACATAGGATCCGGAAGCACGTCGCGCTTCGGAACCCCGCTTCTTCTTGGCATAATAGTTTTCTCCTTTAATCAGATTTTTGAGACCTTAACAATTAAATTTTTTTAAGGCCCTAGATTTTAAGGAGCCGGTATTCGGATTCGATTTAAGCTGAAACGAAATTTCCTTAAAAGCAAAGCGGAATTAGGCTTACGGCCGTTGCGGCAGCCAGGCTTTTAAACCCGCCAAATATTTTTTTAAGAATCTTCCGTATCGAAATAAATAAAAATAAAGAATTACGGCCCCTGCTTAGACTCCGGTCAAACTGCCGCTCGACCGAAATTAGGCGCCGAAATTACTTCGTGCGTTTCGCGCCGTATTTAGAGCGAGCTTGCTTGCGTTTTGCGACGCCGGCGGTATCGAGAGCACCGCGGATAATATGGTATCGCACACCAGGCAAATCCTTCACTCTGCCACCACGAATAAGCACGACGCTGTGTTCCTGCAAATTGTGTCCGATTCCCGGAATATAAACAGTACCTTCCATCTTGTTGACAAGACGAACTCTTGCGATCTTGCGAAGCGCCGAGTTAGGCTTTTTGGGAGTGGTCGTCGTGACGGACAAACAAACGCCGCGCTTCTGCGGATTGTTTTCCAAAATAGGACTCATGGACTTGAATTCCACTTTTTCACGCCCCTTCCTGATCAACTGGTTAATAGTTGGCATTATTACTCTACCTCCTTTTAGTAGTTTCTGCCCGCCCTTGTAAAGCAGGTCTTTTTAGGATTCCGGCCGCAACCGAAACCATGCGCGTAAAATCCCGCGCACTTATTTATTATACAGACTTGTCCCACGTTTTGTCAACGGTTTTAAAGCCTTTTCGCATGATTTTTGCTGTCGGCGCGCGATAACAACGCCGAAAAACGCCGGGGGCCGGCATAAAAAACCTGCCTGCAGCTTTTTCCTGTCAAAACAAAAACAAACTGACTGAAATTATTTTACGGCCGCAATCGACTTTTAACGCCGGCGCAAGCACACAAAACGCGCGATTTTTACAAAATTCGGCGGACGGTTTCCGTTTTTATAAAAATTATACGGTAAAATCGTAACATAAATTATAAAGAGCGCATAAATGATAAACCGCCGGCACTTATTTTCGCAATGCAAGCAAAACGGTTGCAAAAATATACGGTCTTGGTGTATAATGTAATCAATTTCAGACAACACCCGATATAGGTAAGGAGGCAAAATTTATGAAATCTGTAAAAATACTGCTCAGCATGGCCGAAAGCGTCAAAAAGTTTGTGGGTATCGTCAGCAAATACCCTTACGACATTGACCTGAGGAGCGGACGCTTCGTCATCGACGCGAAATCCCTTCTCGGTATTTTCAGCCTGGATTTAAGCAAGCCCATCGTGCTGGAAATTTATTCCGACAACTGCGACGATCTTTTGGCGGAGCTGAAAGAATATACCGTAGCTTAAACCGTGCGCGCAAACCGCAGCGAAAAATCGTCCCGGCATGGATATGTCGGGTTTTTTTCGTTTTTTACAGGGGACAGATTTTAATGAATAAAATATACTTAAAGCTGCAACTGGGAATAGACAAACCGTTTTCCTTTCTTCATATGAGCGATACGCATCTTGCTCTTGCCGAAAGAATCGACGGCGAAAGAAAAGTAATTCTTGCAAAAGAGAGAAAAAGATATTTTCCCTACGCATATAAGCATATCTGCGAAGCAACCGACGAATGCTTAAAAACAGATAAATTTTTGGTTCATACCGGAGATTTAATCGATTTTACCTCGAAAAAAAATTTTCAAATCGCCAAAAAATTTATCAAACGAACAAATTGTTTTTTCGTAGTCGGAAACCATGAATTCTCACAGTACGTGGGAGAAGCTTTCGAAAACGAAGCATATAAGGAGCAAAGCTCCGCGCTGGTTCAACGCTTGACGCCGTATGACATCAGATTTGCTTCGCGTATCGTAAACGGAATCAATTTTGTCGGAATCGACAACGTATATTATTATTTTTTGCCTGATTTTGTAGATAAACTTAAAGAAGAAGCGGCAAAGGATTATCCTATTATATTATGTCTGCACAATCCATTGTACGAAAAAGCGTTGTTCGATAATCAAATACAAAAAGATAACTGCGCTTATTTAGTCGGCGTTCCCGACAATTTAATTTCCGGCTACCCTTTCGACCGACGTGTGCAACAAAAAGCAAATGACTGCACAAAGGCAGCTTTGGAATTTATTTCAAAAGAAAAGAAAGTTAAAGCTATTTTAGCGGGACACTTGCATTATGATTACGAAGGTAAATTCGCCGGCACAATTCCGCAGATTATAACAGGTAAAGATACTTTGAGAGAAATTGAAATCATATAGCAAATTTATTCAAATATCTCAATATGCGGTAATTGTTACCGAAAACGAATCGATGTATGAGATAAATTTAAACCGATCCCAGTGCAGAAAGCAGAGATAAAACCGTTGCAATTACGTGCTTTTTATGCTAATATTTCCTGCAACGGCGGCCGGAAGAGGCTAAAAAACAGCGCGCCGCCGCGCGCAGACAGTTAAAACAGCGAGGAATAATATTTGGAAGAGCTTTTAAAAAACGACATAATCGAGCTTACCGTCGAGGGCCAGGGCATCAACGGCGAGGGCGTGGCGCGCGCAGGCGGAAAAACGATTTTCATACGCGGCGCGCTTAAAGGCGAAAAGGTACGCGCAAAAATAATATTGGTAAAGCCGCGGTTTGACATTGCGATCACGACGGAAATACTCGGCTCCTCGCCCGAACGCGTCAGTCCGCCCTGCCCGATTTTCGGCAAATGCGGCGGCTGCGACCTGCAGCATATGCGCTATGCCGAGCAGCTGAATTACAAACGCGCGCTGGTCGAGGAAACTCTGCTTAAAGTGGGCGGAATTTCAGCCGCTCTGCCTCCCGTGGTATCCGGCGGAAAGGAATACCACTACAGAAACAAAATTTCTCTGCCGGTGAGGCAAACGGCCGCAGGACTGAAGCTGGGGCTTTTTGCCAAAAACAGCCACAGAACGATTGAAACGGACGACTGCCTGCTGCAATACGAATGGAACGCTCCGCTTATAAGCGCGTTGAAAAAATTTATGGAAGAAAACGGCTTGAGCGGATACGACGAGGAAAGCGGCAAGGGCGACGTAAGACATCTTGTCGCAAGAGAAATCGGCGGACGGCTGTACGTTACGCTGGTTGTCGCCTCCAAGCTCGACTGCAAAAGCTTTATAAAGGCCGTAAAGAACATTTCCCCCGACTGCGAGGTATGGCTGAACGTTAACCGCAGACGCGACAACGTAATACTGGGCAACGAATGGCTGCCGGCGGAAGTCTCCGGCCGGCCGGTTGAAATAGACGGATTAAAAACCTGTCCTCACCCCGGAGGCTTTTTTCAGGTAAACGACTGCGTGCGCGAAAAGCTTTACGACTACGTGTCCGGACTGTGCGAGGGCGGCGCGGCGGTCGAGGCCTACAGCGGCGCCGGTCTGCTGTCCGCCCGGCTTGCCGGGCGCGCGGCGATAGCGTACGGCATCGAGCTGGACGAGCGCTCTCACGCGGCGGCGGAAAAGCTTAAAGAATTAAACCGACTGAAAAATTTTTATCCCATATGCGGCGACGTGGGCGACAAGCTTGCCGATACGATAAAAAAATGCAAAACGGTCTCCGACAATACCTTTGTCGTGCTGGATCCGCCGAGAGCCGGCATATCCGACAAAGCCGCGGACGCTTTGATAAACTCCGGCGCCGACAATATCGTATATATAAGCTGCAATCCAGCGACTCTTGCAAGAGACGTGAAAAAACTGTCGGACGCAGGCTACCGTCCCGCCGGCTTTAAGGCCTTCGACATGTTTCCGCAGACGGTAAACGTCGAAACGGTAGCTCTTTTGTCCAGGCAAGACGAAAAGAAAAATCGCCTGGACAATTAAAATACTGGCGAAACTGTATACCCGCTTAAAAAAGAGGCGGACGGCGCAGCGACGTAAAACCGCGACGCCGGTCATAAAAAATAAGAAACTACGATTTTAAACCGAAAACGCGGACGGCGCAGCGCTCTTAAAATCGATTTCCGGCGATTACGATCCGGCTTTTTGAGTAATATATTTTTACAAAATGCGGGACGCTAACATAAACGGCCGGACGACCGGACGCGTACGCCTTTTACCGGCCGTTTTATCCCGATTGAAAGTCCGCGGCGAATATATATTCTAAACGGCTTATAATACGCTTAAATCACGGGCAAAAGCTTATAATTTCAATTAAACAACGCTTGACTGAATCGCTTAATTAGGATATACTAACAAAACAAATAAATGTCGTTTTACGACGAAAAAGGTGAAATTATGGAAAATTTGGAACAGCTGACCGAAAAGCATGCCAAAAGGCTGAAAAAGAAAAATCTTGCAAACAAGATTTTTTATTACGGACTGCAAATTCTGACGCTTATGACGGCAATAGCGTCGCTTGTGATATTTATCATAACGCGCGACGGCGCCGAAACCACGGCAAACCAGATTTTCATGTGCGTTATGGCGCTGCTTTGCATCAATATTCCCATGATACTAGAGAAAAAGTTTAAGCTGTGCATTCCCAACTACATTTCGATAACGCTTTACATATTCCTGTTTTCCCATTTCGTACTGGGAGAAATTTTCCGCGTTTACGATCACAGCATGATATTCGATAAAATTCAGCATACGGCCAGCGGCGTCATAATGTCGCTTATCGGCTTTTCTATAATATTCATGCTGAATAAGCTTAATCCGGATAAAATGAAGCTTTCGCCGTTTTTCATAGTGCTGTTTACCTTCTGCTTTACCATGACCACCGAATACGTGTGGGAGCTGTTTGAATATTCTATGGACCGTATTTTCAATACCAATATGCAGCGCTGGACGGACGGAGTTTTGGAAACGCTGGAAGACGGCAGCGTAATAAGCGCCATTCCCTACGGCAGCGGACTTAAGGACACCATGGGCGATATGGGCGTCAACATAATCGGCTGCCTGGGCGTGTGCATTTACGCCATAGTCGGTATGAAGCTTAAGCCGGACTGGTTTGACGGAAAGCTGATACTCACCCAGTCGCAGGTGGAAACCCTTGCCGCCGAAAAAGCCGAGGAGGAGCTTAAACTGAAAGGCTCGGCCGATACTGCGGCCGACGACGCAAACGCCGAAAAGACCGAATGTGAAACCTCACGTCAGCAAGACGACGCCGAAAATGCCGCTGAGGACGACGGTAAAGCCGTAAGCTGATAAAAACGGTCCGCTCCTAACGGCCGGCAAAAACCGAACCGGACAGCGGAATCCGAAACAATTTTTTACGCGCTGTCGGCAATAAGGCGCGCATAGGTTACTGCATTGCGCTGTAAAGGCATTTAAAATCAAGCCGAAAAATTATTGACAAAATACGAAAACGGCGTTATAATCTTGACATAGACCTAATCCGAAAGGTTCGCCTGACGGCAAAGGAGCGCATACTTACAGTAAATAACGGAATACCGGCGAGTATTCCCTTATTATAAGTTCCTCCCTCTGCCGCGATAAGGTCGAGGGAGTTTATTTTTGCGTCAAAACGCATTGAAAGGGAGATAATAGTCAATGGAATCAAATCGAATCGCTCTTATCGGAATTATAATCGAAAACAACGAAATTTCCGAAAACGTCAACGCCGTACTGCACGAGTACGGAGAATTTATAGTCGGACGGATGGGACTTCCCTACCGGGAGAAATCTCTAAACGTAATAAGCGTGGTCGTAGATGCGCCGAATAACGTTATCAACGGTATGACCGGCAAGCTGGGAATGCTTGCCGGAGTCAGCGCCAAAGCGCTGTATTCAAATAAATAACGCAATAAATTTTTACCGCCTAATCAAGCGGACAAGGAGAAAGATATGAAAAAATTTGTTACTCTATTGCTGGGAATAATTATGACGGCAGCAGCGGCTTTTACGCTTTACGGCTGCGCCGACAAGGATTTTGACGGACAAATCGAGATTTACATGCCGGACGGAGCCCCGGCGCTGGCTTTTTCGCAGCTTATGAGCGAAAACAATCAGCTCGGCCGCGAGGTAAGCTATCACGTCGTGGATTCAAATTCCATAGGCGCGTATGTGGCTAACGGCACGGCCGAGGCCGCTCTGCTGCCCGTAAACGCCGCCTCCAAGCTATGCGGCGACGGCAAAGCTTACAAAATGCTCAGCGTCAACACGCACGGAAATCTGTTTGTAATCGGCAAAGGGGAAGCCGCCGACATAAGCGCGTTAAAAGGCAAAAAAATAGGCGTTGTCAATCTGCCCAACGTCCCCGGTCTGACCTTTAAGGCCATACTTACAGATAAGGGCGTAGGCTTTACCGAGGATCCGGCCGCGCTGACCGCGGACAACGTTCTGCTTGTCAATATCGCCGGCACAGAGCTGGCCGCCAGACTCAACTCGACTGATGAAAATACCCGGCTCGATTTCGCCGTAGCGCCCGAGCCCGCCGTATCCGCGCTTACAAGCAAGGTTCCCTCAATAAAAATCAAATTCAGCCTGCAGGAGCTGTGGGGAGAAAACGGTTATCCGCAGGCTGTGCTTGTGGCAAAGACCGAGCTGTGCGAGGACGGAAAATTCGTAAGCGCTTTGCTTGACGCGCTTTCAGATTCTGCAGCCTGGCTGCCGGAACACGCCGCCGACGCGGCGGAAGCCGTAAAGACGCACTTAGCGGAAGGACTGAATCCCTCCTTTAACGCCAATAATCTTACGGCTGCCGTAATCGCGAACTGCAACATCAAGGTTGTAAAAGCAAAGGACGCCCAGGAAGACGTGAAAAACTATATAACTAAAATAAAGGCTATAAGCGAACAGGCCGCCGGCTCCGTAACCGACGAATTCTTCTTCGCTTAATACTGGATTTTGAAAGCTCTGAGAAAAATTCTGCGGGAAGCGTCTTATCCCCTGATCGTCATAGCCGCAGCGCTTGCGTTGTGGTACGCGGCCGCGGCGGCGTCCGGAAGCGAATTTATCGTGCCCTCTCCCGTCTCCGCTATAAAAAGGTTTTTCGGGTTGTTTGCCGAAAAATCCTTTTACGCCGCGCTTGGCTCAACTTTGGGACGCGCGCTGATTTCGTATGCCGTTTCCTTTATCGCGGCGCTTATGTTTGCGCTTGCGGCGGTATTTTTCCGCTCGGTCAGAAAGCTTCTCTCGCCCATGGTATCCGTATGCCGCGCGCTGCCTACCATGGCGGTGGTTCTGCTGCTTGTAATCTGGACCGGCCCGAAAGCCGCGCCCGTAATCGTAGCGCTGTTGGTAGTTTTGCCGACGCTGTACGCGGCGTTTTACGAAGCGCTAACGGGCGTGGACAAGGATACCGTCGATATGGCCAAAATCGACGGCGCGGGAAAAGTCAGGCTTGCGTTGGGCTTCTATCTGCCGCTTGCCGCTCCCGGGGCGTCACGCTCCGCCGCGGGCGCGCTGTCGCTTACCGTAAAGCTTATGGTTGCGGCCGAGGTTTTGGCCAATACGGCAGGCTCCTTGGGCGCAATGATGCAAACCGCTCGGATATACTTTGAAACGGCCGAGCTTATGGCTCTTACCGTAGCGACCGTATTGGTTTCTTTATTGCTGGAGGGCGTCGCTTACGCGCTTTTAAAACTGACTTTTTCCGGCTGGAAATAACAGTACGGCTGTCCGCGGCGCCTGCTTAAAAAAATCTTATCGGGCTTTACGCAACAGAAAATATTTTCCCTCGCAAATAAAATCCGAAGCTGAATCATAAAAGCCGCGGCAATAAGCAAGCCGCGGCTTTTTTTATTTAAATCTTAAACTGTAATTTTACGCAAAGCTCAGACCGCTGAGTATCTGCCATTACCGCCGCCCCAAAAAACAGCTTTACTAAAACGCGCAATGCGATAAAATCCGGCCGCTTAGCGGCTTTAGAGTATTCATTGCTTAAAGCCCGCTTTCCGACGCCGTTTCCATACGCTTAAACGGTCAAATTAAACGCACGATGATTTGACTTTCCGGTCAAAGCTTTCTATGGCTCAGCTTAAGTCGCTTGCAAAAGTAAACGTGGTTTTATCGGAAAATGCCGAGACCTTCTTGACGTTTGCCCACTGCTTCTCCGTCCCTTTAAAAATTACGTTAAGCTCGGGATTATCGAAAGCCCCGGCGCCGATTTTGGAAATCTCGGGAAAAATAGTTATTTTTTTAAGACTGACGCAGCCGCAAAAAGCTCTTGATCCTATAACATCCAATTTTTGGGACAATTTAACGGTAGAAAGCCGCCTGCATCCCTCAAAGGCAGAGTAGGCTATTTCAATAAGCGAGTCTGGCATCGTCACAGTCATCAAAGCGTAGCAGTTGCGGAAGGACTCGCTGTCGATATACCTGATATTTTCTCCCAAAACTATCTTTTTAAGATTTTCTTTATAAGAAAACGCTCCGTTGTCTATAGCGACTACTTTGACGCCGCGCACCTTGTCCGGAATTTCCAGCTCCGCCGCCGAATCGTCAAAAGCAATGACGACGTACTCTCCGTCATTTTTCCTGTATGTTACTCCGCCCTGCTTAATCTTATCGAAGGGCGCCAGAAAGCCAACGCCTAAACCGGCTATAATAAGCGCCGCCAATACGGCCGCGCCGGCGGCGAACCATTTTTTCAAACGCTTGCGCCCGGCTCTAGCCCTTGCCTCGCGCGCAAGATCCTCGGCAGTTTTCGGTCTTTCCGCCGCGCTTACCTTTTCCGCGGCGGCAAACACGTCGGTTTTATTTGCGCCGCAGCCCAAACACCTGTTCTCGCTGTTGAAATTCACATTGCCGCACGCGCACACCCAAAATCGGCCGGACGCCGCAGGATATCCGACCGCCGAACGGATAATCGAACGAAAAGCCTTTGCCGTACTGCTTTTTTCAAAAGGCCGGAAAGGATATTCGGTAACGCCGCCCGGCTTATAATTTATTTCCACTCCGCTGACAATAAAGCTTACCAAAGACACCTCTATGTCTTCGGCGTTTTCCGGCGCGGGCACCGCCGTCTCGAAATCACGGCCGTAAATCTCTATATCGGTAAGATCCGTATCCGGAAGACAGCCCAGCTTATCGCCGAAAGCCGTATAATAAGTAATTCTAAAGCGCACCGCATGCAGCAGCGAGGTAAATTTTGTAAAGCGGACGAGAAAATAAAAACTCCCCGCCGATGCGCTGAACCGCTTTTCTGTCGCGGTCACGCAGCAGGGATTATCCAAATCCGGCTTCAACCGCCGGACGTCAACTACCTTATCGCTGTTTCTGCTCATCTTTTCCCTCCGCAATCAGCATTAGCACTTATTTTATCGTACATTTGCGTACAAATAAAGTATAGCTTATATATAATATTTTTGTCAACGGTTTTGCGCTCAGAAAACGTTATCGGACGCCCGAGCCGTTATTTTGTTGCGAAAAAGGTTTTTTTGTGATAAAATAACGTTAAGAAGTTTACGTCCGGAGCCTTTTATATGGAAACCCGTTTGGAAAATTTGAGCGAATCTGACGAAGCCGTAAAGGCCTTCGTGGCGGCGTGCGACAGCATGTGCGACGCCAAATTTCTTTTAAGCGAAAGAAAGATATCCGACCTTATGCAGACCATAGCGGCTTATCCCAGGCTGTATGAGATTTTTAAAAACGCGCTTAAGGGCTACAATCGACAGGCCGAATTCCATAAATCCAAAACCAAAGTGGGCGGAAGAAGCAAGCTTGTTCCGCCGCAGAATCAAACGAAGCTGATCGCTTACGTCTTCTGCCTGCTGCTGGAAATAGATACCGGTAAACGCGCTTTGAGAGAGTTTTTGGACGAATTTTTTTACCACACCAATCCCAACGAGGAATTTGCGCTGTTCTGTTCCGCGCTCATAGTTCCTTTCCGCGACGTTACCGAATACGTATATTATAACGGCGCCGACTCCTATCTCGAGGACGATACGGTTGACGTGACCTTACGAGAGGCGGTAAAACAGCTCCTGCAGGAGATGAACACCGCAGTCAACGAAAGCGTCGTAATCACCATGGAAACAAAGCAGGATCTTTTCCTTTTAGCCAAGGCTATAGAGAGCGCGCTGACGCCCAACCGAATAGACCTTATTAAACCGCTGCTGACAGGATATAAAAACACCGTCAATTCCTGCATGATACGCGAAAAGCTTACGCCTTATCTCGATAAGCTGTATCGCGTCTTTACCGTCAGCGAAATTTTTTAAACCGCC
>ERZ1673753.2548-NODE-2548-length-13261-cov-5.626155_pt1 | contig 13261 bp, 12 predicted proteins | sample MGYA00580201_ERZ1673753 | MGnify/ENA primary metagenome ERZ1673753 (study PRJEB41218, sample SAMN15661747) | gut metagenome | host: Homo sapiens | place: Canada: London | collected 2015-08-20/2019-03-30 | study: EMG produced TPA metagenomics assembly of... | reverse complement strand
TGCTCGATCTCGGCGATATGCCCGCCGCGGATGGTGACGCCCACGGCATCGAAGCGAATCGACCTGAGAGGATAGTGCTCCATGAGATAGCAACTTGCGATACGGCGATACCGACGCTGCTTTTGGGCGTCCACGGCCTCCTCGGGAAAAACCCGCGTGGCGCAATCCAGGGCGACGCGTCTCGTCTTGACCTCGGCCATCACCACGACATCGTCGAGCTCATCGAGCAGCACCAGATCGGCTTCGCCTTCAATGCAACGATAGCCCTGCTCCAACAAGGTGTATCCACGCTCGTTAAAGTAATCGATGGTGATCAGCTCGCCCAGCATGCCGAGCTCGCGGGGACTGAGCCCCTTGATAAACTCGGGCGTAATCGCCCCGCAGTCGAGCTCGCCGTCTTCCCAGCGCTCCTTGAGTTGCTGCGTCTTGCTCTTTTTGCTTGCGGCACACATGGGGTCTCCTTTCCCGCACACTGCATTGCCCCGATGATGAGGGCACCTTTCATGCGGGTAAGTACCGGAAGCAAACCAAAAGCTGACCAAATGCCGACAAAAAACGGGCCGTACGCAACAATCACGTTGCATACGGCCCGCTACCAGCAGGTTTATAAAACGCCAGAGGTCCCTGTCTCCACAATTGACCTAGAATAGGCGCTCAGTCTGCAGAAAGTTTCCGCAAAAGCTCACACGATGCAGCGGACAAAGTCCGTGTTTGCGAATCGCCTCGATGTGCTCGGGGCTTGCGTAGCCCTTCGACTCGGCCAAATGATACTCGGGGTACTCGGCGTCGTACTCGACCATCATCTCGTCACGCGTGACCTTGGCCATGATGGATGCCGCAGCGATACAGGCGATTTTGGCATCGCCCTTCACCACGTCGCGCTCGTTGGGAACGGCGCCCAAGGGGTTACCGTCCATAAGCACGCAATCGGGCTCGAGTCCCGTATCGGCCACGGCGCCCGCGACGGCAGCGCGGAGGGCGCGGGCCATGCCCATATCATCGATATCCGCAGGCGCGATATGGCAAAAACCAATCGACGTCGCGACCTCGGCAATCTTCACCGAGAGCAGCTCGCGGCGCGCCGGCGTGAGCTTTTTGGAATCGTTGATGCCCCAGACGCGCGGTTCCATGGGAAGGCACACGGCGCACACCGTCAAAGGGCCGGCCACCGAGCCGCGACCTACCTCGTCGACGCCCACGACCACGCCATCCCCACCGAGCTCGTGCATTAGCTCGTACATGCCGTTGACGCGCTCGCGCTCGGCAAGTTCCTTGGCATGACGCTTAAGAGCACGCTCGCAAGCCTTGATCACTTGCTGGCGCGGATCCTCACGATAATGCTCCACGAGGGCGGGAATCTCCTCAAACGTGGCGCTCGCCAGCTCGCCGGCAACCTGCGATGCCGAAACTGAACTCGTCATGTTGGCCATATCGGGGCCTCCTTGCATGCAAATCAGATAAAAAGAAGGGCCACCCGAAGGTGACCCTTTTGTCCAAACGAGTGGACAGACGCTGCGATCTTCTTAGCGCTTCTCGGGGATGCGAGCAGCCTTGCCCACCTTGTCGCGGAGGTAGTACAGCTTGGCGCGACGGACGCGACCATGACGGACAACCTCGAGCTTGGCGATCTTGGGGCTGTGAAGCGGGAAGGTACGCTCAACACCGACACCGAAGGAAATCTTGCGGACGGTGAAGGTCTCACGGGCACCGGCGCCGGCCATGCGGATGACGTCGCCCTGGAAGACCTGAATGCGCTCGCGGTCGCCTTCCTTAATGCGGTAGTGAACCTTGACGTTGTCGGCGACGCGAACCTGAGGAATGTCCTCGCGGATCTGCTGACGCTCGATTGCGCGGATGTAATCCATGTGCAATTCCTTACTCTTCTAGAGGTGCCGTACCACCTTGGCCGGCACGTAGTTGAACAAACGTATTCGAGTATACACGCGCGGGTTTCTGCTGCAAGAACAATTTTTTACGCAGACAAAAAGACAAAACCCGCACATGATAACCGCCCGTCTCACGAATGAGACGGGCGGCATGAAGGGGGGCTACGCTAGGCGTCTAAACCCAAAACGTTAGGCGGAACGCTTAGCCTCGAGCTTGGCCTGAGCGGCAGCCAGGCGTGCGAGGGGCACGCGGTAGGGCGAGCAGGACACATAGTCCACATCGGCCACGTTAAACAGGCCCTTGATGGACTTGGGGTCGCCGCCGTGCTCACCGCAAACGCCAAAGTGCATGTCGGGGTTGGTGGCGCGGCCCTTCTCGACAGCCATGCGCACCAGCTCGAGTACTGCCGTATCGATGGTCTCGAAGGGGTTGTCCTTTAAGATCTTCTTGTGCATGTACAGCGGGATGAACTTGGCCTCGGCATCGTCGCGGGAGAAGCCGAAGGTGGTCTGGGTGAGGTCGTTGGTGCCAAAGCAGAAGAAGTCGGCATGATGGGCGATCTCGTCAGCGACCATGCAGGCACGCGGCAGCTCGAGCATCGTGCCCACGGGAATATTGAGCTCGACGCCCTCCTCAGCGGAAACCTCAGCGATCACGCGCTCGATGACCTCGCGGGTCTGGACATGCTCGGCCGTGATGGAAACGAGCGGAACCATGATCTCGGGACGCGGATCGACGCCCTCCTGGATAAGGCGGGCAGCAGCCGTGGCGACGGCGCGAACCTGCATGAGCGGCAGATCGCTAAAGACGACGGATAGGCGCACGCCGCGCAGGCCGAGCATCGGATTGGACTCGACCATGCCGTCGATGCGACGTAGGCGGGCACGCAAGGCGGCAAGCTCTTCCTCGCCGGCGCCAGCGGTTTCCTTCTTGGTGATGGCGACCTCGAGCTCGCGAGGATTATCCAGGAACTCATGAAGCGGCGGATCGAGCAGACGAACGACCACATCGCGACCGGACATGGTCTTGAACATCGCCAGGAAGTCCTCCGTCTGGACCTTGAGCAGATCGGACAGAGCCTGCTGCTTCACGGCCTCATCGTCAGACAGGATAAAGCTCTGGATGATGTTCTTGCGATCGCCCAAGAACATGTGCTCGGTGCGGCACAGGCCAATGGCCTCGGCACCAAACTCGAGGGCGAGCTCGGCGTCCTCGGGGTTGTCGGCGTTGACGCGCACGTGGTTGGCGTGACCGTCGGTCTCGTCCAGACGGATCTCGTCGGCCCAGGACAGGATGGTGTCCAGATCGCCGGTGAGCTCAGCCGAAACCAGATCGACGGCGCCGTCGACGACGATGCCCTGAGTACCGTCGATGGAGATGATGTCGCCCTCATGCAGCACGCGGTCGCTGCCCTCGATGTGCACGACCTTCTCGGCGGCGTCGATATGGAAGCGTTCGACGCCGCAGACGCAAGGCGTACCCATGCCGCGGGCGATAACGGCGGCATGGCTCGTCTTGCCACCGTGGCTTGTCAGAATGCCCTCGGCGGCGACCATGCCTTTCAGGTCGTCGGGGTTGGTCTCCCAGCGGACCAGGATAACCTTGTGACCCTCGTTGGCGCGCGCGACGGCGTCATCGCTCGAGAACACGACCTCGCCCACGGCGGCACCGGGGCTGGCGTTAAGACCGCTGGCCAGAACCTCGTACTTCTTGGAGGCGTCGAACTGCGGGTGAAGGAGCTGGTCGAGCTGTGCGGGATCGATGCGGCTCACGGCCTCCTCGCGAGTGATTAGGCCCTCCTCGACCATTTCGATGGCGATGCGCAGGGCGGCGGTAGCAGTGCGCTTGCCCACGCGGGTCTGGAGCATCCAGAGCTTGCCCTGCTCGATGGTGAACTCGATGTCGCACATATCGCGGTAATGATACTCGAGCGTCAGGAACACGCGCTCGAGCTCCTCACCTGCGGACTCGAGGCCCGGGGTGGTCTTGAGGTCGGCAATGGGCTCGGTGTTGCGGATGCCGGCGACGACATCCTCGCCCTGGGCGTTGACCAGAAAGTCGCCGTAGAACTCCTTAGTGCCGTCGGCCGGATTGCGCGTAAAGGCGACGCCGGTCGCGGAGGCCTCACCCTTGTTGCCAAAGGCCATGGCTTGGACGTTGACGGCAGTACCGAGCTCGTCGGAGATGCCGTGCTGTTTGCGGTAGATGCAGGCGCGCTCGTTCATCCAGCTGCCAAAGACAGCCTGAATGGCAAGGCGCAGCTGAAGCTCAGGATCGTGCGGGAAGACGGGCTTGCCATCGACAACCTCGAGCTCGGGGTACAGGGCGGCCTCGACGTTCTCGGAGAAGATCCCCTTGAAGGTCGCGACGAGCTCCTGCAGATCCTCGGCCGAAAGCTCGGAGTCGACGCGGACGCCAGCGACCAGGCGTGCCCGGGTCAGCGCGTTCTCGAACAGGTCGGCGTCGACGCCCATAACGACGTTGGAGAACATCTGGATAAAGCGGCGGTAGCTATCCCAGGCAAAACGCGGATTTTGCGTCTGGGCGATGAGACCCTGAACGGAGCCGTCGTTGAGGCCCAAGTTGAGGACCGTGTCCATCATACCGGGCATGGAGAACGGAGCGCCCGAGCGAACCGACACGAGCAGCGGATCGGAGGCGTCGCCGAGCTTTTTGCCGCAACGGGCCTCGAGGTCGGCCTCGGCGGCAACGATCTCATCGAGTGCGCCCTCGGGCCACACGTTACCGGCGCCGGAGTACTCGACGCAAGTCTGGCAGGTAATGGTAAAGCCACCGGGAACCGGCAGGCCGATGCGGCTCATCTCGGCAAGGTTTGCGCCTTTGCCGCCAAGCACGAAGTTCATGGATTTGTCGCCCTCAGTGACACAGGTGCCCTGGGCGTCGGTTCCAAAACGGTAAACCCTCTTGCAATCGCTCACGATACTTCCCCTTCCATGCGCTTACGCGCACGACCGTGTTGACGAATCGACCCGCCGAATGCGGGCCGTGAGGGAACTATACGGCGGGCATTGAGCGGGCTTGCGTAGAGGGTGCGGGGTTTGGTAAACGTGGTAAATATGGCGGTAAACGGTAGGTAAAGGTGGTTACCTTATGAAGATACCAATGCAAGAAGCTTGCAGGTCAAATGCTAGTTTTTTGCTAAATCGCTTTACCATTATCGTGCATTATTTTTAGTTAGTTATTTTAGGCGGGGCATTTTTAGCTATCCCAATAAGCTAGCTTTGTTGGGCTCGACGGGCGGCGCGGCGGGCACGGGCTTCCTGGATTTCCTCCAAGTGGCTGATGATCTCGGAGGCGCTCTCCTCGATGGCTTTGCCGTCGGTACGCACCACAAAGCAGCCTAGGCGCTTCATGAGGGCACGGGCTTCCTCAAGCTCGCTGCGCACACTCTCGGGCTCGGCATAAGAGCCGGCAACGGCACGGGCGTAGTCATCGCCCAAGCGGCTATCGCGAATCTCAGAAATAACGTCGACGGTCGAAATCAGGCCGAATAACCGCATCGGGTCAACCTCGTAAATCGACTTGGGCGGCTCCATGCCGTGGGCCAACGGAACATTGGCAACCTTGTAACCTTGAAAGGCCAAAAACATCGACAGCGGCGTCTTGGACGTGCGCGATACGCCCAGCAGCACGATATCGGCCCCCGACAGATCGTCGCAACCGCGTCCATCATCGTGCTCAACGAAATACTCCATGGCCTCGATGCGATGGAAATAGCGGTCATCGGTCTTGTGAATCACACCCGCAACGCCCTTGGGCGGCACGCCGACGAGCGACGACAGCACGGCGAGCGTCGGACCGATCAGGTCGACCGAGCGAATGTGCAGCATGCCCAAGTAGTCGAGCACACGAGCACGAAGGGCCGGATCGACAATGGTGTGGAACACGGCGATATCGCGATGGTCGGCATCGACGCGCGGCCCCACAAATGACTTGACCTGCTCCACGGAGGCCACCTTGGGCAGGCGCAAAACGCGAAAAGCCCCTTCATCAAATTGCCCGGACGCCGCAAGCACCACCTCACAAGCGGTATCACCGAGCGAGTCGGAGATAACGATAACGGTGGGACGAGCGGTGACCGGGCAATCCATGCGGGGCTCCTTTTGCGCTTATGCGCAGGCTGGCTTACTTTTTGCGGGCAAGCTCACCGATGTTGGCAATGCCGGAGAAAACGGCCTCGAAGCGGTTGAGCAGCTTAAGGCGATTATCGCGGAGCTGCTCGTCCTTGTCCATGACCATAACCTCATCGAAGAAACGGTCGATGGGCGCGCGCAGGGCGGCGAGGGCGGCAAATGCGGCCGGGTAGTCCTCGGCAGCAAGGGCAGCATCGACAGCAGTCTGAGCAGCCTCGGAAGCATCGGCAAGCGCGAGCTCGGCCTCGCCCATCAGGCTGCGGTCGTACTCCGCGCCCAGCTTGGGCTTGGAGATATGCGCGGCACGGGCATAGGCCGTAGCCAGGTTGTCAAAGGTCTCGGCATCGTTCTTGCGGGCCTCGTCGAGGGCGGCGCAGCGGGCGAAGAAGACGGACGGGGCGATGATGTGCACCGCGGAGACGGCGGCAACGGTATCGGCCGGGATCTTTTCGTCGCGGGCCATGCTCACCAGGCGGCCATGGAAGAAGTCACGAACCTGCTGGGCGACCTCGGCGGCGTCGAACTCAATGCCCTGCTCACTGTAGAGCTCGAGGGCGAAGTCGATGAGCGACGTGGGGTCGATCGGCAGGCGGTCGCGCAGGATGTTGATGATGCCGATAGCGGCACGACGCAGCGCGTAGGGGTCCGAAGAGCCGGTCGGGGGCTCGCCGATGGCAAAGATACCGGCGATGGTATCGAGCTTATCGGCACAGGCCACGATGCAGCCAGCGGTGCCCTCGGGCAGCTCGTCACCGGCAAAGCGAGGACGATAGTGATCGCGAATAGCATGAGCGACCTCGTCGTTCTCCCCCATCGCGGTCGCGTAATAACCGCCCATCACGCCCTGCTGGCTCGTGAACTCGACGACGGCGTTGGATACCAGGTCGGCCTTGCACAGGTGCGCGGCGCGAGCGGCATCGGCTGCCAGGTGAGCACCCAGGTGTGCCTCACGGGCAATAGCGAGCGCGAGCTGCTCGATGCGCTCGGACTTGGCGAGCACGCTACCGAGCTTCTCCTGGAAGGCAACCTTGGCCAGACGCTCACGGAACTCGTCGAGGGAGATCTTCAAGTCCTCCTCGTAGAAGAACTTGGCATCGTCCAGACGGGCACGCACAACGCGCTCGTTGCCGTCGATCACGCGCTCGGCATTCTCGGGCTTGCTGTTGGAAACGACCACGAACTCACGCGTGAGCTTACCCTCGCCGTCATAGATCGGGAAGTAGCGCTGGTTGGTGAGCATGGACTCGCAGATAATCTCGTGCGGGACCTTGAGGAACTCCTCATCGAAGGTACCGACGAGCACCGTCGGCCACTCGCAGAGGTTGATGACCTCCTCAAAGACCTTCTTGGGCGTGTCGACATGGCAACCGGGGCGAGCGGCCTCGACCTCGGCGATACCGGCAAGGATGGCCTCGCGGCGGCGCTCGGCAGAAAGCACGCCGGCGTCCTCGAGCACCTGCTCGTAGACGGCGGGGCTGGCAACCACATGGTCACCAGGGCCAAGTACGCGATGACCACGCGTGGTGTTGTCACTCGTCACGTCGGCAAACGACACGGGCACAACATCCTCGCCCAAAAGACAGCAGATCCAGCGGACCGGACGAACAAAGGTCGCATGCTCGTGACCCCAGCGCTGACTGCGGTAGTTGGGCCACTGCAGGCCGGCGATGGTCTTCTCGCACAGAGCGGTCAGAATCGGCGTAGCCGGTGCGGAGGGAATGTTCTTCTCGGCGAACACATACTCGCGACCGTCAGTGTCCTCGCGACGGACCAGGTCCTCGGCAGCCACACCGCACTTGCGGGCAAAGCCCTGGGCGGCCTTGGTGGCGTTACCGTCAGCGTCGAAGGCAATGTTGGCCGCGGGGCCACGCTTGACCTCATGGACTTCATCGGTCGCGGTGGCGACGTCGGCCACGAGCGCAGCCAGACGACGTGGGCTCGAGATCACGCGGACCTCGCCATGAGCCAGACCGGCCTCGTCGAGGCCCTTAGCGATCATGGTGCCAAGCTGCTTGACGGCATTGTTCAGCGGTGCGGAGGGCATTTCTTCCGTACCGATCTCAAACAGGAAATCCTTAGCGTCTGCCATGGCTTACGCCACCTCGCCTTCCTGGTCGGCATTCTCGTTGACTCCGGCGACCTCGGCCATGTAAGCCTCGCAGCACGCCTTGGCGACGGCGCGGACGCGCAGGATGTAGTTGGCACGCTCGACCGCGGACAGGGCGCCGCGGGCATCGAGCAGGTTAAAAGCGTGGCTGCACTTCATGACACAGTCGTACGCCGGCAGCGGCAGCTTGCGCTCCAGGCAGGAATGGCACTCGGCCTCGTAGTCGTCAAACTTCTGACGCATCATCTCGACGTTGGCGACCTCAAAGTTATAGGCACTGAACTCGCGCTCGTTCTCGAGGAACACGTCGCCGTAGGTCATGGGCGTGCCATCGGGCAGGTAGCTCCACACCAGATCGTAGACCGAGTTGACGCCCTGGGCGTACATGGCGATACGCTCCAGGCCATAGGTAATCTCGACGGGCACGGGGTCGACCTCGATACCGCCCACCTGCTGGAAGTACGTAAACTGCGTGACCTCCATGCCGTTGAGCCAGACCTCCCAGCCAAGACCCCAGGCGCCGAGCGTCGGGCTCTCCCAGTCGTCCTCGACAAAGCGGACGTCATGGTCGTTGGGGTCCAGGCCAATGGCGGCCAGCGAACCCAGGTAGAGCTCCTGGGCGTTGACCGGCGAGGGCTTGATGAGCACCTGGAACTGATAGTAGTGCTGCATGCGGTTGGGGTTCTCGCCGTAGCGGCCGTCGGCGGGACGGCGGCAAGGCTGCGCATAGCAGGTGCGCCACTCGGCGGGACCGAGCGAGCGCAGCGTGGTAGCGGTATGGAAGGTACCGGCACCGACCTCGGAGTCATAGGGCTGCATAATGACGCAGCCCTGCTCGCCCCAGTACTGCTGGAGGCGCAGGATGATGTCTTGGAAGGAAAGCGATGAAGCGTTCATGCCTCTAATATCCCCTCGTCGAAACGATTACACGGTTAGGTACTGTACTATAGCGGTTTTTAGTCGATAGCGCCGATGCGGTTGAGCGGCCAGTAGCGCACAAGCGCCACAGCGATCAAATCAGAGCGATCGACGGGACCAAAGTAGCGCGAGTCGGCAGAGTTTTCGCGGTTGTCGCCCATCACCCACACGCACCCGTCGGGAACGGTGTAGGGATAGCTTACCTGAGCGCCGGGCGCTTGGACCGAAAGTGGCCAGCTCATGCCCGTCGTATAGTCCTCGTCGAGCGCTTGGCCGTCAACGACCACCTTGCCATCCTGCAGGTCGACCGTCTGGCCGGCCGTGGCAATAACGCGCTTGACAAGAACATCATGCTCGGAGGTGCCATCGGGGTTGTGAAACACCACGATATCGCCCTGCTTGACGGGCTGACCGAGCTCGAGGCTCACCTTTTGCGCCAGGATCTGGTCGCCAATCTCGATTGTGTCCTCCATAGAGCCGGTGGGCACCACAAAGGGCTCGACCACAAAGGTGCGGATCAGGAAGGTGGCCACAAGCGCGATCGCGATGACCGCGATCCACTCAAAAGCGCCCCTCAACGCGGAATGTTGCGTAGGAACCATACTCACTCCTCGCTCTGCGAATACGAAGCGTCAAGGATCTCCTGCGCGTAAGCGCGCTCCTCGGGCGTGAGCCGCGCAGTCTCAATCAGGTCGGGACGCCAGCGACAGGTGCGCTCGATGGCATTCTTGCGGCGCCAGGCATCGACCTTGGCGTGATCGCCGCTCACGAGCACCGGAGGAACGCCCTCGCCGTTGAACTCGGCGGGGCGGGTGTACTGCGCGTACTCGAGCAGGCCTCCGTCCTCGGCGGTCGAGAACGACTCGTCCACGTTGCTCATCTCGTCGCCCAGGGCGCCGGGAATGAGGCGTACGACGGCATCGGCAACGACCATCGCGGGAAGTTCGCCGCCCGTGAGCACATAGTCGCCGATTGACAGACGCTCGTCGGCATACGCATACGCACGCTCGTCGACGCCCTCGTAGCGACTGCACACAAACAGCAGGCGCTCGCTTTTGAGCAGGCGCTCGGCCACATGCTGCGTAAAAGGCTCGCCGCACGGGGTGAAGAACACCACCGTCGGCTTGGGGCCCTCCGCGCTAATGGCCTCGATGGCCTCCGCGATAGGCTCGACCTTCATGAGCATGCCCTGCCCGCCGCCGTACGGCTCGTCATCGACGGTACGATGGCGGTCGTGCGTCCAGTCGCGCAGGTTATACGCCTTAAAATCAAAAAGGCCGGCCTTGCGGGCGCGGCCCAAAATCGACGTGGACATGACGGGCTCAAACATCTCGGGAAAGACCGAAAGGGTCTCGATCAGCATGTTGTCCTCCCCACTTGTCCATATCGATCAGGCCGTCCATAACGTGGACGGAAATTGTTCCTGTGTCGGGAAGATCGAGCACAACCTGCTCGATCACGGGAATCAGTACCTCGCCGTACCGATCGCCCTCGACAACCCAAACATCGTTAGCGGGCGTCGACATGATCTCGACGATCGTGCCGAGCGAACCGAAACGCTCGTCGACCACCTCGCGACCCATCAGGTCGGTATAGGCAGCGTCGAGCGAATCGAGCTCAAAGTCTTCACGATTTGCCAGCACGTAGCATCCCGTGATACCCTCGGCGGCCGTCAAGTCGTCAATGCCCTCAAACGAGACCAGATCGCCATCGCCCGTATCAGTGACGGACACGACCGTGCAAAAGCGGTCGCGCTTGAGCGCCGGCGGCGTCAGGGCGACGCGCATGCCCGGCTCTAATACAGAAGGAAGCCCCCGCAGCGGCTGCGCGAGGACCTCCCCCTTCCTTCCGTGCGGCTTGACCACACGGGCGATGTTTTTGTACTGGGACCTCAAGGTCCTAGCCCAGAACCTCTACCTCGACAGCAGTGTCGAGGCGAGCGGCCAGTGCACGGGCGAGCGTGCGAATGGCCTTGATGGTACGGCCACGACGGCCGATGACCTTAGCGACGTCATCCTCGGCGACCGAAACCTCAATCGTAGAGGCGTCATCACCATCGATGACCTCAAGGCTCACGGAATCCGGGTCGTCGACGATCTGAACAACGAGATATTCGACGAGATCGGCGATGCGATCTGAGAGCATTGCCTCACCCTCGAGCTGTGCAGCGTCAACCTCAGGCACGATTTACTCCTCGGCGCCCTCAGCGGCCTCAGCGGCAGCCTTAGCAGCCTCGGCCTCTTTGGCGAGCTGCTTCTTGGACTTCTTGACGACGGTCTCGGTCTTCTCGCCCTCGTTGGCGGCCTTGACCAGAGCGGCGACGGCGTCGGTGAGCTGAACGCCCTTGGACTGCCAGTCGGCGATCTTCTCGAGGTCAAGGTTGATGGTCTTGGGGGCGGTCATCGGGTTGTAGCGGCCAACCTCCTCGATGATACGACCGTCACGCGGGGCGCGGGAATCGGCGACGACGACACGGTAGTACGGACGCTTCTTAGCGCCGTGACGAGCAAGGCGAATCTTGACTGCCAAAGGAAACTCCTCCAACCAAGCAGCTTTAGGCTGCAACTACAAACAAACAGTTGAACATAATACGCCATCGACGCGGGCAGGTGAAGTCCGTGAGACCAACTTCTTCGGTGTAGTCGAAGGCAAATCCATATCTTAGACAAGAATTCGCGATTTGCAAGCACATCCACGCACCCCACATGAGCTGCGCGGTATACTCATGCCATGAAAAGACGCGAACATACATACGGTTATGAGGATGCTGCGGGCGTCACGCCGCCGCCCTGGACGGGACCGGCGGTGGGCCTCATGGATCTCGATGCGTTTTTTGCGAGCGTGGAGATGCTCGACCATCCCGAGTGGCGCGGCAAGCCGCTCATCGTGGGTGGCGATGCCGATTCCCGCGGCGTTGTGTCCACCTGCTCATACGAGGCGCGTCGCTTTGGCGTGCACTCCGCCATGCCCTCGGCCGAGGCACGGCGCCTCTGTCCGCAGGCCATTTGGACGCATGGGCATTTCGATCGCTACCACGAGGTCAGCGCGCAGGTCATGACGATTCTCGCCGACGAGACCCCGCGCGTTGAGCGCGTATCCATCGACGAAGCCTTTATCGATATCACACCGGGTCGTTTTGCGCCCGAAGACCCGCTGCTGGTTGCGCGGCGCATCAGTGATCGCGTGGCGGCGCTGGGAGTGACCTGCTCCATTGGCGTGGGCTGCAACAAGACGGTTGCAAAGATCGCAAGCGAGCGGGACAAGCCGTTTGGGCTGACCATCGTGCGCCCCGGAACCGAACAGCGCTTTTTGGCCGCGCTGCCGGTATCTGCCATGAGTGGCATCGGGCGCTCGGCCGAGGAACGACTGCGCCGCATGCGCATCTACACGCTCGGCGAGCTGTCACGCGCATCGGAATCCACCTTGGCCTCTATTTTTGGCGTCAACGGCGAACGCATGCGCCAACGTGCACTGGGGCTTGAAATCTCCGAAGTCACGAGTCTCGATGAAGAGCGCGAGGTCAAGTCGGTCAGCAATGAACGCACCTTTGCGAACGATTTAACTGAGCGCGGGGACATCGAAGCGGCGATTGCGCTATTGGGAGAGTCAGTGGGACGCCGCCTACGCCGCCAAGGACTAACGGGCGCCACGGTGACACTCAAACTCAAGTATTCGTATGGAAGCGGTCGCTCGGCACAGCGCCGGCTGCCCCATCCGACCGACGATGAGAACATCTTCGTGGCAGTGGCGCTCGAACTGCTCGACAACATCTGGCAGGAAGGGATGCATGTGCGCTTGGCGGGCGTCGGCATGAGCGACTTTTACCATCAGGGCGGTATCCAGACCGACCTGTTCTGCGAAATCGACGACCGCGGAGCCCAATCCAGCGACCGTCGCGACCTCTCGGTCGCCATCGACGCCGTCCGAGACAAATTCGGCGACACCGCCCTATCCTTCGGCCGCCAATCCCGCTTCAACGATTAACCGCCTTTGGACAAAAAGAAAGCCGGGCAGGTGCGGAAAACCGCAACTGCCCGGCGAAATGCGCGAGGCTAGCTAAAAGCCCCATATCAAATGAGCCACTAGAGGAGGTCGAGGGGGAGCTGGGGGGCGTCACCCCAGAGCTTTTCTAGGCGGTAAAAGTCGCGGGCTTCGGGAGTGAAGACGTGGACGACAACCGAACCGTAGTCCATGA
>ERZ1673753.2526-NODE-2526-length-13370-cov-5.274878_pt1 | contig 13370 bp, 11 predicted proteins | sample MGYA00580201_ERZ1673753 | MGnify/ENA primary metagenome ERZ1673753 (study PRJEB41218, sample SAMN15661747) | gut metagenome | host: Homo sapiens | place: Canada: London | collected 2015-08-20/2019-03-30 | study: EMG produced TPA metagenomics assembly of... | reverse complement strand
CACAGTGCACCAAGTGGATCTTCGCGCGGTGTTCGGCACGGCGGGAAAGCTCCCCATCAACCAGCGCGGCGATGGCTTCGGTGGACAGGTGGTCTACGGACAGCTCCCCCGGAAAATTCTCTACGAAAGATGTCACGTGCCCTACCTGCCTTTCTGCATGTCCCAGTTGCGGTTGCGTTCGAAGTTTCTTAGCTACCGGTAACAGCTAAGCCAGACCTAGACCGACCTAGGCCTGGCCGGTGAAAACCAGTTCGCCTTGGTTACGCTCCAGGTTACCCCGAAGTTGCGCGCGGGCGCGGTGGATGCGGGAGCGGACGGTGCCCATCTTGATGCCGAGGGTCTGGGAAATCTCGTCGTAGCTCATGCCCAGCCCGTCGCACAGGACGACCGCCACGCGGTATTCGGGAGCCAGCTGATCCAGCGCCTGCTCCAGCGCCGGGTCGAGGTTGTTGAGCTCGAACGTCGCCACGGGGTCGGCGATGCCGCCTTCGATGCGGTCGTAATCCTCCGGCAGCGCCTCCATGCGGATTTTCGCGCGGCGCCGAACCATGTCGAGGAACAGGTTGGTGGTGATGCGGTGCAGCCACCCTTCAAAGGTGCCCGGCTGGTAGCTCTTCAGACTGCGGAAGACACGCATGAACGTATCCTGCGTGAGGTCTTCTGCGTCTTGCTGGTTACCCGCGAGCCGGTAGGCCAGGCGGTACACACTGTCGGCGTGCTCTTCGACCAGCTCCCCCCAGGTTGGAAGTTCACCTGTTCCTGCGTCGAACTCGGCGGTGGTTCGCGGAACGGGTTTCTGGTCTGCGCTCATGACCATAATTATGGCTAATCGTCCTCAAAAAGTTGTGCTACTCACCTGGCAGTTTCCTGTGAGGATTTTACCCCTATCTGGGGAACAAAGAGAGTTCGTCACTTCGGTCACTTCTGTTTACTCTCTTTTCTATTTTTGACGCCACCGCTTGACATGCCGAAGGCAAGCACAACATCGACGCATTCCTGGCCTATCGTGTGGAAGCGTGAATGCTGCATCATCTTCCCCCATTGAGGCCATCCGTGAGTACGTCCGGGCGACCACCGAGCCGGACGAGGTGACCACCGCTGCCGTCGAGGCCGCGGAAGAGTTCGGTCTGCTCACCCCCGATGCGATGACTGCCGAGTTCTTGGAGTTCATCGCCACCCGCGCTGGCGCGAACGCCGCCGCCCAGGGGCACACCCCCACCGGCATTATTGTTTCCCCCGCCAGCGGCGTGATTGGCCTGCACCTGTTTAAGGGGCTGAGCGCAGCCCAGGTGGAAGGCCACCTGACCTGCATCGAGCCGGAGGTGCAGCACCAGCAGCTGGCCAAGCAGGCTTTCGCCAACGCAGGCCAGCGCCCAAATACCTTCCGCTTCCTCCCCAGCGCACCGCTGGATGTTATTCGCCGACTGGCGAACGATAGCTACGACATCGCTGTCGCAGAGGCAGCCACGGAGGAGTTCACGGCCATCGTGGAATCCACGCTCCCCGCCCTGCGCACCGGTGGCGTACTGATCCTGCTGGATAGCCTGATGGACGGCCTGGTTGGCGACGAAAGCCACACTGACCGGCAGACCGTGCGCGCCCGCGAGGCAGATCAGTTCTTCCGCGAGCTGGACAACGCCAAGGTCGCCCGACTCCCCCTCGGCGCCGGCGCCACGCTGATCACCAAAACCAGCTAACAAGAAATCCCCGCGCCCAGTCTTGCAGGGTGCGGGGATTCTTCCCAGTGCGGTTCTTCCCGGTGCGGTTCGCTTTTTACGACCGCGCTAGACAACAGCGCTAGACGACCACGTTCTTGCCGATGCAGACCACGCCACCCTTAGAGATCGTGAAGCGATCCTGGTCACGGGCACGATCCACGCCGATGATCTCGCCTGCGGAAACCTGAACGTTCTTGTCGATGATTGCGTGGCGCACGACGGCTCCACGGCCGATGCGCACGCCCGGCATGATCACACAGCCTTCGACAGAGGCTCCCTCTTCCACGATCACGTTCTCGCTCAGAACGGAATTGCGCACCGTACCGGCGGAGATGATGCAGCCCGCCGAAACCATCGAGGACTGAGCAATGCCGCCCTTGACGAACTTCGCGGGCGGCAGGTTGCCCGTCTCCGCGGTGTGGATCGGCCACTGCTGGTTGTACAGGTTAAACACCGGGTGCACGCTGATCAGGTCCATGTGGGCCTCGTAGAACGCATCAACTGTACCCACGTCGCGCCAATAGCCCTTGTCGCGCTCGGTCTCGCCCGGGACGTAGTTGTTGGAGAAATCGTAAACGTATGCCTCCCCGCGGTCGACTAGGCGCGGGATGATGTCGCCGCCCATGTCGTGGTTGGAATTCTCGTCCTCGGAGTCCTCCTTCAGCGCGTCAATCAGCGTCTGCGCGGTGAAGACGTAGTTACCCATGGAGGCAAAGGAGACCTCTGGGTCGTCCGGCACGCTCGGCGGCTCTGCAGGCTTCTCCAAGAACTGCTCGATCTTGTTGTTATCGTCCGCCTGGATCACGCCGAACGCCGTTGCTTCGTGACGCGGAACGCGGAGACCAGCGACGGTCACTCCAGCGCCGCTATTGATGTGCTCCTGCACCATCTGCTCCGGGTCCATGCGGTAGACGTGATCCGCACCGAACACGATGATGTAATCCGGCTGCTCGTCGTACACCAGGTTGAGGGACTGCAGAATTGCGTCCGCAGAACCAGTGAACCAACGCTTGCCCAGTCGCTGCTGCGCCGGAACCGGGGTGATGTATTGGCCGGTCAGGCCAGACAGCTGCCACGACTGAGAGATGTGGCGGTCAAGGGAGTGCGACTTGTACTGAGTCAACACGCAGATCTTGTAGTAACCGGCGTTGACCAGGTTAGATAGCACGAAGTCGATCAGGCGATAGTTACCGCCGAAGGGGACGGCGGGCTTAGCGCGGTCAGCGGTGAAAGGGTAAAGGCGCTTCCCCTCGCCACCGGCAAGGACAATGGACAGGACGTTCGATCTGCTCTTCACACTTTCCAACCTAGCGACACAGCTTTACTTTTGCTTGCCAAGCAGCCAATCGGGTAACCACCCGGTGCCCCCTAATTAGTTACTCGTGATGAACAGCCAGTTTGGTTGCCAGGACACGTAGCGCCCCGCGTGGTTAATCTGGAGACATGCGTATCGCCATGCTGACAAAGGAATATCCCCCAGAGATTTACGGTGGTGCCGGCGTGCACGTCACCGAGTTGGTTCGTTACATGCGGAAGCTCGAGCACGTGGACGTGCACTGCATGGGCGGGCCGCGCGAGGAGCAAGATGTCTACGTCCACGGCGTAGATCCGGAGCTTGCCGAGGCCAACGGTTCCATCAAGACCCTCTCCACCGGCCTGCGCATGGCGAACTCTCTGGGTGACGCCGAAGTTGTCCACTCCCACACCTGGTACACCGGCCTGGGAGGCCACGTCGGCGGCCTGCTAAACGGCATCCCCCACGTGGCCACCGCGCATTCCCTGGAGCCGCACCGCCCGTGGAAGCGCGAGCAACTCGGCGGCGGATACGACGTCTCCTCCTGGTCGGAGAAAAACGCAATGGAAAACGCGGATGCTGTCATCGCCGTGTCCGCCAAGATGAAGGAATCCATCCTCGACGCATACCCGGCCATCGACCCGGACCGCATCCACGTGGTTCTCAACGGTATCGACTCCGAGCTGTGGCAACCCCGCCCAACTTTCGAGGCTGCAGTGGAGGCTGGCAATCGATCCGTACTCACGGAACTGGGCGTCGATCCCAATCGCCCCATCGTCTCCTTCGTCGGACGCATCACGCGACAGAAGGGTGTGCCCCACCTGCTTAAGGCAGTCGCTCACCTCGATCCAGAGATCCAGGTTGTCCTGTGCGCCGGCGCGCCGGATACCCCGGAGATCGAGGCCGAGGTCACCGCGCTGGTTGAAAAGCTGCAGGCGGAGCGCGACGGCGTTTACTGGGTGAAGGAAATGATGGAGAAGCCGAACCTGCAGGAGATCCTGTCGGCCTCGGATGTCTTCCTGTGCCCCTCCATCTACGAGCCGCTGGGCATCGTAAACCTAGAGGCCATGGCGTGCGGCACGGCCGTTGTAGCCTCCGACGTGGGCGGCATTCCGGAGGTCGTCGTCGACGGCGAGACCGGCACCCTGGTGCACTACGACGAGAACGACGCGGAGATCTTCGAACGTGGACTGGCCGACGCGACGAATGCGCTCGTGGCGGATCAGCAAAAGGTGCGAGCCTTCGGTGAGGCCGGCCGCCAGCGCGCGGTAACGACCTTCAGTTGGGCCACCATCGCCGAGCAGACCGTGGACGTTTACAGGTCCCTGCTTTAAACACAATCCGCTGGTATGAATGGGAGCATGCATTCTTCCTCCCATAAGCACCGCCCGGAACTGCACGTCACCGCAGAAACGGGGGTGCTGGAAGCCCCGGCAGGCGCCGTCTTCACAGGCCACGCCCTGCATGTTTTCCACCAGTTCCGTCCTCGCGCCGCCGAAGGTTCACGCTGGGCGCACCAGGTGGCCTCGGAGGCGACGTACGACTGGGACATCTGCGACGACGTCGTAGTTCCGAACCAGGGGTTCCCCGAGCAGGGCGATACTACTCGCGATGCTGCTCAAAATGCCGGCAACAATGTCTCCAGCGGCGCCGAGGTGGACGTCCTCGCCGGCGCAGCAGTCCCACTGGGTCTCGGAGCCGAGCTGTTCTTCGTCACCACCCGCGCCACGGACGAGGCATCCGCAGACCAGGCTCTGGCAGCGGACATCCCCCACGGTCAGCGCGGCCCGCGCACCTTCACCATCGAGCGCGCGGAAATCCCGAACTTGATGGAGGCCACGGAGGTTTCGGACGATCCAAGCCTGCCAGATCCCCACGTCCGCCGCCTGGGCCCCATTGAGATCGACGATTCCGCCTTCCCAGTGGAAAACCTGGTGACCCCCAGCGTTATTCGTCACGACGATCCCGCCAACCCCGACGAGGAATGGCTGATGGTCGCCCTGTCCCTCACCGGCGACAAGGACGCGCAGATCGTCGTCCTGCGCTCCGCCGACCGTCAGCACTGGCGCGTTCTGGGTCCCATCGAGCTGCCCGCCGAGGCCGCCCTGCGCCCCGGCCGCCCGTTCGCTCCGCGCATTGTTTCTATGGTCGACGCCGGCTCTTCCGTCCGCCGCGACGTCCTGTTCGTGACCTTCCCCGGCGACGCTGGGGAATCCGATGAGGTCGCGGGCTACATCGTCGGCAACCTCAGCGGCACGTCGTTCAGCCTGACCAGCCCCTACACTGTCATCGACTTTGGCCACGACTTCACGCGCCCCCGCGTGATCGATCACTCCACCCCAGTGATGTTCGGCCTGGTGGGCGCCCACCCTTCGCTGGATGGGCAGTGGGCGAACTGCCTGTCGGCACCGCGCTATCTCACGCTGGTGGACGGCGAGCTTTTCCAGGACATCGTCGGCGCCCCGACCGCCGTGCGCACGTTCTCTGACTATGCTTTCCTCTGGACCGCCCAGCTGGATGCCACCGAGGGCAGTGTCGACGTCGACGTGACGGACGATTCCGGGCAGGTCATCGCAACCATCAGCTACACCAACGACGCTGTCTCCGTCACCCGCCTGGGCGTGGACACTCGCACCGCCCCGCTGAAGGATGCGGATTCGGATACGCTGACGATCTTCCTCGATGGCCCGGTGTGCGAGATCTTCGCCGACGGTGGCGCGGTGACGCTCACCAGCGCAATTCCGGCACACTCACAGATCTCCGATATCGACGTGCGCGCTACGGGCGGGGCAAAGATCATCTCCTCCATGCAGACCGCCGGGCGGCACCTGATGCGGATGCAGGCGGGTCTGACCTCCCCGGAGGAGCAGGAGCGCTACATGGCCGAGGCCCTCATCGCGGACCGCGACGTGGCCGAGGGAATCCTCGACGAGGACTAGCGACAACTCGGCAGCGCGAGGCTAGCGCGGCGCTAACGGTTAGCCTTCGCCAGGCGCGTGATGGCTGCGCGGGCCGTGACCTCCATGGTCTCCGGCAGCGCGGCGATACGCTCCTGCAAGACTTCCGGGTGGATGTGGCGCGCCGAGGGGCTCATGCCGATCTGCGCGGCAATGGAAGCCTGATCCAGCTGCATCGGGAACTCGATGTGCTCCGGCTCCCCCACCGGCACCAGGTGGCCGGATGCCTGGTTGATCATCCGCTCCACCTTGCCTTCCTCCACATCCAGAATGCCCAGCGGTTCACGCAGCTCACCCAGGTGGCCGACGTCCGCGGTCAGGACAACCACCTGTCCCTCCGGCGTAAGGATGCGGGCAAACTCTGCCGCATTACGCGGTGCGAAGACAACCATGATGGCGTCAACACTTTCCGAAAGAATCGGGAGGCGCGACCAGGCGTCGGCCACGACGGCACCGACCCGAGAGTGTGACGTGGCCAGGCGCTTCGCCGCCGCAGTAGAAACGTCGATGCCTACGCCGCGAGAGCGCTCGATCGTGTCGAGGGTGTGCGCCAGGTAGTAACCCGTACCGGCGCCGATCTCCACGATCGACGGGGCGTGCTCAGCGGCGACGTTCCCGTCGTCCAGCACATTTTCAACGTTGGCGGTCACGGCCTCCACGAAGGGGGCGAAGTGTCCGCCGGAAAGGAAGGTCTCGCGAGCGTCGATCATAGATGCGTCGTCGCCCGAATAACGCAGGCCGGAACCTCCCGCGAGAGTTACATACCCCTGTCGCGCGACGTCATAGCTGTGGCCGGATTCGGAAACCAGGGTGCGCCACTCGTCATCACCGGCGCTCAAGCGCGAACCGTCTACGGGGTCGGCAAGGAGGTCAATGACATCTGCAAGCACGAACAGATTCCTTCCTGAAAATTTTCTAACGGGCTCCCAGTAGGCGGGAGCGAACAAACGACCACCCCATCGTAAACTGTCCACCGCCCGAAATGTATATCGGGCTGGTGCGTACCCGCGGGCAGTCTGGGGCGCCACTGGAACTAGCGCTTCAACCGGCTAATGCATCAACCACTGCACCAGCGTGCGCGCGCCGAAGCCCGTGCCCACCGGAGTGACTTCGTCGTAGGTCGATTCCGCGCGGCCCGGGCCGGCGATATCCAGGTGGATCAGCGGCACGCCACGGGTGAAGCGGCGCAGGAACATCGCGGCGGTGGTCGCGCCCGGCCCCTTCGGGGTCTGGCGCACGTCGGCGATCTTGGAGGTCACGTTTTCCTCCAGGTACTCCTGCATCGGCATCGGCCACCAGCGCTCGCCCACGATGGCGCCGCGACGGGCGAGTTTGACGCCAGCGCCCCAGTTATCGGAGAACACAGCACCCGTGCGTAGCCCCAGCGCCACCTTGGCCGCCCCAGTCAGCGTCGCTACGGTCACCACGGCGGCGGGCTTGTATTTCTTGGCTCCGTAGCTCACCGCATCGGCCAGGATCATGCGCCCCTCGGCATCGGTGTTCGTCACCTCGGAGGTGAGGCCGCCATAGTGTTCCACCACGTCGCCAGGGCGGTAGGACTTTCCATCAATCATGTTCTCCGCCGTCGGGATCAGCGCCACGACCTTGCGGGGAACCTGCTGCTCAGCCAGGGCACGGAAGGCAGCGATGACGCTGGCCCCGCCGGTCATGTCGGTACGCATCGTGTCCATGCCCGCGGCCGGCTTCACACTAATACCGCCCGTGTCGAAGGTCACACCCTTGCCCACCAGCACGGCGGTGCGACGGCGGCGGCGCTGATCCACCTTCTGCGGATCCCACACCAGCTCGATCAGCATCGGCGGGCGGGAGGATCCCCCGCCGACGGCCAAAATGCCGCCGAAGCCCTTGTCTTTGAGCCAGCCCGCGTCGCGCAGGCGCACCTTCACACCGTCCAGGTCCTCCACGGCCTTCTTAGCCTGGGTGGCCAGCCACTCCGGGGACTTCACGTTGGCAGGCGCATTCGCCAGATCGCGGGACAAGCAGGTCGCCTTGCCCAATGCCTTGCCCTCCTTCACCGCAGCGACGTAGTCGGCGGTGTCGAAACCGTTGAAGTCGTAGCCTTCCGGCAGCACGATGTGGACATCGCGCACGCGGGCGGGCTTGCGCTTATTGGTGGTGACGAAGCTGTGGTTACCGACGATCAGGCCGATGACCAGGGAGCGGACGTTGGCGGGGGTGAATTCCTCCGGCAGGTGCACCTGCACAATGTGCTTCTTCGCGCGCACGGGATGGCCGTCGACGACCTTGCCGATGCGGCGCACCAGCCGGGCACCGGCGCCCCGCCAGCCGTCTTCCAGGAACTCCCGGCCATCGCTGAGGTCCAGCGGGCGGCTCGGCTCGGTGGGCACCCAGGCCACAAACTGGCCTGAGGCGTCCAGCTCGACCTCGCCCGGCGCGTTCGCGCCAGGTGCGACCTTCACCTGGGTTTCAATGATCTCGGAGCCCTCCGCGCGCGGGCCGATCGTTACACGGGTCACTTTCTGGGGAATGCTTGGGATCGGTGCCATTGCTTAACGCTCCTGTTCACGGGGTTCTGCGATGTATTCTTCGGCGACGTCTAGTTCGGCGATGCTTGTTTCTGCAGCGCTATCTTCTGCAGCGTGGTTCTCCGGGGCGTGGGCCGCGCCACCGACCTGCTGCTCCAGCTCCTTGATGCGTCCGGCGAGCCGGTCGATGTAGAAGTCCACTTCAGCCTGGTTGTAGCCGCGAATCTCCAGCGAGAATCCGATGTCCCGGATCCCCTCGGCGGTCAGCGGGCCGTTCTCCAGGTTCTCCCAGTGCTGTAGCTTCGCGTTCCCCGCGGTCACGGGCGGCAGCGCCTCACCGCGGCCGAACACAGTACCGAGTAGATAAACCAGGAGCGCGCCGACTAGGAACGCTCCGACGAGAGACAACAACCAAAACATACCTATTAATCTACCGCCTCAAGGGCTCGTTTCGGCGGCTTGTTGGGGGCTTACTTGGTTCCCGGCTCCTTCGTCGGTTTTTCTGCCGGATTCTCCATCGACCCCTCGGCCAACTCCGCTTCGTCACCGAAACGCTCCAGCTCTGCGTCGATCCGCTCTTGCTCCAGCGCCAGTTCCTCCTGGCGGATCTTCAACTTCCGCACGTGGTTATCGTGTGCGTCCACGCAGATCTGCACGGCCTCGGCCGGATCATCGGTGACGTGGAACAGGTCCACGTCCTCTGGGGAGATCATGCCCTCCTCGACCAGTCGATCGTGGATCCAGTCGACCAGCCCGCCCCAGAAGTCTTTGCCGATCAGGATTATCGGGAATCTGCGGATCTTTTCCGTCTGCACCATCACCAGTGCTTCGAATAGCTCATCCAGGGTGCCGTAGCCGCCGGGAAGGCAGATGAATGCCTGCGAGTACTTCAGGAACATGGTCTTGCGCACGAAGAAGTAGCGGAAGTTCAGCCCCAGGTCCACCCACTGGTTCATGCCTTGTTCCATGGGCAGTTCGATACCCAGCCCAATGGACATACCGCCGGATTCCTGCGCGCCACGGTTCGGAGCTTCCATCAGCCCCGGCCCACCGCCGGTGATCGTCGCGTAGCCGGCCTCGTTGATCAGCCGTCCCAGTTCCAGACCCTTTTCGTAGTACTCGTGGCCGGGCTTCACTCGCGCGGAGCCGAACACCGTTACCGCCTTCGGGATCTTCGCCAGCGCACCGAACCCGTCGACGAACTCGGACTGAATACGCATCACGCGCCACGGATCGGTGTGCAACCAATCAATGCTGGCCTGCTCCCCCAGCAGTCGCTGATCCGTGGTCGACTTCTGCTTCTGGCTGTGCCTCTTGCCGCGCAGCAGCATCGGTCCGCGGAGCCGGAATTCTCGATTGTTTTCGCTGGTAATCATGCGTTCGTGTGCCTTAAATGTCTGGTCGATCTTTATACTTCTTTGCGCTTCTCACGCTACTGGTTGCAGGCTCGCGGCGCTCGTTATGGATGACGCCATCACCCCTCCACCCAACACACGCCGTTCCCCTATGGCACTCGCGGGAAAGACGGAAGAGGAGCTAGCGGGAGAGGAACTGGATCAATTGGCGGCTGACCTCTTCGATCTGCGCCACCGGGCAGCGCTCGTCCTTCGTGTGACACAGCCCCGGGTCGCCGGGGCCGAAGTTCACGGCGGGGATTCCCAGCTCGGTGAAACGCGCCACGTCGGTCCAGCCGTACTTCGGGCGCACCCGCCCACCGGTGGCTTCCACCAACTTCGCCGCGAAGGGTTGATTCAAGCCTGGGGCGGCTGCGGCTGCGGCGTCATCAAGAAAGACAGAGAAACCCTCGGCAGGGCTATCGGGCGTACCCACCTGCAGCACCCCATACAGGTGCGTCAGAGCTTCGTCCACGCTGCGGTTCGGGGCGTAGCGGAAGTTGATGAAAGCCCAGGCCTCATCGGGAATGGTGTTGGTGGCCACGCCGGATTCGGCGACGACGGCGTTAAGGCCCTCCTTGTAGGTCAGGCCGTCGATCTCCACGTCCTGCGGCTCATAATCCGCCACGCGCACCAGCACACGGGCCAGATCGTGGAGCGCGTTGTGGCCGAGCCAGCTGCGGGCGGAGTGCGCGCGAGCTCCCAGGGCGGTGACCTTCACGCGGATGGTTCCCTGGCAGCCAGCCTCGATCATCGCCCCGGACGGCTCGCCCAGCAGCGCCAGATCGCCCGCCAACAGGTCGGGGTCGGACTGCACCAGGTGATTCAGGCCGTTGTACTTGGTGGCCACCTCTTCCCCCTCGTAGAGCACCAGCGTCAGGTCGCAGGCCAGCTCCGGGGAGTTCGCCAGAGTGGCGAAGGCATGCGCGTAGCAGGCGGCGCCCGACTTCATGTCCACGGAGCCGAGGCCGAAGATGGTCTGCTCCCCCGTCTCCGGGTCCGGCCCCAGGCGCGAGGGCAGGTTATCCGCCGGCGGCACGGTATCTAGGTGACCCGCCAGAATCACCCGATCCCCAAGGCCGCGATGGGTGCGCGCGACCAGAGTGTTTCCCCGGCGCGTGACCTCTACATTTTCGATGGCACGCAGGGCGGGCTCGACAGCGTCGGCGATCTCCTGCTCGTGGTGCGACTCGCTGTAGATGTCAACGAGCTGGCGGGTCAGAGGGACCGCCCCGGCGACCAAGTCGATGGAAGGCGATGAAGTTTTGGAAGATTCTGAAGGCTCTGCAGTATTCATTGCTTGCGATCCTAGACCAGCTGGCAGCTCACCGTCGGGGGCAGGCGGGTGATCTGCAGGGTGAAAAACTACCCGCCACAGGGGCTAAAAGTACCCATGCTGGCCTTTAACAAGAACGGTTGTGTTCTAATTTTGGTATGAAGACTCGAAACTCCGATTCAGGTGCCGCGGAAGGCACCTCTAACCAACTGGGTCACAGTCTAGAGACCCGGCACCTAACCATGATGGGCTTGGGCTCGGCCATTGGCGCTGGTCTTTTCCTCGGCACGGGCGTGGGCATCCAGGCTGCAGGCCCGGCCGTGCTGCTTTCCTACATTGTCGCCGGCATTGTGGTGATCGCCGTCATGCAGATGCTGGGTGAGCTCGCCGCCGCTCGCCCAGCCTCCGGTACCTTCGCCACCTACGGCCAGATGGCTTTCGGCCGCTGGAATGGCTTTGCTCTGGGCTGGCTGTACTGGTTCATGCTGATCATGGTGATGGGGGCCGAGATTACCGGCGCGGGCGCGATCATGGGCGCGTGGTTCGGCGTGGAAGGTTGGATCCCCGGCCTGGTGTGCGTGGTGCTGTTCACCATCGTGAACTTGGCTGGTGTCCGCGGCTTTGGCGAGTTCGAGTACTGGTTTGCCTTCATTAAGGTGGCCGTCATCATCGTTTTCTTGGTTATCGGCACGGGCCTGCTGCTGGGCCTGTTCCCCAGCTACGACTCCCCTGGCTTGAGCAACTTCTCTGACTTCGCCCCCAACGGCATCTCCGGCATGGCGGTAGGCCTGCTGGCCGTGGCCTTCGCCTTCGGTGGTATCGAGATCGTAACGATCGCCGCCGCGGAATCGAAGGATCCGGCGAACTCGATTGCCGCCGCGGTGCGCGCCGTCATTTGGCGCATTTCCGTGTTCTATCTGGGCAGTGTCTTCCTGATCTCCGCCTTGCTGCCTTTCGAAACCCTGGGTGAGGCCGAGTCCGCTGAGGAATCTCCGTTCACCCGCATCCTGGCTCTCGCCCAGATCCCGGGCATCGTGGAGATTATGGAGGCCGTGATCGTCCTGGCGCTGCTTTCCGCTTTCAACGCACAGATCTATGCGACGAGCCGCCTGATGTACAGCTTCTCCCAGGAGCGTAACGTGCCGCGATGGTTCGGTAAGACAAATGCCCAGAAGGTGCCCTACCGCGCCGTATGGTGCTCTCTGTTCTTCGCTTTCGTCTCCGTGGCGCTGCAGGTGTGGGGTCCAGAGAACCTGATCAACATCCTGTTTAACGCCGTCGGCGGCACCCTGCTGGTCATTTGGATGGTTATCGTGTTGGCACAGATCAAGCTACGCCCCACCTTCGAACGTGACGGCAGCCTGACCGTGCGTATGGTGGGCTACCCTGTGCTGTCCTGGCTAACCTTCCTGGCGCTGATCGCCCTGACGGTCCTGATGCTCTTCGACGACGGCGCTCGCTTGCAGGTCCTCACCGTCACCATCGCCTTTGTGGTCCTGAGTGTGATCGGTCTGGTGCTGCAGAAAACGCAGGTGTCGCAGGTAGCCGATGACACCACGGTGGGCACCACCGTAGACAGCGACTCCAACGCATAGGTTCAAACACATATGTAGGATCGACAACCATGACTTCTGCTTATGGAAATGGATTTGCCACTCTGACCGATTCTGGCGACGTGCTGGACACCTGGTTCTTCGAGTTCGACCTCGGCTCTGCCGATGCCGGTTCCACCGAGGCGGGCACGCAGGCGCTCGATCTTACTGACGCCAGCACCTCCGCCCCTGATTCCTTCCGTCCCCTGGCCAACCTCGCCGGCGCAGACGAGGTCCGCGGCACCCGCCGCGTAGCAGTGACCACTACCATTGCCGACCTGGACGCCGCACCTGCCGATGCGTACGACGCCTACCTGCGCCTGCACCTAATCTCCGGCCGCAAGATCCAACCCCACGGCTGCAACTTGGATGGCCTGTTCGGTCTGCTTAGCAACGTTGTGTGGACGAACTACGGCCCGTGCGCCGTCCCCGGTTTCGAGTCTGTCCGCGCCCGCCTGCAGGCCGAGCGCGGCCCGGTGACGGTCTACAGTGTGGACAAATTCCCGCGCATGGTGGATTACGTGGTGCCCACGGGTGTGCGTATCGGCGATGCGGACCGCGTGCGCCTGGGTGCCCACTTGGCTGAGGGCACGACCGTTATGCACGAGGGCTTCATCAACTTCAACGCCGGC
>ERZ1673753.2523-NODE-2523-length-13392-cov-5.123491_pt1 | contig 13392 bp, 10 predicted proteins | sample MGYA00580201_ERZ1673753 | MGnify/ENA primary metagenome ERZ1673753 (study PRJEB41218, sample SAMN15661747) | gut metagenome | host: Homo sapiens | place: Canada: London | collected 2015-08-20/2019-03-30 | study: EMG produced TPA metagenomics assembly of... | reverse complement strand
CATGACAAGGGCAATGAGGGTGTTCGCCTATCAGACAACCGAGTATATCATGGACGGGCTGCTCTGCTGCGACATACAGCTCATAAAGCAGCGCGAGTTCACCGCCATCATGCAGGCATACTATCCCACGGATGTCCTTGCAACGTTCCTGGCACCGCTGTTCCACGTCAACCTGTCGTTCCAGGAAACAATCGTGAACATGGCAAAAACCTACCCGTCAATAGACGAGATGGCGGACAAGGTGTGCATGAGCCGGTCGACGTTCATACGCAACTTCACACAGTGTTTCGGCGAGACGCCAAAGGCATGGATAAACAAGGTGAAGGCAGAGGCGCTGTTCAAGGCCCTGCGCACCACCAACGACAGCATGGAGGAAATCGCGAGGCAGTTCAGGTTCTCATCGGTCCAAAGGCTGTCAACGTTCTGCAAGGAAACCATCGGAGGCACGCCGATCGAGATAAGGAACGGGGAAATCACACCCGAGCAGGTAAAGTGACGGCTGCGGGCAAGACGGGACACCACGGACAGGAAACAAACATTTTCGCTAAAACAACAAGAAAAGATAATAAATAATGTGAAACGGGGGCATTTGACGTTATTATGATGTAACTTTGCAGCCATATATGAAAATCCGCCGGCAGGACATCACATTATTATATACATGAACACACACAGACTATCACACGTCTTCGGGGTGGCAGCGTTGGCTCTGTCGCTCCTTGCCTCCGCCGCCGCAACGGCACAGGAGGGGAAAGACCACAACTTCAAGGTTGCCAAGAACATCGAGGTATTCAACGCCATATACCGCAACCTCGACATGATGTACGTGGACTCGCTGGACGCAGACGAGGTCATTGGCAACGGCATCAACGCGATGCTGCGCTCGCTCGACCCGTACACCGTGTATTACCCGGAATCGGAGGTGAAGAGCCTGAAGATGATGCTCACCGGGAAATACGCCGGCATAGGCGCGCTGATACGCTACAACGCACGGCTCAAGCGCGTGGTCATCGACGAGCCATACGCCAACACGCCGGCAGCGGAGGCCGGACTGAAGAAGGGAGACATCATACTGAGCATAGACGACTCGGTGACGACCGACAAGGACGTGGCATACGTCAGCAGCCACCTGCGCGGCGACCCCGGCACAACGTTCGCGCTGAAGATAATGCGCCCCGCCACCGGCAAGACAATGACGAAAAAGATAACGCGACGCGCGATACAGATGCCGGCGATACCATACTACGGGGTTGTCGATGGCAACATCGGATACATCAACCTGAACAGCTTCACCGAGGACTGCTCGAAAGACATGCGCAGGGCGTTCGTTGACCTGCGCGGACAGGGTATCGTCAGCCTGATGATCGACCTGAGAGGCAACGGAGGCGGGTCGCTCGACGAGGCGGTGAACATCGTGAACATGTTCGTGCCGAAGGACATAACGCTGGTGACGACAAAAGGAAAACTGACAAGGGCAAACCGGGAATACCGGACGACAAAAGAGCCGATAGACACCGGCATGCCGATAGTGATCCTGGTGAACGGCGAGACGGCATCGTCAAGCGAGATAACCGCCGGGGCGATGCAGGACCTCGACCGGGCAGTGGTGCTCGGCACGCGCACCTACGGCAAGGGACTGGTGCAGACACCACTCGACCTGCCATACAACGGCAACCTGAAAATAACGACAAGCAAGTATTTCATACCCAGCGGACGCTGCATACAGGCGATAAACTACAAGCACTCACGCGGAGGCTACACCGAGCATATACCAGACTCGCTGACCAAGGTGTTCCACACCTCGGGAGGAAGGGAGGTGCGCGACGGCGGAGGCATCAAGCCCGACGTGGAAATAACGCCAGACTCGCTGCCAAACATCGCATTCTACCTCGGCGCGACGGGGCGAGACACCACGGAGGTGATGTTCGACTACGAGCTCGACTACATCGCCGCACACCCGACCATAGCACCGCCGGGAGAGTTCTGCCTCACAGACGGGGACTACGAGGAGTTCAAGCGGCGCGTCATGGCGAGCGGCTTCTCATACGACCCGGAGACGGAGAAGGCTCTCGAGTCGCTGAAGAAACTGGCACGCTTCGAGGGCTACTACGACGGCGCGAAGGACGAGTTCGAGGCTCTCGGCGCGAAACTGAAGCACGACATCGGGCGCGACCTCGACCGAAACAAGGAGGTGCTGAAGAACATGATATGCGCAGACATCGTGGCGGCATATTATTTCCAGGCCGGCGCGATAGAGAATGCCATCAGGACCGACAAGCAGATAAAGGAGGCGCTGGCACTGCTGCGTGACACAGAGCGATACGCCAAGATACTCGGCAAGAGCCCGCGCAAGCAACTATGACTTGTCCCCGCCGGACGCATCTTCCGCGCCAGGCACTGACTTAGGCAGCAGCAGGTTGAGCAGCACGCCGACGATTGCCGACAGGCCGATGCCTGACAGCGCGAAGTCGCCTGCGGACAGCACCGCGCCCCCGATGCCAGTGGTAAGGGTTATGGAGATGATTATGACGTTGCGCGTCTCGTTCATGTCAACCTTGTGCTGCACGAGGTTGTTGACGCCAACGCTCGCTATGGTGCCGAACAGCAGCAGCATGATGCCGCCCAGCACGGCCTGCGGAATGGACTGCAGCAGCGCGCTCAGCTTGCCAATCACGGAGAATACCAACGCCGTGGCGGCAGATATGCGGATCACCGCCGGACTGGTTACCTTGGTTATCGACATCGCGCCAGTCACCTCAGAGTATGTGGTTTCCGGCGGCCCGCCGAGAAACGCCGAGGCGAGACATGCCAGACCGTCGCCCAGCATGGTGCGGTGCAGACCCGGCTCCCTGACGAAGTCTTTCCCCGCAACGGCGCTCACCACATAGACATCACCGATATGCTCGATGACCGGAGCCACGGCCACGGGCATCATATACAGGAACGGCGCCCACTGGAAATGGGTTATCGTGGAGAGGGAAACAGGATTGGTAAGCCACGGCGCAGCCACGACAGGCGCGAAGTCAACCTCGCCGGCAATCACCGCAGCGACGTAGCCGGTGACGATGCCGCATATCACGGGGACAAGCTTCAGCAGCCCCCTGGCAAAGGTGAGAACGAGTATGGCCGCAAGCAATGAGACGAAGGCGAGCAGCCAGTTGGTCTTTGCCATGCCAACCGCGCTGCCCGAGAGCGAGAGGCCGATGAGGATAATCACCGGGCCGATGACCACCGGAGGGAATACGCGGTTGAGGAAATGCCTGCCCTGCCACCGCACCAGCGCGCTCATAAGGAAATAGACCAGCGACACACTCGTCAGCCCGGCCAGCGTGCCGGGCAGCCCCCACTGCCCGGTGGCGGCGATGATGGGCGCGATGAAGGCAAAAGAGCTGCCGAGGAATATCGGCACCTTGCCCTTGGTTACGAAATGGAAGATGAACGTGCCAAGCCCTGCCGTGAAAAGGGCGGTGGAGGGATTGATGCCGACGAGCAAAGGCACGAGGACCGTGGCGCCGAACGCAACGAAAAGGAACTGCACCCCGACAATGGTCTTCTTGGTGCCCGAGAGTGTTTCTGTTCTCATCTGTTGTTAAAAGATTATGTTTTAAGGCGGCGCAAAATTACAAAGAAAAAGTCGAAACACCAACACTCACGCCGCATGTTTATTGCACTTCGTTTTGGAACTTGCCCCCTTTCCACCGCCACCGCACACACGGACGCGGAGAGCCGTTTTAAAAACCCAAACCAGTCATTACAACACAGATTTTCATATTTCATCCTGGCAACCTGTCCTGGCTCTAATGACCAGTTTGGGTTAAAATCACTCAGGCAATCACTTGTTGCCCGGGAAACTTATGTAGCCCTTCAGGGCTTCCACATAATCCTCGAAGGCACGCAGCCCTTTCCGGGCTATGCGGCAGGTGGTCTTGGGACGTTTGCCCTCGAAACCTTTCTCCACATCGATGTAGCCTGCCTGTTGCAACTTGTCTATCTGCACGCTGAGGTTTCCTGCCGTTGCGCCCGTCTGCTCGCGGAGGAAAGTGAAGTCGGCCTCCTCCACGTTTATCAGGACAGACATCAGCGCAAGCCTCAGCTCGCTGTGCAGCAGCGGGTCCAGTTTGTCAAACATAGGCTCACTCCCCCCTTTCCCTTTGTCTCATGACTATCGCGGGGACTATCAGCACAAGCACCGACACCGCTGCCAACACAATCATCTCCGACGGACCGAAAAACACCAACGACAGCACGCTGCCGACACCACCGGCAAGGCAACTGCAAACCACTGCCAGCTTGTTGTGCAACATGCGGCCCGTTATCATGCCTGCCACGCCCATCGAGAAGACTATGATACAGGTCAACGGGTCATGCACAACCGTTGCAGCACCTGGGCTTGAGGCTTTCAGCAGGCATGAGTTGTCCGGCGAGGGTAAAAGGTATAACAGTCCGACGGTTAGGCCCATCGCTCCCAGCACATATCCGAATGACGACCACACATAGGTGATGTTCTTGTTCAGGAAACTGACAGGCCGGCGTGGCCCACTCCTGCGCATCTTTAAGTCTATCAGGGCAACGACGCCCATCAATGCCCAAATCATGTTGGATGCCGGCCCCACATCGTAGTGCATCCAAATATGGCCATTGGCAAGGGCGACGACACACACAGACACTCCCCACAGCAACATGTATTTCCAACTCCCGCGCTCGATGTCGCGGCGCGACTGCTCGATACTGCGCTCGATGATTTCCAGGCTGCGCTCGGCAGACAGATTTTTCAGATCTTCCATAATATTCATTCCTTTAATGGTTACACACTGTTTTTTAATTGTTACATTCTGTTTGATTTGTGATCACGGCGCAAAGATAAATAAGTTTATAATATAAACCAAACAATTTCATAAACAATTTGGTTCTACAAGGCCATTTTTAACATTTTACCTTATTTTATTAACAATTCATACGGAATTTCTACTGCGCAGCCAATTAATATCACCTGACATGCCAAGCCACAACGCCTCCACCCTCCCTGTGTGCCAGTTCGCAATCGACCGTTCAGCAATAACGGCGAATTTGGAACGTAAATACGGCGAATTTGGAACGTAAATACGGCGAGATTGCAATGCAAATACGGCGAGATTGCATTTCGGTTAGTCATAAACAAGGTTCTAATTTGTCATCAATTTCAAGTCTTTGGATAGCATCGCATGGACTTATGGATATCTTGCATGGTTTTACGCTCTGTAAATCCCTACAAGACATCATAACATTATGACAAAGAATAAATTGGCGGACTTACAGGACGCAAGTCCTTACATTTTGCCTTCAATTCACCGACAAATACACATGGTTCACGACTTGTTACATGTAAAGGTCTTGACTGCGAATGTCCTTGTGTCATCTAACACAAAGCAAGGGCTTGCCATTTCTTTTATTCACAACATACATTATATAAGAGTATGCCGAACGTACTGGTTTCTCATCGCTCCAGGTAGGAGTCCTTGAAGCCGAGGAAATACAGCACGCCGTCAAGTCCTATGGTGTTGATGCTCTGCTCGGCGTTTGCCACAACCCTTGGCTTGGCGTGGAATGCGATGCCAAGCCCAGACTCGGTGAGCATCGGCAGGTCGTTGGCGCCGTCGCCCACGGCTATCGTCTGTGCTATGTTCACCTTCTCCACCTGTGCGATGAGGCGTAGCAGCTCGCGCTTGCGATGCCCGTCAACGATGTCGCCGAGATACCGCCCCGTGAGTTTGCCGTCCTCGCCTATTTCCAGTTCGTTGGCATACATGTAGTCCACTCCCCATCGTTTCTGCAAGTATTCCCCGAAGTATGTGAACCCACCGCTGAGAATTGCTATCTTATATCCGTATTGCTTCAGCACCCGCATCAGCCGGTCGGCGCCCTCTGTTATAGGCATTTTCTCTGCAATGTCCTTCATCACTTTCACGTCGAGGCCTTTCAGCAGCGCCACGCGCTCGGTGAAGCTCTCCTTGAAGTCTATCTCGCCCCTCATGGCGCGTGCCGTGATGGCCTTCACCTCGTCGCCGACACCCGCGCGCATTGCCAGCTCGTCGATGCACTCGGTCTGTATCAGCGTGGAGTCCATGTCGAAGCATATCAACCGCCGCATACGCCGGAACATGGTGTCCTGCTGGAACGAGAAGTCCATGTCCATCGTGCTGGACAGCTCCATGAGTTTCGCCTGCATGGCGTTCCTGTCCTTCGCATTCCCGCGCAGCGAGAACTCTATGCACGCTCGTGCGTCCTTTCGCGGGTTGCGTATCGACGGGCGGCCGGTCAGGCGGCGTATATAGTCGATGTTGAAGCCCTGTAGGGATATAAGTTTCGTCGCAGCCTCTATCTTGCGCGCCTCGAGCCGTTTCCCCAGTATGGTAAGCACGAAGCGGTTCTTGCCCTGGCGGTTCACCCAGCTCTCGTAATCATCATCGTTGATGGGCGAGAAGCCGATGTTAACGCCGAGCTCGGTGGCCTTGAACAGCAGTTCCTTCATCACGTTGCCGGAGTTCTTCTCGTCTATGCGGAACATCACTCCGAGCGACAGGGAGTTGTGGATGTCGGCCTGGCCGATGTCGAGTACTGTTGCGTCGTATTTCGCCAGTATGCTCATCACCGATGTCGTCAGTCCCGGCAGGTCATGGCCAGTTATGTTGGCAATAATCTGTTCCTTGCGTCTTGATTCTTTCATCTTTATCTGTTTTAGAGGTTGCTTTTGCACTGCAAAGGTATTGAAAAATGCGTATATGCCGACATGTATATGCCGTTGTTAACAATTTTTTATTGTATGCCGCCTCATTTTGTTTATAGGAAAGTATATCTTTGCACCTATATGATTAATCAGGCAACAATGGACTTCGCGCTGCGCCACCGCTGCGAATCCCCCGTGAAACTTGCCCTCGGTGCAAGGCCCGCCCCCGGCGTTGACCTCGCCTCAGCCCTGCGGCAGGTTGCAGGCTGGCAGGCAGCGCGCCGGAAACTGCCCTCGTGGGCTGCCACGGATGGCATCGTCTATCCCCCTCACCTTGCCATGGAGCAGTGTTCGTCGGAGCATACGGCAAGATACAAGGCTGAGGTGGCGGCGCGTTTGCTTGGCGATGCCGCCGCAAACGGCGTGATGTATGACCTCACGGGCGGCTTCGGCGCTGACTTCTCATTCCTCTCCCGGTTGTTCGGCAGGGCTGTTTATGTTGAGCAGCAGGAGGAATTGGCAGAAGTTGCGCGGCATAACTTTGCCGTTCTCGGAATAAAGAATGCCAAGGTGCGTTGCTCCACGGCAGCAGAAACGCTCCATTCCATCGGTCATGCCACGATGATTTACCTCGACCCGGCACGCCGCGACACCCACGGCGGACGCACTTTCGCACTCGCCGATTGCACCCCTGACGTGCTGGCGATGATGGGCGAGCTGCGCGGAAAGGCCGACCTGCTGATGCTTAAACTGTCGCCGATGCTCGACTGGCACGAGGTGGCACGGCAGCTGGGCGGCATCAGCGAGCTTCACATCGTGTCGGTGCGCAACGAGTGCAAGGAAATCGTAGCAGCATTGCTGTCGCCCGCATCAGCAGGCATGAGTGGCGATGAAATCGGCGAAAACAATGCCACGGCAGTCCACTGTGTCAACGATGGAAGCGAGTTTGTGTTCATTGCGGCAGATGCAAGTCAGCGTGACGCCAGGCAGGGCTGCGCCGTCGTGGCGGAAATCGCTGCCGGCGATTTCCTTTATGTCCCCAACGCGTCTGTTATGAAAGCGGGCTGCTTCGGTGAGATAGCGTCGCGCTATGGCATGACACAGGTCTCTGCCAACAGCCATCTGTTCGTTTCGCCCCATTTCACCGGCAATTTCCCGGGTAGGGTGTTCCTTATCAACGCCATTTCGTCAATGAACAGACGCGAGTTGCGCAAGGCTCTCGGCGGCATCAGCAGTGCCAATGTTGCCGTCCGCAATTTTCCGTTGACTGCCGAACGGCTGCGGCGCAGGCTCGGGCTGTCGGATGGCGGTGATGACTATCTCTTCGCTACGACGGACTGCGACGGGCGGCACATTGTCCTGCTGTGCCGCAAGGCGACACCGCCCGACGGCGGCGCCGCAGGCACATAGCCTATCTGCGGTGCTGCCGCCGGGCGGCGGTTTTCATTTAGATGCCCAGGGTTATTTGTTTTTTTTCGGCCTGCGGCGCGCCCATCCCTCATCCTCGAAGTCCGGGTTGAGGAATTTCATCCACTCTTCCTTGGTGAACCTGGTCTGTTTCTCGCGTTTTGGCTGTCTGTCATCGCGCCTCCCGTTGGATCTGAAGTCACGTTTCTTGCCGTGCGGCTCAAACTGCCTCCGCGATTGAGAGCCCTGCCTGCCCGGCTCGTCGCCGCTGTTGCAGCGCACCTCGCGCCCCTTGTAGTTGACACCCGTAAGTCCGCTCATCACCTTCTCGGCGTCGTTGTTGCCAACCTCGATGAACGAGAACGTGTTCTGCAGGTCGATATGCCCCACGGCAACATGCCCCTTGACGTATCGGTTGATGAACTGCATCACCTCGCCAGGGTAGAAGCCGTCTTTCTTGCCGAGGTTGATGAACAGCCGGCTGTATCCCTCCTCGGTCTGCCTGCGTCCTCCGCGCCCGCGCTCCTTGCGTTCCCTGCGCTCCCTGCGCTCCTCGTCGCGGCTCTTCTTGCCCGTCTCTATGCGCACCTCCGGGGCGTTGGCATAGTAGTCGAGGAACTTTCCGAACTCCACGCTGACGATTTTCTTTATCAGTTCGTCCTTGTCAACGAACTCGAAATACCTGCTGATGTCCTGCATGAACGGTGCTATCTGCTCCTCGTCAACGTCAGTCTTCACGATCTGGTCCATCACCTTGTACAGTTGTTTCTTGCAGATTTCCTCCGGCGACGGCATCTCTCCCACCTGGAAATTCTTGCCGAGGTGGCGTTCCACCTGCTTTATCTTTCCCTTCTCGCGTGTGTGGACAATGGCGATGCTCGTTCCCTTCTTCCCGGCGCGCCCCGTTCTTCCCGAGCGGTGGATGTAGTTCTCTATGTCGTCCGGCATACCATAGTTTATGACGTGCGTCAGGTCATCGACGTCGAGCCCCCGCGCCGCCACGTCGGTTGCGACGAGGAGTTGCGTCAGGTGCTGCCTGAATTTCTGCATCGTGAGGTCTCTCTGCTGCTGCGAGAGGTCTCCGTGCAGCGACTCGGCGTTGTATCCGTCCTTTATCAGTTTGTCGGCAATGTCCTGCGTCTCCACCTTCGTCCGGCAGAATATTATCGCGTAGATGCGCGGGTGGAAGTCGACGATGCGTTTCAGCGCGAGGTATTTGTCCTTCGCGCTCACCATGTAGTAAATGTGGTTTACGTTCTCCGCCCCCTCGTTGCGGCTTCCCACTACGATTTCCTTCGGGTCGTGAAGGTATGTTCGTGCTATTTTCTCTATCTCCTTGCTCATCGTCGCGGAGAACAGCAGCGTGTTGCGCTCCTCCGGCACTCCGGCGAGAATGGTGTTCAGGTCTTCCGAGAAGCCCATGTTGAGCATCTCGTCGGCCTCGTCGAGCACCACGTTGCTCACTGCCCCGAGCTTGGCCACGCCCCTGTTCATGAGGTCGATGAGCCTTCCGGGTGTCGCCACGATGATGTGCACCCCTTTCTTGAGTGCCCTTATCTGCGTCTCGATGCTTGCGCCGCCATATACGGGAATGACGTGTATGCCCGGCACATACTTCGAGTAGTCCTTCAGGTCGTCTGCTATCTGCAGGCACAGCTCGCGCGTCGGCGATAGCACTATTGCCTGTGTCTGCGGTATGCGTGTGTCAATGCGTTGGAGCAGCGGAATGCCGAACGCGGCGGTCTTTCCCGTACCGGTCTGCGCGAGGGCAATCACGTCGTTTCTTGTTCCCAGGAGATAGGGGATCACTTCTTCCTGGACGGGCATCGGATTTTCGAAACCCATCTCTTCGATGGCGCGGCGAATCTCTTCGCTGACGCCCAATTCTTCAAATGTCTTCATTTATAAATGTTACGTAATAATTGGAAGTTTAGGAGTAAAGAACTGCAACAGTAAAGACACCGCAATACCGTGTCACCGGTGGGGAAACCCTCCCCGTCAATGCCAAAATTGCCTAAACTTCTGCTCTTCTTAAATCCTGAACATGTAATTAGCGGGTGCAAAGTTACTTGTTTTTTTGTAATTATGGTGCTGTTATGCGATTATTTTGTATTTTTGCATCATATTTTTAACGATTATGAACATAGGAGTATTCTGCAGCGCGAACGACAACATCGACAAAGCATATTTCGACAAGGCGCGCGAGCTCGGCGAGTGGATGGGGCGCAACGGCCATACGCTCGTGTTCGGCGGCTGCGACATGGGACTGATGGAACACGTTGCACGCGCCTGCCACGATGCCGGCGGGCGCACCATCGGTGTGGTGCCGTCGATAATTGAGGAGCACGGGCATGTCAGCAATTATGCGGATGTGCAGATTCCCTGCGACAACCTGAGCGACCGCAAGGAAATCCTCACGGCCTACAGCGATGTTGCCGTTGCCCTGCCCGGAGGCATAGGCACTCTCGACGAGCTGTTCACCGTTGCCGCCTCCGCAACGATAGGCTATCACGGCAAGCGCGTCGTGCTTTACAACATCAACGGCTTCTGGGACAGTCTCATCGCCTGTCTCGACGACTTGCAGGCGAGGGGCATGATACGCGGCGACTACCACAAATACATAAAGGTGGCCGACAGCCTCGAGGGAGTGATAAATTGCTTGTAATCCTAAGGGGAAAGTTTACAAAGAAATTGCACTTATATCTTGAATGTTTATAAACGTGCATTGTCTTGTGTGTTCTCTGCACAGTGATGCACATCCCCTACAGGTAGAATATGGCCTCGTTGCCCATGTTGAACAGCAGGTCGAGTACGCTCAGGTTGGGTATGAACCCGCGCGCTGCGCCGTGCACCTGATAGTATCTACGAGGCACGAAGCCGTCGTCAGTCACCGGGTGCTTCGGCCGTATGACATCGCGGAAGTCGTTCTCCGCCTCCGCCGTGTAGGCCGTTGTCAGCTCCACCTGCGGGCGCACGTCGAGCAACTGGCACAGCAAGCGTGTCATCTCCATGTTGAAGTCAAGCAGGAAGTCATATTTCCTGACGTACATCGGGTGCAGGTCGTCGGCATAGTAGTCGAAGAACGGGCTGTCGCCGTATGCCGTTGCCAGCGCGTTCCAGTGCAGCCGTCGCCAGTTGCCGTGGTCGCTCACGCGCACGTCGCGCATCAGGCACTTTCCGCCGGCGGTATTCTCCACCGGTATGGTGAGAGCCTGCGTGCCGTTTGCCGTTGCGATCACGCAGCGGTTGCGGTAAGTCTGTTTCCGGAAATTGTCATGTTGCTCTATCAGCACCCTGTCGTAGCGGTTGAGTTTCTGGAACCACTGCACCGGAGCGCAGTATGCCGATGATAGCAAGGCCGTTGTCATCTTATTGCGAGTGATATTTTGAATGCCTTTCCGATGATGTCGTCGCGGTGCAGCAGAGCCCTTTCCTTGCCCTGGCTCACCATGAACACCGCCCTGCGGCTGCATCCGCACTTCTGGCATCCGCACCGCTCTGGCAGTATATACAGGCTGCCGTCTATTGCCACCGTGTCGCCCGGAACGTCCTCAACGATGCCGATGCGTGGCCTGTTCCTGCCGAACGCCACCATGTCTCCCCGTGAGAAACGCCCGCACGGCAGCCTGTTGACCACCACGCGGTCGTTCTTTTTCAGCGCCGGGTAAAGGTTGTTGTCAGACACCCTGTAAACGGTGAACGCGTATGCCCTCACGACGAGCATGACAAGTACTGCCGTCGCTGTTGCAAGTATGAACTTCATGGCATTGCGCATGTTTCTCCTTTTCCTTTGTCAGTCCATTCCCTCCGGGCCGTGCTCAGTCTGACGCTACATTATTTATATTGCCTTCGGCGGCAAGCCGTTGCGTCCTCACTTGATGTTGTCGACCATCCTGAACAGCCTGCCCCATCTTATTCCCGACAGTCCGCTGCGGTCCGGGTCGCTGCTCCACCAGATGAAGATGGGCTTCCCCACGATGTGGTCCTCCGGCACGAAGCCCCAGTATCTCGAGTCGGCGGAGTTGTGCCTGTTGTCGCCCATCATCCAGTAGTAGTCCATCTTGAAGGTGTATTCCCTCGCCTCCTTGCCGTTGATGTAAATCTTCCCGCCGCGCACGTCGAGTTCGTTGCCCTCATATACTTTTATGGGGCGCTCGTAGATGGCGATGTTCCTCATGTTCAGTTTTATGCTCTTGCCCTTCTGCGGGATCCATATCGGGCCGTAGTTGTCCCTCGTCCATCCATAGTTCCCGTTCAGGGGGTATAGGTCGCCGGTCACCGCCTCGGTGTTGAGCGTCACGTCGCGCACCAGTTCCCTGTGCTTTCTCAGTTCCCCGGCGGCCTTTCCCGTCAGCGGCATGTAGCCGTTCTGGTTGAGGCACGTCAGGTCCTCCATGCTGATTCCCAGTTCCTTCATCAGTTCGTCGGGGAAGTCGGCCACCTTCTTCATCCTGTATGTATACTGCACGTTGTCCGGCTCCTTGTTCGCCCTGCCGTCGAGGTAGACGATGCGGTTCCTTATCTGCAGCGTCTGCCCTGGCAGCCCGACGCATCTCTTGACATAGTTCTCCCGCCTGTCAACGGGCCGCGAGTCAATGTCGCCGTAGGTGTTGCGGTTCTGCCCGAGATACCTCCGCCCCGAGGCATAAATCTCGCGGAAATAATCCCACTGCTGCTGCGGTGTTAGCGAGTCCACCGCCACCTCCCTGCCGTATGCCTGGTAGCCGTAGCCGTAGCAAAGCTGGTAGTAGTCCTGCGCCTGCCACTGCGGCGCGCTGCATATCGTGTCGCCGGCGGGGAAGTTGAACACCACGATGTCGTTGAGCTCCACCTTGCCCGTGCCCTTCACCCTGCGGTAGTCCCATTGCGGGAACTCGATGTACGACTTGCACTCGAACAGCGGCAGCGTGTGCTGCGTGAGCGGCATCGTGAGGGGTGTCTGCGGTATGCGTGGGCCGTAGCTCAGTTTCGACACGAAGAGGTAGTCGCCCGTGAGCAGCGACTTCTCGAGCGACGACGACGGTATGACGTAGTTCTGGAAGAAGAACTGGTTGATGAAATACACCGCCACGAGCGCGAACACTATCGCGTCGACCCACGACATGATGAACCTCGTCGGGCCCACCGAGTCTTTCCACCATTGCCATCGTATCTTCTTCGTTATATACACGTCGAATATGAACGGCAGCACGAGCAGTCCCCACCAGCTCTCCACCCAGTAGAGGAACAGCAGGTAAAGCACGGCTGCGACAGCGAACTTGGTCCACTGCACTTTCATATTA
>ERZ1673753.2519-NODE-2519-length-13420-cov-4.543135_pt1 | contig 13420 bp, 13 predicted proteins | sample MGYA00580201_ERZ1673753 | MGnify/ENA primary metagenome ERZ1673753 (study PRJEB41218, sample SAMN15661747) | gut metagenome | host: Homo sapiens | place: Canada: London | collected 2015-08-20/2019-03-30 | study: EMG produced TPA metagenomics assembly of... | reverse complement strand
GAAACACCGCCCTGAAGCGCGTTGTCAGCGGCGACATGGACTTTGCTAACAACAACATGGAAGCTCCGGAACAGGGCTTTTACGCACTGCTGCAGGACATGAACGGCGGTGCGGTGCTGATCGTCCTGTGTACCCTGATTGGCCTGCTGCTGTACATCTCCTCCGCCGACTCCGGTGCGCTGGTGACCGCCAACTTCACTTCCAAGATCGAGGATTCCCGCCAGGACGGTGCCAAGTGGTCCCGCATCTTCTGGGCCGTGCTGGTCGGCCTGCTGACCCTGGTTATGCTGCAAGTTAACGGCGTCGAAACAGTGCAGCTGGCAACCATCGTGATGGGTCTGCCGTTCACGATCGTGATCTACCTCATCATGTTGGGACTATGGCGCTCCCTGCGCCTGGAGAGCTACGCCACCGAGGCTCGCAGCATCTCCTTGCACAGCGCAATGTCTGGCCGCTCCGGTGCGGGCGGGGACAAGCAGTCCTGGCGCAAGCGTCTGTCGCGCGCCTCCACCTGGCCGAGCCAGGCCAAGGCCAACGAGTACCTCACCAAGGTGGCGCAGCCTGCGCTGGAGGCCGTCGCACGCGAGCTGAAGGACGAGGGCATCGACACTACGCTGGTGGCTGCCGACGTGCCGAATCTGCCTGTGAACCAGTTGGACCTCACCATCCACCTGGGTGAAGAGCAGGACTTCCGCTACCAGATCTACCCCTTGGAGCACCCGGTTCCGAGCTTCACCCGCAGCACCAGTAATGGGGAGAACTACTACCGTCTCGAGGTCTTCGACAACACCGGCTCGCTGGGCTACGACATCTACGGCTACACCACGGAGCAGCTGATCGATAACGTCCTGGATCTCTACGAGCGCCACCTGGAGTTCCTGCACATGCAGCGCGACCTGCCGGGCACCTCCGACATGTCCGACGGCGCGGAGCCAGTGCGCACCTGGACCGAAGACTAGAACCTGGACTAACTGGGCCAAAAGCCCAACTACTGAAAGCGAGAATCCCAACTATGAACGCTGTACTCTTCGACCCGACCACCTGCGAACTGCTGGCCGGGGTACACAAGAATGAGGGAGCTCCCGCCTCGCTGTTCATCAACGGCGAGTGGGTACCGGCCGAAAAGGGCGAGACCCGCACGATCACCAACCCCGCCGATAACTCCACCGTGGGCCTGGTATCCGAGGCCTCCGACGAGGACACGAACAAGGCCATCGCCGCCGCTCGCGCCTCCTTCGACTCCGGCGTGTGGGCCGACGTGCCCGCTGCCGAGCGCGGCAAGCTGCTGCTGCAGGTTGCCGACAAGATCCGCGAGAACAAGGATGCCTTCGCCCGCGCGGAGTCCGCCGACACGGGCAAGCGCCTGGCCGAGTCCGAGATCGACATGGACGACATCGCCAACTCCTTCGAGTACTTCGGCACGCTCGCCCAGCACCAGGCTGGTCGCGTTGTGGACCCGGGTGATGCGAACGTTCGCTCTCGTATTGATGCCGAACCCGTCGGCGTTTGCGGCCTGATTACCCCGTGGAATTACCCGCTGCTGCAGGTGGCCTGGAAGGTTGCTCCGGCCCTGGCTGCTGGCAACTCCTTTGTGCTGAAGCAGGCGGAGCTCACCCCGCACACCGCAATGATGCTGATGACGGTACTGGACCAGCTGGGGCTGCCGGCTGGCGTGGCTAACCTGATCACCGGCGCGGGCGCCAACTGCGGCAACCCGCTGTCGCAGAGCCCGGATGTGGATATGGTCAGCTTCACCGGCGGCCTGGTCACCGGCAAGCTGATCGCCCGCAACGCGGCGGAGACCGTCAAGCGCGTGGCTTTGGAGCTGGGCGGCAAGAATCCCAACGTCATCTTCGCGGACGCCGACTTCGATGCTGCGGTGGATAACGCACTGAACGGTGCGTTCGTCCACTCCGGCCAGGTGTGCTCCGCGGGCTCCCGCATCGTGGTGGAGGATTCCATCCACGACCAGTTCGTCAAGGCCCTGGTGGCCAAGGCTGAGAAGATCAAGGTCGGCGGCCCGCTGGACGAGGCCGCCGAGACCGGCGCGCTGATCTCCGCCGATCACCGCGACAAGGTTGTGGCCTACGTCGACCGCGCCCGCGAGCAGGGCGCGAAGATCCTCTGCGGCGGCCGCATCCCGACGGCCGAGGACAACCAGGGCTCCCACGCCACGGGCAACACGGACCTGACCCAGGGCGTGTTCTACCTGCCGACGATCATCGATGGCTGCACGCAAGAGATGGACTGCGTGCACGACGAGGCCTTCGGTCCGGTCGTGACCATCGAGACTTTCACCACCGAGGACGAGGCCGTGGCCATCGCCAACGACACCGAGTATGGCCTGGCCGGAGCCGTGTGGACCGCTGACGCAGGAAAGGCGGAAAGGGTCGCACGTAAGCTGCGCCACGGTACTATTTGGATTAATGATTTCCACCCCTACCTGCCGCAGGCGGAGTGGGGCGGAATGAAGCAGTCCGGCAACGGCCGCGAGCTCGGCCCCACCGGACTGGCTGAGTACCAAGAGCACAAGCACGTTTACACCAACATCGCGCCAGCGGTGACGGGGTGGTTTAAGTAATAGGAAAGTTGGCGGACAAGAAGCGATCCAGACTGTCAGCCGGCCCTCGGGGGAATCACCGGGTGGCTGACAGAGACCCTGGGCTGGCTCTACATCGCCACCGTCGCCATTGCGCTGATTTTCATGATCTGGATCGCCATATCCAAGGCGGGCGCTATCCGCTTGGGCCCCGACCACTCGAAGCCCCAGTACAGCCTTTTCTCCTGGTCGGCGCGATCTTCGGCGTGGCGGCCTCCCTGGGCATCGGCGTGGTGCAGCTGAACTTCGGCCTGAACATGGGCGACTACCTCGCCTGGCTGCCGCGCTGGACCGTGCGGTAAACACCAAGGATCATGACTTCCTGCAGACCGCCGTGGACTCCCCGGAACGTGGCTTCTACACCCTGCTCGATGGCCTGCCCGGCGGCACGATCGTGGTGTTTATCGCGATCCTCGTGGGCCTGATGCGTTCGATACGCATGGAGACCGCCCAGGTGGATTCTCGCGCCATCGCTCTGCACTCCGCAATCTCCGGGCGCACCCTATCCTCCGGCAACGACCTGGACTGGGAGAACCGCCTCGACCGCACCGCCACTTGGCCGTCGGAGCAGACTGCGCATCGCTATGTGGTGCAGTCGGCTACACCCGCGCGCAGCTGATCAACAACGTGCTGAATCTTGTCGATCGCCACCTGGAGTACCTGCACATGCAGCAGGGCTTCAGCGGTGAGCGCGATCTGACGGAGTTCACCAGCGATGCGCCCGAGTGGGGCGAGGACTTCGGCAAGCAGTAGCCCCTCTAGAATGTGGGGAATGACCGATAGCATCGCTAGCATCATTGCCCACGAACTCGAGGTGGATCAGCCCCGAGTTCAGGCCACCATCGACCTGCTGGATGGCGGGGCGACCGTGCCGTTTATCGCCCGCTACCGCAAGGAAATCACCGGTGGTATGGACGACGGCCAGCTGCGCCAGCTCGAGCAGCGCCTCGAGTACCTGCGCGAGCTTGCCGCCCGCAAGGAGACCATCCTCAAGAGCATCGAAGAGCAGGGAAAGCTCACCGATGAGCTGCGTAAAAAGATCCTGGCCGTGGACACGAAGGCCCGCCTCGAGGATCTGTACCTGCCGTTTAAGAAGTCCCGCCGCACCAAGGCCGCCATCGCGCGCGAGGCCGGCTTGGGGGAGCTGGTCGAGAAGCTGCTCGCCGGAGGCAGCCCCGATCTGGCCGCGGACTACGTCCAGGAGGGTTTTGATGACGCCGCCTCGGTGATGGCCGGTGCCAGAGCCATCGTGGTCGAGGACATTTCCACCGACGCGGATTTGGTGGGGGAAATCCGCGAGGAGTACTTCAAGCGCGGCCGTGCCGAATCCGCCGTGATCGAGGGCAAGGAGGAAGAAGGCCAGAAGTACCGCGATTACTTCGAGTTCGACGAGTCCTTCGGGGACCTGCCGAGCCACCGCGTGCTGGCGCTGCTGCGCGGAGAAAACGAAGGCGTGCTGCGCGTGAACTTTGCGCCGGGGGAGGACGACGAGTTCTATCAGGGCATCATCGCCGACCGCACTGGTCTGCAGGCCCAGGGGGACCCGGCCGATAAGTTCCGCGCCGAATGCGTGCGCTTCGGCTGGCGCACCAAGCTGGCGGTCAGCTCCGCGGTGGATGTGCGCATGCGCCTGAAGGAGAGGGCCGACGAGGCCGCCGTGGGCGTGTTCTCGAAGAACCTGAAGGACCTGCTGCTAGCGGCCCCCGCGGGCCACCGGGCGACCCTGGGCATGGATCCGGGCTACCGCAACGGCGTGAAGTGTGCAGTCGTGGACGGCACCGGCAAGGTGCTGGACACAGTGATTGTCTACCCGCACTCGGGCCAGTGGGATAAGGCCCGCACGATCCTCAGCGCGCTGGTGAACAAGCACGGCGTGGAGCTGCTGGCAGTAGGCAACGGCACCGCCAGCCGCGAGACGGAGAAGCTGGCAAAGGAGATCGCCGGGCTGGCGGAGGGCACCAAGCCCCAGACTGTCGTCATCTCCGAAGCTGGAGCGTCGGTCTACTCTGCCTCCGAGGTGGCCGCCCAGGAGTTCCCGGACATGGACGTCTCGCTGCGTGGGGCTGTTTCGATTGCCCGCCGCCTGCAGGATCCGCTGGCGGAGCTGGTGAAGATCGACCCGAAGTCCATCGGCGTGGGGCAATACCAGCACGACGTCAATCAGGCGCTGCTGGCCGCCGGGCTGGATACCGTGGTGGAGGATGCGGTGAACTCCGTCGGCGTGGACGTGAACCTGGCTAGTGCGCCGCTGCTCAACCGGGTGGCAGGCGTTACTCCGACCCTGGCGGAGAACATCGTGGCCTACCGTGATGAGAACGGCGCTTTCAAGTCCCGCAAGGAGCTGCTGAAGGTGCCGCGCCTGGGGCCGAAGGCGTTCGAGCAGGCCGCAGGCTTCCTGCGCATCAACGGAGCTGCCGACCCGCTGGACGGCTCAGCCGTGCACCCGGAGGCCTACCCGCTGGTGCGCCGCATCGTGGACGCCACCGGCGTGGAGGTTGCGCAGCTCGTGGGCAACTCCGCCGTGCTGGGCAAGCTGCGTGCGGGGGACTTCGCGGACGAGCAGTTCGGCATCCCCACCATCACGGACGTGCTGGCGGAGCTAGACAAGCCGGGGCGCGACCCGCGCCCGACGTTTAAGACCGCCACGCTTGCCGAGGGGATCGAGACAATCAAGGACCTCAAGCCGGGCATGGTGCTAGAGGGCACGGTCACGAACGTTGCAGCCTTCGGAGCCTTCGTGGATATCGGCGTGCACCAGGATGGCCTGGTTCACGTCTCCGCCATGAGCGAGCAATTCGTCAAGGATCCGCACGACGTGGTCAGCTCCGGCGAGGTGGTGAAGGTGCGTGTCGTCGACGTGGACGTTCCACGCAACCGCATTGGCCTTTCCTTGCGCCTGCAGGACGAGCCCAACGATCCCACAGTCAACGGTAAGTCCAAGCCGAAGAAGGGTGCGCGGAGGAAGCCCAACCGCCGCAATCAGGCCCCTCAGGGCAGCATGGCCGCCGCGCTGAAGAACGCGGGATTTGGACAAAGCCGCTAGTCGGTGTCATACTACTCAAGTTAATTTCTGTTGTGGGTACGAACCCGTAGGCGCGCACGTCACGCGAAAAGCCGCGAGGATCCTCTATCCAGACGAGCAAAAGGATTTCATCCATGCACATTCTTGATAAGGTTGACGCAGCTCAGCTGCGCGACGACATTCCCGAGTTCCGCGCCGGCGATACCCTGGACGTTCACGTCAAGGTTATCGAGGGCTCCAAGTCCCGTCTGCAGGTTTTCCGTGGCGTTGTGATCCGCCGCCAGAACTCCGGCATCCGCGAGACCTTCACCATCCGCAAGGTCTCCTTCGGCATCGGTGTGGAGCGTACCTTCCCGGTTCACTCCCCGAACATCGACCGCATCGACGTCCTGTCCCGCGGTAAGGTCCGCCGTGCGAAGCTGTACTACCTGCGCGAGCGTCGCGGCAAGGCAGCCCGCATCAAGGAGCGCATCTAGTACTTACCCCCTAAGTACTATCAACCCAGTCACACTTGCGTGGCTGGGTTTTTTGCTGTTCGCCCCACTGGTATCCTCGTTCCTTGTGACTCATCGACAGGAACCCAACGACCCTAACGTGCCCGATGAGGCTGCAGCGCAGCCGGAGCAGGGGGCGTCACCAGAAAAGAAGAAGGAGAAAAAGACCTACCCGTGGTGGGTCGAGATGCCGATCATCATCCTGGTGACGATGCTGGTGCTGGGCGCTTTCAATAACTTTGTGGGCCGCATGTACCTGATTCCTTCCGAGTCGATGGAGCCGACGCTGCACGGCTGCGTGGGCTGCACGCCCGACCGCATCTTCGTGAACAAACTGGCTTACCGCGGCGACAAGATGCCCGATCCGGGCGATGTCGTCGTCTTCGTTGGCACGGAGTCCTGGAACGAGGAATACACTTCCCGCCGCAGCTCCAACGACGTGGTGCGCGGGCTGCAGAACCTTGGCGCCACCATCGGCATCGTCGCGCCGGATGAGAACACCCTGGTCAAGCGTGTGATCGCCACCGGTGGCCAGACCGTGCAGTGCCAGGAGGGCGACCCGGGCATCATGGTCAACGGCAACAAGGTCGACGATTCCTACACGATGAACCCACCGGCGAACCCGATCGACCCGACCACGGGCTCCAAGGAGTGCCAGGGCGACTACTTCGGTCCCGTCACCGTGCCGGATGACGCGGTCTGGGTGATGGGCGACAACCGCACCAACTCGCTGGATTCCCGCGCGCACATGGGCGACGAGCACCAGGGCACCATCCCGGTGGAGAACATCGTCGGCGAGGTCGAGACCATTCTGCTGCCGTTCAGCCGCATCGGCGGCGTGGACTCCCTGCCCATTCAGGGCTAGATGGAACGCGAGCTAGAGGCCGCAGGGCTGGGGCCCGTCGCAGGCGTGGACGAGGCCGGGCGCGGCGCGTGCTGCGGGCCGATCTCGATTGCGGCGTGCATTCTGCCGACTGACCTGGACGGGGCCGGGCTGGACCGCCTGACCGACTCGAAGAAGCTCACGGAGAAGACCCGCGAGCGGTTGTACGACGTCATCCGGGACGTCGCCGTTTCCTACTCGATCATCCACATCAGCGCCGAAGACATCGACCGCTTCGGCATTCAGCACGCGAACGTCTCCGGCATGCGACGTGCTGTGGCGGCTTTGGACGTGCAGCCTGGATACGTGTTGACGGATGCGGTCAAGGTCCCCGGCCTGCCCATGCCGCACCTGCCCGTGGTGAAGGGCGACCAGATGGCCAAGTGCATCAGCGCGGCGAGTGTGCTGGCAAAGGTTTCCAGGGATCGAGTGTTGCGAACGCTTGACGAGGAGTTCCCGGGGTATGGTTTGGCTAGTCACAAGGGCTATGGCACCAAGGCGCACATGACTGCGGTGAGCCTACATGGTGGCACCCCTTATCACCGTTACAGTTACAAGAACGTGGCCACTGCGCACCAGCAGTGGCTTAAAGGGAAGGATCGAGGGTAAGTCCGTGAGCGCTGAGGAACTAGACGACTACGAGGCAAACGTCGAGCTGTCGATGTACCGCGAGTACCGCGACGTGGTCAGCCAGTTTTCCTACGTTGTGGAGACCGAGCGCCGCTTTTACCTGGCCAACGCCGTCGAGTTGATCCCGCGCAACTCCGGCGGGGAGGTCTACTACGAGGTCCGCATGTCCGATGCCTGGGTATGGGACATGTACCGCCCCGCCCGCTTCGTCCGCTACGTGCGCGTAATCACCTACAAGGACGTAAACATCGAGGAGCTCGACAAGCCCGAGCTACAACTGCCCGACTGACCTGCGACTTTCCTCTTATTCACAGCCCAGGGGTTATCCACAGCCCCCTGGGTTTTTGTTATCTCTGTTTCTTTTTATGACGCCACCCCACGGGGATGATGCCCCACACTTGTGAACCAGGTACCGGGCGTGAAGGACCGGTGCCGGATCACGGAAAAGGGGAGGGCGACTAGTGACGGCGGCGAACAAGCGAGCAGTGGGAAACCTGGGGGAGGACCTGGCGGCTGAGTATCTGCAGCGGGCGGGTTATGAGGTGCTGGACCGCAACTTCTATACCCGCTATGGGGAGCTGGACTTGGTGGCGCGGACGCCCGAGGACGACCTGGCTTTCATCGAGGTGAAGTATCGCGCCTCGGACTCCGACGGGGGCGGAGTGGCGGCGGTGGGGTCGCGGAAGCTCAGGCGGATTCGCACGCTGGCCGGACTGTGGCTGGAGCAGAATCGCGAGGGGGTGCAGTTTTCTGGGGGACTGCGCGTGGACGTGATCGACGTCGGACCGGACGGCGTGCGCGAGCACGTCGAGGGGGTGTGGTGACCAATGGCCGTGGGACATGCGCAGTCGATAGCGCTGGAGGGGACCCGACGGACGGTGATCACCGTCGAGTGCGACGTGAGCAGAGGGCTACCCGGAATATCAATCGTGGGTATGGGGGATACCGCGGTGGTGCAGGCGAAGGACCGTATCCGGTCGGCGTTGAAGAATTCCGGCGTGGGGTGGCCGGGGTCGCGGACCGTGATGAGCTTGTCGCCTGCCGGGTTGCCGAAGCAGGGGGCCGGTTATGACCTGGCGATGGTGTGCGCGATGCTCTCTGCGGTTGCTGACGATGCGCTAGCAGCGGGACGGCTAGCTCAGACGATTCTGGTGGGGGAGCTGGGGTTGGACGGGCAGATCCGCTCGGTGCAGGGAGTGTTCGCGCTGGTGCTGGCCGCGGCGATGGAGGGATTCTCCACTGTCGTGGTGCCCGTGGGAAACGAAAGCGAGGCAGCCGAGGCTGCGCTGGCAGCAGCGAGCGATGGGGGTGTGAGCGTGCTGGTGGCCCCGAATCTGGGTACGGTCATCGACTGGCTGCGCGGAGGAGAGCTGCCGGAGGCGTGCCCGGGGGAGTATGCCCCGCCCCGGCAAGTGGGGGACCTGGCGGAAGTCGTGGGGCAGCCCGCTGCCTGCCGGGCGGTGGAGGTGGCCGCGGCCGGAGGGCACAACCTGATGCTGACGGGGCCGCCGGGTAGCGGCAAATCAATGCTGGCCGAACGCCTGCCGGGGATACTCCCGCCCATGACCGACACCGAGAGGGTGGAGGCCGCGAGCGTGCACTCCCTAGCGGGGGTTAAGGGGAGCTTGCCGGAGGTGCTCGCGGGGCGGCGGCCGTTCATCGCCCCGCACCACAACGTGACCCCGGCGGCACTCATCGGCGGCGGGCGCGTGCCCGTGCCCGGGGCGGTGAGCCTGGCCCACCACGGAGTGCTGTTCATCGACGAGGTCAGCGAGGCGCGCCGGGATAGCCTGGAGTGCCTGCGAGTGCCTTTGGAACTGCGCCGCGTGGAGCTCATGCGAGCGAACAGAATCTCCAGCTTTCCCGCCGACTTTCAGCTGGTGATGGCCGCCAACCCCTGTCCGTGTGGCGCAGAGCTGCCAATTGACTGCACCTGCCCCTCCGGGGCGCGACTGCGGTATCAGGCGAAGCTTTCCGGGCCGTTGCGTGACCGAGTGGACGTGTTCGCAACTACCACGGGCAGGCCCCAGATTGAGGGGCTAAGCAGTCCTGGAGAGACCAGCGCCGCTGTGGCCGAACGGGTGGCCGAGGCCAGGGAGCGCGCCCGCCAGCGGTGGGGCACCGCCAGCAACGCATTAGTGTCCGGAAAAATTTTGCGGCAGGTGGGCGTGGATGAATCCGGCTCCGTGTTGCTGGAGGACATGCTGCGGACCGGCACCATCACGCAGCGGGGAGTGGACCGGACCATCCGCGTCGCCTGGACACTCGCGGACCTCGATTGCGCCTCCGCCCCGCACCTGGGGCACCTCAGTGATGCGGTGGAACTCTTCGGAGCAGATAGGGAACTGGTAGAGGTGCAGCGATGACGACCCAGGAAAAATTTTTGGAGTGGGTCTACGTGCGTCGGGTCATAGAGGCCTCGCGCACCGACGTTTTGGACATGCTTTGGCCCAACGGCTGGGAGCAGGCCGGCCCCGCGGAAGTGCAGGCTGTTGCGGAAGCCTTGGCGCGCCAGGGCGGGGAGCTACCGGGCGCGTTGGCGGACTCGACGTCGCAGCGCTACGAGCAGGACCCTGCCCGCGACGCGGAGTTGGCCACCGCCCGTGGCTGGCGGCTGGTCACCCCGGAGGACGACGAGTGGCCGAGCGAACTGACCGCCAGTTTCGTCCGCATGGCCGATTCGGGTGCGGATCACGATTCCTCCGTCCGCGGGCAGGCGGCCGCGCCTTTCGCCCTGTGGGTGCGCGGAGACACGCGCCTGGATGCGCTGGTGCGCCGCTCGGTTACGGTCGTGGGCACCCGCGCCGCCACACGTTACGGCGAGCAGGTCACCCGGTCCTTTGCGGGAGACCTGGCGGACGCGGGCTTTAGCTTGATCTCCGGGGGTGCGATCGGCATCGACGCCATCGCCCACCGCGCGGCCCTCGAATCCAAGATGCCCACCGCCGTGGTCATGGCCTGTGGTCTCGACGTCTCCTATCCCAAGGCGCACGGAGATCTGTTTGAGCAGATAGTCGCCGCCGGCGGAATGCTTATCAGCGAGTATCCGCCGGGCACCCCGCCGGCTCGCCATCGATTCCTCACCCGCAACCGCCTGGCCGCGGCTCTCGGGCAGGCGACCCTGGTGGTCGAGGCGCCGCTGCGCAGCGGGGCGCTCAACACCCTGAACTGGGCCGAAGCGTTGGTGAAGCCTACCTTTGCCGTCCCCGGCCCCGTCACCTCCCACGCTTCCCTCGGATGCCTCGATCGCATCCGCACCAACCGCGCCACGCTGGCCGTCAGCGCCCGCGACCTCATCGAGGAGCTCACCCCTCTCGGCGAGCAGATGGCGTTGGGGCTGGGCCAGGAGGATCGTTCGTTCCTACCTAGCTGGGAGCACCTCGCCATTATTGACGCCGCAGCATTGCCGAGCGGCAAAGGTCCCGAAGGTAGGCTGCCGCAACTGGTGGAGTCCACCGGTTTGCCCGCCCGCACGGTGATCCGCTGCCTGCGCGACCTGGAGGCAATGGGCAGGCTCCGGAGGGAGGCGGATCGCTGGATTAGGGTCGAGTGACCGGCTAGATTGGTCACATGAGCAACTCCCGTCCCACTGGCACCACGGCGCCGCTGTGGTCTGCGCTGGACGACTACGAGCAGCACCTGCGCCACGTCGTCGGACGCAGCGAGAACACAATCCGCGCCTACCGACGGGACCTCGACAGCGCGTTGGAAGGCCTGGAGCGTATCGAGGAGTTCGACCTGGACCGCGCCCGCGACGTTCTGGGCTGGGCGGTGGATAACGGAGCCAGCCGGGCCAGCCTTTCCCGGCTGGCCTCCAGCATGCGGGGGTTCGGAGCCTTCCTTGCACACCGCGGCTTCGTACAGGCCAACCCGGTCGCCGCGCTGAAGGCTCCGAAGCCGCAGCGCACGCTGCCGCGGGTGCTGCGCGCTGATCAGGCCTCCGACATGCTCAACGGTTTGCAGCCCGAGGGCGATGCCTCCACGCCCAGCGCCATCCGCGACTGGGCCATGGTTGAGCTGCTGTACGCCACCGGCATCCGCGTTTCCGAGCTGACCGGCTGCGACGTGGACGACGTGGACTTTTCCAACCGCCTCCTCCGCGTGACGGGTAAGGGTAGCAAGACCCGCGTGGTTCCATTCGGAGCCACCGTGGTGGCAGCCCTTGAGAAGTGGCTCGAGGTGCGTGGGGACATGGCCAAGGGAACCCCGGCCCTTTTCGTGGGCGTGCGTGGCAAGCGCATCGATCCCCGTCAGGTTCGCACCGTGGTGAACCGCGTAACCCAGGCCGGCCCCGGCCCGCGCCTGTCACCCCACGGGCTGCGGCACTCCGCGGCCACGGCAATCCTGGAGGGCGGGGCGGACCTCCGCGTGGTGCAGGAGCTTCTCGGCCACTCGAACATGTCCACCACGCAGATCTATACCCACGTCGGCACCGAGCGTCTGAAGGCCGTCTTTAATCAGGCGCATCCCAGAGCCTGACCCGCACGGAACCGAGAAGCGTCATCGGGTCGATGTACACCCGCCCCTTGCCATCGAAGCGCGCGCCCCAGGAAAGCCCGTGCGATTTCCGGGCATATTCAGGCAGGGTGGCGGCATCCGCCAACACACCAATGTCCTCGCCCCGACGGACCTTCTGTCCGGCGCGCACGCGCGCCACGACGGGCTCATAAGTGGTGCGGATCCCATCTGCGTGGCTGATGGAGACCACCGGCGTGCCGGCGACCACGCCAGCGAAAGCAACGGTGCCACCCCGGCTGGCTACGATCACTTGGCCGGGAGATGCCTGCAAGTCCACACCACGGTGTCCCGGTTCCCACACAGCATCCGGAATGTCCGCAGCACGGATCACCTGCGCATCCTTCGCAGTCGGCAGCCTATGGGACCGGACTATGCGGGACGCATCGGGTTGGGGAGTGGCAGGTTGGGAAGCAGCAAAGGGCAAGGGGACAGGCGGCGCGCCAACCCAGAGGAGAACCAGCGCAAGCGTTAAGGATACGGTGCGGTTTAGCCGTGGGGTCATGGCTAAAGATGATGCGTGGGGGCGTCACCAAAAAGAAAGGGCGAATCGGCGAGGCTGTGGATAACTAAAAGTTGTCCACAGAAACGGCACAACGCGCGGTGATAGGACTTGTTTAGGCAGCGTGAGTGGGGGTAGGGTAGCAAGCGCAGTATGTCCGGATTCGTCTGTCGCACAACTTTGATATGCCCAATCTCAAGGGAGTGCACTCGGTTTCGCGAAGACCGAGAGGCGGAGTAAGGCGACTGACTACGCGTAGATATTCGCACCCCACCTAATGGCTCACCAGCACGGTCCCGCTAGAAGAAGCGGGCGAACATGGCGAGCCACAGCTACACCGGGGACTATCTGCCAGGATGGTGCATAAGCCACGCACGTACAGTGAGTGTCGAGTGCATCGTGAAGAAAACCGTCAAACCCTAAACTTTGAAAGCGAGGAAGGGGCGGCGCCAACCACACGGTTGGCTAGAAGAAATACGCCCCTGTAACACCATGGCTGTTGTTACTATGCGCGAGCTGCTGGACGCTGGTGTCCACTTCGGTCACCAGACCCGCCGTTGGAACCCGAAGATGAAGCGCTTCATCTTCACCGACCGCAACGGCATCTACATCATCGACCTGCAGCAGACCCTGACCTACATCGACGAGGCATACGAGTTCGTCAAGGAGACCGTCGCCCACGGCGGCAACATCCTGTACGTCGGCACCAAGAAGCAGGCCCAGGAAGCAGTTGCCAACGAGGCAGAGCGCGTGGGTATGCCCTACGTCAACCACC
>ERZ1673753.2518-NODE-2518-length-13423-cov-3.783438_pt1 | contig 13423 bp, 7 predicted proteins | sample MGYA00580201_ERZ1673753 | MGnify/ENA primary metagenome ERZ1673753 (study PRJEB41218, sample SAMN15661747) | gut metagenome | host: Homo sapiens | place: Canada: London | collected 2015-08-20/2019-03-30 | study: EMG produced TPA metagenomics assembly of... | reverse complement strand
CTACGCGATCACGGATAAAATTTTGCAACTGTTTCCTATGCACGACGGTGCGCGGCTGCGCTTTGGCGCGGTACTGCCGGACGCTTCCGTAAACAAGTGGAAAACACATTTTCGCGTTTACAATGAAAAGCTCGGCATTCGGCTTTATGATCTTGAATCGTACCGCGCGCAGTTCGGCGAGCGTATACAAAAAGACGACCTTTACCTCGGCTACTATCTGCACCTCATCGAGGATGCTTTGTACCGCAAAACACTGTACGATACCTTCGGCTGGAATCCCTACACGCCGGAAAGCACCGCGCGCATGCACCACGATTACACGCTTTTAAACCGTCATTTCATTCAAAAATATAATATTCGGGATGACCTTGCCGTCCCGGAAAATTTCACGCAGGAACCGATTTTCGCTTTTGAGCCGTTTGACGCCGAAGGTCTTCTGCGTTCGATTCATCAGAACTTTGTGCCCGCGCCGGCGGATGCCCCTTACTTTTTTACGGCTGCCATGGCGGACACGTACATTGAAGACGCCGTGCGGCTGTGCACCGCGGAGCTTGACCGCTTTCACTGCGGCAAAACGCTTCTTTCCGCCGAGGATTTCACCTGGACGCCGCCGGAAAACAATAAGAATTTCTGAATAAAAGCAAAAACACCCTCCCGAAGTGATGGATATGTACCCTATATAGGAAGCATATCCATGACCGACACGGGAGGGCTTCTTGATTTCTCTTTGGAAAGCGACTTCTCATGGCAGGTACGCTTTCCTATACGCATTCGGAATTGACATTCCCGTTCCGCTTCGGTACAATAGAATCAACAAGAACCTCGGGGGACAAAACAGTATGAATTTTCTTGAAGAACGTATCGTAAAGGACGGTGTTGTAAAAGCCGGCAATATATTGAAAGTAGACAGCTTTTTAAACCACCAAATGGATGTGCGCCTGTTTCGCCAAATGGGTGAAGAGTTCAAGCGACGTTTTGCAGATAAGCCCATCAACAAAATTCTGACGATTGAAGCCTCCGGCATCGGTATTGCATGTGTGGCGGCGGAATGCTTTGACGTGCCGGTCGTCTTCGCGAAAAAGAGCCAGAGTGTGAATATTGATGGTGACGTATACGTTTCCGAAGTGGAATCCTTCACGCATAAGCGTGTGAATCGCGTGATCGTTTCGAAAAAATTTCTCGGCCCCGAGGATCACATTCTTATCATCGATGATTTTCTTGCAAACGGCTGTGCGCTGCAGGGGCTCATCTCTATTGTAGATCAGGCGGGCGGCACGGTGGAAGGCATCGGTATCGCGATTGAAAAGGGGTTTCAGCCCGGCGGCGCGAAAATTCGCGAGATGGGCTACCCGCTCGAATCGCTCGCCATTGTGGAAAGCATGGACGACGCAACCGGCACGGTCGTTTTTCGTCCACAGCCATAAAAGGAGTTTTGTATGAGACGGTTTTTATCCCGCGTTTTGCCCCTTTTGCTCAGCTTCGGCTTGATTTTTAACTGCACAGGATGCAGCACGGTTTTGGTCTTAGCCGGTAAAGCTCGTGAAAACAGCGAAGCTTCGTCCTCCGTGATTTCGGAAAGCTCCGCGTCCTCCGGCGTCATCTCCACCCCTGTGCCGACCGAAGACGGAGACCTGCGTGCGTTTTACACGGACGTTGCAAACGCTGAAAGTGTCACAGTAATGGTGTACATGATCGGCTCCGACTTAGAGAGTGAGGACGGCTCCGCGACCGACGACCTTTTGGAAATGGCAGATGCTGCGCTTTCCGAAAACATTCACCTTGTACTTCAGACCGGCGGCACCGAAACTTGGTGGAACGATGTCTGCACAGACGATGAAAGTGAGCGCTTTGTGATCGAAAACGGCGATATGACGCTGCTCCAAAGCCTTGGCAGCATGAATATGACGGACGCCGACACGCTCTCCGATTTCATTCGCTTCTCCGCCGAAAGCTACCCCGCAGACCGCTACGAGCTCATTTTGTGGGATCACGGCGGCGGCACCATGACAGGCTTCGGCTACGACGAGCTGTATGAAGATACCTCTTTGACACTCTCTTCTCTTTCTACAGCGCTGTATAACGGCGGCGTGCAGTTTGATTTTATCGGCTTTGACGCCTGCCTGATGGCGACGGCAGAGGTGGCCTACGCCTTGGATCCGTATGCGGATTACCTCATCGCCTCCGAAGAATCCGAGCCCGGCGAGGGCTGGGCGTACAAAAACTGGCTTACGATGCTGGCGGAAGACCCCGCCGTACCCACGGCGGAGCTCGGCAAAAAGCTGGCGGACGATTTCCTTGAGGCCTATATTTTCGCCGACATGCCGACGCTTTCCGTTTTAGACCTGCGCTATGTGCCGGAATTATACGCCGCGTTGGAAAGCTACTGGGGAAGCGCCTACACCGCACTGCAAAGCGGCAGCTACGGTGCGTTTTCGCAGGTGCGCAACAACGTGCGGGAATTCGGCGACAACGAATACGACCAAGTCGATCTTTCCGACCTCGCCACGCTGACAAAGCAGAGCCTTTCCCTCGGCACCGAGGACGATGTGCAGGCCGCCGTTCAGAATATGGTGGTGTATAACGTCACCTATGAAAAGTCCGCCGCGGGCATTGCAGTCTATTTTCCGTGCCTGTGGCCGGATTATTACGGCGATACACGCTTTGAAATGACCTGCGTCGGCTTCCCGGAATCGTATTTTAAATTCTACGATAAATTCATGAACACGATGCTCTCCGGGCAGTCGCTTTCGCAGAGTGATATTGATTTTTACTCCTACTACGATTGGTTCGATTCCTCCGAGGTTGGCGGCGAAAACGTCACCACAATAAACGACAACGATTTTGAACTTATCGACAAGGGCGACTATTATGCACTCTCTCTTTCCGATGAAGCATGGAACCTCATCACGTACATTGATATGACCGTTTACCTCGACGACGGCGAGGGATACATTGACCTTGGCAATGACAACGTGTACGAGTTTGACGACGACGGCGACCTGAAAGTCGATTTTGACTATACATGGATCTCGATCGACGGCGTGATTGTGCCGTTCTACGCCGAAACCGAGGAACAGACGGACGATTATTGGTACACAACGGGTTATGTGCCGGCCGAACTGAACGGCAGCACCGATATTGAGATCGTTCTGCGCTGGGACAGCGACCATGACAGCGGCTTTGTTGCGGGCTACCGCTTAAAGACCGAAGAGCCTACGGTAGCGGCAAAGGGTCTGCACAGCTTTACGGAGACGGATCAGATTCAGTACACCTGTTCGTATTATGATTACGATTTCAACTACGACCGGGACTACACGCTCGGCGATCCGGTAACATACACAAGTGAACCCGTCGTCACCTATGAGGAAATCGGCGAATACCGCACAGTGATCCAATACACCCTGCGCGACATCTACAACAACGAACACTTTACAGACCCGGTAGAGCTTTCCTGTGAATAAATAATTCTATAGAACATACCCTGCTGCGCTCCGTGGCAGGGTATGTTTCGATTTGACTTGCACTATAATAGGCGGTATAATGAAAATCACTGACAAAAACGGAATTGTATGGAAAACTATGCCGTTTAAACTGTTCGGAAAGGACGAACGCCATGCGAAAGCTCCTCGTTTACATGAAAGACTACAAGAAAGAGTCGTTTTTAGCGCCTCTTTTCAAGCTGCTCGAAGCCACCTTTGAGCTGATTGTCCCGCTCGTAATCGCGCAGATCATCGACGTGGGCATTCAGACCGGCGACACCGGCTTCATCATCTCCCGCTGTCTGCTTCTGGTCGGGTTCGGTGTGGTCGGCATGGTCAGTGCCATCACGGCGCAGTATTTTGCCGCAAAGGCTGCCGTGGGCTTTGCCACCGGGCTGCGTCACAGCTTGTTCCAAAAAATCAACGAACTCTCCTTCTCTCTTTTGGACCGTGTGGGCACTTCCACGCTGCTGACACGCATCACAAATGACGTAAATCAGGTGCAGAACGGTGTGAACCTTGTACTGCGCCTGTTTATGCGCTCGCCGTTCATTGTGTTCGGCGCATGCGTTATGGCGTTCACCATTGATCCCGGCAGCGCGCTGCTGTTCCTCATTGTAGTCGCTCTGCTCTCCGTTGTGGTGTTCGGCATCATGCTGCTGACCATCAAGCGCTACAAGGCTATTCAAAACCAGCTGGATTCCGTTTTGAACACCACGCGTGAAAATCTGAACGGCGCACGTGTCATACGCGCGTTCTGCGGTGAAGACACCGAAACAGAAAAATTTATCGGCCAAAATTCGCTGCTCTCCAAGCTCCAGAAATCCACGGGCCGTATCTCCGCACTTTTGAACCCGGTTACGTTTATCCTGATTAACGTCGGCATCATTCTGCTCATCCATTACGGCGCTGTTCAGGTCAACACCGGCATTTTGTCGCAGGGTCAGGTCGTGGCGCTGTATAACTACATGAGCCAGATTTTAGTTGAGCTCATCAAACTTGCAAACCTCATCATCACCGTAACAAAGTCCTTTGCAAGCGCCGCACGTATCCGCGACGTGCTTGAGCTCGACACAAACACCGTTTATTCCGACGACAAGAAAATCTACAATACCCACGCCGTCGAGTTCGACCGCGTTTCCATGCACTATAACGAAGGCGCGAAGGACGCGCTCGAAAACATCAGCTTCACCGCCGAGCCGGGCGAGATCATCGGCGTTATCGGCGGCACGGGCAGCGGCAAAACGACGCTTGTGGGGCTCATCCCCCGCTTCTATGACGCATCCTCCGGCACCATCCGCGTGGACGGCCGCGACGTAAATTCCTATTCGCTTGAAGAACTGCGTGAAAAGGTGCACGTTGTTCTGCAGCGCGCCGTTTTGTTCCGCGGCACCCTGCGCGAAAACCTGCGTTGGGGCAATAAAAACGCGAACGACGAAGAGATGCAGGCAGCCGTAAAGGCTGCGCAGGCCGCAGACTTTGTACAGAGTAAGGGCGGGCTCGATATGAAGATTACCGCCGAAGGCCGCAACCTTTCGGGCGGACAGCGCCAGCGCCTTTCCATTGCCCGCGCACTTGTAGGTAACCCCGAGATTCTCATTCTGGACGACTCCGCTTCCGCGCTCGACTATGTGACCGAAAAGGCACTGCGCGGCGCGCTTTCCGCACTGCCGAATAAGCCGACGGTATTCATTGTCTCGCAGCGCACATCTTCGCTGCGGCACGCGGATAAGATTCTCGTCTTAGACAACGGCGCGCTTGTCGGCTGCGGCACACACGATGCGCTCCTTGAGAACTGCTCCGTGTACCGCGAGATCTATGACTCTCAGTTTGGCGGAAAGGAGGCAGCTGCGAAATGAGCAAGATAAATAACAAAAACAGCACCATTAAACGTGTTCTTTTGCAAATCCGTCCGTATCTGCCGACCATCATTTTGCTGCTTGCACTTGCCGTAGTCAGCGTGCTGTGCTCGCTGTACATCCCGGTGCTCGTCGGCGACGCCATCGACGCCATCATCGGCAAGGAACAGGTCAACTTTGCCGTTATCCTGCCGAAGCTCTTCACCTGCGCGGTGCTCATCGGCTGCGCAGCGCTCGCCCAGTGGCTGATGAATGTCTGCGGCAACAAGGTCACGTACAACACCATCCGCGATATGCGCGAGGCAGCCTTTAAAAAAATTCACCGTCTGCCGTTTTCTTACCTCGACGCACACGAAACCGGCGACATCGTTTCCCGCATCATTGCCGATGTTGACCAGTTTGCAGACGGCCTTTTGATGGGCTTCTCACAGCTGTTTACCGGCGTTGTGACGATCATCGGCACCATCGGCTTCATGCTTTCCGTCAACGTTTGGACAACGCTTGTCGTGGTGCTTGTCACGCCGCTTTCCATTTTGGTGGCGCGCTTCATCGCAAAGAAAACGTTCGCCATGTTCCGCTTACAATCCGAAACACGCGGCCGCCAGACGGCATTCATCAATGAGATGATCACGAACCAAAAGGTCGTGCGCGCATACGGGCATGAAGACGAGAACATGGAGAAATTCGACACCATCAACGAAGAGCTGCGCCGCCACACATTAAAGGCGACATTCTTCTCCTCCATCACAAACCCCGCCACGCGCTTTGTAAACTCCGTTGTGTACGCGTCGGTCGCGCTCATCGGCGCTTTTCTGGCCGTGACCGGACAGGGCTTTACCATTGGTATGCTCTCCTGCTTTTTGAGCTACGCAAACCAGTACACGAAGCCGTTTAACGAGATTTCCGGCGTTATCACCGAGCTTCAGAACGCGCTCGCCTGCGCAGACCGCTTGCTTGAATTCCTCGACAGCGAAGAAATGTCTGCCGACCCCGAACTGCTGCCGGAGCACAGCGAGACCGCAAAAGGACAGGTCACGTTCGATAACGTTTGCTTCTCCTATACAAAAGACCGCCCGCTCATCCGCAATTTCAGCTTGGATGTACCGGCAGGCTGCCGCGTCGCCATTGTAGGCCCGACGGGCTGCGGCAAAACGACGATGATCAATCTTCTCATGCGCTTCTACGACCCGGACAGCGGCAGCATCAGCGTGGACGGCACGAATACGCAGACTATCCCGCGCCGCGCACTGCGCCGTAACTTCGGCATGGTCCTGCAGGAAACATGGCTGAAAACCGGCACTGTGCTCGATAACATCCGCACGGGCCGCCCGGACGCTTCCGAAGAAGACGTTATCGCCGCCGCAAAGGCCGCGCACGCACATAGTTTTATTGAGCAGCTGCCAAACGGCTACTATACGCAGATTGGCGAAGACGGCGGCAGCCTTTCCGCCGGGCAGAAACAGCTTTTGTGCATCTCGCGCATCATGCTGACGCTGCCTCCTATGCTGATTCTGGACGAAGCGACGTCTTCCATCGATACACGTACCGAGCTGCGCATTCAGCGCGCGTTTGCCAAGCTGATGCGCGGACGCACCTCGTTCGTCGTCGCACACCGCTTGTCGACCATCAAGGAATCTGATGTTATCCTCGTCATGCGCGACGGCAACATCGTAGAGCAGGGCGACCACGAATCTCTGCTTGCGAAAAACGGCTTCTACGCCGAGCTGTACCGCAGCCAGTTTACGGATGAGGAACAGCCGGTGGGTTAACGCACAAAAATGCAGCCTTCTCTATTCGAGAGAGCTGCATTTTTTATTTTCTGCCATACCGCACAAAGCTGCGTTTTGCACTTTGTGCGGTATTTTTTGAATATCAATATAGTGGAAGTTTTAGTCAATGCGTTTGAGGAAATCAAACGGCAAAACGATTATGATAGAGATATAGGCGAACCTTGCCCGGACTGCGCATGCGCAAACTGCGTGCGGAACGCCTTCGGTGCACAGCCGTAGCGCTCCGTAAATAAGCGGTAAAACCGGCTTAAGCTGTTAAAGCCGCATGCACCGCAGATTTCAATGACGGGCATGTCCCCCTGCAAAAGCAGCTGCGCCGCCAAAGACAATCGCTTGCCGTTGATGTACTCCGTCGGCGTCATGCCGATGTAGCGGCGAAACGACCGCGTAAGGTGCTCCTGCGACATGTTTGCAAGCGCCAAAAGACATGGAAGACCTGTGGTGTAATTTTCGCGCCGCTCCATTTTTTCAAGCAGCTCCGAAAACCACGCAGGCAAAATCGCTTCCGGCGCGGGTGCTGTAAGAAACAGCTGCACCAAATACGGAAACAGGCTTAAAATGTAGCGGCACGCCGTTTCGTTATCGGCAAAGCGGTTCGTGTTCAACAGCTTTTCCTGCACATCCGTTAAGGTGTGGCCGGAAAGCACACAATGTAACGGCAGCTCCGGCGTATCGAATATGGCGCGGTCAAGCTGTAAATAATCGCACAGCCGCTCAAACACCGTGCACGGAATACCGATATCGAGCAGCTCGAAATCCGCGTTGTTGAAAAAATCATAGCGGTGCACGTCCCTCGGGCGCATCAAAACGAACGAGCCTTCGGAAAGCAGCTGCGAGCGTCCATTCACGGCGTGGATGGCCCCGCCGTGCGAGACGAGAAACAGCTCGTAAAAATCATGCGTGTGAATTTTATACGTCGCCGGAACACCGCACTGGTGCAGAACGCGCGCACCCTCACCGGTGTGCAGATTTTCTTCGGAAAAATGCAGAAGTTCAACGTCGCTCATTTCGGTGCCCCCTTTCTTCTGCTATTATAACGCGTCAAAAAAGCGGAATCAAGAAATTTCGATTCTAACTCTGGGAGGATAACGGTATGTTCAAGACCGATGTTCAAAAACTGCGCAATGCGTTGGAATTCACGCGCATTTACAAAGAGAACGCAAACGACATTTACCTGCGTGAAGCCGCCTGCATGGATTTTCAGCTCCGTCATATCTTAGTGCCGATGGATGAAAACGACGGCATCGCGGGCCGCTATGAGCACGACTTTGTGGGCTTTTCCTCGCAGGTCGGCGGCATTTACACGTATTACTTTAACGAGCATGAATTTTTGAACGCATACATGGCTTGTAAGCAAAACGGTGAGATCACCGCTGCGGAGGACTACGCTTTGCAGGCTGTGCAGGCCTATTGGCACGAGGAAAATACCGCGCGCAAGGTTGAATTGGAATTTTCGAAGCGCTACGGCTATGTGCCGCCGAAAGCTTTTGCCGGTGCGGGCGTGGGCAACTGCGACTGCCGCGTGGCAGGTACAAACCTCGATTTTGAAAAGCTCATCCGTCTCGGCTTTGACGGGCTCGATCAGGAGATCGACCGCGCGGCGGAAGTGAATGGCGCGTCTTCGTTCTACACGGCTTTAAAGCTGTGGATTGAAAGCCTGCGCGGCGCATGCGAGCGTTACCGCGAACAGGCATTGGAGCTTGCCGAAAAAGCAGAGACCGAAGAAGCCAAAACGCGCTTTACAAAGCTTGCCGAAGCACTTTTAAACATTCAGCACAGCACACCGAAGACGTTCCTTGAGGGCGTGCAGCTGATGTGGATCTACGCTGTCAGCAGCGACATTATGAATTACAGCCGCATGGACGATTACCTTGGACCGCTCTACGCCGCGGATATCGACGCGGGGCGCATCACGGAAGAAGAAGCCGTGCAGACCGTGCTGTATCTCTATAAGCACTTTAAAGAGATTAACAAGATCCATGACTGCCGCGTAATCATCGGCGGCGTGGGCAGAAAGCACCAGAAGGAAGCCGACCGCCTCGCCATCGTCATCATGGAAGCTTCCCGCCGCTTCCGCGAGACTGTGCCGCAGCTCACCCTGCGCTATTACAGCGACATGGACGAGACCGTTTTCCGCAAGGCGATGGACGTGAATGCGGAGGGCACCACGTTCCCGATTATTTACTCCGATGAGACGAATGTACCGGCTGTGGAAAAGGTTTTTGGCGTTTCGCATGAGGAAGCCGAGCAATATGTGCCGTTCGGCTGCGGCGAATACGTCATGGTCGGTTACAGCGTAGGCACACCGAACAACGGCATCAACGCGCTGAAAGCGCTGGAAATTGCGCTGCACAACGGCCTTGATTTCTACCAGAACGTTCCCTGCGGCGAAAAGACCGGCGACCCGGCGCAGTTTGATACCTTTGAAAAGCTGTATGACGCCGTGCTTGCACAGCTCAAGCCGACCATTGACCGCTTTGCTGTACACAAATACCTCAACTATAAAATTGCGGGCGAAAACGCGCCGTATTTGCACCTTAGTCTGCTTTTGAACGACTGCATCGCGCGCGGCAAGGCTACGTTTGAAGGCGGCGTGCGTTACCTGAATGCTTCCAGCGAAATGTTCGGCATCATCAGCTGTGCAGACAGCCTGACGGCCATTAAAACGCTCGTTTACGACGAGAAGAAGCTCACTTTGCCGGAGCTCATCGATGTGCTGGATCATGATTTTGAGGGGCACGATGATATTCGCCGCATGTGCCTTTCCGCACCGAAATACGGCAACGACGACGACACGGCTGACGACATCGCAACGCGCCTTTTCACCGATATTGCCGACCTTACCATGGCGGCGGGCAAAGCTGCGGGGCTTGATCACTACAATATTGTCAGCGTCAACAATTCCATGAGTGCAGAATGGGGCAACTTCTGTGCGGCATCTGCCTGCGGCAGAAAGGCCGGCAGCCCCATGGCAAACGCCAACGGCGCTTCCATCGGCGCGGATAAGTGCGGCATTACGGCGCTGCTCAACTCCATGTCAAAGTTTGACAATACAAAGCACGTGGGTGTTATCAACAATGTGCGCTTCACAAAGGAGCTCTTCAAGGGCTCTATGGATAAAGTAGAAGCCGTTTTAAAGGCGTTTTACGACAACGACGGCGTGCAGACGAACCTGTGCGTCATCGGCAAGGATGACCTTGAAAACGCCATGGTGCACCCGGAAAACTACCAGAACCTCCTCGTGCGTATCGGCGGCTTCTCCGCGAGATTCGTTACGCTGAATCCTATTGTGCAGCGCGAGATTATTGAGCGTACGACCTACGGCGCGTAAGCGGAGGCCGATATGCGGGATCTTATTTTTGATATTCAACGTTTTTGCGTGTATGACGGGCCGGGCATTCGCACCACCGTGTTTTTCAAAGGGTGCAACATGCACTGTGCGTGGTGCCACAATCCGGAAAGCTTTTCAACCGATGCCGAGCTCTTGTTTCGCCACGAAAAATGCACGTCCTGCGGGGCATGCACTGCGGTATGTCCGAACGGAGCGCATGAAATAAAAGCAGACGGCACACATGTTTTTGACCGTGCAAAATGCGCGGCGTGCGGCAAATGTGCCGAAGTATGTCCGAACGATGTCCTGGAGCTTTCCGGGCGCGAAATGACGGTGGAAGCCGTGATGAAGCAGATCGACAAGGACGCAAAATATTACCGCTCGTCAAAAGGCGGCGTCACCTTTTCGGGCGGCGAGGCTTCTTTGCACTTTGAACTCCTGAAAAAGCTGCTTACAGCCTGCCGAGAAAAAGGGTACCACACCGCGCTGGAGACAAACGGTTTGATCTCTGCCGCACATTTAAAAGAACTGATACCGCTCACCGATCTTTTTCTGTTCGATTTTAAGCACAGCGACCCCGATGCCCTCAAAAAATGGGCAGGCGCGCCGCTTGCGCCGATCCTCGAGTCCCTGGCAGCCCTTGAGGACGCGCATGCGCATGTGTGGTTGCGCTGTCCGGTCATTCCGGGCGTGAACGACACGGACGCGCACTTTGAGGCGATTTGTGCGCTCAAGCATCAATATACCTGTATTGAAAAGGCCGAGATCATGGCATACCATGACATCGGCAAAACGAAATGGGACGCGCTGGGGATACCGTATTCGCTCGCCGCGCTGAAGACCGTTTCGCCAGAACAGAAACATATTTGGGAGACTAAAATAGCCGATTAGCGGCACTTTTGGGGATAAGAGAGGGAACGCTTCGTTCCCTCTCTTTGCTTTATCTCCCACATTTTTTCTAAACATTTGACAGATTTCCCGGAATATTGTATGCTATGGAAAACACCGCAGATTTTCCCTGCGGGACCACAAACATTAGGAGGTCACTTATGTTTTGTATATACTGCGGCGCCACCTTGCCGGAGGGCGCAAAAAAATGCACGCTCTGCGGCAACCCCGTTTTGCGCCCGCCGGAAGCCACTGCACAACCCGTAAGCGAACAGGAGTCGGAATCTGCCCCCGCACCGGAAACGCCCACGGAGCCGGCCGTGGAAGACATCTCCTCAAATTCAACAGAGAGCCTCTCCAAAGCGGAACCGACACCCGAAGCTGAAGATACCCCTTCAAACAGTCCGGACGGCGAAGACATTTACAGCCATTCCCCGACGGACTTCACGGAGGATATTTCCTCCGGCGATGCGCTCGGCGACAAACCCGAAGGCATGGAGCACGAGGGCACATTCACCGTCTCCCCAACCCCGGAGGAAACTTCGGGACCGGAGCCGCGCGTGCAACCCATAGAATATACGTATAACGACGGCTACGCCTACGAGGAATACGACGAAAAGCCGAAGAAAAAGCGTTCTTTTAAATGGCTTTTCATCGTGCTTCCCATTCTCATCGCCATCGGCGCTACAATCGGCGGCATTTTCTGGTGGTACAATGCACCCATGCAAAAGCTCACCCGCGCGCTTGACGCTTACGATTATTCCGCTGCGGCGCAGGTACTTCCCACGCTTTCAAAGGACGAACTCGCTTCGGTCTCCGACCAAATGCAGGAATATGCCCAGACGGTCATCGACCGATACAATAAAAGCGAAGCGAACTACGACAGCTCCTATGAACTGCTCGACCGCCTGCAAAAGCTGTTCCCGAACATCGGTCTCGACGATCAGCTCAACGGCATTCAATCGCTGAAAGACTCCAAAGAGGCCTACAAAAACGGCAAAAGCCTGCAGGCACAGGGCGAAGACGGCCGCGCCATTACGGAATATCAGAAGGTCATTCACGCCGATGTAAACCACGATGACGCGCAGACGCAAATTCAAAACATCCGCACCGCGTACAAAGAAAAAGTGTTAAGCGATGCGCAGAGCCGCGCGGACGAGAAAGATTTCCTCGGTGCCGAAGCCATTTTGATGAACAGCGCCGATATCCTCGGCGATGATAAAGACATTCAGGCTAAACTGGAAGAGATTAAGGACGCAGAGCTCAACAACTACGTGGAAACGCTGCTCAGCACCGCCAAAACGCTCGCGGATGACGGCGACTTGCCCGGCGCTGTTAACGTGCTGCAGGACGCCACACGCAGCGACAAGCGCATCGACGCGCAGATTGCCACCTACAAAAACCAGTATAAGCAAAAAATTCTCGATGCTGCTGCAAAGCAGGCCGGTGAAAGCCGCTATTATGACGCGGTGGAAACGCTGCAAAACGCCGACGACATCCTCTCCGACGACAGCGATATTGCGGCTAAGATTGAAGAATACAGGGCGCTTTACCCCGTTTCGCTGACAGAGCTTTCCCCAAGCGGCGGCGAAGATTGCAGCCAGAACTGGACAGCCTATGACGTAAACGGCAATGCGTACAGCAACGGCCTTAACTTCTCGCTGTACCCTGTCATCGCAAAAACCGTCTACACCGAATACGCCCCGAACGGACAATATAAGCGCCTGACGGGAACATGGGTCGTGGAGGGCGATACTTCCGACGATTTCATCGGCACGGTTCGCATTTATGTGGACGGCAATTTGCAGTATGAAGTTTCCTCGCTCACGGTGAACAGCCCCGCAAGCGCACTGAGCCTGAGCATTTCCGGCGCTTCCACCGTTCGCATTGAAGTGAAGGGCGAGTTCACCTCGCTGCGTGCCGTCGGTTATCTGTACCTTGCAGATGCGAAATTTGAAAACTAAACCGCTATAAAAAGAGATACCGCACAGGGTAAACTCACCTTGTGCGGTATTCTTTTGCGCAAAGCCTGCCGTGCGGTCTATGCACGTGCAGCTGATCCTTCCACAATACAGA
>ERZ1673753.2502-NODE-2502-length-13486-cov-13.321495_pt1 | contig 13486 bp, 24 predicted proteins | sample MGYA00580201_ERZ1673753 | MGnify/ENA primary metagenome ERZ1673753 (study PRJEB41218, sample SAMN15661747) | gut metagenome | host: Homo sapiens | place: Canada: London | collected 2015-08-20/2019-03-30 | study: EMG produced TPA metagenomics assembly of... | reverse complement strand
GGAGGTCACCTCGACCTAAGAGGTACAAACATAACAAGCTTGCCTGACAACCTAACTGTAGGAGGTTACCTCGACCTTGAAGGCACAAGCATAACAAGCTTGCCTGACAACCTAACTGTAGGAGGTCACCTCGACCTAAGAGGTACAAACATAACATCTAATAAAATCTCTAAACCAAGTAAAGATTTTATGCGCCAGTTTAAGCTTGATGTTGAAAAACAATTATGTTGGAAAAATGGCACATACAGAAAAATTGATGGTATTTTTTGTGAAGTTATATCATCTAAAGGTAACATTTTAAAGGTCAAAACAGGTTTAAAAACTGCTTATATCTTCTTTAAAGATGATGTTTATGCACACGGTAATACCGTTAAGCAGGCTTATTATGATTGGTTATTTAAAACCTCTGACAGAGATGTAGAAAAATATAGGGATGTCAAATCTGATGAGGTGTATCCCCTTGAATGGTGGGTAATTGCTTATAGAACAATCACTGGTGCTTGCAGTTTTGGAACTAATAATTTCTTAGAAAATAATAAAGAAAAATATAAGCCGGAAATGACGTTAGAAGAAGTGATAAAAGCTACCGAGGGTCAATATGGCTCTTCCACCTTTAAAGATTTCTTTAAATTGTGATTATTTAAGAGGGAAAACCTGATACGACTATTTGCCGGTGTATCTCTACAACACACATTTTACATCGGCTTTTTTTTATCATTATTTACCCTGGAAAGGAATTTTATTATGGTTGAAGCTTGGATATTAGCGATATTTTGTATTTTGGTTGGTGTACCAATAGCCGTACAGGAAAAGCACCAAAATAAAGAAACTGGTGTATATTTATTAAAAAGTAAGAAACAGAAGTTGCAAAAAATTTTTGATACGGTTGTAGACCGAACTTTTAAACAACTGACGGAAGATAACCCGATTCCTGATTTTATGTGTCATAACGAACATAAACAAGCCATAAATTATGCATTAGCCCTATATAGAAAAGGTCTGCTTGAAAAGACGATTAATAAAGCAATGAAAGGCAAAGGCTATGTGTACAGGATGCAGTGATATTGACCGTTGGTCGTGCTGGGAAGTAGATAGAGAATATGAAAAGGAATTAAACGATGATTATATCGAAAGACGTTACAGCAAACAGATGCGACTTTATAGGGGGCTCGGATATAGCTGCCATAATGGGAATGTCGCGTTGGAAAACTCCATATCGGCTATGGGCTGAGAAAACAAAAAAAATCGAACTTCGAGATTTATCCAATATAGAAGCGGTTGAACTCGGTACTGATTTAGAAGAATTTGTTGCTCAAAAATTTTCACAGCGGACAGGGAAAACAGTAAGACGTGCACCAAAAGTTTACCAGCACCCTAGGTATCCGTTTATGGTCGCTCATATTGACCGGCTTATAACCGGGACTGATGAGGGGTTGGAATGTAAGACCGCAAGCACATTTAAAACAGAAGAATGGGAAAATGACATACCCAAAGAATACGTTCTTCAATGTCAGTGGTACATGGGTATAACAGGGCGAAAAGTTTGGTGGATAGCAGTTTTGATTGGCGGTCAAAAGTTCTTATATAAACGTATTGATTTTGATAAAGAATTATTTGACCTTATGGTAGAGAAGGCTGTCAGATTTTGGGAAATGGTAAAAAAACAAGAACCGCCCGTACTATTGCCGGAAGATGGAGGAAATCTGCTTGAAGTATATCCTACAAATACTGACAAAATGATAGAAATGCAAGAAATAGAGGATAGAGCGGCTTACAGGCAAGAGCTTAAGATGCAGATTTCTGAAATTGAAAAAGAAATCAAAGAAATAGATACGGAATTAAAAGGTATCATCGGCGAAAACGCAGGCATAATTACCGATAAATACAAAATAACCTGGAAAGAGCGAAAGACAAGTTATTTAAATGCCGAAGCGTTCAAAGAGGATAATCCTAAAATGGCTCAAAAATATACAGCTACAAGGACTACAAGGTTTTTTGTAATAAGTAAAAATAGAAAGGAATTTTAAAATGTGTACAAATGAATTAAGTTTAATAGAAAACTTGGACGTCAATGCAATTAACAAGACTTTACAGAAGGTAAGGAGTCTACAGGCTACACTAAAATCTATCCTTACAGAAAATTACGACTACGGGAAAATACAAGGATGCGGAGACAAACCGACACTTTTAAAGCCGGGGGCTGAAAAAATTCTTATGGCGCTCGGGGTAACTTCTTGCTATGAGCTTGTAGAACATACAGAAGATTTTAACGGCATAGGCTTCTTTGCATACACTGTTAAATGTGTTTTATATAAAGGCGAAAATAAAATCACAGAAGGTTTAGGGCACGCAAACTCCAAAGAAGCGAAATGGGCTTATGAATGGGTTAGTGAAAAAGATTTACCCGAAGGTGCCGAAAAGAGTATTTTGAAAAAAAGAGTTAAGAACGGGCAATATGGCAGCTACACTCAATATCGAGTGGATGCTGACGCAAATTCCAAAGCTAATACAATCTTAAAAATGGCGAAGAAACGTGCGCAGATTGATGCTGTTCTAACAGTTGCAAGTTTATCTGAAATATTTACGCAGGATTTTGACGATTTACCACCTGTTGAAGAACCGACGACAAAACCAATTGTAGAGAGTGTAAAAAAAGAAGCTAAAGAAAAAGCTGCATTGGTATGCTCAAAATGCGGTAAAGAAATAAGCGAAAAAGTATATAATTATTCTCTTGATAATTTAGGTTTTGCAGCGTGTTATGAATGCCAAAAGAAACCTGTAAAGGATGAGGCGGTTGAAGAAGATTTAAGTTTTTAAGGAGGAGTAATGGCACGACCAAGAAAGGCAACAGTTGATTATTTCCCTTTGGTTTGTCAATTCGGGGACAGTATAACAGCATTGGAGAATCTATACGGTAATGACGGCTTTATCGTTTGGGTTAAACTGTTACAAAAACTCGGAAGAACAGAAAACCATATTATTGATATAAGAACACCCAAACAATGGAAACTGTTCTACTCTATATTCAAACTTGATGAGCAGCTTGTTAAGGAGATTATAGAGGAATTAGTTGACCTTGAATGTTTAGATGAGGAATTTTACAAAAAAGGATTTATTTATTCTGAAAATTTTGTAGAAAATATTGCAGATGCATATAAAAAACGAAATTCTAAAGTTTTAACCAAAGAGGAACTTTGGAGTATTTCTGTAGGAGAAAACTCGTCCGAAAATGAAAGTTGTGAGATTTCTGGGGGAGAAAACCCTCAAAAAAGTGCCGGAAATCCGCAAACTAAACTAAACGAAATTAAACTAAAGGAAACTAAAGATATAAACACACACACTATTAATGTATGTGGAGTAGATTTTTGTGTGTGTGATTTTCAAATCTTAAAAGATTATGCTAAAAAATCCGGTGCTAAAAATAATGACGCTTACATTTATTCACTTGTGAACAATGGAGGGTACAAGCAAATTCTTCAAGACGAGAAGAAAAAAATTGAAAGCAAAAAAGCTGCGGAGCAGAAGCTTAGAGAAACATTAGAAGCTGCACGCAACAGGGATATTTCCGCGGAAGAAGATGCAAAAATCCGCGAAATTCAAGCGAAATTTAAAGAAGAGCATAATCTCAAATGAGGAGGTGTAAATGGATAACGAACACAATTTTTTGAATAACTTAGTTTTGGCTTGTGAAACAGAGTTTTAGCGTTATATGAATACTCCGAGAGCAAGGATAACACAAGAAATTAAAAACGATTACAAAAGATACAAAGAAATCTTTGACAAAGATACGGATCTAGTAGAAAGAAACAAGTCTTTAATTACCCGTTTTTTACAAGCTGATTTATTGCACGCAAGTGATATTAAAAAGGCGTTGAAAAAGAGAGGGCTTGCATGAGTATTAAAGAGGACTTACTTAAGTACCCCTGTTTTCTGTTTAAGTACGGGACAATCTGGCCTGTGCCAAAATTAGAGAACTGGGGAAACGACTATCAGTTACACCACTTTGTAAGACAGAGCATAAGGAAAAATAATCCCGAATTTTATAAGCGGGTTGAATATCTTCAAAAATTAATCCTAATGCCTGCTAAGTGCAATTACGACTTGGAGTGTATGGGAGAAGAGACTTTTCTAAAACGGTACGGGGTTAATAAAAATGACCTCGTTTTTAGTAGGAAAAAGTGGAGAGAGGGATACTATGATAGAGCTGACAAATAAAGAGCTGGAAGTTTTAAAAATGCTCAGCTATCCTAACCGTGTAATTGCATCCCGGTTAAAAATAACAGAGGGCACTGTTAAAACGCATCTCAACTCTTTATTTTATAAAATCCCTAATCAGAAGACACGTGCCGGCCTTATTATAGAGGCATTGAGGAGAAACATAATAAAACTTGAAGATATCAAATAAGAGGAAGAATATGAGCAGAGGTAGACCAAACAATACAGCGTACAACAACCGTCTTTATACCAAATGGCACCGTACAGCTGCAAATTGTTATTATCGCAAAATGAAGTGTTTTGAATGCCCTGAGCAGGATTACTGCAATTCAGCAGAGAGTGTAAATCCTTACGGTATAACGAATATGAAATATGCGCTGTTAATGATTTACGCGCGGAACGGCAAGCAGGGGTTAGAGAAGTTTTTAAAGAATGTAGAAGAAGTTACAGTAGTGGAGGAAGAATGAAAGTATTAGCAGCTTGTGAAGAATCGCAGACTGTTTGCAAGGCATTCAGGGCAAAAGGTCATGAGGCATATTCCTGTGACATACTGCCGTGTTCCGGCGGGCACCCGGAATGGCATATACAATGCGATGTATTAGAAATTATAAAAATTAAGTGGGATATAATTATTGCTCATCCGCCTTGTACTTATTTAAGCAATGCCGGAGCAAGATTTTTATATCCTAAGGGTATTTTAAATATAGAAAGATATAACAAAGGATTAGAAGCTAAAGAATTCTTTATGAAGCTTTATAACGCAGAGTGTCCAAGAATAGCAGTTGAGAACCCTGTTTCAAGTAGAATTTTTTTAATGCCTCCATATACACAGGAAATCCAGCCTTACGAATTCGGGCACCCATATAAAAAGAAAACACGTCTATGGTTAAAAGGTTTACCTCCTTTAAAAGCTGTAAATATAATAGAGGTTTCTGAAAGTACCAAAATTGCAGGTAATTGGTTTAATAAGGGCGGCAAAGAAAGACAAAAAAAAACAGAAGTAAAACTTTTACAGGTATTGCAGAAGCTATGGCAGAACAGTGGGGAGGAATATATAATGACTAAGACTTTATCACAGCAGCTTTGCGAATTGTGTGGGATTGAGCCGAAAATATTATATAAATCAAAATCAAATTTAAGTTCAGGAACTTGTTGGAAAACACGAGAAGAATATAAAAACTCCGCGTGCAATCAATCTTGGAGTGAAACAGAAAATACCCGTTACCCCGACTTTGAAAAGCCTGAAAACTTTGTGAAGTTGCTAGAGATTTATCATCAAAACGATTGCTATATAGATACATATAATTTTATCGCAGAAGGTGTACATAGCTTTGTTGAAGCATTTTTGAGATATATTGTCGATATTTTAAGCAGAGATATGGACGATTTAGAAATAATAGAAGATTTCGGACGGGAAACAATAATAAAGCTCAAACAAGCTATAGCAGCAGAAGAATGGGAGTATTAGGGATGAGATGTCATAATTGTAAATATAAGCAACCTGTTATGTGTATTGAAGATGATTATTGCACAACCTGTTGGCTAACCAGTGAAGATGAACAAACTGAAAATAAATATGGCATTGGTTGTATTTTTAATCAAAAAACTCTTGATAAAAGACATAAAGAAGTTTTAAAAGGTATAGAAAGGGGAGATTACAATCCTTAAAGGAGCAACAAAATGACAGCAATTGAAGAAATCTATAAGGCGTATGGGGTAGATAAGCAAAGAGTAATTGATTGTTGTACTACTGAAGAATATTTTGAATGTGAAGATAAACATAATTGTGTTAATTGTGATAAGTGCATACATTTTGAATACCCGCCCTTCACTGCAGAAAAACAGTTGAAGCTCCTACAAATATTAACAGAATGTAGGTGGTTTTGTTGGAGTAAACGAGTTGATGGAAAAGAGGGGATGAGTATAGTTTTAGATTGTGCCAGATGTTCTTATGAAGGTGATTATATTAACCTTGCCGAGGCAATTGCAGATTTAACATTAGCCTTAAAAGACGAACTAGACCACGCCAAAGTCAAGGAGATATTAGAAGGATGAGAACAGAGGAGGAAATAAGAACAAAACTAGAGCTATATAAGCAACATCTTAAGACATATTCTTGCTATCAAATTGCACATTATGAAAAAGAAAAATTTGTTTATATATCTCAAGAAGGATTTATTAGAGCTCTTGGATGGGTATTAAATGAAAGTGAGGATTTATGACAGATTTATTTCAGGCTATAGTACTCGGATTTTGCGGAGGTTTTATAGGCGCGTTTCTTGCTGATATAGTAAGAGGCTTGTTCAAGGGCATGAATAAAGCAAAGAAAATAAGGGGAAACAAATGATAGAACTAATAATAATTGACGGCAAAGTAAAAAACTGTGAGGTGTTATTTGAATGTAATAGCGTAGATGATTTAGCCTCTTTCAAAATGATTAGAGAAGGGGTAGAAGTAACTCCTGATAATGCCCCTACCTTTGATATATTTGATATTAAACTTATCGCAGAACCTCGAAGCCCTTATGGGTTTTCTTCTCTTTTTAAGAGAAATCCAAATATTGACGAATGGGAATATATGGGGTTTGGACATAGTGGGGCTTGTAGTGTTGTGACAGCTCTATTAAAACAACTTCAACGCAAAGAGCAAGAGTGCGAGGAGTTGAAAAAGAAAAAAGAAGAAAACGAAACTTTTTATTTAAGAGAATATGCAAATAAAGACAGTGAATGTCTTGAACTACAACACAAACTTAAAATAGCAACGGAAGCGTTGAAATTTTATTCTGGAACTTTCCCAAACGGAAATAAAAACACAGCTAAACGAGTCCTAGAGCAGATAGAAAGTGAGGAACAATGAGCGAATATTGTAAGAACTGTGAAGCGTTACAGCAAGAAAATGAGAAGTTGAAAGAAGATTATAAAAGGATAATAAAAATAAATCATACTCTTGCAGAAGAGCATAAAACAATAGGTAATGACTTATATTCTGAAATTAAATCATATCGTGTAGAACTCCAAGCCGAAAAAGAAAAGGTTAAGGAGTTGGAAAAAGAGTTAGAATTGAACACTGCGAATGCGGTTGTTATTGATTATACAACGCGACTTCAAGAATACAAGCAAGCCCTTGATGAGATTGAGAAAATTTTAAGGGATGCCCATAGATTTAATACATACTGTGAAGATGATAGGACTCAAACAGATGTTAGGGCATTTAATAATGAAAGAATTTTAACTGTCCTAGACATCATTAGCAAGGCGAAAGGGGAAGAATAATGGGATTAGATATAAAAACTTATCATTATTCATACCGTACACTACATTTATTAAGACAATTTGCATTAAGATATGAAGGCATAGATATTTCTATTTTTGACTTCTATGACCAGTATCCGGAAGTAAAGACAAAATTTAATGAATTTATTTACCATTCGGATTGTGAAGGGTTCTATATATCTAAATCAAGTAAACAATATAACAAAATTAAAAAGAAAATACAAAACAGATATGGGCAACTATTTTGCTATTTCGGGGATTTAGATAAGTTAAAAAAGGAATTAAACGAATTGAATAGTTACATGTTACAGAACTCGGAAGGTTTATTAAAAGAGGCATGGATTGATTTTTACAATGATGTAATGAGTGCAAGAAAAATTTTGGAATTTCATTAGGAGGAGAAAATGCAGGATAGATTAAAGTGCAGAATAGCAGTTTTTGAAAGATATAAAAGTGAAGCTTGGGAATTTGTAAAATTTATTGAAAATAATGATAAATATGGAATATCGACAAACGGAAATGTTATTCAAGAAAATGTACAAAGTTTCATAGTTCATTTTCCAAGAGAAAAAACTCCCAAACATATTAATATAACAATGGAAGCAATACGATGCACCGGCAAAAAAGACAAAAACGGCAAGCTGATTTTTGAGGAGGATATTGTTAAAAGAATAAAATTAAAAAATGGAAATATCTCAATTGGAAAGGTTATATATTGCGAAGACGAAGCACGATACAAAATATTGATATCAGATAATGATAAGTATTCATATAAAGATTATACTAAAATCGTCAATTTATATGATGTTGCATACCATTTAGAAATCATCGGCAACAGTTGCCACTGATGTTATTTTAACTATTTTTATTTATAATTTTATAAAAGGATTTTTGAAAGGAATAAACGATGACAAATAAAATAATAATTGATGGTGTAGATGTAAGTGAATGCGACCATTATACGGATGGCGAATGTTATTTTAATTATTTCGATGGAATATCAGAAGGTAGATGCACTGATTTTAAAAACTGCGACCACAAACAACTCCAGCGCAAGATAAAACAAAATGACGAATTAACTAAAATAATTCAAGAGCGAAATGAAGAAATTAAAAATCTTAATTACACCTTATATGAAGATAGAGAACTTACGACAGATTTAGTAAAAGCAAATCTTAAAATATCCAAATTAGAACGTACATTAAGTTCAGTAACAAATAAATTTAAGTACGACTGGCAAAACAAGACCGCAGAGTGCGAGGAGTTGAAAAAGAAAGAAAGAAAACTATACAAATTTTTAAAAGAACCGTGCAACTGGGGACACAATGACGTATGGATAAGAAACTATTTACTACATTATTTATTTAAAGAAAGAGAACATACAGCTTGTACTGCCGATATATTAAAGGACAAACTTAAAATAGCAACGGAAGCGTTGAAAAATCTTAGCTTCTTAGATTGCGAACATTGCCCAAAAGCTATAAATAAACAATGTTATAGTTCGGATGATTGTAAAGATGTATATAGAAGTTATGCACAACAAGCCCTAGAACAGATAGAAAGTGAGGAACAATGAGCGAATATTGTAAGAACTGTGAAACGTTAAAAGAAGAAATTAAACAAGCATTTGAAGAAAAAGACAAACTAAATGTTATAATCGATAGACTTCTTTTTGCTAGTGGGTATGATACGACCACTGCAAGTGCTGAAGATTTTGAGGATGTTTATGAAAATATGTCATATAAACAAAACAAATTTGATGAATACAAGCAAGCCCTTGAGGAGATTGAGGGAATAGTTAATAAAAAAACAGAAATTCCGATATGTGATGAATGTGCATATAGAAATATTCCTGAATGCAAAGAAAATTGTATGCAAGATGTTTTAGGTGAAATCCTCGATATCATCCGCAAAGCGAAAGGGGAAGAATAAATGAGAAAAACAATCGAGAAAATTTATGTGACATTTGTCATTGTGAAAATACCCATAATAATATCAACTCACAGAGGCTTTCTGTAATTTTTGTTACAGAACAAACCGAAGGGTATTCTTGCAATCCTTACTTATCAATAGAGAAACTAGACATATGCCCTAACTGTTTTAATAAAATTTTGGATGGGAATATGGTTTTTGCAAAGGGTGCGCAAGGATGTAATAAATATTATTTTAAGGGTTGAAGGGGTAGGACAATGAAGGTTAAAGAATTAAGAGAAATATTAGAGAATACGAATCCAGAAGCTGAAATTATAGTTGCTTATGAGCATATAGATTCTGTTACTGGAGTACAGACATATTATCAAGAAATAGAAGATATAGGATACAACCAATTTGTTGAAAAGAATAAATTAGTAGTAGATAAGAATAAGCTTGCAATCTGGCTGGAGTAAAGGTATAGACAAATGAAATTCAAATACATATATAACGGACAGGTTTATAAAATATTAATATTAGATTTTGAAAAAAATTTTGTTTATTTGGATATCGGAGAAAAGGTGCCGTTAAGGGTTAAGTATGACGAACATAAATTGATAACAGTTTAAGGCATAACTACACTTGATGTAGGCCTGTGGGGGAGAAATCCCCCACGAAGCAATTTGTATGTTATAATAATATTAAGGGAAGGGGGATTGCCCCCATAGATAGAGTTTAAATGCGTGTTGTTTTATGCAGCACGTTTTTATTTTTTAGCTTAACAATTCCGAACCTCATGTCACATCATGGCTTGAGGTTCTTTGTTAAGAAATGTTGTTCATGAAGTTACATGAAGTATTTGGAGGTTAGAAATGAGTAATGTTATAAATTTTGATAGAGAGAAAAGGTACATAAGAGCTAAGGATATCGTTAAGATGTTTGGAGTGGCACGCTCAACTGTCGATAATTGGGCTAAATATGGCTATCTTACACGTCATAAAATCGGACGTAATATTTTTTACGATGTTTCTGAAATAGAGCTGTTGAAAGGTGCGATATAATGGCTACAATTAGAAAAAGAACGTGGTGCAATAAGTCAGGGATTCACTCAGCTTATGAGATAAATTATGTAATTGACGGTAAGCAATACAAACGCGGCGGATATAAAACACGTATTGAAGCTCAAATGGACTTACCGAATGTTGTTATGGATTGCAGTACGGATATAAGATTTTCGGCTTTAGCGAATGCTTTTTTAACAAGGCATTGTGTGATAAAGTGTAAGCAATCAACAACTGATTTATACAGCCGGCATATAAAGATACATTTTCAACCTTTAATGCTTAAAATAGCTAGAGAGATTACGCACAAAGATATTGAGTGTTTGATATTCACATTAAAAAACAAAGGTCTAAGCAATCTTTCCATAAATAAATTGCTCCAGCTTTTGCGGGTAATTTTTAATTATGGAATAGAAAACAAGCTTATTTCCAAAAGTCCTATTTTGAAATCAGACAAATTAAAAGAAGAAAAGAAGGGAATCAATGTTTTAGATGAAACTCAAATCCAGATGTTTCTCGATGTTGCGAAAAGCAGGAATATTAAAACCTATACGATAATGGCAACAGCATTATATACCGGTATTCGCAGAGGGGAACTACTGGCATTAGAATGGTCTGATATTGACTTTAAAAACTCCCGCATTAAGATAAATAAGCAAGTGTATAAGCACGAAAAAACAACAACCAAAAACAATAAATCAAGGATTGTTGATATACCGGAAAACCTTAAAACTATCCTCCAAGAATACAAAAAAGCTCAAACGATTTTATCAAAAGTCGTTTTTTGCAATCCAGAGGGTAAATATATGAATCCTTCAATTTTGGAAAGAAATTATTTTTGTGCTACACTGAAAGCGTTGAACAAACAACTATCGGAAGATGAGCAAATCAAGTTAAGGTTTCATGATTTAAGGCATACATATGCAACTTATTTATTAAGTCGAGGGGTTCCGATAAAATATGTTCAAGAACAATTAGGACATTCAAGCGCTAAAATGACATTAGATGTTTATGCGAGTTATATGCCAAGTGTGAGGTTTGAGGCTTTGAATATTTTGAACAATCTGCAAAATCCAAAACAAGATAGAACACAAATAGAACATGAAAATTTGAAATAAGGAAAGGGTAAGGGGTATAGCCAATGGGTGATGAAGATAAACAATTTGACGCCACGCCCCAGAAGTTAGAAAGAGCAAGGAAAGAAGGGCAGGTTGTAAAATCCAAAGACGTGTCTACTGCACTGTCATTACTTGTAATGTTTACATTCATAAATATGCTTGCACCTATTATCTGGAGATTAATTGTAGGGTTGTTTAAGACTCTTTATGAACAAATCCCCAACCAGCATTTAGAAACGGTAGGACTTACGTATATTCTTACAACAACACTTGTTCCTGCTGTTGCAATTATAGGCTCTATATTAATTGTAGCAGCTTTTGTAGCTATAATTGGTGATTTTATTCAAGTAGGCCCTCTTGTTGCAACTGCACCGCTTGTTCCAAAGCTTGATAAGTTAAATCCGACAAAATATTTCAAGAATTTATTTCAGGTTAAAACTCTTTTTGAACTAGCTAAAAATATTGTAAAAGTTGCTATATTAGGCCTTGTGGGCTGGACTGTATACAAATCCCATTTAGAAAGTATACTTATGCTCGCCGCAATAGATAATCATTTTGCTGTTATGATTGAGTTTGGAAAACTAATTGTTGAATTTATTTACAAAGCCTGCATTGCTTTTTTAATTATTGCAGCAGCTGACTACGGGGTTACAAAATGGAAATTTTTAAAAGACCAGAAAATGTCTTTTAAAGAAATTAAAGATGAGTATAAAAACTCCGAAGGCGACCCGCATGTTAAAGCAGCTCTTAGACAGAGGCGTATGCAAATGCTCCAACAAGGTGCTATGGACTCTGTTCCGGAAGCAGACTTTGTTGTAAGAAATCCTACCCATGTTGCCTGTGCATTGAAATATGATGCAGAAACTATGCAGTCCCCTACTCTTACAGCAAAAGGCACTGAGCTCATTGCAAAAAAAATTATTGATATTGCTATTCAGCATAACGTTCCTGTTATTGATAATGCACCAGTTGCCAGAGCACTGTTTAGAATGGTTGACCTTAATCAGCAGATACCTCCTGAATTATATAAAGCAGTAGCTGAAATCTTATTATTTGTTTATGGGCTTAAGAATAAAGGTCAAGCATAAAGTCCTTGAAAAAATATCAAAATCAAGGTAATATTAAATAAGGTTAGTTTAATAAGAAAAGATGGATAATAAAACTTTAATCAAACAATACGTAGGTATTGTACAAAAAATAGCAAGAGTTGAGCACAGACGTATACCTAACCATATGATTGAGTATGAAGAATTGGTTAGTATAGGTATTATTGCGGTGCAGACATTGATTAAAGGGAAATCAGAAGAACAGCTTGCCCGATATAATGATGCTTATATCGGTACAGCAGTAAAATGGGCTATTAGAAATGAGTTAAGACACCGTTATAAATGGTATACTCTTAAACATAAAAAAGAAGATTCAGGAGATGACAGTTATGTTTCCGATGCTGTTGCTTCACAGGATGGGAACTCTGATGATATGGGATTTAGTATATCTCCTACAAAAGTAAGGGAAGCTGTATACGAAACTATTCTCTCAATAGACGGACTTGCTGCAGCTGCAACCGATAACGCTTCTCCTTTTGATTTTATAAAAGACCCTTCAGCAATGCCTGATGAAAAAGCAGAAATTGTTGAGATGAGTAAACTTATTAAACAAGCTATTGCAAAACTACCCCAAAAAGAACGTACAGTTGTTGAATATCGTTTTTATAGAAATATGCAGGCTAAAGATATTGCAACAATGGTAGGTTTATCTCCATCAAGAATTACTAGAATTATCCAATTTTCTTTAAACCAGATTAGAGAATATTTAAAATCTAAAGGACGTGAAGATTACTAGTTAACACTGTTCAATAACCCCATAACATTTTGTGCTTTAAGGTTTCTGGATGATGCTAAAAGGGTGG